>Ga0208960_1000191_pt1 | contig 34429 bp, 25 predicted proteins | sample GreLakmeON33MSRF_FD_187703 | JGI IMG/M metagenome (GOLD analysis project Ga0208960, IMG submission 187703) | Freshwater lentic microbial communities from great Laurentian Lakes, MI, USA - Great Lakes metaG ON33MSRF (SPAdes) | ecosystem: Environmental > Aquatic > Freshwater > Lake | place: Great... | reverse complement strand
GCTCATCTATCCGGCGAACGGGCGCATGCCGGCCATGACTCCTCGCGGTATAGAAACTGCAGGCTATTTCCGCGTCCTCCAGAGTCGTTCGCCGCAAGGTCCGGAAGATCGTAACGTGTACGACCGCTGCATCATGGGTTTTAACGCTGGCCCGCCCATGCGCTCCGGTGCCTACAACAATATGATGAAGTTGGTGCAGACCGAAGACTACATCGTGATTCAAACCGAGATGGTGAACGATCACCGCGTGATACCAACCAATGGCGGCCCGGCGCTACCGAATTCCATGCGCCTGTGGAAAGGAGATTCCCGTGGCGCGTGGGAAGGCGATACCTTTGTTGTCACCACCACCAATTTCACGCACCTGACACGCTTTAACGGCAGCGGTGAAAACATGGTGCTCACCGAACGCTTTAAACGAGTCGACGAAGACAGTCTGGAATATCAATGGACAGTGGAAGATCCAGAAATGTTCGAGGACAAATTCACTGCGATAGTAGAGATGAATGCTACCGATGCCGACCTGTTTGAATACGCGTGCCACGAAGCAAACTATGCGATGCCGCTGATGCTGAGTGGTGCTCGCAAGCAGGAAGCCCAAGGCATAGCAGACGATACCTGGCTGCCAAGCTGGAGCCGTTAGGTAGTTTGAATTCAGAGGAGGTTTACAGAAGCGGCTTACTGCGGCAGGCGGTAAGCCAGATATTCAGATCCGGATGGCGGGCCCATGCGTCCGCCACCGGCAGCAATCACCACAAACTGCTGTCCATCCACACTGTACACCGCTGGTGTTGCAAATCCGGCTGCTGGTAAATCAGTCTCCCACAACAACGAACCGTCCCGGGTATCGTAAGCACGAAACTTCTGATCTGGTGTTGCTGCAATGAAAATAAGTCCTGCGGCAGTAACCACCGGGCCGCCGTAACTCTCGGCACCGTAGTTCAGATCCGGATGGCTGGGGTAGTTGCCAAAGTTGACCTGCCAATCAATCTCACCAGTGGCGAGATCGATCGAATTCAGCGTGCCCCAGGGTGGCGAGTTGCCGGGTAACCCCTCATGGTCGCGTACGCGAATGTAGCCAGCAAAGGCATAATCGATTTCGGTGCTGGCCACAGCAGCCCCTGCCTGATCGGGATTGCGAATATAGGAAACTACCGCATCGATCTCCAGTGCAGAGAGACTCTCGAAAGCGGGCATGGCACCGCGCCCTTGTGTCACTATCACGCGCGTTTCACTAGCTGCCATGCGTTCAGCAATACCAACCAGGCTTATACCGCGATCAGTGCCTTCCAGGTTTTCGCCATGACAAGCAGCACAGTTTTGGGCGAACACACCACGGTTGCTGAATCCCACGGGTATTTCATACATCCGAATAATGCCACCGATCTCCTGCGCATTGAGAATGAGTTTATTGCCAGCAGGATCGTAAGCAGAGCCACCCCATTCTGCACCGCCATCAAAAGCCGGGTAGAACAGAATGCCGTCGGTTGTGGGTGGCGCCAAAGGGCGCTGGTCCAGGGGTGCAATCACTTCAGTGACATGGGCAATGGCTTCCGCGTTACGCGTAGTCATCGCAAATGCCTGCCGGGTAAATGCCACCGATGAAACCGGTTGGCTCGCTGCCGCTTCTTCACCGGGCAACTCACTGGGAATGCCTTCTACTTCAAATATCTCGTAAAGGGATTCACCGGTGTCACGATTGAATAAAAACAGATGTCCCGTTTTAGTGGCAACGGCAACCGCATCCAGAATCACTCCGTTCCTCTGCACTTGCACGAGCGTAGGCGGCGAAGGTAAATCTTTGTCCCAAAGATCATGGCGCACAGTCTGGTAGTGCCAGCGGTATTCACCCGTGCGCGCATCCAGGGCAATCAAACTGTTGGCATAAAGGTTGTCGCCCTTGCGAGACGCACCATAGAAGTCCGGTGTGGCGGAACCGGTTGGTACAAAAAGCATGGCTCTGTCTTTATCCAGCGCCATGCCTGTCCAGTTGTTGGCGCCACCTGCCTCAATCAGGGCGCCTTCCTCCCACGTCTCGGAACCGGGCCCGCCAGTTAATGGCAAGCTGTTAAAGCGCCACCGCTCATCCCCGGTGCGCACATTAAATGCACGAATCATTCCGGCTTGGGACGTCGAGCCCTCGCTGGTGCTGAAGCCCATGATCAACATGTCTTCAAACACGATACCCGGCACAGTGGTATAGAGAGGCTCCGAGTCTGCACTTGGACGCAGATCAAGCCGCCCGTTTTCCCCAAAGCCAATGATGGGTTCGCCATTGCTGGCATCCAACGCTATCAGCTCGCGCCCATAGGCATAGATCAACCGTTTTTCGTTCTCATCCTGCCACCACATCAATCCCCGCTGCGCTGCACCGTTGCCACCAGGCTCATAACGCCATAACTCTTGTCCGCTGGCCGCATCGAGGGCAAAGGCAACCAGTTTGGGCGACAAACCGTAAAGTACTCCATCTACGATCAACGGGCTGGTGTACATGGTGGAACCACCCTCGCGTACTTCTCCTGAGTCATAGCGCCAGGCCAGTTCCAACTGGCTTACATTGACGCGGGTGATTTGGGTGAGCGGAGAGTAGTGAGTGCGGGCGGGGTCACCAAGGTAGGTGTCCCAGTTGGTGTACTCAGGCCCAGATTCGAGGGGTTCCACCTTTGCCTCAGGCGCACAGGCAGCGAGTAAAACCGACAGACCAAGGATGATTCCCGGGCCACATTTTTTATTATTAAGGTAGCTCATTGCACTATCCTGCCACAATTGGCAGCGGGTTTCGAAGTGAATTGAAGCAGCTTTGGAATTCATTTTTCCTTAGTGGTCGTTCCAATGGGCGCAGGTGCGAAGGCGAAGTTCGCCGCACTGTTAGCCTCAGCAGAGCGGAAGATCCTGCTACCTCTGCCAGAAAATTTCAACAGGACAGCAAGCCGCAGTAAACAACGAGAGATCTATATTGCTCGAACTGGGTGATTGCGAGGCACTTGGGTGCTGGAAGTACTAAAAGTAAAGAAGAGGTCAGAGTAAAAATACAGTGCTGTATTTGTACTCTGACCCCTTCTTTTTTAAACGGCCTGGAAAACAAAGCACCACAGAGTTACGCAGATGCCACCACCCATGGCTGTCACTGATCCGGACCCGCATCCCTGCTGGGTCACTTCATCTATCGATCGATTGTTATAATACCTGTCTTTGTAATGGTGATGGCACAGTGAATCAATGTGGGAGTGGAGTATAGGGGGGATTAAAGGTATCTGCGAAGTGATGGGTTGTCCAGTTGCGTAAGTGGTGAACCGGTCTCTGATCCTCAGCCCGCCAGCAATCTTGAAATGCCCCCAATTATTGTCTGTTAGGATGCGCAAGCGAGCCATCATCTCTCTTGGAAATCCACCCCAGCCACTGCTGGGCCGAGTCATTCCCGGCCGCCCTCCCTGACAGACTTTCAATCACACCGGTTGATTCATCCAATGTTGAACATCCAGATCTGCGGCGGAGCCCTGCCAGGCAGGAGTTCAGCCTGGAGATTTGCTCTTTCCTTCGATCTGAGGTGTTCGAGTAGCCGCCAGGGCCCAGCGCAGATGCGGAAATGCTACGTTTGGCTCTTTATTTAGCAGGACTGCTTTGGGCGGACGGCGGGCCAGCCTGGCGCTGATACGGAGCAACCGAGCTGCAAGGCCCAGTTTTTCAAAACCCCGCTTTCACCATACTGGACATCCTCCCGTTACTGGCATACCTTTTGGTATTCCTTAAATGCTCATCTGACAACTTCCAGCCGCTATGTCTGGCTGGAGACAGTGAGGAAAAGATGGACCTGACACCGGAATTGCAACCCAGCAGAGGCACAAACCTGTATGTATTTTCCTTACCAGACAACTGAGTGCATTCATCCAGACGCAACCGGAGGGTGGCAAACACTTAGACCAGTGTGCTGGATTGCGTTGGCACTGCCCCTGATTGCCTGTGCACCCGACGCTGAACAAATAGCGCCAACAGCTATCGGTGACTGGCGTCACGCGGGCGGTTCTCATGCCTCGCAAAAATATGCGCCTCTGGATCAGATTGATGCGGGCAATTTCAACACGGTAGAAATTGCATGGCGCTGGCAGACTGCAGATGCCAGGATTCCGCAGGATCTCGACTTCCCTACCGGCGATTACAGGGCTGTACCACTGGTGGTAAACGGGGTCATGTATACCAACACCAATCACGGGCAGGTGGCAGCATTGAACCCTGCAACAGGCGAGGAACTCTGGGTATTCGATCCGGAAAGTTATCGCCACGGCAGACCGAACTTCTCTCCTCTGCAAACTCGCGGCATCGAATACTGGACTGACGGCGAGATTGAGAGAATTTTTATTGCCACGATTGGCAAGCAACTGGTGTCTATCGATATCCACACTGGCAAACCGGATCCCCTGTTTGGTGACAACGGCTTTGTGGATCTACGAAATGACCTCGGCAAGCTTGAAGTTGAAATGGAGAATATCACGCACGGTGCGCCTCCAATCGCGGTAGGTAATTCAGTAATAGTTGGTTCAAAAGTATTTGATTACACCCTGTTCAACCGCAATCCGCCCGGACACGTGCGCGCCTACGATGCCCATACTGGCCGCTTCAAGTGGCGCTTCAACACTATTCCCCAGGCAGGCGAGGCCTTTACCGAAACGTGGGAAAACGAAGCGTGGCGGGATGCGGGAAACACGAATACCTGGACCTTCATGTCTGCCGATGACGAGGCTGGCATCGTGTACTTGCCGACATCGACACCCACCAATGATTACTGGGGAGGTGCTCGTCTCGGCGAGAACCTGTTCGCGGAATCGCTGGTGGCGGTAAATGCGGAGACTGGTGAGCGCATCTGGCACTTTCAGACCGTGCATCACGGGTTATGGGATTACGATCTGGCTTCGGCTCCAAATCTGGTGGACATCGTCGTGGATGGGCGTCCAATAAAAGCTGTTGCCCAGGTGTCAAAGACAGGCTTCACCTATGTGTTCGATCGCCTCAGTGGTGAACCAGTGTGGCCGATCGAAGAACTCCCTGTCCCGCCGAGTAATGTGCCCGGCGAAAGGACTCACCCCACCCAGCCCCACCCAACCTGGCCGTTACCGTTTGAGCGCCAGGGCATGACTGCAGCAGACCTGATTGATTTCACCCCGGAGATTGCCGCTGAGGCGCGTGAATTGGCTAAGAAATATGTCATGGGTCCGATTTTCACTCCGCCCATCGTGGAAGGAACCGATGGCAAGGAAGCGACCATTTTCCTGCCGGGTGCCGGTGGTGGCGCGAATCACCCAGGCGCCAATATCGACCCGGAGACCAATATCCTTTACATACCTTCGCACACGCGGCCCTATGCCATGTCACTGGTGCCTCCTGATGATCCTGCATCGGACTTTCCCTACGTGATTCGTGTGCAACGCAACATCGGTCCTATGGGTTTGCCACTGGTAAAGCCTCCCTATCGCCGTATAACCGCCATCGATCTTGATACGGGTGAACATGTCTGGCAGATACCGTTTGGGAAAGGGCCAGCTAACCACCCCGCTCTGGCACACCTGAACCTGCCGGACCTTGGCAGTGTCTTTAATGATGTGTCTGCCGAAGGCGGCATCCTGATCACCAAAACCCTGCTGGTTTCCTATCTATCCCAGAAGGACGAGATCCACCCTGACGCTGATGGTTCGATTCTGGTGGCATTAGACAAAAACACTGGCGCGAAAGTCGGAGAGATAATGGTTGATATTCGCCTGCATGGACCCGTGATGAGTTATCAGGCCGCTGGCCGTCAACACATTGCCGTGGCAGGCGGCCGCTTTGACAATGCCGAATTGATTGCGTTCGCCTTACCTCAATGAAAACCTGACATAGAGCGAGTAGGATGATTTCTCTCAATAAAATTTCAATTGCTGAATTGCTACCAAATGGGTTGCGCAGAGGTTTCTTGTTGCCGCTGTGCCTGCTTGCACTGCCTGCAACGAACGTGTTGGGCCAGACGCCTGAAAGCGATACTTTTAATCGAACCACTGCCTGGGGAGATCCCGATCTGCAGGGCGTTTGGTCCTATGCCAGCCTGACTCCTCTGCAGCGCCCGGCGCAACTCGGCGACAAGGAGTTTTACACCTCTGACGAAGCGGCCATTATTAATGCCAGGTCGCGGGAAGACACTGAAGACGCGCCAGCTGATCCCGGCAGCTACAACCCGGAATGGTTTGACAAGGGCGATGTGTCAGCAGACCTGCGCACATCGCTGATTGTCGATCCAGCCGACGGGCGTCTGCCCCTGCGCCCGGAGGCGAGCGCCAAATTGGCCCAAGAGCGGGCTTTTCTCAGCGAGCACGAGACTGATTCCTGGGAATTCCGGCCCAACTGGGATCGCTGTATCACCTATCACGGCGTGCCTCCCATTTCCACCGGCTACAACAATACCTACCAGATCGTGCAGGCACCAGGCTACGTCACGATCTACGTCGAGATGATTCATGACGTACGTATCATTCCGCTGGATGGACGCCCGCAACTGAACGCTAAAATTCAGCAGTGGAACGGTGACTCTAGGGGATATTGGGAGGGTAATACCCTGGTGGTTGAAACGACCAATTTCAGTGACAAGACTTCTCATCGTTTTCCATCTTCACCGAAAACCAGGGCCGTCGAGCGCTTCACACGAATTGAGGATAATATGATCGACTATCAATTCACCATCGAAGACCCGGACCTCTATACCAGCGCCTGGACTGCCGTGCGCCCAATGCCGAAGCTGAATGACTACACGGTTTACGAATATGCCTGCCATGAAGGCAATTACGCGATGACCAATATCCTGCGCGCTGCGCGTGTTCTGGAACAAAAATAAAAGACCTGATTTCCAGCAAGGAACAGGCCGTAAAACTATTGAAACAGAAGCTGCCTGGCGAGAGCATAGGGAGGATTAAAGGTATCTCCGAAGTGATGGGTTGTCCAGTTTCGTAAGTGGTGAACCGGTTTCTGATCCTCAGCCCGCCAGCAATCTTGCAATGCCCCCAATTATTGTCTGTGAGGATGCGCAAGCGAGCCATCATCTCTCTTTGAAATCCACTCCAGCCACTGCTGGGCCGAGTCATTCCCGGCCGCCCTCCCTGACAGACTTTCAATCACGCCGGTTGATTCATCCAATGTCGAACAACCAGATCTGCGGCGCGGCCCTGCCAGGCAGGAGTTCAGCCTGGAGATTTGCTCTTTCCTTCGATCTGAGGTGTTCGAGTATCTGGCGGATCACTACAGGGTCCTCAATGCAGGCAATGATCCTCACCGGATCCTGGCACTTCTCGCACACCTCGATATCAATACTGAACACCCGTTTCAAGCGCTGGGCCCAGGTTATTGCCATGGATGGCATGTATGCCGGTTTTGCAGGAGCAAAAACCGGTCATGGCGGTATGGCGTATTGCGGAACGGGGTTTTCAGTTCATAGCGCACCTTGCCGGTAGGTGTGAGTGACAGGCGCTTTTCAGATACGGCCGGCCTTGCAATATAACGACACAGACGCTCCACTTTCTTGCGTTGGTGGGCGCGGGCGGCAACGCCGGCGTGCAGACTGAAGCCGGCCGCAAACGCCAGTGAGCACTGAGTTATAGGGCTTTTGGTGTCGCTATTGTGCCGGTGTGAGGGTTGATCCAGGGACCTCTGAAGAACGGATTCCCTGACGAGAATTTGGAGGGGTTTACCAGATAAACGGAATCAGGCGCCAGCGGATTCGCTGTGTATAGTCGCTGTAGCCCTGCAGATCACGCAGCAAGACCATCTCTTCATTACGAATTCGCGCCGCGATACCGAATGGGAACAGTACCAGAGGCAACAACGCCCACCAGGAGCCAAGTGCAATGGGCGTGGCGAAATAGAACAGTAGCATGCCCGAGTACATCGGGTGACGCACATGGGCATAAGGCCCGGTTTCGATTATACGCTGTTCCTTCACCACCTCGACGGTGCGAGCAGCAAAGCTGTTCACCTTGAACACAGCAAGAATAAATAAGTAACTTAAGACAACAAGGAAATCCGCTACCAGTACCAGCCAGACAGGAATTGCAGACCAGCCAGAACGCCGGTCGAATCCTGCCACGAGAAGGCAAGCAATTATGGATAGTGAGAGCAGGGTAACCACGACCTTTTGTGTGCCTTCTTTTTCGCGCATCTTGAGGCGACGCTCAAGAAGTGCAGGGTCATGGCGCAGGAAATACACGAGGGTGAAGAGCAGGAGCACCAGGAGGACGCCGAAATAAAGATAAACCTGCCAAAAATCCAGTGTGCCAGCTGGCCACAGCAGTATCAGCGCGATGAAAACCGGCAAACCCGCGAGCCTCAGGAATACTTGACCAAGCAAGGGACTCATAGTGATACTCTCAGGACAATTTCCGCATGAGCAGTGCAGCAGTGACCTTGCACCCCAACAGGCCTGTGCACTCCTGGAATTGCCATGTTCACAGTTTGTAATTTATACCGAATCGCAGTATTGCTATAAATTGAGATTGCTGGCACAGGCTAGCTCCGCAACGCGCCAATTTCGTAATTCTTGTGGCCGGGTGGAATGTTTTTAAAGCAGGATTTCTGGTAGTTTGAAAACCTTCCCTGATCTGAAACACGTTGGAATCTTGACTGAAGCCTGAGGTCCACAATACCGGGCAGGAAGCGGTGTCACTCGCACGGCTTCAGGGGTAAAAAACATGCGGCACATTAAAGGTTAGGAAGAATAAACGGGTATTCCAGAGCTGTCGAGCCTGAAGTTGATGTGCCTTGGTTTGCCACTTCCGGCATTTCTCGAAGCCAGACGCGCCGGAATTTCCCGATTTACCTCTGAATTCTTCCGCGACAGATCGCAATATCTCAACTTGCGCAGTCTGAAACCGAACGCTGCCCTGCAATCCCTGTGGCCGCATCGTACTTGATGTGTTGTCTTGCTGGTCAGTCCGCCAGCCCCTGCTCCCATATTGGCAGCAAGGGCGGTGCTCGCGGTGGTAGCTGAGTTATTGGGGAAATGTCGTTGGCTTCCTTTGCTTTCAGGTGATTGAGAATCTTCTCGATGATCACTGGATCCTCGATGCAGGCGATGATCTTGACCGGGCCTTTGCACTTCTCACACTGGCTGATGTCAATGCCAAACACCCGCTTGAGACGCCTGGCCCATTGAACAGGATGTTCAGGTGCCGCGAAGCACAGGGATGTGCGAGAGCGGCCAGGTCATGGCAGCGCGCTGTTCCATTGGGTTACGGTCATCGGGCTCAGTATGGGAGTGCGTGGTATTTCTTGCGCCTTTACCCCGCTTGGCCGGAGTGATGGTCATTCTGTAGTGGCTGTTCGGCGCAAACACACCATGGAAACGCGTGAGGTTGACTCTCGGCTTGGGTACCAATGCAGCCAATCTCGCAATGGCCGCTCCTGCGCATCCCTGCGCCCGCGGCATACCGTACATCCTGTACATAAAGTCCAGGGGTTCAAAAATGACATGGGTGGTGCCGTCCCGGTACGGCGTCTTGAGTGCATAGCGCACCCGGCCATCACGAGTCAGCGCCAGCCGCTGTTCTGAAACCGCTGGCCTGGCCACATAACGACACAGATGCTCCAGCTTCTTTCTGTCATGCGCCCGCACTGCCACGCCGGCGTGTAGTGAAAAGCCACCGGCCTTGGCCACCGGGCTGAAACGATCCTCGTCATCTTGTTGAGGTAGCAGGGTTTGCAGGGTAAAGACCTTCCTGCCCTGCTGCGGCCCGATGGCGATGCGGTAGGTGATGCTGTGCCCGTGCACCTGCTGCATCGGGTTGGCTTCCAGATGATCCAGGGTCAGGCTGCTGTTCTCCGCGTCCTGTGTCAGCACCCCTGCCTTCACCAGCATGCGGGCCAGTCGAGTGCTGAGCTGCTGCAGGACTGCTTCAAGATCGGTTTTGGCGGGGGCGTTGACCCGCCGGAATATCTGCTTCTCACCTTCAAATCCAGTGAAGTAAACCCCATCCAGGAACAGCATGTGAAAGTGCACGTTCAGGTTGAGGGCAGAGCCGAAGCGCTGGATGAAAGTGACTGCCCCGGTGCGGGCCGTGTCGTGTGTGAAGCCGGCCTGCTTAATCAGCCAGCTGGCGATGGAGCGGTAGACGATGCCCAGTGCCTTGCCCATCAGATCCGGGTAGCTGGCGAACAGGAAGCGTAGCTGGAACGGCACACTGAGTACCCATTGCCGCAACGGGACCCTGGGCAGCACTTCATCGACCAGCAGCGCGGCGCTGTCGACCATACGTCTTGCGCCGCAGCTGGGACAGAAGCCGCGCCTTTTACAGGAGAAGGCGACCAGCTTCTCGTGATGACAGGACTCGCAGCGTACGCGCAGAAACCCGTATTCCAGACGACCGCATTTGAGGTAGTCCTCAAACTCTCGGGCGACATGGCGTGGCAGGGGCGAACCTTGCAGGGCCATGAGTTCGACGAATTCCGGGTAATACCGTTCGACCAGTTGATATAGCAGGGTTTGCTCGGGCCGGTGCCGGACGTGGGTAGCTGGCGCAGGAGCCCTGGTGAGGTGCGACATGATGGCATCCTTTCCATCAATGCAGATTTGTGGATGCCTACAGGTTAGTTCAGATTGAATGATCTGGCGTTCAAAAACCCCGCACAGCGCTGGTTAAGGGATGTGGGGATTCCGAAACCGAATCGGTGATAGCAGACATCCACAAATTACTAATGTCGCTGTCTGTTCTAGTCGTGACTCGTCCGGATAGTAACGGGAGTTCCCGTGCTTCAACAGGGCTAGTTTCCTGGGGCGAGTTGACAAAAGATTATCGTCAACTATCATGAATATCCCTGTGGTATATGCCAACTTGGGGTTCAGCAGGAGGAGGCGATATGGAGCGGGCAAGTATCTTTAAAAGCAATAAAAGCCAGGCCGTCAGGCTACCGAAAGCTGTGGCATTGCCTGACAGTGTAAAACAGGTCGATATCGTCAAGCTGGGGCGTGCCCGCTTGATTACCCCTGCAGGAGAGGCCTGGGATAGCTGGTTCGCAGGAGAAGGAGTCACTGATGACTTCATGACCGATAGAGAGCAACCGGAAGAGCAGAGCAGGGAAAGTCTGTAATGCTGACTTACATGCTCGATACTGACATCGTCATCTACACGATGAAGATGAAACCCGAGGCCGTCCGCGAAGCTTTCAATGCTCATTATGGTCAACTGGCAATATCCTCCATCACGCTGATGGGATATTTGCACCCGAAGTTAATTCCTCTTTTCAAACGGGATGATTGTCCCGTTCTCGACATACCCTTTCAGTCCCTGCAGTAACTGTCCCCAGCAGAAACAGGCAATCTTGAAATGGTCGCTGGTTTCCGCCCAGTCCGTGTGGAAAAAATCGACCGTTGTGCCCTGGGCGGATGGAGACAGTCGAAAGCCAAAGCTGGTTGGCATCCAGTCATCCATTGCCTGCGTGATTCTCCAGGTTAATTCCGTGCCCGGGACGATGTGTGACACCACTGCCCGCCAATCGTATTCCGGTCCAAAGTAGAATCGGTATGACGCAGCCAATTGCGGGCTGCCGTTTGACTCCAGTGTCCACCACGCATTCAGCCCTGCCGGGGTGGTGAGCGCCTGGAATACTTTGCCAGGTTCCGATTTGATCTGGAATTGATGATGAATGTCAGGCATGGTCGGCTCCTCTCTCTTTTTTGAACTCCGCTTTTTGTTGAACACTCCATTCCACTCTATTATTTCCCGCTGTATTCCATATTCCTTTGCACACTACTTTTCTCTGAACTCTACACCCATCCTCCAGCAAGCGGAATAATCTGCGCCACCATGTGAGTATTGGCAGGGTTGGCCAGATAGGCTGCCAGACTCCGCAGTCTCCTGCGCAGCGCCGATTTTGTGAGTGGGCACATTGCGCTTGATATGATACTGAGCTCCCCCAAACTCGCCAGGTTATGCGAGAGTCTTGTGCATGCTGGCGTTTAATGCTGGACCTCTTGCCGTTAAGCAACGTTAAAAACCGTTACAAAAGCCAATAACTACTGTCAATTCAGGCAATACGCCACGAAAATTGCGCTCTTCATTTTTTTTCTATAGAGAGCGGTATCCCTGATGCGAATTTCTCCTCCCGGCAAATTGGCCCTGGCGGTTAGCCTGGCTTCGTTGTCGCAGCTGACATTGGTCCAATCCACCCTTGCGGCGGAGATCGAAGAGATACTGGTTTCTTCCCAGCGTCTCGAGGAATCCATCCCGCAGGACCTGAGTCGGTATGGCAACCGGGTCGAAATCGTCACTGCGGCGGAGATTGCTGAACACGGTTTTGTGGACATCACCCAGACCCTGCAGATGCTCGTGCCAGGACTGCACATCTCGCCCAAGAACGGGCCCTTCGATTATTTCGATGCTGCGCTGCAGGGATCGCGCAATCAGGAAATCCTGTGGTTGATAGATGGCGTGCGTATCACCAATCGTCTGTATAACGGCACCAGTCCGCTGGATACGGTCCCGGCCCACATGGTGGAGCGCATCGAAGTGCTCAAGGGTGGTCAGGGCATTTTTTACGGTACGCAATCTGTTGGCGGCGTTATCAATATTGTTACCAAGAGTTTGCAGAATGAGAGCGATGGCGCGGTCGGAGCTGGCGCCAACAGCAACGACGGCTACAACGTGAATGGCTATTATCGTAGCAGCATCGGCGCTCACCAGTTTGTGTTGTTTGCCTCGAAGGACGAGTCCGATGGCTATACTCCATGGGCAAGTGCTGACATTCAACCTAGCGTCACCGACCGCGAACGTGGTTATGACGTGAGCACCGTCGGGCTTAAATACGCCTGGAACATCAGTGCCAACCAGCGCCTGTCGCTGCAATACATCTACACCGACAATGAAGTAGATTTCGCGGTCCCGTTTCTGAACAACAGCACGGTGAATGCCCGTGATGAAGACATACTCACGCTGAAATACGATTGGCGCGTGAATGACAATATCGAATTGTTCATCAAGGCCTACGAACACAACTGGGACACTGAGTACACGCGTATCTACAACACACTCGATGCCAGTGGCAAACTCAACGGCGGCACCCGCTTCCTGAACAATGGTGATTTCTGGGGCTATGACGACTACGGCTTCAACGCCATGAGCAAGCTCAATTTCGGCGGCAATTTCGAATATGTGCTTGGTGTCGATCGGCAGAGCTTCTCCGGTGAGGACGAGGTGTATCGCATCGGCAACAAGAAGGAACATGTCACCGCTCCTTTCGTGCAGATTCGAAGTACAGATGAACTGCTGGAAAACACCACGTTTGCACTCGGCGTGCGCAACAACCAGGCCTCCAACATGGACGACTCCACGGTATGGAACCTGACTGGCAAACATAACTTCACCGAGAACTTTTATCTTCAGGGCAACGTTGGCACCTCCTTTCGCCTGCCCGATGCCGAAGCCCTGTTCGTGAATGAATACTATGACGACAATAACGATGGTGTGCCTGACGGTGGAACTTTCACTATCGGCAATCCGAATCTCGAGCCAGAGCAGAGTGAGAATTACAACCTGGCCCTGGGCGGTAACCTGCACAGTATCAATTATGAATTCACCGTGTTCAGTCGCGATATCACCAATTACATCGACTCTTACGTGCCACTTGTAATCGGCGGAGTTGAAGGCGAGAGCTTCATCAATACCAATGATGAAGTGAATATGGATGGTTATGAACTGGTTGCATCGATGCCGCTGACAGACACCTTGTCAGCGAATTTCAGCCACACCCGCACGCAGGCCCAATTCAATGGCAGCGGCCCGCAATTGACCGGCATTCCAAAGCGCGAGAGCAAGCTGCGGCTGAGTTATCGCAGTGCACAACTGCCATTGGGCCTGTCCATCACCAGCAACTTTGTCGGTGACATCAATGGGCGTCGCGGCGTCGCCACTGGTGACTACGTCGTGACTGACTTGTCGGCGTTTTACCATCTGGGCAACGACGCGCAACATCAGCTCGTGCTGCGCCTGGAAAACATTACGGATGAAGGATATGCCACACGCATCGACCGTGGTACCGTAGACACTACTGGCGCGGGTTATAACTATGCACACCTTGGCATGGAACGCACACTGCATCTGGCCTACAGCTATCGATTCTAAATCACTATGATTCGACTCTTGTTCCTGCTTCATCGCTATCTCGGCATCGTGGCAGGACTGGTCATGCTGATCTGGACCCTGTCCGGCATCATCATGATGTATCAGGAATATCCGGAACTCACACCCGACCAGCAGCTGGCCCTGCTCAACCCGCTGACTACTGCCACGTGTTGTGTATTGCCAGATTCCAACTTGCTGCGCACTGAGCAGTTTGCAGACGCACGTATCGAAATGCTGCTGGATAATCCGGTACTGCGCCTGAGCTCACATGACCGTGGCTTGCTGCTCTACGACCTGACTGATGGCAAGCGCATTGACCTTGTCAGTGAGAACCTGGCGCAGACCATTGCCGATCATTTTGTCAGGGATCGTTACTCAACCAGTTCACCGCAATTGCTCGGCCTCATCAACAACGATCAGTGGACCGTATACGGCGCCTACAATCCCTTGCGTCCCCTGTTCAAGTTTGCAGTGGATGACGCAGCAGGCACCCAATTTTATATTTCCAGCACGACTGGCGAAATTATCCAGGTAACCACAACATCACAGCGAGTATGGGGTTATCTGGGCGCCGTAATTCACTGGCTGTATCCGACTATCCTGCGCCAGCACACAGCGCTGTGGACTCAGGTCGTTATCTGGCTCACGATTCTGGGAATCTTTCTTACTGCTACCGGTTTGTATATTGGCATTCGCCAATATCGCCAACGCGATAACGGACGCAAGTCTCCGTATCGTGGCATGGCGCTCTATCATCACTATGCCGGACTCATCTTTGGCGTGCTGACCTTGAGCTGGGTAGGCAGTGGCTTGTTGTCCATGAATCCATGGGGAACCCTGGAGGGCGAAGGAGCAGGAGCTGAAGTGCAACGACTCACGCAACGCCCCATAACATGGTCAGACATCACTGCAGTTATCAGCACCATTGACAGCTACCCGACAACAACAACCGCGCGCCTCGAAATCGATGTATTGCAAGGCAAGGCACAAGTCATTGCCCATACCGCTACTGGCACCGCAACCCGTCTGGATGCGACATCCTTAAGCCCGGCTCCGCTGACCATGAACGAGCTGGCAGCACTGGCCGCAACGCTGCGGCTCGACCATCAGATCCAGTCCCAGACACTTCTGACCGAGAGCGATGCTTACTATTACGATCACCACATCACACTGGAGTTTCCGATCTACCGCGTTGTCATTAATGATGAGCAACTTCGCCATTACTATCTGAGCCCGGTCAGCGGACAACTACTGCGCAAGGTTGACAGTGAACTGCGACTGTATCGATGGTTGTTCTATGGCTTGCACCGGGGTGATTTCAGCGTGTTCCTGCGCAGCCGACCGGTATGGGATTTGTTCATGCTGGCATTCCTGTGCGGAGTAACTCTGGTCTGCGGCACCGGCAGTTACATGGCTATCAGACGCGTGCGCCGTGACCTTGCATTAAATAAATTCAAAACCGGCGCGAACGCCGGATTCGACGATGGCATCAAGGACTATTAAAGTGGCCAAAAACAGAGTTTATCTAAATTTGTGCAGAATTATGGCGTACAGCGGTCTGTGCTGCGTTGTGCTCGTGGCATGCAAGGAAACCGAACCGGTCGACTGGATCGAAGTGCCCCTGCAAGAACGCACCTATTTTGGCAGCACTAATGCCTTTAAAGAGGGCAATTACGAAATTCTGGTGCTGCGCAAGTCCGCACTGGAATACAAGTTGGGGGTCAATGCAGGTGATGCGATCATTTATAACTGGAATGTTGCCATGGCTCAACCAGAACTGTTGAGCGTAGAGTTTCATGGCCACACCAACCGGATTGGCACTGAGCCTGGCACAGTAATGTTCTACAAGATTCATGCCGACGGCGAAGAACGCGGCGCTCTGGTGGCACCCTTCGACGGTATTCATGGCTGGTACCTCGACAACCAGAGCGATGAAGACATCACGGTAATGCTTAACGTCGCTGGATTTTACCAGACCATCGATTAAGCATGCAGCGAAGCCGCAAGTTACAACGCACATCAAGCCTGAATGTGCGACTTTTTCCTGCACGGCATCGCATGCTTACGCGAGTGATTGAAATCAACTATACTTGCTCTCCCCCAAGTCCACGCAATCAATAACTCAATTCATCATGGCTAGTCCGAGCGCCAATCATACGCAAAACGTTTCGGCTGAACTCGGCGCGAGGGTTGTGAGTCGAGCATTGGCCGTGGGCGCAATTGCCGCTCCGCTGGCGGCGGCGATCATCCTGGCACAAGCAATTCGGATAGACGCCATAACGCCCACAACCATAGTGCTGTACGCCTACACCATCACATTTCCGTTACTGTGGATAGCTGGACGCAACCGGCATTATCGACTGTCCGGTTCATTATTGATGTTCCTGTTGGTAACCATGACATTTCTGGTTCAAATTCGATCTGGACCTTACACATCGCAGGCACCCCTGCAACTGATGACTCTGGTGCTCTCGGGTTTGATATATGGCATTCGCGGCGTCTATATCACTCTCGCCATCAATTTGTGCCTGTTTGCATTGGCTGCCGTGCTGCTGCTTAACGGGCTGGTGCCGAATACGTCCGCCCTGTTTTTCGATCCGAACTCCACTACAGTCTGGCTTCGCAGTGCAGCAATCATGGTTTTCTTTGGCGGCGGCTCTGCCTGGGGAGTTGTCTACACCATAGAAAAACTGCAGAAGGAAACGGTCAAACTGAGAGAACTGCTGGCGCGGGAGCATGCACAACTGGAGCATCTTGCGCGTGCCGAAAAAGAAAAACAGGAAGCTTTGCAGGCCGTTGCCGCTGCGCAGCGCGTCAAGGTGTTAGGCCGATTGGCCAGCGGCGTTGCCCATGATTTCAATAATTCGCTCACCGTGATCCTGACCTCAACGGAGATGGCACAGCGCGATCCCGATCTGTCACCCGGGGTGATGAAGTTGCTGGCCTCTATCAAGCGTGCCTCGCTGCAGGCGGCAGACATGACCAAAAGCCTGCTGGCACTCGGCAGGAAAGACCCTTCCCGCCTCACGAGCATCTCTCCGGCGGCAGTTCTCACTGGCATGTATGAAGCGATTACGCGGCTGCTACCCGAAGATATCAAATTCTCCATAGTAGAAACCACGTCGGCCCCGGTTATGGTGGATCGCGTGCAGCTGGAAAGAGCCATCCTCAATTTGGTAATCAACGCCAAGGACGCCGTCGGCGCCAATGGTGAAATCACTATTGGTTGTCGCCAGGTCAAGTTGATGAGTGAAGCAAACGGTTTAGCCGAAGGTTCCTATATCCAGTTTTCGGTCAAGGATAATGGCCATGGCATGACGGCAGCAGTGCTCGAACATATCTTCGAACCGTTCTTTACCACGAAAGCCGAAGGCCATGGCATGGGCATGGCGCTGCTGCACAGTTTCGCACTGGAATCGAAAGGCAAAGTCGAGATCGACTCTGCGCCTGGCGTTGGCACCAAGATTTTTCTCTATCTGCCAGTAGCCACAGCTGACTCTCAGCACATTAAGCAACAGCCAACTGTCAGTTATGTGAGCAGCGCGGACATGAACTACACCATTCTGGTTGTTGAAGACAATCCAGACGTCCTCAAGACTACATCGGATACGCTTAGCCAGGCCGGATTCAAGGTTCTGCGGGCGACGGACGGCGATGCTGCCCTGAGTATTATTAATGATGCGGATTGGTCGATCGATTTGTTGTGTATCTATGGCATTATTCCCGGCGCCAGCAGTGCCGAGGTAATTCAGTATGTGCAAAAGCAATATCCTGCGATCAAGATTGTCGTGTGTTCGGGATATATCGAAGAAGAATTGATTCTGCGGGGAATCCGCACCGGCGACCTCGCCTATGTACGCAAACCCTACCTGATAGATGAATTGCTCGACAGCATCAATGAACAACTCGCACTAACCCGCTCCAGCTCAACTCAATAAGCCGGCAACCGCGCCAGTCATACACGTGGCCAGCGTGCCGGAGATCAACGACTTTGGCGCCAATGTCACGATCTCCTGCGCACGCTCGGGACACATGCCAGTCAAGCCGGCAATCATGATGCCGAGACTGCCAAAATTGGCGAACCCGCACAGCGCATAAGTCATGATAATGGTGGAATGCGCAGAGAGACTATTCGCAGGCAGTGCAACCAGCGCCAGATAAGCCAGCAACTCATTCAGAGCGGTCTTGATACCCATCAGACTGCCAGCAGTCATCGCCTCAGACCAGGGAATTCCCATCAACCAGGTGAGAGGCGCAAACGCATAGCCGAATAATCCCTGCAAGGTTACCGCTTCGCCGCCGAGCTCAGGCAGCAACGACAGCATACTATTCAGCAACGCGACCAGAGCGACCAGCACGAGCAGCATTGCGCCTACGTTCGCCATCAACTTGAGGCCATCACCTGTACCTCTTGTTATGGCATCCATCAGACTGTGATAGTGCAGGCTGATTGGAACCTCCTCACTGGCATTCGCGTCTGCACCGGCTTGCGCCGGCACCATGATCAAGGCGACCATGATGGCGGCCGGTGCACTGATCACCGATGCTGTCAGAATATGACCGAGCGCATTGTCGAGCACGTCTTGCAGTATCACTGAATAGAGCAGCATCACCGAACCCGCCACCGTCGCCATGCCGCAGGTCATGACAATAAACATTTCACTGCGAGTGAGCCGGCTCAGATAAGGCCGGATCAGCGCCGGTGACTCTACCATTCCAATAAATATATTGGCTGCCGCGCTCAAACCCACCGCTCCGCTAACTCCCATGCTGCGCGCGAGCACTTTCGAGAAGCCCTGTACGATCAGGGGTAATATCCGGTAGTGCCACAGTACGGCAGACAATACGGTGAAAATCAGGATCAATGGCAGGATGCGAAAGGCGAGCACCACGGTTGCGGTCGGGTCAGCCACTTCGAATGGATAAGCTACATTACCCGGCTCGCCACCCAGATATCCAAATACGAACAGGGTACCTGCCTCAGTGGCGTAGACCACGGCAGAAACACCGCGATTAATGGCGGCGAGCGCTTGCTGTATGAGATCAACGCGGAAAACTATGAAGGCAAAGAGGAATTGCAGCCCAAGACCGGCTGCTATAAGTCGCCACCCGGGCAACTGGCGCTTCTCACTAAAGAGCACAGCCAGCGCGGTGAACACGAACAACCCGGACAACGCCTGTAGAGTGAGCATAATTTACCGAGCCTGCAGCGAGTTTCAGATATCCATCAGGGCGTCTATGTCCTTGTCCAGTTTACGGTCATTGGTGCACAACGAGATACCAATGAACAAGACCAGAGAAGCTACAAACGCAAGCAGACCACCACTGATACCATAGGGGATCGGAATAGCAGCCAGCTGTACAATGAAGTTGATCAGCAGACTCGCGATGATCGCCACAATTGCGCCCATCGCGGTCGCACCCTTCCAGTTAAAACCAATGGCGATTACCGGGAAGATGCCGGCGGCAAAGGTTGCCCAGCCGAATGCACCCAGCAATGCCACCAGTGTTGCATCCTGATAATGCGAATAGAGAGCGAAGCTGGCCGCTACTACCGCCATCAACACAGTCACAATACGCGCCCAGAACAATTCATTCTCCAGACTCCTGCCACGCAGAGCCTCGGGAATATCGTGAATGATAGCGGCCGCGCCAATATTCAGGAACGCGTCCGCAGTCGACATGATCGCGGCGAAGAGCCCGGCGAAAACAATGCCGGCCAGAATCGGGTTCGTGAAGGCAGCAAGGAAAACGGAAGCCGCATCATCCGGTAGCGCCAGAGGTTCTGACACTCCGGCGATCACTGCTGCGCGCATCACCACACCAATTGCTACCCACAAGAGGGCCGCCAGCACGTAACCTAACAGCGACATGGGCAGAATCGTGCGGTTATCGGCGATATTCTTGTTCATCATCATCTTCGTCACCAGGTGGGGCTGACCTGCGAGCCCCAGTCCGAATACGAAAAACCAGCCCAATGACGCCATGATGCCCATGGTCCCGTAAGGCATCATCGCCTCGGCATCATCCGCGAGGATAATCGCTGTCGCCTCCTGCATGCCGCCGTCAAACACTGAAATCGCGGCGAACAAGATCAGGACACCAGCGATCATCATAAGCGCGCCTTGCACCACGTCTGTGTATACCGAGGCGATGATGCCGCCAGTGACGCAGTAGAAAATCAGGACCGCGCTGGAAATTATCGCGCAGCTGACCAGCCCGATGTTCGCGAACATCTCGGTGCCGGTGAGAATCGCCTGCATCACCAACGCCATCGCCAGAATCTGGGTTGCCAGATATCCCATCACCCCAAGCACGATTGTTACGGCTAACAGAAATCGTACCGACTCACTCCCGTAGCGGGCAGCGGCGATGTCAGGCAGGGAAATGCAATTGCGCAAACTGGCCATCATGCGAATTCGCTTCGCGACCAAAAAGAAGCCGAGGGCATAGCCGGTGGATGAGATCACTATCATCCAGAACGAACTGACGCCGGTGGAATACACCAGACCTGGTCCACCCACAAAGCCAAAACCACTGAGCGTGCTGGAAAAGAGTGCCAGCGATACCACAATCGGACCAAGGCCCCGACCAGCGACGAAGAAATCGCTGGATGAATGCGTGCGACGCATTGCCCAGATACCTGTGAGCACACAGAACACGAAGTAGATGAGCACGGCGCCAATTATTGTTTCCTGCCTGTATACTTCCATGCCTGTCCTATTTTGCGCCGTATTGTTTCAGCAAAGCCTGATAAACCTGCTCATCCTCATCACTATGGATAAAGGTCTTGAAGCCGAGCACATAAATCAGGACCAGTGGAATCGCACCGATCCACGTGCCATACATCTGTCAGGCGGTTGCCACAGGAAAGCCAAGAAAATAGCCGGTCTCTCCGGTCTCGAGGAAATGCAGGTGACCGAAATACATCTGCCACCATATAAACAATTTAAAAAGGTAGGATAGAAACAGCAGCGTATACAACTTCAGGCCATGGTGCCGCTGCGCAACCCCCAAAGCCGCCAGCGCCACAATGAGCAACAGCAACAGGCATTGGAACAGGAAGGCGAGCCAGCCAATTTCCGCCAGCCGTGCCGCGCCATCACCACCGTTCATCAGTCCGGCAATAGTCGGGTGCGGTATGCCCCCGGAGCCCGCCACCGGCTCAGCCAGGATAATGGCCAGCAGTAACGCCGCCATGGCACAGCAGATGCTGAATATTCCGATGATAACCCTGTTGTGCATTAGCAGCCCTCTCCATCATCCGCGCAGCCTTGCCTGAGTAGTTCTGCATTAGCGGCTGTGTATTAGTCCCATTGCATTAGTTCCTGGCAAGAATAGAGACGCGGGGGAACTTAGTCCAGTCGAATAGCGCATGGCGTCACTGGCACGAACCAGGCATACGCGAGGACCCGTCGGGGACACAGCTTTTTGGGATTTTACTGAGCGCCTGCGGTTATAATCACTGCACATTCCCATCACATAGACGCTTCAGACATTTCAAACCACAGCAATCCTTGTGCAACTAAATAGCCAAGTAAATTCACCCTATCTGCCAGAAGCTGCGCAGGACACCGTACTGCGTCTGGGTATTGCTCCCCTTGCAGACTCTGCCTGGTTGCAAACGGACGCTGACTTTGCCAGCTTCCACGCGCACAAGAGTCATGTGTTGACCACTTCCGCGCCAGCTGTTTGCCTCAGCCTGCCTGACTCGATAACTGCTCAGGAACAATTCGCACACTTTCTGCTGCAAAACCTGCGCGATCATCACTCGGCTATATATGTGCAAAATAAGTCCACCTTGCAGCATCGACCGAGCGGACTCACCTGGTCGCTGGATAATCTGCGGCTGGCACGCAGCAGTCTCTGGATTCAGGAAGATATTTGCCTGCTGGAACCCGCTGGCAAAGATTACATCATGACTGCCGCCAGCGTCTGCGCACCGTCTAACTGGAAGCTGGAAGAAAAAATCGGCAAGACCCTCGATGCTATCCACGCGCCGGTTCCGGGCTATGAAGTGGAGTTGGCGGCACGAGTGAATCGACTGCTCGCTGGCATCAAGCCAGGCAAGGCATTGCTGCGTTACAATTGGTCTCTGCAAGCGGGTAATGAACTGTTGTGGCGACAGGATTACACACCAGCAACCGTAAATGCACAGCTTTACTGGCGGGTCGAGCGCCAGTCCTTATTAAGAATACCTGGCACCAATATCATAATATTCAGCATACGAATTTACCTGAATTCCCTGGTGCAACTTGCACTCATACCAGGCTTTCAGCACAATTTGCAGAATATTCTGGCGCGACTACCTGCGACGCAGATGACTTATAAGGGTTTGCTGGACAAGACGCTGGGGTAGAATACACCCTTGCATAGTCAATCTGACCCAAGTGACACCAACCATTCACTCGAATTAAACAACAACAAGAGATTTATTTGATGGCAGTTTTGAAAACCCGTTTCGCCTGTATGCATCAGCACCTGTTGGCGCTGGTGGTGTTAAGTGCATGCAGTCTGCTCCACACCAGCCTGAACGCTGGCACGCTGGTGCGTATCAACACTCCCCTCGGTGGCGTGACCCTGGATTTATTCGATACGGTCGCAGCGAATACCGTGAATAATTTTTTGAATTACGTGAACAGCGGACGTTACAACAACACGTTTATTCATCGTTCGGAAGTCTCGCCTACACCATTTGTGATTCAGGGTGGCTGGTTGCAGTTCGATGAGCCGTCACAAAATCTGCAGTCCATTCCCGTATTCGGTAATATTCCGAATGAATTCCGCACTTCCAACACTCGTGGCACGGTAGCCATGGCCAAGCAGGCTGGCAATCCAGACAGCGCGAATAGTCAATGGTTTGTAAATCTCGCCAACAATAGTTTTCTGGATTTAGACAACGGCGGTTTTACGGTCTTCGGACGCATCGTTGACAATGGCATGACTGTTATCGATGCGATTGCTGCATTGCCACGCTTTATCCTCCTGCAACAGCTGCCCACCGTTCCCTTGATCAATTTCAACACCGCCTTGCCGCTCAAAACCGAAAATCTGGTTACGGTGGCCATGGCCGTAATGACGCATCCGTCTGCGCACCCAAACGTCTTCGATACCACCATGAACCTGCTGTACACGAAGGTCAATACTGGCGCCGATGGCTTGCTGGGACTGGTGTTCGCAGTGCATTCGCTGGCTCCACAGGTAGTGTTGCAGGCACTGCCTTCCACTCTCACTATTTTGTCGACGCCGGTGGCGAAGATGGCTGAGTTCAATGGCAGTAATGGCCGCATCACCATTCCTGAATTTATAGTAAATGGCGAGATTGCGTTTCGAAATGTGGTGCTCGAAGTGCTTGATGCAAATCTGCTCTTGTTCCGTCTGGTTTCTTTTGAATAACGGCTCGCGCTAGCAGCTAAAAGCAACGCAAAAAAAAGCGGAGCCTGGTCTCCGCTTTTTTTGTCTTTTGTTTAAATCAGTTTTTTTAAACATTTTTTAAAATCACCGGCAAATCAATCTGTGATTCAACTATTCCCGTGTATCAGGGAATCAAGCGCGGGATGAATTTGGTCATGCCCTGCACCGGGCCAACTTCTCCGGCATAAACCACGCCATTGCGATCAACTGTGACGCCTTCGCCCATGGAACCATAACCACCCATGCCTGAAGCGCGCTCGGAAACATGCTCCGGAATGAAATACATTACCTCGCCAGTACGGGCACTGCCGACCCGCAAGCCCTTTCTCCAACCCGGGTTATAGTTTGGATCAGATTCTGAGTCGATTGCATACAACATGTCATTGTCATCTATGAAGATGCCACTGATGCGGCTGAACTGGTACCAGGTGTCCTGATGATTACCGTCCTGATCGAAGATCTGGATACGCACATTGCCGCGATCGGCGACGAACAATCGCCCCTGGGAATCCATAGCCAGTGAGTGAGGTGAGCGCAACTGTCCGTCTTCATAACCAAATTCACCAAAGCTCTTGATGAAGGTGCCATCTGGTTGGTAAATCGAAATGCGACTCTTGGCATCAGGGCCGGCTTCGTCCTGGAACTGCGCGCCATGAGTTTCACTGACAAAAATATTGCCATTCGGCGCGATCAGTACATCGTTCGGATCGGTAAGATGCCTGGGCGGATCACCGATCTGCCCGGGCGTGCCGATGGTCAGCAACAACTCGCCTGTCGGACTGAACTTCATTACTGAACTGCCCAGATTCGCGGCGGCTGGATTCGCCTCAATTTCAGCGGCGGTGGCGACGCGGGCATCTACGACCCAGATATTGCCTTCGCTATCTACATCCATTCCGTGTGGCCACAGGATCTGGCCCGCACCAAAGCTCTGCACTACATTGCCATCTGGGTCCAGCTTCACCATCGGATCCAGGTCCGGTGTCGTGGCACAGGAATTTGTGCCGCAGCGATCTCCGGCCCAGATATGAATGCCATCGATATCGACATTCACGGCACTGACTGAGCCCCAGCTACGACCGTCAGGCAAAGTGCCGAAGTTACGTTGCGTCTCATAGGGATTGGGTAAATTATTGATTGGTGTAACGCTGGCATGGGCCGCTGGCTGGATCGCCCCGCGCTGTCCTTGTGCCAGTACTGTGCCTGTCAGCATCGACAACACCAGACTTGCTGCTGCGGTTTGCAGGATCAGTCTGGGCAATTGTCGTGGCTGGTTTTGGGTAGTTTTATTCATTTTTTTATGACCTCTTATTGCTCTGATATATAAAGCGGTAGAACTGAAGAACATGACGGTTCCGGGTCATAAAGTCAAGATTGGCCAAGTTGTTGGCATTGAGTACTGACAGGTTATCTACAGTGGCTTCGATCGGTTCCGCTCTGCAGTGCAACATTCATAGAATTGAATTGCTTGGGAAGATGTAAAGTTTGATAAGCAATTTGAACGGAGAAGTTCGTTTGTTTGGAGGTTCAATTTAAAATCACTGAATCAGCAGTCGGCCAAAGGTGGCTGGGATTCCTAACTACGAATAATCCAATCAACACGACTAGTGTGGATGCGTCACCAGGTGCTGGCGCAGATAATCCTTACCGTAGTCGTTGCCGTTGGGTGTGCGCACCATAGAGTGAATGTGATCGCGGGTCGGTACGCCGGGCTGGTTGATTTGCATGGTGCCGACTGGATTCTGGTGATCGAACTCGATCAGGATGACCGGGCTGTGGATGCGGTAGTAGAACACCGCGTCAGCGGCAGTGGTGCCGACCCAGGCGAAATGCGTGTTGTCGATGTGGCGACTGATGTCCTCCATCGTGACTGCGGCATGGGCGTCGCGCAGGTTGCCGATATAGACTCGCGCCAGATCCAGCAACTGGATTTTTTGGGCGCTCGTCAGATCCTTGCCCGCAATGCCTTCGTAATCGAGCACGGCATTGTCAGCGTTGGCAGCAGCCATGGGCGCGTTGCGAGTCTTTTCGGTATTGAGAGTGGCGCGTGCTTGTTGCGCGGCGTCGAGCGATTGCATGAACGCCAGACCCTGGTCTTGCTCCTGTTGCATGATGATATTGCCGGCGTATTTACCGGATTCCGCGCGCGCCGGTTCACCACCCCAGAATGCCGGAGACATGACTACCTGATCGCCGAGCACGAAGAAATTTATTACCAGATGATGACCGTCCAGCTGCCAGCCCCAGGGTTCGTCGCCGGAAGGAATGCCCATGATTGTGAAATAGTATTTCTCTTCACCGTAGCGAATTGGCTCGCCATTCAGTTCCAGCAAGGTCTGCTCGGTACGTATGATGCGCCGGGTCTTGTCCAGACCGGCAGGACTCAATGATGCAGTTAGCAACTCCCATGCGGCGTCTTTCTGGGGTGCAGTCATTTCTTCGAGACTGACACCGTGACGCGCGAAAATGCCAACGTCAACATTAGACCAGTTGCGCCATTCAGGATCATCTATGGGGAATTGGGTGCGACTGAGCAGCATTGGATTGAGGGAAGCAAGGAAGGCCGCCGCCGCTCCTTGCACAGCTGCCGTAGAAGCGCCGGTGCTGCGCACTGGAAACAGCCCTTCAGTTACACCAGCGGTAGTAGCAACGCCACGAAAGGGTTCTGCCAATGCCTCGGCACCATCTCTGGAAAAAATTCCTTTCTGGTTTAACAGGGCACTGCTGTAACCATCCTGGGCCAGCGCTGACTCAGAGATGCTCAGTGCCGCAGTTAACGCAAGCAATGCGAAGTTTAGATGGTTTTTCATAGCGAACTCTCTGCTGGAGCCTCAGATTAATAAAACTATTCAGTGCAGGCTATCGTCTCGCCGGAACGGCTGCAAGCGCCAGCATGAAAAATTCGGAATCCTATTCTGCCATCACCATCTTCAGTGCCATCGGGTCGCGCCAGCGGCCGCCGCGCAGGCGCCAGACGAATACGACGGCAATAGCAAACAGCATGGCGACAAACACCAGCCAGGATGTTTTCGGACCCAATTCAAATACACGAATAACGAAATACTGGGCAACCAGCATGGCCCAGTGCAGGGACGCTGATGTGTACATCAACCAGTGCGTATCACCGGCGCCGCGCAGCACTCCACCTGACACGAGAATTATACAATCCGCCATGCAGTAACTGGCGAGCCCAATCATCATGAATGCGGCGAGCTCGCGAATTTCTGTGAACTCACCACCGGGTGGCGCGAATACTTCTACCATGGGAAAGCGCAAGAAAATGAACATCAGCGCGAGCGTGCCGGAGTAGCTCAATCCGAGCAGGAAGGCTGCCGCAATCACCTCGTTCGCGCGGGTCAAATCACCCGCACCCACAAAACGTCCGATCAGGCTGATCACGCCAATATTCAAGCCAATCATCGGAATAAAGGACACTACATCCCAGTTGAACACAATGGCCGCTGACGCACCCTGGGTGACACCGTAAGACTGGAACATCAGCAGGAACAGGTTGAATGCAGCAACATTCAGAAACAATTCAAAACCTGAGGGAAACCCCAAGCGCACAAAGCGTCGCAACACGCCGACATCGAAGTGAAACGAGTCCCGTACATGAAAAGTGTCGCGATGCTCCTTCTGGAAATAAAATCCGATGAACAGCAACAGACCTGCCAAGGTTGCGATGACGGTGCTTAAACCCGCGCCAAAAATACCCAACTCCGGGAAACCCCAGCGACCAAACACCATGGCATAGCAAAGCGGCACATTGAGCAACATCGCACTCACGTCGCAAATCATGACCACGCGCGAGCGACCGATTCCAGCGAAGTAAGACGAGAAACAAATCTTCGCCAGCGTGATCACTGCACCGGACATCAGCACGAGGTAATACACTCGTTCCAGTTCCACCTGCAATGGATCATGTCCCATACCGGCAAAAATGCCGACCACGAACCACGCTATCAGAGCCAGTACCGGCAGACAGGCGAGCGTCATCACCATTCCCTGAGTGACAACCTTCGGACATTTCTCCGGATGACCTGCTCCCAGATACTGAGCCACCAGTGCATTCGCATATGACAACAAGCCGGAAAAAAAGCAGAAGGAGAAAAACGTGGCGACACCACCACCGAGTGCCGCTGCCATATGAGTCGGGCTTATCTGTGAGAGGAAATAGCGATCAGTAAAAATCATAACCGCAAAGGTGCCCTGCGAGACCACCATGGGCACAGCGATCTGCACCAGCTGCGCCAGCATGTCGCGGTTAAGGTGCAGTTTGAGGTGAATTGATTCCGACTTCATGACGCAGTGACACTTCAGGATGGATGGACAAACTCGAATGCATGGTCTGCGTTGAACCGGGAGTGGATCAGTTGCAGGAGAGCAAGCCGATGCGGGTCCTGACCAGCAGTAGCAGTCGGCGTGCATGGTACGTTATCAGTCCGGCCAAGACAACCGCAGAGACCCCGCAGCACTTGCTGTCAATCGAGCTTAGCGCTAGGCTGGGAGATGTGATTTCATCGAATATATTGCAAAGGAGCCGGTCATGAAATTCAGCGTCAAACCCCACCCATGCAACAATCGTCGTCAGTTTTTGCGATTAACCGCCAGTGCGGCATTGGGAGCATTTACGCTACCGATATTCGCGCAATCAACTACGGTGCGCCAAATTGATGTGTACAAGGAAGAGACTTGTGGATGCTGTGTAAGCTGGATCGAGCATATGCAACAACAAGGATTTGTCTCTACGATTCATCATCCGCAGGATTTGAATGCTGTGAAAGCGGAGCTTGGCGTATTGCCACAATGGCAGTCTTGCCATACGGCGGTCACGGCTGAAGGCTTTTTGTTCGAGGGGCATGTGCCAGCGCGCTACATGACCCAGTTTCTGGCGTCACCGCCGGCGAATGCACTCGGCCTTGCCGTTCCTGGCATGCCGATGGGAAGCCCGGGGATGGAAGTGGGCGATCGCATCTCACCATATGACATCATGTTGATGACGAAGGACGGCAGTGAGGCGATATACGCCAGCATCAAGAGCGCCGCTGACCAATAATTCGCTCACCAAGCAACCGCAGCGGGAGACCATCCCGCTGTCCGTTCAGGTTTAAATCTCGCCGCGCCGTGCCGCCTGGATAATATTGTCTGCGGCGCGGAAGGCCAATGCCATAATAGTCATCGTAGGTTGACCGCGTCCGGAAGTGACCAGACTGCTGCCGTCTACCATGAATAAATTTGGCACATCATGGGCGCGATTGAACTTGTCGACCACTGAGGTCGCCGGATCATTTCCCATTCGACAAGTGCCGAGCAGGTGTACGTTGCCGTTTTGTCCATTCTGCGGATAAAACCCAGCCTGCTTGATTGCTCCTGCCGCCGACATCAACTCCATCGATAACTCGTAGAAAAATTTCATGGTGGCAATATCATCGGGATGATCCATGTATGTGCAGCGCAGCGCCGGCCGTCCCCATCTGTCCTGCAAGTCCGGATCAAGCGTTACGTTATTCGATGCCAACGGCAACGACGTAGTGTGGCCATCGAAAGCAGCTATGTGGGAGAACTCCATCTGCAGATTGCGCTTGTATTCGCTGCCCCAGGTTGGACCACCGAACCAGCTACTGCCCAATGCAAATTCCATTGGTGCACCGCGCGTCGGATGGCGGCCGTCAATGCCACCGCCGCCATAGAAGCCAAGAGCCGGATCCAGTTGATAATAATCATGTACTACGCGAGTGGCCGGAATGCTCTTGTAGGCATTCACCGGCTCTGCAAAGAGCCCGGCTACCGACGAATATCCGTTGAACATCAAATTCTTGCCGACCATACCGCTGGAATTGGCCAGACCATCCGGAAATCTGTCGGACTCTGACAGCAACAATAACCTTGGCGTCTCGGCACCATTCGCGCATAACACTACTGCTTTGGCGAGTTGCGCCTGAATCGTGCCGTCTGCTTCCCAATACACAACCTCATTGGCCCTGCCGCTCTCGTCAGTATTCACTTTCGAGACTGTGCAACCGGTGCGCAATTCACAATTGCCGGAAGCGAGCGCGAGCGGAATCATGGCTATCATGGAAGAAGACTTGGCATTCACCTCGCACCCGAAGCCATTGCAGAAGCCGCAGTGAATACAGGCTGGTCTGCCATTGTATGGCTGCGAAAGAATAGCAACAGGTGCTGGGTAGGGATTCAGCCCCAACTGGCGGGCGGCGCGCTCCAAAAGCACATCAGAACCCTTGATCGGCATCGGCGGACACGGATATTCACGGGAGCGAGGCGGGTCCCAGGGACCTTGCAGTCCGGACACGCCAATTTCCCAGTCTACTTTGGTGTAGTAGGGTTCCAACTCATCGTAGGTGATCGGCCAATCGGCGAAATTGGTGCCGGCAATGGTGCCGCGCACACTGGCCTCCATGAAATCAATCGGTCGGAAGCGCCAGAAATTACCGGAGAAATGTACGCTGCTGCCGCCCACGTTGTGCGCATAGCCCAGCGCCTGTTCCACCGGGACTGCACGCTCATTTTCCGACTTGCGAAAAGTTTGTGGGTGTCCCTTGCGCGCATTCCAGGTGAGATCGTGATTGACGTCATAGCCCCATTCATCATGCTTGAAATCTGCTGCCTGTAAATGCGGGCCTTGCTCGAGCAAAACTACGGAAAATCCTGCGGTGCTAAGTTCCTTGGCGACAATGCCTCCTGCCGCACCGGAACCGACGATGACAAAATCCACTAAGGTGCGCGTGGGAAAAGTGACGGCATTGACAGTTCCGGAAGTTGACTCGGCCATACTTATTCTCCCCGCGCGCTGAAATCGGCATCGTAGAAGCCGAAAGGAGGAACCCACGCATGGCGATCTTCGAATCCGATCAACTGATTGCCGATTTTGTCGGCACTACCACCGTATTCCGGCAATGCAAACATGCCGGCAACGGTTAGAAAACGCACGCTGGCGAAAAATTCTGTTGCTTCTATGGCGGTGAGTAATTGATCCTGCTGTGCGCTGTCCAGCAGATAAAAGTAGGGCGCATTAAATTCCAGCGCAGCAGCTGTCTGCAGTTCGCGTACGCCTGCACGTATAAGCTCCAGTTCTTGCTCGCGCTTGTCACCCAGCACGTTATCCATGAAATAAACGACGCCAGCCTCAGTCGCCCCAGGGGTTGTATCTGCAGGCACTATGCGTGCGGCGATGGCTGCCAATTCGTTGGCGTCTACTTCGGTTAAGGTGCGAAAAGCATCTCCTCGCAGCCGTGCTTCCTGGGCACGCTCACAAGCAGCCAGAATCATCGGCAGTGTCAGCGCGATACAGGAATTGCGCGCGAGGCTCGCCGAAGAGGCAAGAAACGCCCGGCGTGAAAGAAATTCTGGCATGTATGCCCCCTTGAAATAGCAGACAGCCAATCCGGAGCTGCCTACGTGCCGAGCAGTCTAGCACAGCAATTATTGTACCAGCAGCGACTAACAGAGCGATTGCTGCCTGATTTTTTGAATACCTGACTGAATTTTGCACGCCAGCAGTGCATCCGTTTGCGGTTCGCACGCTTTTGGCGCTGAGGGGTACTATTTCGTTGGATTTAAACGATTTGTTTATGTCTCTGGTGATGGACATTTGCCCATGAGGCTTCTATCCTTCAACCCCAGCGCAGTACCCGAACACGCGCTCGATCAACCCAAATTGCGCCGTTTAAACAAGTTGCGTAGTTTGAGAAAGTGTCCCGTTTCTGGGTAAACCTACAAGCTCTAAACAGCTTAATTAAGTTTAATGAAAAGGTGGAAGTAAATGATAAACCGACCTAAATTGGCCAAGAAGGCATTGCCTGCGGCCATCGCACTTGGATTGCTCTTGCCACTGGGCTATACCCCAATGGTATTCGCACAACAAACTGATCAACTGGTAGAAGAAATTATTACCATCGGATCACGACGTCCACAACGTAGTGCCTCCGATTCTTCTGTGCCAGTTGATGTAATCAGTGGCGACGAAATTCAAAATATGGGATATGCGGACCTGAACGATTTGTTGCGAACTGCGGTTCCTTCATACAACGTGCAGCGCGAAGAAATATCCGACGCAGCGACGATTGTACGCCCTGCAAACCTGCGCGGCCTGCCACCAGATAATATTCTGGTATTGGTTAATGGCAAGCGCCGACATCGCTCCGGTGTAATTGCGGAACTTGGCGGTTCACTTGCTGCGGGCTCACAAGGTGCCGACATTTCTGCCATTCCTTCTCTGGCGATCAAGCAAACCGAGATTTTGCGTGATGGCGCTTCCGCTCTCTACGGTTCCGACGCCATTGCTGGCGTTATCAATTTCCAGCTGAATGATGCGTCCGATGGCATGACTTTCGAAGCTCGCACTGGCGAATACGGCGAAGGCGATGGCGATCTGGTGCAATACATGGGGAATATCGGCCTGCCTCTGGGCGATTCCGGCTTCCTCAATGTCACTGGTTCCTGGATGGAGCAAGATGCAACCAGTCGCTCTACCCAACGCACCGACGCTGCCACTCTTATCCGCAGCGGCAACCCAGCACAAAGAGCCAGTATTGAACAACCATATGCGCAAGTGTGGGGTGGTCCGGAGTACCGTGACAATTGGAATATCTTCCTCAATTCCGGTATCCAGCTTTCCAGCGATCTGGAGTTTTACGCTTTTGGTAACTACGGACAGCGCGAGACTGAAGGCGCTTTCTTCTACCGTAATCCAAACAACCGCGATGCGACTTACACCAGTGGTGGTATCCGCTCAGTAGTTGATAGAAACATCAGACCCGGCCAGACTAACGTCCGCTCCAACTGTCCTGCTCTGCGCAGCCCAGGCTCGGGCGCCAATGGCGTAAACCTGAATGCAGCGGCCGTGGCGGCTGATGCGGCGGCACTGGCTGCATTGCCGGCTAATTGCTGGGTAATGAACCAGGTCGTGCCTGGCGGCTATACCCCGGCCTTCGGTGGCGCATTGAAAGATGCCAGCATCGTCACTGGTTTCCGCGGCAATCTGAGCGATAACCTGACCTATGATGTCAGCGGCAGCTATGGTCGCAACAAGGTGTCGTTCTTCCTGAACAATACCTGGAACCCCTCAAACGGCCCCAATGGCATTGTTAATGGCGTCTTGCAGACTGACTTTTCGCTGGGTTCCTATGTGCAGTCCGAAACCAACTTCAACGTTGACTTCAACTACAGCATGCCAGTTGAAGGCCTGGCTTCTGACTTGAACATTGCATTCGGTGGTGAGTGGCGCGATGAGCGTTTCGAAACCTTACTCGGCGAAGAGGCGTCCTGGGTTGCTGGTGACTATGCATTCCAGAACGTGAATGGCTCTAATACCTACTCTGATGGCGTGACCAGATTGCCAAACCTGAGCATCGGTGCTCACGGTTTCGCCGGTTTCAGCCCGCAGCAGTCAGGTCTATGGGGTCGCTCCAACTATGCGGCCTATACTGACATTGAAGCGGATATTACTGAAGCCTTCACTGCCGGTATCGCACTGCGTTATGAGGACTTCGAAAGCTTCGGTGATACCAGCAACTACAAGCTTGCAGGTCATTACCGCGTGACTGACGATGTCTCCTTACGCGCATCCTACAACACCGGTTTCCGCGCACCGACTCCTGGTCAGGAAAACGTAACCAAGCTGTCAACTATCACCGTAAATGGCGAATTGCAGCAACGTGGTCAGATTCCTCCTACCAATCCAGTTGCGATGTTCCTTGGCGCAGAAGCATTGGCTCCGGAAGAATCCACCAACTTCTCCGCCGGTCTGGTATGGGATGTCACAGCAGACATCAATCTGACAGTCGACTTCTTCAACATCAACATTGAAGACCGCATCTCTCAGACCGGTACTATCAATATCGCCGGTCGCCCAGTACCAGTCGGCCAGAATTGCCCGCTCGCGAGAGCGAATCCAGTGGGCAACCTGGCCCTGTGTCTGCAGGAACTGGGCGTACCGGGTGCAGCTGACCTGAGTTCCGTGTCCTTCTATACCAATGACTTCGAAACCACTACAACTGGTATCGACATCGTAGGTACATGGAATCTGGACTGGAATAATGCCGGTCGTGGTGCCCTGGTTGCAGCCTGGAACCAAACTGAAACAGAAGTGGAAGATGCAGGTTCCGAAGTAAGCCGGGACCGTGTATTGGAACTGGAAAATTACAACCCGAAAAATCGCGGTGTATTCTCCTACAACCATTTCTACGAAGACTTCCGTTTCCTCGCTCGCGCCAGTATCTATGATGACTGGACAGTAGGTGACTGGAGTGGTGACCCAACTGCACGCGGCCCCGATGGTACCAATTACAACCGCGATTGCGGCGCTGGGTTGTTCCGGGATAACTGCTATGACGGCGAAACCATTTTCGACGTTGAAGCTGCCTATACCTGGAATGACAACTACACCTTCGTCCTCGGCGCAAACAATGTGTTCGATGAAGATGCACCGAATGACATCGACAATAGTGATGGCACTTTCGATTCCGGTAATACCTTTACCGGTTCATCCCCCTGGGGTATTGAAGGCGCGTTCTATTACGCACGGGTAAGAGTCGATTTCTAGGCTCGTGAGCCAGGGCTGAACCAGTTGTTCGTGCAGCCCAAACTCAAAATAAAAAAGGCACACTTCGGTGTGCCTTTTTTTGTGCGTGTATTTTCTATTGAATATTTTGAACGATTCTATTGGCGACCCCGGCATGCTGGCAGTGCCTGGACAAACTGGAAGATCCGCTTCTTATTCAAGCCCTCAACTGAGGTATTCGCGAAACCTGCTGTTAAAAAAATTGGCTCACAGAAGAATCTAATGCTGCAGCTTTGCACTCAGCAAGGTACCGATGCGCAGTGTTGGGTGGCGCTGCGTAAAAAGACCAGCGCTGAGTGCGGAAAAATGG
>Ga0208960_1000190_pt1 | contig 34461 bp, 27 predicted proteins | sample GreLakmeON33MSRF_FD_187703 | JGI IMG/M metagenome (GOLD analysis project Ga0208960, IMG submission 187703) | Freshwater lentic microbial communities from great Laurentian Lakes, MI, USA - Great Lakes metaG ON33MSRF (SPAdes) | ecosystem: Environmental > Aquatic > Freshwater > Lake | place: Great... | reverse complement strand
GTTTTAACCCCTTTACCTCCACGGTTGGTAATTCTGTAAACAGGCTCACCATCTTCAGGGTCGTTTAACAATGTACGTTTACCGTATCCTTTACCAGAAACCACCAACACAGATTCTTTAGACGGATCTTGAATGGCAATCATACCGATTACTTCATCATTATCGTCATTCATATTAACACCACGAACACCTGTTGCATTTCTACCCATCGGACGAACAGTTGATTCGTTGAAACGAATACATCTTCCCGATTTGATAGCGATTAATATCTCGTTGCTTCCTGTTGTTAATCTTGCTTCTAATAGTTGGTCACCTTCACGAACATTGATGGCGTTGATGCCATTTGCACGCGGACGAGAATAAGCTTCTAAACTTGTTTTCTTGATAACCCCTTGTTTGGTCACCATGATGATGAAGTTGTTGTTGGTGTAAGTTTCATCTTTCAAATCACCTACATTGATATAAGCCATCATCTTATCGTCGCGCTCTAAGTTGATTAAGTTTTGGATAGCTCTTCCTTTTGAGATTTTAGTTCCTTCGGGAATATCGAAAATTCTCATCCAGAAACATTTCCCTTTTTCTGTGAACACCAATAACCAATCGTGGTTTTTAGCAATAAACAAATGCTCTAAGAAATCTTCATCTCTTGTTGCAGAACCTTTAGAACCAACTCCACCTCTACCTTGACGGCGGTATTCTGTTAATTCTGTTCTTTTGATATAGCCCAAGTGAGAAATAGTAACCACCACTTCTTTATTAGGAATAATATCTTCTACTCTAAAGTCACCACCAGAGAAATCAATTTCTGTTTTTCTACCATCACCAAATTTATCTCTCAACTCAATCAACTCTGTTTTAATGATTTCGAAACGTCTTTCTTTAGAAGCCAAAATATCTTGACATTCTTTAATGAAAGCCATAATCTCATTAAACTCAGCACGTAGTTTATCTTGCTCTAAACCTGTTAACTGACGCAATCTCATCTCAACAATAGCGCGAGATTGAATGTCGCTTAACTTGAAACGCTCTATTAATTTTTCACGCGCTTCATCTGGAGATTTAGACGCTTTAATTAAAGCAATCACTTCGTCGATGTTATCAGAAGCAATGATTAATCCTTCTAAAATATGTGCTCTTTCTTCTGCTTTTCTTAAGTCGAATTGCGTTCTTCTAACCACCACTTCATGACGGTGCTCCACGAAACAAGCAATCATTTCTTTTAAGTTTAGTAAGCGAGGACGACCCGCTACCAAACAAATGTTGTTCACACTAAAAGAAGATTGAAGTGCAGTGTACTTGTATAAGCTGTTCAATACCACATTGGTAATGGCATTGTTTTTAATTTCGTAAACGATACGCATACCGCTTCTATCCGACTCATCTCTAATATCAGAGATACCTTCTAATTTCTTGTCGTTGATCAAATCGGCAGTTTTCTTAATCATCTCTGCCTTATTCACTTGGTAAGGAATCTCTGTAACGATGATTCTTTCGCGGCCGCCTTCCACTTCAATCTCCGATTTAGCACGTAAGACAACTCTACCTCTACCTGTTTCAAAAGCTTCTTTCACACCGTCGTAACCGTAAATGGTTCCACCAGTAGGGAAATCGGGAGCTTTTACAAATTGCATTAAATCGGCGATCGTAACATCGTTATTTTCAATATAAGCAATGATACCATTGATGATCTCTGTTAAGTTGTGAGGGGGCATATTGGTAGCCATACCTACAGCAATACCCGAAGCACCGTTCACCAGCAAGTTGGGAAGAACCGTTGGCATAACCGTAGGCTCTTGTAAAGTATCATCAAAGTTTAAAGAGAAATCAACCGTTTCTTTATCGATATCACGAATCATCTCTTCTGCAATTTTTTGCAATCGAGCTTCTGTATACCTCATTGCAGCCGGACTATCACCATCAACAGAACCGTAGTTACCTTGCCCGTCGACTAGTGGATATCTCAACGACCAATCTTGCGCCATACGCACCATCGCATCATATACTGAGGTATCACCGTGTGGGTGATACTTTCCTAAAACCTCTCCAACGATTCTCGCCGATTTCTTGTGGGCACGGTTAGACAGCACACCCAGCTCCAACATACCAAACAACACTCTTCTGTGCACTGGTTTCAAACCATCACGCACATCAGGTAACGCACGAGAAACAATCACCGACATCGAATAGTCGATGTAAGAAGCCTTCATTTGATCTTCGATGTCTATTCTAATAATTTTTTCGCCTTCAGCCATAGATATTTTAATATAAGGTTTAAAATTTAAGGTTTAAAATTTAAAGGCCAAACAACATTGAACATTAAACATTGAACATTAAACTCATTAATGGGCAACGAAAATACTAAATCGAGCCTCCAAATACAGAATTTTTTATCCCTCACTTACTAACAAATTTTTGTTAGAAATTAACAATTGAAAAAAGGGCTTTAAACTATTGGTATTCTTATTTTTCGATATATTTGCTCTTGTAGTATATTTACAACGATTTATTATGGAAGCAAAGTTTTCACCAAGAGTTAAAGATGTGATCACCTACAGCCGAGAGGAAGCTCTTCGTTTGGGGCACGATTACATTGGCGTGGAGCATCTTTTTTTGGGCATTTTGCGCGAAGGAGAGGGCAACGCCGTTAAGATATTGAAAAATCTTAAAATTGATTTGGCCGAGTTGAGAAAGTCAATTGAGACCAATATCAAAGCGAAATCGAAGAATTTCAATCAACCTGGTAATATTCCATTGGTGAAACAAGCCGAAAGAGCATTAAAAATAACCTACTTGGAAGCGAAGCTGTTTAAGAGCCAAATGATAGGCACAGAGCACTTGCTTTTATCAATTTTAAAAGACGAAGACAATATAATAACTAGAGTTTTTGATGACTACAACATCGATTATGATTCAATCAAAGAAGAAATGCACGTAGTAGAAGATGAAACCGAAACTGGTCCTAAATCAGAATTACCAGGAACTCCTGCCGATGACGATAACGACGACGATGCCAACGAATTCTCTTCTGGTGCGGCAGCCAAAAAACCGGTAGATACCAAATCTAAAACGCCTGTTTTAGACAACTTTGGTAGAGACCTTACTAAAATGGCTATCGAGGGCAGATTAGATCCAATTGTAGGTAGAGAAAAAGAAATTGAGAGAGTATCTCAAATTTTAAGTAGAAGAAAAAAGAACAACCCTATATTAATAGGTGAGCCGGGTGTGGGTAAATCTGCCATTGCCGAAGGTTTAGCTTTAAGAATCATTCAAAGAAAAGTATCTAGAGTTTTGTTCGGTAAAAGAATAGTAACGTTAGACTTGGCTTCTTTAGTGGCGGGCACTAAGTATCGCGGACAATTCGAAGAGAGAATGAAAGCGGTGATGAACGAATTAGAAAAATCACCTGAAGTAATTCTTTTCATTGATGAGATTCATACCATTATTGGTGCTGGTGGAGCTTCGGGTTCATTAGATGCATCAAACATGTTTAAACCTGCTTTGGCTCGTGGTGAACTGCAATGTATTGGTGCCACTACTTTAGATGAGTACCGTCAGTACATCGAGAAAGACGGAGCTTTAGAAAGAAGATTCCAAAAAGTAGTTATTGAGCCTACTACGGTAGACGAGACTATTCAAATTTTGAACAACATTAAAGAGAAATACGAAGACCATCACAATGTAATTTATACTCCAGAAGCTATCGCTGCTTGCGTTAAACTTTCTTCGAGATACATTACCGATCGTCATTTGCCCGATAAAGCGATTGATGCTTTAGATGAAGCTGGTTCTCGTGTGCATATTACAAACATAAATGTTCCTAAAGAAATTTTAGATATCGAAAAAGATATCGAAGGTATCAAAGAGGAAAAAAATAAAGTAGTTAAAAGTCAGAAATACGAAGAAGCTGCTCGCTTAAGAGACAAAGAACGTCAGTCGATTGAAAAATTAGAAGACGCTAAAAAACGTTGGGAAGAAGACACCAAAAACAACCGTGAAACAGTAACAGAAGATGATGTTGCCGAAGTAATTGGTATGATGACTGGTATCCCTACACAACGTATCGCCGAAAAAGAAAGCGGTAAATTATCCAGAATGCCTGATGATTTGAAAGGTAAGGTAATCGGACAAGCTGACGCCATCGATAAAGTAGTTAAAGCCATTCAACGTAACCGTGCCGGATTGAAAGATCCTAACAAACCAATTGGTTCTTTTATATTCTTGGGTCCTACTGGAGTTGGTAAAACACAATTGGCTAAAGAATTGGCTAAGTTCTTATTCGATACTGAAGATGCAATGATTCGTATTGACATGAGTGAATACATGGAGAAATTTGCTATTTCCAGATTGATAGGAGCACCTCCAGGATATGTTGGTTATGAGGAAGGCGGACAATTAACTGAAAAAGTTAGAAGAAAGCCTTATTCTATCATCTTGTTAGATGAGATTGAAAAAGCACACCCAGATGTTTTCAACTTGTTGTTGCAGGCTTTAGATGACGGACAAATGACGGATAGTCTTGGAAGAAAGATTGATTTCAAGAACTCTGTAATCATTATGACATCTAACATCGGTACTCGTAAGTTGAAAGAGTTTGGCACAGGTGTGGGTTTCCAAACGAATGCAAAATTAACTGCAGCCGATGAAAATGCGAAAAGCGTAATCACTAGTGCATTAAAAAAATCATTCGCTCCTGAGTTTTTAAATAGAATTGACGATGTTATCTTATTTAATTCTTTAAGCAAAGAAGACATTCACCAAATTATCGATCTTGAGCTAGAGAAATTATACAAGCGAGTTTCTGCCCTTGGTTTAACTTTAAAAGTTTCTACTGATGCTAAAGATTATATCGAGAACAAAGGATTCGATAGCGAATATGGTGCTCGACCGCTGAAACGCGCTATACAAAAATACTTGGAAGATGCCGTTGCGGAGGAAATCATCAAATCTAATTTAAAGGAAGGTGATTCTATTCAAGTTGATTTAGACAAAGAGAAAAACGAAATCACTTTGAAGATTACCAAACCAAAGAATTCAAAGAAGAAAACTAAAGAAGAGCCTGAGCAAGAAGGTGAATAACAAAAAAAGCCCCCGTCAGCTGACGGGGGCTTTTTTATTTAAGGTCATTTTTTTACTGCACGTAAGTCCCCGTCACCCCTATTCGTGCTGGCGTAAAGGAATTATCATACACGTTATTACTGTTGATCAATTGATCATCGATAAATACCTTAACATCATATTTATGAGTTGTGTCGGTATCGCTAATTCTTAATTCATACTCCAAAGGTTCGTCAACATAATAAATCTCATGACTCACCTCAAAGGGAATATCAACCTCTTCTGAACTAAACTCAATACCAGGTCCCATTTTACCATAAAGATTACTAGCCTTACCGCTGGTACCCGTTATCATATAATGAAAAACATGCCGATTCTTAGTATCTGTAGTACAAGAAAAGAGTGCAGCACATAAAGAAACTGATAAAAGTATTTTTTTCATAGAACAAAAGTAATTAAGCAAACTGTACATCGCCACTTTTAATTGTTTTTTTATTAGAAAATTACGGTTAATTTCAATGAAAAACAGGCAACCGTGGAGATTGCCTGTGATTCAGTAAATGTTTCGTGCAGTAGCCGCGACCTATTTGTACTTAAGCTCTTCAACGTACTTTTTCTTAGCTTGAGCAATTTTAAGGTCTAAGGCTTTTATCTTTCTTAAATCCGGATTGTTTTTCAAAAACTCCTCCACCTGCTGGCGTTGGTACTTTTTAATTAGTTCGTTCATAACTTTCCGTTTTAAGGTTTCTTGTAGCTAAGACAATCTCAATAAGGAAAAGTTACAAGCCCGTTAAATTTTTCTATTTTAGATGCTTAATCATTCAATTTTTCGCCATGAAAAAAGTAGCTGTTATAGGTTCGGGGACAATGGGTAATGGCATAGCGCATTGCTTTGCTCAAAGAGGTTTTGAAGTTTCTTTAATAGATATTTCGCAAGAAGCACTGCAAAAAGCAATCATCACTATCGAAAAGAATTTAGAAAGGATGGTGAAAAAAGAACTCATCAATGAAGCACAAAAAAAATCAACGTTAATCAATATCAAAACTTACACTTCTTTAAAAGAAGGAGTAAAAGATGTTGAGTTAGTGGTTGAAGCAGCATCGGAAAACTTAGATATAAAACTCAAAATATTTAAAGAATTAGATGAATTCACTTCACCACAAACCATATTAGCCTCTAATACATCTTCTATTTCTATCACTAAAATTGCTTCTGTTACCGGGCGTGCCCACAAGGTAATAGGCATGCACTTCATGAATCCAGTGCCTTTAATGAAATTGGTAGAGGTTATTAATGGCTTTACTACCTCTAAAGAGACAACAGAAGCTGTTTTAACTGTTTCAGAAAAACTAGATAAGATTGCTGTTTGCGCCAACGATTACCCCGGTTTTGTAGCCAATCGAATTTTGATGCCTATGATTAACGAGGCTATTCAAACTTTACATGAAGGTGTTGCTGGCGTAAAAGAAATAGACACCATTATGAAATTAGGGATGGCGCATCCTATGGGGCCGCTTCAATTAGCCGATTTTATTGGTTTGGACATATGTTTATCGATCTTAAAAGTGCTTCACGAAGGCTTTGGCAATCCTAAATATGCCGCTTGTCCGCTCTTAGTAAACATGGTTCAAGCTGGCAAACTAGGTGCTAAAACAAAAGAAGGTTTTTACATTTACAATACCGAGAGCAAGAACTTAGAGGTCTCCCCCCAGTTTTTAAAATAAAAAAGAAAACCCCGAAAATTTCTCTTCGGGGTTTTCTTTTAATAAGTCTATTTTTAGTTGCAAGTCACATCATTTGTAGCAGAATCCCAGCAGCTACTTTTCAAATCAGCACCAATCACTTTACCATGTCTATCAGCTGTGCTCCACATGATTTGAATTAGTTCTTTCTTTACAGCGTCATAAACATCATAATGTCCGTTAAACTCTGCATCGGTATTTACATAGTAATTGATATAATTTCCAAAATTCGCATCATTTGCATCACTTAACGTAAATTTAGTAGAATGCGTTGAATTAGATGAATTATTAGTCCAATCAATAGTTAAGTAGCTCGCTTTGCCAGAAGTAGCTCCTTTATTCAATTTCCACTGACCAGAAGCACCATCAACTGCAGATGTGCCAGTATACCACTCATAATCTTGAAAACCACCTTGTTGAGAAACCAACATTTTCCAAGCTACATTATCGCCATCAACCTTACCATGAAGATTTGCAGTGTACTTAATTCCGGCAACAACCACATCATAAGACCACACATAATCTTTGTCTTTTGACGAATATTTTGCTTCATGATTGAAGGCCTCTTTAAACGAAGCTACAGGCACTGCAATATTTAAAGCGATTACAGAATTCCAATAAGCCATTCCTAGAGAAACCAAGCCAAAAGCTACCCCTTCTGTTTTGTTACTTCCAGAGAAACTTGATGAGCTAAACTCCATTGAAGTTGCTGCCGGTAAAGCAGGAGCATCTTTGTCTTTGTTACATGATGTAGCCATTAATCCAACAGCTAAAGCCAATACGGCCATTTTTTTTGATTGACGGGTAATAAATGATTTCATAAAATATTAAACGTTAAGGGTTTGTTTGTGAGAAAGACGAAGATAATAAGAAGGGGTTGCTTTATGCAAGAAAAAAGTCGAAAAGAAACCTTAATTTCGCAGCCTCAAATAATTTTACAATGATTGAAGCAATAAATATATCCCTGCAATTTGGCAAAAGAGTTTTGTTTGATGAGGTGAATATTAAGTTCACCGGCGGAAACTGCTATGGCGTGATTGGTGCCAACGGAACAGGGAAATCTACTTTTTTAAAGATATTGGCGGGTGATTTAGAAGCGAATTCGGGACACGTATATATTGAACCAGGTAAGCGTTTCACCATGTTGAAACAAAATCACTTTGAGTTTGACGAGTACCCAGTTTTAGATACGGTGATTATGGGGCACAAAAGGCTTTACAATATCATGCAAGAAAAGGATTTGATTTATGCTAAACCCGACTTCTCTGAAGAAGATGGAATGAAAGCATCTGAGCTAGAATCGGAGTTCGCTGAGATGGATGGCTGGAATGCTCAATCGGAAGCAGCAATTTTACTTAGTGGTCTGGGAATCAAGGATGAAATGCACGCCACCTTAATGAAAGATTTAAAGGGTTCTGATAAAGTAAAGGTGCTTTTAGCGCAGGCATTATTTGGCAATCCCGACATATTGATTCTCGATGAGCCTACGAATGACTTAGACATGCAAACCATTGCTTGGTTAGAAGATTTCTTGTTGGATTTCAACAACACTGTAATCGTTGTATCGCATGACCGCCGTTTCTTAGACACTGTTTGTACCAACATTGCCGATATCGACTTTGGCAAAATCACCCTCTTCCCTGGAAATTACACCTTTTGGTATCAGGCGAGTCAGTTGGTGTTAGCACAAAAAGCATCAGCCAACAAAAAGGCTGAAGACAGAATAAAAGAGTTGCAAGATTTCGTTGCCCGATTCAGCGCCAACGCCTCTAAATCGAAGCAAGCAACGAGTAGAAAGAAAGCCTTAGATAAAATATCTTTAGAAGACATAAAAGCCTCAAACAGAAGGTATCCAGGTATTATATTTCAACAAAACCGTGAATCAGGAAATCAAGTTCTTGCGGTAGAGAAATTAAATAAATCGATGGAAGGAAAAACACTTCTCAACAACATCGAATTCGTGGTGAACAAGGGCGACAAAATTGCTTTTATAGGCAAGGAAGGTCCGGGCATCACCGCCTTATTCCAAATCTTATCTGGCGAAGCACAACCCGATTCGGGAACTTGTACTTACGGACAAACCATTACTACCTCCTACCTGCCCAACGAAAACCACAAGTATTTCAATGGTAAGCTAAACTTGGTGGACTGGTTGCGTCAGTATTCAGGCGACCAAGACGAAGTTTACATCAGAGGTTTTTTAGGCAAGATGTTATTCTCGGGCGATGAAGTAATGAAGAAATCGAATGTGCTATCAGGAGGAGAAAAAGTAAGATGCATGGTTTCGCGAATGATGCTAACCACAGCGAATCTGTTGATTTTAGATGAACCCACGAATCACCTCGACATGGAATCGATCACTGCATTTAACAATTCTTTGAAAAACTTCCCAGGCATAGTATTGTTCACATCACATGACCGTGAGTTTACCCAAACCGTTGCCAATAGAATCATTGAGATAACGCCGAAAGGGCAAATTGACAAGCCTATGACTTACGATGAGTATATGAATGACGCGAAGGTTGCAGTGTTGAGAGAACAGATGTATTCGTAATCAGCATAAGTATTTTTACACGCAGTTCGTCATTGCGAGGTACCCCGAAGCAAACTCATGAAATTATAAGGTTGCTTCGGGGTACCTCGCAATGACGAACTATGTGTAAGAGCCGCCGATTAAGAAAAGGAACAAAACAAAAAGCCTCTCGATTTTCATCAAGAGGCTTTTCTATTTATCAAACAAGATTAAAATCTTCTTCGTGGTGCACCGCCTTCGCGTCTTCCGCTACCACCGCTGCCACCTTCTCTGCGTCCGCCGCCGAAACCACTTCCGCCGCGACTTCCACCATCACGACTACCGCCGGCGCTTCCGCCTTCTCTTCTACCATAACCACCTCTTGGTGCGCTGCTGAAACGATCACGATCACGGCCGCCGCCGCCGCCATACGCGCCTCTTCCAGCGCCACCAGCGTATCGACCGCCACCGCCGCCACCTCTCGCAGCTTTGTCAACGCGAATATCTCTACCTCTAAAGGTGAATCCATTGAAGTCATCCATTACCTTTTCAGAATTTTGTTCTGTAATTTCAAAGTAAGAATGTTTGTCTTCTATTTTATCAACACTAATATCATCAATAGATAAGCGCGTTTGCATAGAAACCAATTCAATCAACTCTCTATCGTCGATTCTATCCATTTCTCCGATATTGATGAAGAAACGAGTTTTACCGTTTGAGCGAGCCTGACCTCTATCTTCAAATCGATCTCCTCCTCTTTCACGACCGCCATCACGATCATCACCTCTATCTCTATCTCTACTTCTATCGTCTCTTCTTTCGCCACCACCATTTAAATCACGGTTATCGAAAGACAATTTCTTCAACTCAATAGAAACCAATTTTTCAATCAATTCCTCTCTAGTCAATTCAGCAAACAACTCTTGAACCTTAGCATCAACTTCCTCTACCTTCTTAGCTAAAGGTTTAGCTGCTACTACTTTTTCTGCCCATTGCGTCAATTTAATTAATAAGATATTGCTAGCACTAGGAATCATTACTTTGTCGAAAGCAACTTTTAATTCTCTCTCCAACATCTTGATTTTTCTAACATCACCTTGCGACACAAAAGCGATTGACAATCCGTCTTTACCGGCTCTTGCTGTACGCCCGCTTCTATGGGTATAGAAAGCAAAACTATCTGGCAATGAATGATGAAAAACGTGTGTTAAGTCATTTACATCGATACCACGCGCAGCAACGTCGGTAGCAATTAACACTTGCAAGCCGCCGGCTTTAAAGCGTTTCATTACTTGGTCGCGCTGACTTTGAGATAAATCTCCGTGCAAAGGTTCAGCTTTGATATCGTATTTCTTAAGATCTTCAGCCAACTGCTGTGTAACAATTTTAGTGCGGCAGAATACGATACTGCGCATTTCCTCTGTAGCTTCTATAAATCTTTTTAATGTTTCTGTTTTATCAGATTCACGCACCACAACATATTGATGCTTTATTTTTTTGTTCATCTCACCACCTTTGTTTACTGCTATTTCAGCAGCTTCAGGCATGTATTTACTAACAATTCTTCTGATATCTTTAGGCATAGTAGCCGAGAACAACCAAGTAACTTTATCTTCAGGTGTGTGCGATAAAATCTCATCGATATCCTCTTTAAAGCCCATGTTTAACATCTCATCGGCCTCATCTAAAATAACGTGACTAATGTTGGTGATAGACAATGCTTTTCTGCTCATTAAATCCATTAGCCTACCTGGCGTTGCGATTAAGATGTGCGGAGTATTTTTTAGTGCACGCATTTGCTCTACGATAGATGCTCCACCGTAAACCACTTGAATTCTAATGGTGCTCGTGTACTTAGCAAACAACTGAATTTGCTGTGCAATTTGTTGTCCTAATTCACGTGTTGGCGCCAAAATTAAAGCTTGTGTATGTCTCAATTCTGGTTTAAGAACCTCCAAAAGAGGTAAGCCGAAAGCGGCAGTTTTACCTGTTCCAGTTTGAGCAAGGCCTATAAAGTTGCGTGGTTCTCCTATAAGTATTGGTATTGCTTGTTCTTGAATAGGTGTAGGTGTTTCAATACCCATCTCTGTTAAGGCCTTCAAAAGGGGCGCCGATAATCCGAGTTCTGTAAAATTTGTCAATGTATATTATTTATAATGAGGCGCAAAGATAAGATAAATTAGGTTAAAAGCTAACTGCAAGAGGCATTTAGGGAACACTATTTGAAATTAAACAATGGCCTGTTGATATTATTCTCAATGAAAACCCCCACAACCAATAGAGTACCCTACTTTTGAGAGCGTGAAACAAATGAAAGCAAAAACCCTAGTACTTCTGTTTCTTTTTGCTGGGTTGTGTGCATTTGCGCAACTGCTACCAAAAGACACTACAAAATTTCCTTACGATAAAAACTATTTCGTATCGCCAGTTGACGGTGCCGTTAAATTAGCTGGTAACTTTGGTGAACTTCGCCCCAACCATTTTCATGGGGGAATTGATGTTTCAACCGACGGACAAATAGGCAAAAGAATTTATTCGTGCGCCGAAGGTTATGTATCTCGAATTTCTATGAATTCTGCTTGGGGATATGGGAAAACACTTTATATCACACATCCCAACGGACTCACCACTGTATATTGTCATTTGGATGGATTTGCCCCAAAGGTAGATTCTGCTTTAAAGGCAAAAAGAACTGTTTTGTTAGAAAACAAAAACGATATTTATTTCGACCCTATAGATTACCCTCTAAAGAAAAAGCAATTTGTTGCCTATTCTGGAACAACAGGGCACAGTCCAACGCCACATTTGCACTTAGAAATTCATAGAGGCACGACAGAAATAAACCCCTTATTTTTCAATTGGGGAGTGGTAGACAATATTGCTCCAATTATTAAAGGAATAAGAATTTATCCTCTTTCTGATACATCGGCCGTAAATAAAACCAAAACCCCGGTTTATTTGCACACATCAAAGATAAATGGCACTATACAATTTTATACCGAAAAGGATTCTGTTAAATATACCGATACCTTAAAGGTTTACGGCCCCTTTGGTTTAGGATATTTTGCTACCGATAAGTTTACAGGAAGAGCTAATACCTTCGGCGTATATAAATCTTGTGTGTATTTAGATGGGAAATTAATTTACAGCCACTCTTTAGATGAAATTGAACACACCAAATGGAGATACATTAATAGTCACACCGACTACCTTTTCAAAAGAGAACAAAAACGTTGGATTGAGAAATGTTTTCTCGACCAAAATTACCTTACCACCATTTATGATAGCGTGGCCAATAGAGGAAGAATGTCGTTTAACGACACCTTAGTTCATGTTGTGAAATTAGAGGTATTCGATATCCACGGCAACAAAGCATCGGTGCGTTTACCGGTGGTAATGGGACCAAAAACACCTTACACTTTATCCAAAAGAAACGATACCGTTCCTTATATTTTACACAACGAAGAATTTGAATACATCGACAGCAACTTCAAATTCAAATTACCCGCCTATTCGGTTTACAATGATGTTAAATTGAAATATAAGAAAGGTCCGAAAGTAGGCAAATGCGTATCTACCACGCACACCATTTGTCATGATGCCACTCCTCTTCAAAATGGCGCAATGATATGTTTTTCTATAGACACTTCTCTTTATTGTTACCGAGATAAATTCACTATTGGTTTGTTAGATGGAAACAACGTTATTGTGCAATACAAAGCAGCCGATTTACACAACGATACGGCATCGGGAGAAATACGTAATTTTGGAAGATACTGTTTATCTATCGACACCCTAGCTCCTTACATTCATGCACAAAACGTAAAGAACAATCAAAAGATAGGAGAGTTAAAAGAATTGAAATTTACCATTGAAGACTGGCAATCGAAGATAGCGCGCTTCGATGGTTATTTTGATGAGAAATGGGAACTTTTAGAATACGACTCTAAAACAAAAACCATCAGCATGAAAATACCTAACAACATTGTAGAAGGCGAACATACGGCGCGTATTGTGGTGATCGACAACAATTTGAATAAGCGAGAATTAATACTCACAATAATTAAATAGTACCGCCGTTTTTGTTAGCTTTACGCTATGCAAAAAAAGTTTACATACCTCCTATTTTCGTTTTTGCTTTTATCCATTTGTGCCATTGCGCAAGGCGACAAAAAGAAAAAAATAGTACAACTCACAGGAATCATCATTTCTGTAGATAGTATGCAAGCTGTATCTTACACCAGCATTCTTATTGCGGGCACCAATCGCGGAACAATGGCCGATGCTTCGGGCTATTTCTCTTTGGTAATTTCGGCAGGTGACACTTTAAAATTCTCTTCAGTTGGCTACCAAACAGAAACTTATCGCTTACCCGATACACTCTCCCAATCATCTTATTCATTAATACAATTGATGAAAAGAGATACTGCTGTTTATCCTACCGTGAACTTTTCACGTTGGCCCTCTTACCAGCAGTTTAAATACGCCTTTGAAAACAAAGTTATTCCCGAAGGCGATTATGAATATGCTCAGCGTAACATGAAACGCTTGGAAGTTAACAATTCTGAATACAAAGCCGACGCTAGTTTAAATCATAAATACATACAAAATCAAGCAAAAAGTAAGTTGTATTATGGCGGCCAAATTCCGCCTAACAATTTACTAAATCCTATTGCTTGGGCCTCTTTTTTAAGAGCGTGGAAAAACGGAGAACTGAAAATTGAAAAGTAGATTTTTTCATATCATCGCTTTTCTTTTTTTGTGTTTTAACCTTCAAGCGCAAGATAAAGTTGAAGTATATGGCACCGCTTTAGATTCTGCAGGTAAAAAAATTGGCAACGTTAGTATCTATGTTTTAGAAACGCGTGAAAGTTTTACCGCCAGCGATTTGGGCTATTTTGAATTCGCTATTCCAGCCAACAAAAACATTACTCTTGAATTTTCGCATGTTGCCCACAACCCTATTTCCATTAAAATAAATGCCAAGGTTAGAACCAAACTAAACCTTACTATGGAAAGTAGCTTATTGATTAACGCTGTGGTTAATGTTGATGTGAAAAAGCAATCGGGAGGGATAAAAATAAACAGCAAACATCTAAACAATCTTCCCTCTGCAGGTGGTGATGCTTTAGATATAATAAAATCACAACCAGGCGTAAGCAGCAACAATGAGTTAAGCAGTCAGTACTCGGTTCGTGGAGGAAATTTCGATGAAAATTTAATTTATGTAAATGGCATTGAAATTTTTAGACCCATGCTGGTGCGTGCCGGTGAGCAAGAAGGTTTGAGCTTTGTGAATGCCGATATGGTGGACAACATTAACTTTTATGCAGGTGGATTTGAAGCGCGTTACGGCGATAAAATGTCGAGTGTTTTAGACATTACTTATAAGCGTCCCGATTCGTTAGCCAGCTCTCTTAACCTTAGTTTTTTGGGCTTTCGAGCGCACACCGAAGGAACCTTAAATAAAAAAGGGACTTACCTTTTGGGCTTCCGTCAGAAATCGAACGCCTATCTTTTAAACAGCACCGACACCAAAGGCACTTATAAACCAAACTTCATCGATTTTCAAAGCTACATCACCTATCCTTTGGGTGAAAAATGGGATATTTCGTTTTTGGGAAATGCAGCGCGTAATCAATACATCTCTATTCCCGAAAATAGGACTACACGTTTTGGCGGCATCAACAATGCTTTTGAGATGAAAGTATATTTTGACGGACAAGAGAACGATATTTTTGAAAGTTATTTTGGTGCCTTATCTGCAGAATACAACCCCAATCATCGATTAAAATCACGATTTACCTTATCGGCTTTCAACTCATACGAGCAAGTAGCTTTCGACATTGAAGGGCAATACGCGCTCAACCAACTCGAAACAGATTTAGGTAGCACCGATTTCGGTAAAGTGGCTTTTAACTTGGGTACAGGCGGCTTTTTAAATCATACTAGAAGTAAGCTAAACTCCACCATCATCAACCTCGAAAATTTCAACGAATACAAAATGAGCAATGGTTCTTTTCTATTTGGATTGAAATACCAAATAGAAATGGTAGATGCTTCTTACAAGGAATGGCAATACTTAGATTCTGCTAGTTACTCGCTGCCTAAAAGCACAGATGAAATTATTCTTCCTGTTTTGATTCAGGCCAAAAACACTTTACAAACGAATAGATACAGTGCATTTTTACAACGCAATTGGACAATCCTAGAAAACAAAAAAACGGGTAGAGACCTTTCTGTTTTTGCTGGTGTTAGAGCCAATTATTGGGATTACAACAAGCAGTTGGTGGCGAGTCCGCGGGTAAGCATTTCCTTCGTTCCATCCAACAAAATCAACGATTCCTTGCGCTTCTCTTACCGAGCTTATGTAGGCGTTTACCAACAACCACCATTGTACAAGGAGCTAAGAAACTTAGAATTTGAGCTACAAAGCGGAGTGATGGCGCAAACATCTATTCAATATGGCGCTGCCATGAGCATGATGTTTTATATGTGGACTCGTCCGTTCAAACTGGTTACCGAAGCCTACTACAAAGACATGTACAACCTTATTCCCTACAACGTAGATCAAGTACAAATAAACTATTTTGGAAAAAACAATGCCCGTGGTTTCGCAAGAGGTATAGAAGCACGATTGAATGGTGAATTTGTTAGAGGCTTAGAGTCTTGGTTAAGCATCACCTACATGACCACCAAAGAAAATATCAACGACGATTATTATTACAGAAAATTCAATGCCAATGGGGAAGAAATAAATGCAGGATTTGCTACCAGCGATGTTGTTACCGACAGTGTTATAGTAAACCCTGGTTACATCTACCGACCTACCGATCAGCGCGTAAATGTGAGTGTATTCTTTCAAGATGAAATGCCTAGGTTTCCTGCATTTAAATTGCATTTGAATTTAACTTATGGGGTTGGTTATCCTTTCGGACAAATGAACTCTGTTCAATACAGAAATGCTTTCAGAATACAAGATTACAGAAGAGTTGATATTGGTTTTTCTTATGAATTAATTCAAGACAAAAAATTCAGAAGAGGTAAAAAACTATTGGCGATAAAACCAAACAGTTTACTTCGTTTTTGCGATAATTTATTGTTTAGACTAGAAGTATTTAACTTATTGGATATTCAAAATACGGTGAGCTATTTATGGATTAAAGATGTATCGAATACACAATACGCTGTTCCCAACCACCTTACAGGAAGATTATTGAATCTTAGAATACTCGCTAGTTTTTAATCTATCCTACCCAATCGATTCCTTTTACCAATAGACTCAAAGTTTCTTTCTCTTTTGAGCCTTCTTCATACTGCGGGTCATAAGGCCATGACGCCATTTTAGGTAAGCTCATTAATATCGATTCTATTCTACCATTGGTATCTAAGCCAAACTTGGTTCCTTTATCGTACACCAAATTGAATTCTACATACCTTCCGCGACGAATCAACTGCCAGTTTTTTTGCGCTTCGGTAAAAGTTTTGTCTTTATTAATATTCATCAAGTTGGTGTAAGTTGGCGCAAAAGTATTGCCCACCGCCTTCACAAACTCGAATCTATCTTGCATGCTGTATTCATCGCTGGTTTTTAATCTATCGAAAAAGATACCGCCTACTCCCCTCGTTTCATTTCTGTGCTTGATAAAGAAATAATCATCGGCCCATTTTTTAAAATCGGAATAGAACTCAGTGCCGAATTTATCACAAGTATTTTTCAATTGCTGATGAAAAAATTTGGCTTGTTCTTTATTCACGTAATGAGGCGTTAAATCTATACCTCCGCCAAACCATTGCTCTTCTACCTTACCATCAATTGATGTTTCGAAATAACGAACATTCATATGAATAATGGGCACGCATGGATTGTGTGGATGAATAACTATCGACACTCCTGTAGCAAAAAAATGATTTGATTTTACGCCTAATGCCTTCGAAATATTTTCGGGCAACTCACCTTCTACCGCCGAAAAATTAACACCTCCTTTTTCAATCACAGCGCCTTCTTGAAGCACCATGCTTCGTCCGCCACCACCGCCATCACGTTCCCAAAGATGCGGAATAAACTTACCTGCTCCGTCTTCTTTTTCTAAAGCAGCGCAAATGTTTTCTTGTAAACTTTTAAAGAAAATTTGGGTGTCTAACTTAAAGATTGTGTTACTCATTGATCCACACCAATTGGTAATTTTTAAACTCCATCATACCTACAGAAGTGTTTTCAAATCCGCTGTTATCAGATTTCTTCACGAAAATATAATCTTGCATCATCCCTCTAAATTTCTGATTTAAGAAAGCATCATTTTTTAAGTTCGAATTATTGTTTAAGGCCTTCAAGAAAATAGCCGTTAAATCGAAACCCAAAAAGGCATATTGAGATGGTTCGGTTTTAAACCGATGCACATAAGCATATATCATATTGTCGATATAAGGAGAATCGTATCTGCTTAAATACATCGAAGGAATATGCACTTTTAATTCCTGAAAATGTGTAATATCAACACTTGCATATTCTTGCCATCCTTCCATACCGTAAACTGCAAACTGGTAATCTTTGGTGTGTTTCGACATGCTGTTTAAAAACTTAGTGATGAAACTTTCATTGTCGGATGGATAAATTACCACATTCGTTTGCTCCTTTGATAACCTAGCTAAAAAGGCTTCAACAGATAAGGTTAACTTGCCTGGCTCGAAATACAATTTAGTAACTGTTACCATTTCACCAGCAAACTTAGCTTCAATGAAATCTGCATTTCTTCTGCTTTCCTCTCTATCGCCTATTACAATAAAATGAGCTCCTTTGTAATTCTTTAAAGCATGTTTTGCTATAGATTCTAAGTAACTATTTTTTGCAGGAACAATCTTTACCGAATTGGCAAATTCATCTACGATATCGGCATTTTTAGAGAAAGGAGAAATTAAATAAATGTTTTTGTTTTTAAGATATTCGGAGGCTATTTTGAAACATTCAATGTTGGCCGGACCAATAATTAAATTCAATTTAGCAATCTCCTCACGTTGAATAATTTGTTTCAAAACATTGGTATCACCTCTATCATCATAAACATACGCATCAATATGATATCCTATTTTTTTCAAGCTATCCAATGCAATCAAGCTACCTTCATAAAAATCTAAAAAAACCTGAATAGCCATAGGAATTTGTAAATCTTGGTATTCGTTTTTTCTTGCACGAATTGTATCTAAAAGGTTCAACTGAAAAGGTAAAATGAAACCAACTTTTAGATGTTTAGAATTTGGCGTTGGGCATTTTTCATTGGGCAATTTAGGTGCAAATGTCTCTACTTCATTTTTGATGATATCGTTTAAATTCTTCAATCCTTCATCTACCTTGTCCTCTCTTTGTTCTTTCTTCTCTTCTTTTGGAAGTGCAGGAATGAATACATAAGAATCGGTTTTTAAACCTTCGGCCAATCCGCCATTCGCAGCTTTAATAGCTTCTTGTGGAACTTTGTACTTTTTGCTTAAGCTGTACAAAGTAAGCTTTGGCGTAACTTTAACCGAGTAATATTCTTTACCCTCTTTTACAACCATGCTGTCTTTTTGCGCTGTGCAAGATGATAAGGTACTCGCAAAAAGCACCCACATCACAAATATTTTTCTTATTCCCATTCTATTGTTGCTGGCGGTTTTGAACTAATATCGTAAACAACTCTGTTCACGCCTTTTACTCTATTGATAATGGTATTAGATACTTCAGCTAAAAACTCATAAGGCAAATGTACCCAGTCGGCAGTCATTCCATCCGTAGACGACACGGCTCGCAAAGCCACTGCATTTTCGTAAGTACGCTCATCGCCCATTACGCCAACACTTTGCACGGGCAAGAAAATTGCGCCTGCCTGCCAAACCGAATCGTATAACCCTTTTTCTTTCAATAGATTGATGTATATAGCATCTACTTCTTGCAAAGTACGTACCTTTTCTTCGGTGATAGCTCCTAATACACGAATGGCTAAACCTGGTCCGGGAAAAGGATGACGCCCCAACAATTCTGCACTCAATCCCATTGTTTTACCTACACGACGCACTTCATCTTTAAATAATGAACGAAGAGGCTCCACAATTTTTAATTTCATATAGTCGGGCAAACCGCCAACGTTGTGGTGTGATTTAATGGTTGCACTCGGACCTTTCACCGACACCGATTCAATAACATCTGGATAGATGGTACCTTGCGCCAACCATTTCACATCTTGTATCAAATGAGATTCTTCATCGAATATTTCGATAAATACTCTTCCTATAATTTTTCTTTTCGTTTCAGGATCGCTCACGCCATTTAACTGACTCAAGAACTTTTTACCGGCATCAACTCCTTTTACATTTAAACCTAAATGTTTGTATTGCTCCAATACTTGTCCGAACTCATCTTTACGCAATAAGCCATTATCGATAAAAATGCAATACAAATTTTTGCCAATAGCTTTGTGCAACAACACCGCAGCAACAGTGGAATCTACTCCGCCCGACAAGCCCAACACAACTTTATCATCGCCCAATTTCACTTTCAACTCAGCAACAGTAGTTTCTACAAACGAATCTGGAGTCCACGCTTGTGCACAACCACAAATATTCACCACATAATTCTTCAACAAAGTACTACCTTCTAAAGAATGGTAAACTTCTGGATGAAATTGAATACAATATGTTTCTTCTCCTTTGATATGGTAAGCCGCTACAGCAACATCTTTGGTAGAAGCAATGATTTCAAAATTATCGGCCAATTGGGTAACAGTATCGCCATGCGACATCCAAACCTGAGAACCAACAGTCATACCTTTCAACAAAGGATTAGCACTTTCAATTTTCTCAAGATTAGCGCGACCATATTCACGATGGGCCGATTTATCCACAACACCGCCACCTTGCTTAGCCAAATACTGCGCGCCGTAGCACACACCCAATAATGGTAACTTGCCTTTAAAGGTTGATGTATCAATTTGAGGAGCGTCGGTATCGTTCACCGAAAACGGACTTCCCGATATAATTACCCCTTTCACGTTCTCAGTAATAGCTGGAAAATGGTTGTAAGGGTGAATTTCACAGTAAACATTTAATTCACGTACTCTTCTAGCAATCAACTGAGTGTACTGAGAACCACAATCTAAAATAAGTATCATTTCTTGCATGTGGCAAAGATACTATTAATGCTTAATTGGCAGAGAGATAGAGAAGATTTTTTGAAGATTTTTTGAACAATTGGAATTGAGGAAAAATATCGTTCATTTCTCTTCTTCACAAAACCCCTAAATCTGAAAAATCCTGTTTTATTGTTTTTTTCAAAATTCACACATCAATGACAAATTAACCCTTTTCAATACTTAAATTAGCCCTAAATTATATAGCCATGCAAATCCGTCCGCGCCGCAGAAGAGTTTCTTCTGGAATTAGAGAGTTGAGTAGAGAAACTTATTTAGATGTTTCAAACTTAGTTTACCCGCTTTTCTTAATGGATGGCGCGAATATTAAAGAGGAGATTCATTCTTTGCCTGGCAATTATAGAATGTCGTTGGAAAATATCATCAAAGAAATTGACTCTTGTATGAAGTTGGGATTGAAAGCTTTTATTCTTTTTCCTAGCGTTGACGAAAAACACAAAAACAAAACGGCTACTTACAGCTACAGCTCTACAAATTTCTACATACGTGCCATTAAAGAAATTAAGAAAAGATTTCCTGAATGTGTGTTGATAAGCGATGTGGCAATGGACCCATACAGCAGTGACGGACACGATGGATTGGTTCATAACGACCAAATTGTAAACGACGATACTTTACCTATCCTTTCTAAAATGGCATTGGCACAAGCAGAAGCGGGAATAGATTTAATTGGTCCGAGCGACATGATGGACGGACGAATTGGTTACTTAAGAGACGAGTTAGATAATAGCGGTTTCGAGAATACTGGCATCATGGCTTACACCGCCAAATACGCAAGTGCATTTTACGGTCCGTTTAGAGATGCCTTAAATTCTGCCCCTAAAAAAGGAGACAAAAAAACGTATCAAATGGATTTTCGAAATACGCGCGAAGCTTTGTTGGAAGCCGAATTAGATTACAATGAAGGTGCCGATTTCTTAATGGTAAAACCAGCGTTACATTATATGGATGTAATAAAATCATTAAAAGACAGCTTCAATATTCCAATTGCAGCTTACCACGTGAGTGGTGAATGTGCTATGTTGAGTGCGGCTTGTAAAAATGGCTGGCTCGATTTCAATAAAGCAATGCCCGAGACTTTGTATAGCTTGCGCAGAGCTGGTGCCGACATCATTCTCACCTACTTTGCGAAAGATTATGCAAAAATGGCCAGTAAATTGTAGTATAAAAAAAATGAAAGAAATTGCACTGCTTTTGCTTTGTCCGTTATTCACTTTAGCCCAAAATGAAAATGGGATTTTTACCAATAAAATAGCAAAGAAAGAAATTCATACCGTTTTGCTGCATCCAAAAGATTTTGAGATGGCCTCGCCTATTATCTGCTTGAATTCGGGCGAACAACTCAAGCTAAGTTTCGATGATTTTAGCGCCAACATCAATACTTATTGGTACACTTTAGTTCATTGTACTCCCGATTGGAAGGCTTCTACCATTTGGGCTTCAGAATATATTAAAGGCTATAGCGAATTTAGCTTTTCCTCGCACGAATACTCATTTAACACCAAGCAAAAGTACATTCATTATTCAGAATCATTTCCACACGAAAACTTGCAAATCACCAAATCGGGAAACTATATTATTAAGGTATTTCAAGATGGAAATTTAGACAATGTAGTACTCACCTATCGCTTCATGGTAGTGGAACCTAAATTGGGAATCAACTTAGATGAACATTATTCTTCTATTCCTGGCGAACAGTATTACAAGCAAGAAGTAGACTTTAGTATTTCACCGCGGCAAGTTACTATTAGCGACCCTTTTTCTGAAATAAAAGTGGTGCTGCTTCAAAACTACAATTGGAATACTGCCATTACCAATTTAAAACCACAATTTATCACTACCGAAAGTTTAACTTACAACTACAGTGAAGAAAACAGTTTCAACGCAGGCAATGAATACAGATATTTCGATACTCGTTCGTTGCGTTTTTATTCGGAAAGAATTTTAGCCTACAACACAGATGAACTGCTTACCACCACTAAACTTAAAGTTGATGACAAAAGAAATTTCTTGCAATACCGTTTGTACGAAGATTTAGACGGAATGCGATATATTAAAATACAAGAAGGAACAAATTCAGATATAGAAGCCGATTACACTCCCGTGCATTTCACTCTAAATGCTAAAGATTCTTTATTAGGCTCTGATGTTTATGTGTATGGAGCACTCACCGATTGGCAATATTTACCCGAAGCAAAAATGAAATACAATGCAGAAAAAAATCAGTTTGAAAATATCTTGCTTTTAAAACAAGGTGTATACAATTACAACTATGTTTTACTCAAAAATGGAAAAATCGATGAAGGGTATTTTGAAGGAAATTTCTATCAAACAGAAAACATATATCAAGCGCTAGTTTACTATAAAAGCGTGATAGGGGATTATTGGCAATTAGTTGGAACTTCTTTGGTAAAAAGCACGTTAAGATAGCATCTATTATGGTAACACAAATCACAAAAAATATAGAAATTACGGTGGAGTCAATCTACAAAGACCGCCATTCTATGCCACGCGAAGGTATTTTTGTTTATGGATACCGAATCACCATTAGAAATCTCGGCCAGTATCGAGTTCAGCTGCTTAGCCGCGAATGGCACATCATCGACTCTGTGGGCGAAGAACTGGTGGTTGAAGGTGATGGCGTAGTTGGACAACAACCTATTATTGACCCGGGAAATTCATATACTTACGAATCGGGCACCGACCTAAAAACAGGCATTGGAACGATGGAAGGGCACTACAACATGGTAAACCTTGATACTCTTGAAGAATTTGAAGTAATTGTTCCTAAGTTTGAATTGTTGGCGAAATTTGTGTTGAATTAATACTACAAAATCATGCTGTAGGGGCGAGCTGAGCTCGCCCTTTTTTATTTCACAAAACCATTGGGCGAACTCAGTTCGCCCCTACCAAATAAATTCTTATTTTTAAAAAAATATTGAATCTATGAACTTCCCTATTCCTCATAACGAACCCACTCTATCCTTCGCTCCAGGCAGTATAGAAAGAGAATTACTACAAAAAGAATTAGCGAATTTAAGGAGTCAGAAAATTGATATCCCTCTTTACATAGGCGACAAAGAAATTTTTACCGATAACAAGATAAGTGTTCAACCTCCTCATGATATTCATCACAACTTGGGCACATTTAGCATCGGCACTAAGCAGCATGTGCAAGAAGCTATTGATGCTGCATTGGCTGCTAGAGCAGCATGGAGTTCAACGCCGTGGCAAGAAAGAGCTAAAATATTTTTAAGAGCTGCTGATTTAATTTCTGGTAAATACCGCTACAAAATACTGGCTAGTACGATGTTGTGCCAGAGCAAAAATGCTTATCAAGCAGAGATTGATGCAGCTTGCGAATTGGCCGATTTTCTTCGATTCAATGTGTATTTCATGGAGAAAATATACGCCGATCAACCCAGCTCTACTGCTGAAATAACAAACAGTTTGGAGTATCGCGCTTTAGAAGGATTTGTATTTGCCATCACTCCGTTTAACTTCACGGCCATTGCAGGGAATCTATTTGCAGCACCTGCTTTAATGGGAAATACAGTAGTTTGGAAACCAAACGAAGCACAAGCTTATTCGGCTTATTTCACGATGGAAATATTTAAAGAAGCGGGATTGCCTGCAGGTGTGGTGAACATGGTGATTGCCGACGGACCAGAAACAGGCGATGTAGTTTTTAATCACAAAGACTTTGCTGGCTTGCATTTCACAGGCTCTACCAAAGTGTTTAAATCGCTTTGGAAAACCATTGGCGGCAATATCGACAATTATAAAAGTTACCCAAGAATTGTAGGCGAAACAGGCGGAAAAGATTTTGTTTTGGCGCATCCATCAGCTGATGTAAAAGTAGTTTCAACGGCATTATCTCGCGGAGCATTTGAATATCAAGGGCAAAAATGTTCGGCTGCATCTCGTGCTTATATTCCCCAATCATTATGGCCACGCGTTAAAGAAGAATTGTTGAACGACGTTAAATCTTTCAAAATAGGAGGCACAGAAAACTTCGAGAATTTTGTGAATGCTGTAATCGACCAAAAAGCTTTCGATAGAATTGTATCTTATATTGAATACATCAAAACATCGAAAGATGCTGAAATTTTAATTGGTGGAGGCTACGATTGTAGTAAAGGCTATTTTATAGAACCGACTGTAGTTCTTACTAAAAACGCACAATACAGAACGATGTGCGAGGAAATATTCGGTCCGGTTTTAACCATTTATGTTTATGAAGATGCTAATTTTGAAGCTACTCTAAAGCTCATCGATAGCACCAGTGAATACGCCCTAACAGGTGCCATTATTTCTCAAGATAAGGCCGCAATTGCTCACGCGTTAAAAGTACTAGAACACGCTGCAGGAAATATATACATCAACGACAAACCATCAGGCGCAGTGGTAAATCAACAACCATTTGGTGGTGGAAGAGCATCGGGAACAAACGACAAAGCTGGTTCTTACATCAATTTATTGCGCTGGGTGAGTCCGCGCACAATCAAAGAAAATTTAAATCCGCCGACAGATTATAGATATCCTTTTATGGAGATTTAAGCTATATTCAAAAAAGCTTTTCCTAAATTCTCAATCAATTTACCCGCGGTTAAACCTTCTTCAGAAGTTTCTAAAGAAGTTATGTCGCCCGATAATCCATGTAAAAAAACACCCAAACAAGCCGCATTTACAGGTGTATACCCTTGAGCCAAAAGTGAAGTAATTAATCCGGTGAGTACATCACCAGAACCAGCAGTTGCCATACCTGGATTACCTGTAGTATTGAAAAAACATTTTCCTTCGGGCGCGCAAACGATGGAATTGGCTCCTTTTAAAACAGTTACTACTGAATACGTTTTACAAAAATCTTTAAGTTTTTGAAGTGCTTCATAGCTATTGCTAAAATCACCTACCAATCTTTTAAACTCTCCAGGATGCGGCGTTAAAACAGAATCTTTGGGCAATAATTTCAATAATTTTTTATTGGCAGAAAGTATGTTCAATGCATCGGCATCAAGCACGATGGGCGAACTCACCAATTTTAATATTTGCGATAATAATTTTTCTGCTTTTTTAAAGGTGCCTAAACCAGGCCCCACTCCCACTGCGTCAAACTGTTCTAAAGAAGTGATGTATTCAATTTCATAACCTTCACCACCCGGAAAAGCCATTACTTCGGGCACTGCCGTTTGAATGATATTCAATCCTTTTTCGGGTACCAAGGCTGTTACTAATCCGGCTCCGCTGTGAATACAACTTTTAGAGGAAAGCACTGCTGCGCCCATCTTTCCTTCTGAACCAGCAATGATTAAAGCATGTCCGTAAGTGCCTTTGTGTCCGAACTTCTCTCTCTTTTTATGCAATAACTTCGCATCGTTCAACTCAATAGTTTCATAATCTTTAAAAGAACCGATAAACTTCTGGTTCAAGCCAATGCTCAATATTTTTATTTCACCTATAAAAGGAGCGCTCTCCTTGAAAAAGAAACACAATTTAGGTCTTTCAAAAGTGAGGGTAATATTGGCTTCTATAACTTCTAAAGAAGGAGTGCTTTCGCACAACAATCCAGAAGGAACATCAACAGAAACAACGACGTTGTCACCTGCATTTACTTTACGAATCACCTCTAGCCACTCACCTTCTATCTTTCGGGTTAAACCCACACCAAACAACGCATCAACTATAATTGCTCCAGGATACAAAAAGAAATCGTTACTGTTTTGATATTCATTAATAGATATGTTTGTGTTTCTTAATCGTTCTAAATTAATGCTGAAATCTTTTGATGCTTTATCTAAAAATTTGAACAACTCTACCTCTACGCTATATCCGTCGGCTTTGAGTAAACGCGCTAAAGCCAAGCCGTCTCCGCCGTTGTTACCTGTGCCGCAAAGAATTTGAAAAACAGAATCTTTAGAAAAACGAAGAACTAATTCGTTTTTAAGCGAAAGGGCCGCGTGCTCCATTAAATCAACGGATTCAACACCTTTGTAATCGAGGTATTGTAAATCGCAGAGGCGTATTTGTGTTGGTGAAAGGATTTCCATGGTTAGTATATTTATTTAGTTCTTCGTAGGGGCGAGCTGCGCTCGCCCGCATTGTGTTGATGAACGGGCGAGCACAGCTCGCCCCTACGATGTACTTAGTGTTTTATGTATCTCTAATATCTGCGGTATCAACATTTTAATCCCATCATTCACAATCACAAAATCGGCATATTTAATTTTTTCTTGGGCAGGCATTTGTTTGCTCATTCTAGCGCGCACTTGCTCTTCTGAAACATTGTCTCTCGACTTTACTCTTTCGATGGCTAATGCTTCTGGCACAGTCACAACAATAATCTTATCACAGTTTTTATAAGAACCACTTTCTACTAAAATAGCAGCTTCTTTCATCACATAAGCACTATTTTGTAACCTTAACCATTTGTTATAATCGTCGGCCACTAAAGGATGCAATACCGCATTTAGTTTTTGTAATTCAACTTCATTATTAAAAACAATAGAGGCTAGAGCTTTGGTATCAATATTTCCAAAGGAATCAAAGATATTCTCACCCCAATATTCTCTCAACTTTTCTTTTACAACAGGATTATTGTGCAAGATGAATTTCGAGCGATTGTCGGCATAATACACTGGCACATGAAGCAACTCAAACACTTTAGCAACAGTAGATTTTCCGCTACCAATACCGCCTGTGAGTCCGATTTGAATAGGTTTCTTCATCTTCGTAAAATATACTCTACTTTGGCCGGAGTGATTTTAGGCAATTCAATTTCTTTAGAATATCTAATCAATTGAACTTCAATTTTATCCTGACTAAAAACCAAATCATTGTAATCGGCAACTGCAGTGAAATCGCTTTTGTTTAATGCCTTGAAGGTAGAATCGGTAGCTAAGAAAGTTACTTGTACCACACCAGGCAACAGCTTCAATTCTTCTCCGGCAGGCACATTAACAGAACGGATATTTATTTCCATTTGTCTAGATTTTAAACTTTGAACAAGCATTTTAACCTGAACCGACTTTCCTTCTGTAGTCGTTGCCCCTGCTAATAACTTAAGATTCACTTTTCTTTCCACAGAACCTTCATTCGACAATAAGTCTAAAGAATCGGTATAAATAGCATCACATTTTTTAAGCCAATGGAGTCCACCAGTAACATGAACAGAATCAGGGAAAACAACCACATCACCAACAATTCTAAAGTTAGGCGAACGCATCGACTTGCCAGAAAATCGAACAGGCAAAACCTTACTTACTTTTTTATCCATTACTACTTTAATGGTATCGGGATACACACTTAAAATATTGAGTTTGCTGCCTTCCTGAGCATTAAGCTCATTTAAGTTCTTACTGCTAATCCATGTTGAAGTATAGTAATCTCCTTTCTTTTGAAAGGTTAAATTTTTTAAATCTACTACGATTTCGTTTTGAGCAAAACCTAATTTATAGGCCAACATGGTGAATCCTTCTGCTACCAGCAATACTTTAACATCGCTGGGTAATTCTTTAGTAATTACTTTATCTTCGGGTAAATTGTGGTATTTAACTTTTAATACTAATGTTTCTTGCGATTTGGCAGATAAAGAAAGAAGCAACCAAAAGGCAATCGACAAAAGTAAGCAAGCCAAAAAGATGACTGCACTTTTACGGTCGGTAAAAACTTTAAATTTCGATTTATTGGGTTTAATTTCCTGAGTATCCATAAACAAAGAAGCAGTGGCTAAAATACCACTGCTTCGTTACAAGTACAAAAAATACTTTACTTATTTTGCTTGGTTGGCCAATTGACCATCGGCATTTTGTGCAACAGCTGATTTTTCGAAACGAAGTTTTGCTCCGCTTTCTACAATCACTACCACAGAAGAATCACTAACATCAGATACTTTACCATGAACACCACCAATCGTAATTACATTATCACCTTCTTTAAGGTTGTCTCTAAATTTTCTAGCTTCTTTTTGTTTCTTTTGTTGCGGACGAATCATAAAGAAATACATAACTACGAATATACCTCCAAACATTACCAATGTTGGTACGATTGATTGTTCTTGAGCCGCTAATAAATACATTTTCATTTTTTCTTGTTTATAGATGATTGATTAATTTACTTTTCTACGATATCGCCTGTTAATTTTAAAGTCTTTTTACCCGACTTAGCATTAGAATCAACAGTAATGGTTACTTCTTTGTTGTTTTGCGCGTGACCGGCTTTGGCAATTTTAGCTGTGATAGCTCCTTTTTCACCTGGAAGAATTGGATCTTTAGGTTTGTTTGGAATAGTGCAACCGCAACTAGCATTGGCTTGTGCGATAATTAAAGGCTGGTCTCCTGTATTTTTAAACACATATTGATGCACCACGGAATCTCCAGTTTTAACTTGTCCGAAGTCAAAAGCCTCTTCTTCAAACACAATTTCCGGTCCGCCCGTAGTCGCTACAATATTAGCCAAATCCACTTTTTCTACACTTGCTTCCCCCTCTTCACCACAAGCGAAGAACAAAAAAGAAGCTGAAACTAATAATGTGATATACTTCATAACTTTCAATTTATTTTTTACAAAAATACAAAACCTTTTATTATTCCTTCAAACCTCTTCCCGACTTGTTTATTTTTCCTTCGGCTTTTAAAAGAGGTATTAATTTATCTAAAATACCATTGATAAAGAGCTTACTCTTAGGTGTACTGTAGTTTTTAGACAATTCAATATATTCGTTTAAAGTTACCTTGATGGGCACTGTAGGAAACTCTTCTAATTCACAAATAGCCATTTTCATCAACAAGAAATCCATCATGGCAATGCGATCCTCTTCCCAGTTTTTAGCTTGTTTAATAATAGTAGATTGGTATTCATCGTTGTTGATGATGGTCTTTCTAAACAAACCTTTCACAAAATCTAAATCGTCGTCTTCATCTTTAAAAAGATTAGGAAGCGATTTTTCTGGAGAATCAGATTCTTTAATTTCTTTTAAATGGTTTAATACATAACCATTGATGAAATACCAATCATCCGACCAGTGAATATTAATTTCCTCGAAGCGATGTAAAATCAATTCTTCGTCGGCGATATAGGCTTTGTAAATTTTAATAGCGAATTCTCTATCTTCTTCGAAAGAACCTTCACCAGTCGACATATATTCTTTAAAAGAATCAGAAGACCTCATTTTTAAATACAACTTCTTAATCAACTCCTCATACTCTACCCAATGGATTTTAAAGGTATTTAAAGCCTTTTTCATTCCTTCATTATTTTCAATTTGAAGTAAGAATCTGTTGTTGGCAAACTTTAAATTAGGATCTAAATCTTCTTTGGTAGGTAGTCTTTTGGCTTTTGCCTCGTTCAATGTTTTTTCGGCAAACTGACGGAGTTCTAGTAAAGCAGAGATGAAATAAATGAACAATTCTTCTGTTTTGTAAATGCTCTTCAATAGTTCTCTTTCAAAAAGAGGAATATTATCGGCATCGGCCTGATTGTAGGCGTACAAAGCCTGCATTACTTTTATTCTAAGGTGTCTTCTGCTTAACATATGTTAAAGACCGTTTTTTATTTGAGATGTAAACGTACATGATTTTTTGTGAATGACCATAATGAAAAATGATTTTAATACATTTGTTTTTCACATGAAAGAGCTCGCATATCTCAATAAATTCATCTTCAAGTACAAGTACAAATTAATTTGGGGCGTTATATGTATCGCGCTTTCTAACTGGCTAAGCATATTTCCTGCTCAAATTTTTAGAAACGTGTTAGATTCTGTTTTAGAATCGGCCCATTTAATTGCGCTGTTTAAAGGAACTGCTTCTGAAGAAGTGGTGAAAGATTTATTTATTTCTTCGGCGATTTGGTTTGCTATAGGGCTCTTCGCTTTTGCTATTGCAAGAGGTGTTTTTGTGTTCTTTATGCGTCAAACCATCATCATTGTTTCGCGCTATATAGAGTACGATTTGAAAAATGAAATCTATAACAAATACCAAGAACTCGACATCTCTTTCTATAAGAACAACAAAACAGGCGACATCATGAACCGCATTAGCGAAGATGTTACCAATGTTCGAATGTATTTGGGTCCGGCTATTATGTACTTTATTAATATGATAATTTTGTTTATACTAGTTATCTACACTATGTTAAAAATAAATATTGAGCTATCGCTTTACGTGCTAATGCCTCTCCCTCTGCTTACTGTTTTTATCTATTTTGTTAGCAGAAAAATGACGAAATTGAATGGTGAAGTTCAAGCACAATTGTCTACGATTTATAACAGCACCCAAGAATCTTTTGCAGGAATTAGAGTAGTGAAAGCATACACCAAAGAACAAAACACCATCAACGATTTTAACAACGAAGCAGAAGCCTATAAAAAGAAAGCATTGAGCTTGGCCATGGCCGATTCTTTGTTTAGTCCGCTAATTTTTTTACTCCCCGTTTTCAGCACCATCCTCACTGTATTTGTAGGCGGCATGGAAGTGATTAAAGGCAATTTAAGTTATGGAAATATCGCCGAATTTGTAATTTACATCAACTTGTTAACCTGGCCAGTTGCGTCATTAGGATGGATTACCTCACTCACTCAAAAAGCCATTGCCTCTCAAAAAAGAATCAATCAGTTCTTAAACGAACAACCCAAAATCACCAACCCTACTAATGAAGCATTCAACATCAATGGCGAAATAGAATTTAGAAATGTGAGCTTTACCTATCCCGAATCGGGCACAGTGGCTTTACAAAATGTGTCATTTAAAATACCAGCACAATCATCGTTGGCAGTTATTGGTAGAACAGGCTCTGGAAAATCTACTATAGCTATGCTACTCACCAGAATGTACGACCCCAATTCGGGCGAGATATTGATAGATGGCAAAAACATTAAGGAAGTCAATCTTCACGACTTAAGACAACAAAGCGGCATTGTGCCTCAAGAAGTATTTCTATTTAGTGATACTATAGAAGGTAATATTGCCTTTGGTTCATTTGATGGTGGCGAACTTAACAAACAGCAAAAACAACTGGTGCTTGAAGCCGCTAAAAACGCTGCTATTCACGAAAACATCATGAGTTTCCCTAATCAATACCAAACTATTGTGGGTGAACGAGGCATTACCTTAAGTGGCGGACAAAAACAACGCGTATCTATAGCCCGTGCGCTATTGAAAAATCCTAAGATTTTAATTTTCGACGATTGCCTTAGCGCCGTAGATACAGAAACAGAAGAAACCATCTTGAATAATTTAAAGAACGAAACCGTGGGCAAAACATCACTTATTGTGAGTCACAGGGTGTCTTCTATTAAAAATTGCACCCAAATTGTAGTGCTCGATCATGGTAAAATTATTGAGCAAGGAACTCACGAAGAGCTTATCAATTCAAAAGGAAGCTACTTTGAACTGTATGAAAAACAGATGAGTGAAAACAAAATCTAAGAACTCTCTCCCCTATTTTTTTCAAATATTATTTGTGAATCTCAAAAAATTACTTTTATATTTAAAAACTCATGATTGAGAAAACGAAGTTTAATTAAAAAAACGTGTAGAAAATGGAAAACAAATCATTTGAAAGAGGCGAAGACAGAGAAGATATTTTCTCTAAACCAGTAAGAGCTGGTAAAAGAACTTACTTTTTTGATGTGAAAGCAACAAAAGGTGACGATTATTACCTTACTGTTACAGAGAGTAAAAAAAGATTTAGTGATGATGGTAAATTCTTCTTCGAAAAACACAAACTATTCTTGTACAAAGAAGATTTCGCAAAATTTGCTGAGGGATTGAAAGAAGCGATCGATTTTATTCAAGAGAAAAAAGGAGTATATGTTGCACCAGTAGTTGAGGCTTCTGAAGAATTGGAAGATGTTAGAACTGGCGCTGATTATTCAGGAGTAAGCTTCGATGATTTAGGCATCAAATAACAACTTGAGAATTCAAAAAGAAAACCTTCTGCTTAATTGCAGAAGGTTTTTTTATGCGCTATTGTAATTTCAAATTTAGCGAAGCGTAATTTGAAATCTTCATTTTAGCGATTTTTAATCGCGATAGTTATACTTAAAAAAGCACACATCGGCATTACAAATGCCCGAAAAGAAGATTTCAAATTACGCTTCGCTAAATTTGAAATTACTGATTGCCGAATATGATTTCAAAAATAATTGTTTGTTCAAGCTGATATTTGTATTTTCGTTTCCGTCTTCATTAAAACAACTGAATGAGCTTCTGGACTTATTTAAAACCGTACTCAAAGCAAAATCATCGACAATTTAAAGTCGGGCTTCACTCCTTTTCGGGTTTACAATACAATACAATACAATACAATACAATACAATTAGCGGAAAACCATTCCTTTATCCTATTCCAAGTGTAGGCAATACCAAATGGCAGTTCATCACACAAATTCAAAATTACAATTCTGTAGGTATGGCCATCGAAGAACAAGATGCATTGAATCGTTTCTCAATGGCGCTTTATGGTTATGGTAGAAATCTTCAAATTGCAGGTTCTAACAATTCTCAATACCGCGAAACAGGGTATGATGGTTTTGAAGATTATGGCTTTGGTGATTGTGAAGATGACCACATGAGTTGGAGAGCTTTTAAAACAACAAATCTTACCAATGCTCAGGCGCATACCGGAAGAATGTCGATTAAGGTTTCTCCTGGTGAGAAATTGAAAATAAATAAAGTGATTGTGCCTTGTAAGGCGGATACAATTACAACTCATTAATATGTGGAACATGAAAAAGAGTAAAATAAAAATAGCATTTACATATTTGTTTTTTGCGGCATTTCTTGCTCAAGGTCAAAATATAAATTCTGGATTAATTGGCAAGTTTTTGTTTGACGGAAATTTGAATGATTCTAGTGCTGTTGCTAATCATGGAGGTGATTATTGGAATAGCTGTACATATAGTACCGACCGCTTTGGAAGTACAAGTAAGTCTCTTAATGTTAATCAGGCCACTGCTGTTTATTGCCAACCAAATAACGCATACATTATTTCTGCCAACCAATATTCTGTTAGTTATTGGATATACAAAAGTGGACACTATGGAAATTTTGGTTACTTAATGCTTCACGGAGATCCGGAAAATGATGTCGTTTATTACGGATTGAATCTGGACGATTTTGGTTCTGCATACTATAAGAATTTGGGGGCTGGAATTCTTCAAATACAAAATGGATGGAATCATGTTGTTTTTACATATAATAATGGAAGTGGCAGATACTATTTGAATGGGACTTTTGTAAAGGAAATAACAGGATACAGCATGACAACAGTTCCTGCGTTTGGGATGTGGTTAGCTTGGTTTGAAGGTTCAGGAGAGCCGTTCGTTGATTATAGAGTTGATGATATATATATACATAACAGGGTGATTTCCGACGCTGAAATTTCAATTTTGTATGATTATGATATCTCAGTAAGCGTTTTAGATTCTTTAAATAATCCTGCTAATCTAATTATTAAGTCAAACACGAAAGAGGTACTGTTTAAGAATAAATATGAAAAGATAGAGATCGTGAGTTTGATTGGTGATAGCCTTTTTACAGCTTTTAATAGTGATGTGTTAAATGTGGATTCTTTGGCCGCAGGAGTTTATGTTATTAAGCTATATAATAAAGATGGAATATCGTCATCTCTCAAATTTGTAAAACAATAAATGATATGATCAGGTTAGTTAAACTATTTTCACAATACAAAAAGTCGTTTTTGATTTTCTTTTTGTTTGCGATGCATTCAATAAATGCTCAACCCAGTAATTTCAAATTTAGCGAAGCGTAATTTGAAATCTTCAGTTCAGGCATTTATAATGCCGATGCGTTTTGTTTTAGGTATTATTATTCGCGATTAAAAATCGCTATAAATAAGATTTCAAATTACGCTTCGCTCACTAGCGTCCTAACATAATTAAAAGAGAATCAATTGATTGAGATTTTCCTTTTCATTTTCATTTACATAATGTTGCTGAAAGAGTTGATTCACG
>Ga0208960_1000189_pt1 | contig 34542 bp, 29 predicted proteins | sample GreLakmeON33MSRF_FD_187703 | JGI IMG/M metagenome (GOLD analysis project Ga0208960, IMG submission 187703) | Freshwater lentic microbial communities from great Laurentian Lakes, MI, USA - Great Lakes metaG ON33MSRF (SPAdes) | ecosystem: Environmental > Aquatic > Freshwater > Lake | place: Great... | reverse complement strand
GCCGATGATCGCTGGCTGCGCGCAAGCTTGGTGCTTTGCGGCCAACCAGAAACCTAATTACGGCCGCGGCTGTGCGCTTCTCGGCGAGCTCTCTGAGGCCGACGGCATCGCCACAGCTACCGCACTCGAACACCTCGGCCGACTCGATGGCATGATCACGAAAGCAAACCGCAATAAGAGCCTCACTTGGGATTTTCTGACCGCCCAGGCGGACGCTCTCGCCAAATTCACCGACGGCGTCAGCGCGGAAGAAATCAACCAATCACAGGCCTACCTTGCAGCGGCCGAAGCGCTCGTGGCGAAAATCTCTGACGAGACCGTTCGCGAAGAACTCTCTCTTGGGGCGCAGCTCGCTGCGGCCGGATTGCGGCGCGCGACTGGTCAAGCGATGTCCGCTGCGGAGCGGGTGCGTTTTGTAAAAGAATATGAAATCGGGTGGCTGCGACGGTCGCGCCCCGGCGGATTAAGCGAAAGTGTGGCGGGATTGTTTGGGTAGGGGCGCGACTGCGTCGCGTCCGTTCGCAGAGAGATCATTGATGAGCCGGGCAAGCTATCCAGATCCTCCAAAGACCGCCCGCCCACGGACGCCACGCAGTGGCGCCCCTACCCGAGGCAGGCGGATGTGATGTCATCGCATCCCTACCCAAGACAGAACCCGACACCTGCCACCCGGGGCTGCCTCCTGCCACCCGAGAATGGGGAGGCAAGTTGACCGGTTGATCGGTTGGCCAGAACGATACAACGTTAGTTGATTCGTTGACCCGTGGACAAGTTGACAAGAAATGCAATGGGTAGGGCTGACCGCCCTCGGTCAGCCGCGGTTGAGCGAGGGCGCTCAACCCTACCCGATACATCGAAAGGTAGGGGCGCGACTGCGTCGCGTCCGTTCGCAGAGAGATCATTGATGAGCCGGGCAAGCTATCCAGATCCTACAAAGACCGTTCGCTCACGGACGCCACGCAGTGGCGCCCCTACCTCTTGCAGGCGGATGCGATGTCATCGCATCCCTACCCGATGCAACTAGGGCAGCACGCGGTGCTGCCCCTACCTCGATTCCCAAACAAGAAGGGCGCCTGACGGCGCCCTTTCTTTTCCCCGTGTCACCGTGTCCCCTTGCCCACGTGACCCTCGCGACGCGCTGCGTCGCGCTCAGTCCCCGCCTTTGCTGGGCTTACCGGTCGAAGAGAAAAATCCCTTCACCCGAGCACGCAAATAATCGCGGTTCAGTTTGGCGATGACGTCGAGCGTGATGCTCTTCGGGCAATGCGCCTGGCACTCGCCGTAATTCGTGCAATTACCGAACCCGGCTTCGTCCATCGTCTTGACCATCGCCAAAGTGCGACGTTCGCGCTCGGGCTGCCCTTGCGGCAAAATATTCAGGTGATTGATTTTGGCACCGACAAACAACATCGCCGAACCATTCTTACAGGAAGCGACGCAGGCGCCGCAACCGATACACTCCGCGGCGTCCATCGCCTCGTCGGCGACGACCTTGCCAATCAAGGTGTTATTGGCTTCGGGGGCCGAACCGACCCGGGCAGTGATGAAACCTCCGGCTTGGATAACCTTATCGAACGCCGAACGATTGACCGCCAAATCCTTGATGACCGGGAAGGCCCGGGCGCGCCAAGGCTCGACCGTGATTGTCTCGCCATCGCGGAAGTTGCGCATGTGTAACTGACAGGTCGTGACGCCGGGCAGCGGGCCGTGTGGCATGCCGTTGATGGTCATCGAACACATCCCGCAGATACCTTCGCGGCAATCGTGGTCGAAAGCGAACGTGTCTTTGCCGGCGCGGATCAACTGCTCATTGAGCATGTCCATCATCTCGAGGAAGGAAGCTGACGTGGGCACGGCCGCCAAGGCGTGCTCTTCAAAGTGACCCGGCACGCCGCGACTTTGGCGCCAGACGCGCAGCTTGAGCGCCAGGGTGGTTTCGCCGTCGTGGGCTGATTTTCCGTGGACCATAAAATTACTTGTAAGAGCGGGTAGAAAGTTGGGTCTCCTCGTAGACGAGGGGCTCGACGTGGCGAGCCGGCAGTTGGCCTTCACCTTGCCATTCCCAGACGGCGGCGTGGGCGTACTGGCCGTCATCGCGCTTCGCTTCACCGGCGTCTTGGAATTCGGTGCGGAAGTGGCCACCGCAGGACTCTTCGCGGGTGAGCGCGTCGAGGCACATCATGATACCGAAATCAAGGAAATCGGCCACGCGGCCGGCGCGTTCGAGTTCGGGGGCCAATTGATCGCCCGTGCCGACGACCTTCACGTTTTCCCAGAAATCCTTGCGGAGCGCCTGGAGGTCGCGGATTGCGCCTTCGAGACCGGCCTTGTCACGGGCCATGCCGCATTTTTCCCAGGTGATCTTGCCGAGGGCCTTGTGGTAATAGCGCGGAGACTTCGTGCCGTTGACCGCCAGAAGTTTTGCGACCCGCTCGTTCACTTCTTTGACGGCGGCCTTAAATTCTGGCGCCTCGGTCGTGGGGCGGTCGGAAAGGCCGACGCCCGCGAGATAATCCGTCACCGTGTAAGGTAAGACAAAGTAACCGTCGGCGAGCCCTTGCATCAGCGCCGAAGCGCCGAGCCGATTGGCGCCGTGGTCGGAGAAATTGGCTTCGCCGCCCACGAAGAGCCCGGGAATATTTGACTGTAAATTATAATCCACCCACAAGCCGCCCATCGTATAGTGCACGGCTGGGAAGATGCGCATCGGCTGCTTATACGCGTTCTCACCGGTGATATTCTCGTACATGTCGAACAGGTTGCCGTAGCGGGCGCGGACCTCGGACTCGCCAAGGCGCTTGATGGCGGCGGAGAAGTCGAGGTAGACCCCGAGACGCTGGCCGTCGATGACCTGCCCGACGCCCCGCCCTTCGTCGCAGACTTCCTTGGCGGCACGTGAAGCGATGTCGCGCGGGGCGAGGTTGCCGTAACTTGGGTATTTGCGTTCCAAGAAATAATCGCGCGCTTCTTCCGGGATTTCCGCAGCGGGCTTGGCGGTGTCGGTCGTGTTCTTTGGAACCCAGACGCGCCCGTCGTTGCGGAGCGATTCGGACATCAACGTCAGCTTGGCCTGATCTTCGCCGTGGACGGGGATGCAGGTCGGGTGAATTTGCGTGTAGCAAGGGTTGGCGAAGCCAGCGCCCCGGCGGTGGGCGCGGAACGTTGCGGTCACGTTGCAACCTTGGGCGTTCGTCGACAAGTAGAAGACGTTGCCGTAGCCGCCGGTGCAGACCACGACGACATCGGAGGCCCAGGATTCCACCGCGCCCGTGACGAGATCGCGTGTGACGATGCCCTTGGCCTTACCGTCGATGAGCACGAGATCCAACATCTCATGACGGGTATACATCTTGACGGCCCCGAGCCCGATCTGCCGCGAAAGCGCGGAGTAAGCTCCGAGGAGCAGTTGCTGACCGGTCTGCCCGCGGGCGTAAAACGTACGCGAAACCTGCGCACCACCGAAGGAGCGGTTGGCGAGCAAGCCCCCGTATTCGCGGGCGAAAGGCACGCCCTGCGCAACGCACTGGTCGATGATGTTCGTCGAGACTTGGGCCAGGCGATAAACGTTGGCTTCGCGGGCGCGATAATCTCCACCCTTGATGGTGTCTTGGAAGAGACGGCGCACGCTGTCGCCGTCGTTTTGATAATTCTTGGCCGCGTTGATACCGCCTTGCGCAGCAATCGAGTGCGCCCGGCGAGGGCTGTCTTGGTAGCAAAAACAAGAGACCTGAAAACCCATCTCGGCGAACGAGGCGGCAGCGGCGGAGCCGGCGAGGCCCGAGCCGACGACGATGACATGATACTTGCGCCGATTGGCTGGACTCACCAAACGCAACTTGGCCTTATGATTATTCCACTTATCAGCCAGCGGGCCGGCGGGGGTCTTTGATTCGAGTTTCATGGGGACGGGCGCTTACTTGAGGCAGCCCGTGAGGACGGCCAAAGGAATGGAAATGAAGCCCAAGGCGATCACCCAGCCGTAGACCAAGGCGACCACGTCCAGCCGGCCTCGCCAACGCTCGTTACGCAGGCCGAGCGTCTGAAAAACGCTACTTACGCCATGACTCAAGTGGAGGCACAGCAACAGCAGGCTGATCATATAAAACAGCGCGACGGCCTTGGAGCTGAAGCCCGCGACCACCATAGCGTAGACATTATCGCCATAATCCACGCCGTTCAGGGCCACGGCGCGGAAAGTAAAGTGCAGGAGGTGAAAAACGAGGAACGCGAGAATGACCAAACCAGAATAGGGCATGGTGCGAGAGCCGACCGTCGCTTGGCGGGTCGCCTCGGTGGCTGGGCCACCGGCACGTGCAGCCCGATTCTCTAGGGTAAGTAAAATGCCGGTCCAAATATGGGCTAAAACACTGATGATAAGAACGATACGTGAAAACCAAAGTAGGCCAGCATGATCGTGCAGCCACTGCGCGTAGGCATTGATCGCCCCCTCGCCTTGGAACATGAGCAAATTGCCAAACATATGCCCGAGGACGAAACCGGCCAAAATCAGGCCACTAAGCGCCATGACCACCTTCTTCCCAATCGAAGAAGGCCTACAGCTGGAACAAGAAGAACTTTCGGACATGGCAAAAAGAAGGATAGGCTAAGATGCAAAAACTATCAAATAGAGCAATCGAACCCCTACCACCACCGAGACGAGCGAACGGGGAGGTATTAGCGATTCCAAAGCCTGGCGTGAAAAACCCTCATAGGGCCGGAACGCCCCGCCCAGCGCCCCAAAGGGGCTCGATTTCGGAAAAACCGCTTGCCAGAACTTTTCTTGAGCATGCAATTCGAAAGTCCAGACCGGCTGACCGCACAGGACCAGCCGGTCTTATCTTTTTTACAACCCCCCACCCGCCACGCCCTCCATGAAGTATATTTTTGTCACTGGCGGAGTCATCTCCTCGCTCGGGAAAGGCCTCACCGCGGCGGCCCTGGGTGCCCTGCTCGAATGCCGGGGACTGAAAGTGCGGATCCAAAAATTTGACCCCTACCTCAACGTCGATCCGGGGACCATGAGCCCCTATCAACACGGCGAAGTTTACGTGTTGAATGACGGAGCAGAAACCGACCTCGACCTCGGGCACTACGAACGCTTCACCTCGGGCGAACTCTCGCGCCTCAACAGCCTCAGCTCCGGCCAAGTTTACGAGACCGTTATCCAGAAGGAACGCCGCGGAGACTACCTGGGAAAAACCGTGCAGGTCATCCCGCACGTCACCAACGAAATCAAGGAACGCATCCTCAAGGGCGGCGAAGGGGTCGACGTACTCATCACTGAAATCGGCGGCACCACGGGCGATATCGAAGGCCTGCCGTTCCTGGAAGCTTTACGCCAATTCCAACATGAAGCGGGCCGCGAGAATGTCGCCTTCCTCCATTGCACGCTGGTTCCTTTCATCAAGGCCGCGGGGGAATTAAAAACCAAGCCTTCGCAGCAATCCGTCGCCAAACTACGTGAAATCGGCATCATGCCCGACTTGCTCGTGTGCCGGACCGACCGCCCGATCGGTGAAGAAAACCGCCAGAAACTTTCACTTTATTGTAACGTCGGCCTTGAGTCCGTCTTCGAATGCCGCGACGTCGAACACTCCATCTACGAGTTGCCCGTGATGCTGGCCGAGCAACGCATCGACGATGTCGTCGTGCGCCGGCTTGGGCTCCAGTGCCAGCCGATTGATATCAGCCCATGGCGCGAGATCGTCCGCCGTTTACTGGAACCGAAACACAAAGTCCGCGTCGGCGTGGTCGGGAAATATATCGAACTGCAAGACGCCTATAAATCCGTCTACGAATCCATCGTGCACGGTGGTATCGCGAACGAAACCGAAGTCGAAATCGTCCGCATCGACGCCGAAGTTCTGGAAACGGAAGGCACGGCGAAACTGGAAGGCCTGGATGGTATCTTGGTGCCGGGCGGTTTCGGCAACCGAGGCATCGAAGGTAAAATCATCGCGGCCCGTTTCGCACGTGAACGGAAAATCCCTTTCTACGGCCTCTGCTTGGGCATGCAAATCACGGTCATCGAATTTGCCCGTCATGTCCTCGGCTTAAAGACCGCCCATTCGACTGAATTCGACCCCCAGACCGTCGACCCGGTCATCCACCTGATGGAGTCGCAAAAGAGCGTAATTACCAAGGGTGGCACCATGCGTTTAGGATCCTTTGACTGTACTTTGACCCCCGGAAGCAAGGCTCACGAGGCCTACGGTACCGACCAAATCAAAGAACGGCACCGCCACCGTTTCGAATATAACGACTCGTATCGGGAGCGCCTGGAAGCCGCTGGCCTGCGTGTCGGCGGGCTGAACCCTCAAAGCGGCTTGGTCGAAATCGTCGAGGTCAAGGATCACCCCTGGATGGTGGGGGTACAATACCACCCCGAGTTTAAGTCTAAGCCCAATCGAGCCCACCCGCTCTTTGCCGCTTTTATTAAGGCAACGGTTGAGAAGTCTCAGCTCTCCTCTTAGTTAAGAGACGAAACCGGCTCTGCCGGACGCTGATAAGTGGGCGGACAACCGTCCCAAAGTGCCTCCCCGCACGACATTTCCCCCTCCTCATGTCCACCAACATTAACGCTGCAGGCACTTGGGTGCCGCGCATTCGTGAACAAATCGGCCGCGTCGTCGTCGGCCAACAATACCTCGTCGACCGACTCCTCGTGGGCTTGCTCGCCAATGGGCACGTCTTACTCGAAGGCGTCCCTGGCCTGGCCAAGACCCTTTCCGTCCGGACGCTCGCCCAAACGGTGCATGCGGGTTTTTCCCGGATTCAATTCACGCCCGATCTCCTCCCAGCCGACATCGTCGGGACTTTGATCTATGACCCCAAGTCCGGAGATTATAACGTCAAGAAAGGCCCCATCTTCGCCAACTTTATCTTGGCCGATGAAATCAACCGCGCCCCGGCCAAAGTCCAATCCGCCTTGCTCGAAGCGATGCAAGAGCGCCAGGTGACGCTCGGCGGAGAAACCCACAAGTTGCCCTCGCCCTTCCTCGTCCTGGCGACCCAAAACCCGATTGACCAAGAAGGGACGTATCCCTTGCCCGAAGCACAAATCGATCGCTTCATGTTGAAACTGAACATCGGCTACCCGAGCCGGGAAGAAGAACGTAAGATTCTCGACGCGATGGCGACGACCTCGCCGAAGCTCGAAGTTGAAGCCGTGATTACGCAGGAAGAAATCTTGGCGGCCCGCCAGGCCGTGGATGCCATCTATGTCGCGGATAGCGTGCGCGATTATATCGTCTCGCTCGTCTTGGCCACACGCGGGCAACAACCCGATGGACCCGACCTCAGCAAGCTGGTCCAATTCGGAGCCTCCCCTCGCGCCACGATCAATCTCACTTTGGCCGCCAAGGCTTGGGCCTTCCTCCAAGGCCGCGACCATGTAACCCCTCAGGATATTAAAGATATCGCCCCCGATGTCCTCCGTCACCGTCTCATCCTCACCTATGAGGCAGATGCGGAAGGCCTCGACGCGGACACCATCGTCCGCCGCGTGCTGGATGCGGTGCGCGTTCCCTAAACCTAAGTAACGCCGAGGTGGAAACCGTCGCTCCGATCAATCCGCAAGAGACGCTTCGTCGGGCGCAGCGCGTCGAGGTCGTCGCCACGCGGATGGTCAATGATGCGATGGCGGGGGCCTACCTTTCACGCTTCAAAGGCCGCGGCATGGATTTTGAAGAGCTCCGCGAATACGTACCCGGCGACGACGTCCGGTCGATGGACTGGAACGTCACCGCCCGCATGGGCAAACCTTTCATCCGCCTCCACCGCGAAGAACGCGAACTGACGATGGTCATCGCTTTAGATGTTTCGGGCTCGTCCGACTTCGGCTCAGGTGCCTCGACGTTGCGGGAAAGGGCGGCCGAAGTCGCCGCTTGCTTAGCGGTGTCCGCGCTTAAGGCCGGCGACAAGGTCGGGTTACTTCTTTTTACGGACCGGGAGGAACTCTGGCTTTCGGCCCGCAAAGGCCGGCGTCACGTCCTTCGCCTCATCCGGGAAGCCTTGGAATTCAAGCCGCAGTCGCGGCGAACTTCTTTCGCACAACCGATGAAGCGCTTAGCCCGGGCGCTCAAACGCCGTTCGATGGTTTTTGTCGTTTCAGATTTTCTCCCGGGAGCAGAGGGAGCCGACGCCATGGCCGCCGCGTTAGGCGAACTGAACACCCGCCATGATACGGCGTGCGTGCAATTGGTCGACGCCCGGGAGCGTCAGTTACCGAACGTGGGGATGATTGCGCTCGAAGATGCCGAGACTGGTGAAATCCGCGAAGTCGATACCAGCTCTGCCCAAGTTCGCGCACGATTCGCCCAAGCCGCGGAACGCCGTCTGAGCCATACCATCACCTCACTAAACCAAGCCGGCATCGATAGCACGCGGCTTGAAGCCGAGGCCCAAGTCGCACCCACGCTGGCACGCTTTTTTGAACACCGTCGCCGGCGTCGCACATGATCATCGCCGCCGACGAGAACGTTTTCCAACTGCAGAGTCCCCAGCCCTTGCTGGCTCCGGCATTTTGGGAGACTTATGGCTGGGCGCTCGCGTTCTTGCTAGTTCTGCTGGCCTTGGCGGGATGGGCAATCGTCGCATTAATCCGTAAGCGCAACCCTTCCCCGGCACCTCACCTGGCGCTCGAGGCCGCACTCAAAGGGGCTGAAAATAAACCGGACGAGGCGAATGCCTTGGCGCTGGTTTGGGCGCTTCGCGTCTACCTGCAAGCAATTGACGCGCGGGCCGGCCTCGCGCTTTCGACGGAAGAGCTCGCGGCCCAACTCTTTCGTCTCCCGGCTTTTCTCCCGGCCAGACAATCGCTCTTGGCCGCCCTGCAAGCGGCGGACGCCGGTAAATTCTCTGGCGTAAAAATTCCGACCACGTTGCTTATCGCCGGGGTGCGCGATGCGCTGAATAAAATCGAGGAGGCCCAAAGAGTCCTGGCGATTAAACAGATTGCGCCCCTTATCCGGAACCCAAGCACGCCCCCGGCACTCCCGCGCAACGATTTTGCCTGATGGATCTCGCCTTTGAATTCGAACACCCTTGGGTCCTGTTATTCCTGGCCTTGCTACCGTTGTATGCCTGGCTGCGCGGTCGCGTCGGCAAAACGGCGGCCCTCCTTTATCCCGATGCGAATTTATTGCAGGAAGTCTCTCGCCCCATTCGCGAGGGCGCGGGGGCGCTTCGCCCCTTCCTCAGACTCGCCACGACGGCGTGCCTCATCATCGCGCTCGCCGGCCCCCGGACCGGGAGCAAAGAAATCGAGCGGGAAACGGAGGGCTTGGACATCATGCTCGTGGTGGACCTGTCGTGGTCGATGATGGCCTTGGACATGAGCACCCCCCGGTCCGAAGTAACGCGCTGGCAGGCCACGCAGAGTGTGATTCATGACTTCTTGGAAAAACGGCCGGATGATCGGATCGGCGCCGTCGTTTTCTCCGGGAAGCCTTACCTACTGAGCCCCCTCACCATCAATAAGCTTTGGGTCGAGAAAGGCGTGGACCGCATGCACATCGGCATCGTTCGCGAAACGGGCACCGCGATCGGGGAAGCCGTGGCGATGGCCGTGGACCGGATGAAGAATATTAAAGGTAAGAACTCCAAGGTGCTAATCCTACTGACCGACGGCGACGACAACATGAGCAAGGCCATCTTGCCCGTACCCTCCGCCGAATTGGCCGCCGCAATGGGCATCAAACTTTACGCCATCGGGCTGGGCAAAGATGAGCCCACGATCCTGCCCCAATTCGACATTCGCACTGGCCTGCTTTATCGAGACGTCTTCGGGAAGACCATCCCGATGCAGACCATCAACCCAGCTAATTATGAAATGCTGGGCAAGATGGCTAAACTCACCGGCGGCCGTTTCTACCGGGCGCTCGATCAAGATCAGCTCCTGCGCGTCTATAGCGAAATCGACCAACTGGAACGGACTGAAGTCAAAATCCGGGAGACGGTGATTTACGAAAGCCACCGGCTAATCTGGATTTCCTTAGCCGCCTTCGGACTGTTCTTCGAACTGGCGCTCGCCCTGCTGCGTCCCCGCGCGCCCTAAGCTATGGATTTCACCGACTTCCATTTTGAACGCCCTTGGCTCTTAGCGCTCGGCGGCGTCGTCGCCGCGCTGCTCTTCGTCCTGTTACGTTGGTCTCAAAATAAACGCCAACGCAGCCTGGCCACTTTTGCCGCCGAACGCCTCCTCAACCAACTCATCGCCAACTTTTCCGCGCCGCGGAGACTCACCAAAGATATCGCCTTAGCTTTGGCGGCTTGGTTGATGATGGCGGCGCTGGCCGGACCTCGCTGGGGTCGGGAGATAAGCTCCGAGCCGTCCGCCTCTGAGGATGTGGTCTTCGTCCTCGATATCTCAAAATCCATGCTGGTGGCTGACATGCGCCCCAACCGCCTGGCTCGCGCCAAAGCATCCATCGCTAATTTCATCAAACGAAAGGGTACGGGTAATGTCGGCTTGGTTGCCTTCGCCGGCCAAGCCTTCCTGCAATGTCCGCTCACCCGTGATTATGACGCCTTCTTCCGCACCCTGGACGAGACCGACACCTCCAGCATCCAGGTGAGCGGGACGGATATCGGGCGGGCAATCGAGGAAGCGGAATTGGCTTTCTCTTCGGGTCGCAACCGCAAGTTGCTGATCATCCTGACTGACGGCGAAGACTTGGAAGCCGGTGGCGTAGAGGCGGCGAAGAAATTAGCCCGCAAAGGCTTGGTCATCCATGCCGTCGGCGTAGGTACGTCCGCGGGCGGCCCGATTAATATCATCACGCCCTTGGGCGCCATTGAGTCGTTGAAAAATTCCAGCGGCGAAGAGGTCCTCAGCCGGCTGGACGAAAGCACCCTGCAAAAACTCGCGGAGAGCACGGGCGGTCGCTTCGTCCGGCTGGGACAAGCGGGCGAAGGCATGGAGTCGCTCCGCCTGGCGATCCAAGCGGGCACCGACGCCCTGGGCTCGATGCGACAGGGCATCCCCCGCGAGGAATGGTTTCTTTCCGCTGTCTTATTTCTCCTGATCGGCGAATCGCTCTACTCAACCCGTCGCCGCCCCCTCCCATGAAATCATCCCTCTCGCTTCTTGGTCTCGTGGTGCTGCTGGGCGCCGTCGAAAAGCCCACCGAAGACCTAAATAAATTCGACGCCCGCACGCTGCACAACCTCGGCACCCAACGCCTCGCGAAAGGCGATCTCAGCGGCGCTGAAGAGGCGCTCAAAGCCTCGTTGGCCAAAGACCAAGACCCCATCCGCCCACCAGCCTTGCATAATTTAGGCCATGTTCGCTTTGGCAAAGGCCGCACCCTGCTGGGCGGTAAGACCGAAGGCGACGTCACGGAACTCTCGATCGCACGCTCCTACCTCGAGGCCGCCGATGCGGATATCTCAGATATGAATGATCAGATCGAAATCCTCGATCGCGCCAAAGCGGAGGGCCGAGAGCCCGATTACGTCCCCGCCGTCTCCGCCCTCGGCAGCGGCATGAGCACCTTTCGAACCATCAAGAAATTGATTCCCAAAGAAGAGGCGATGGTGGCGAAGCGGGCGAACGTCGTGGCGGCGTGGACTCGCTCGGTGGATGATTTTCGCGGAGCGCATGAATTAAACGTCGCCGATGCCGCCGCGATGGCGAATGCGGAGGCAATCGAAGAATTGCTCCGCCAGCTTAAGCGCGAAACCCAAGCGCTGGACCGCACCATCGCGGAACAACGTCAGAAACTCGAAGCGTTGCGGGCGGTCATCCAAGAACTGATCAAGCGGATCCCGGATGAGAAACTCCCGCCGGACACGCAAGGCGACGAGGAAGATGAAAATTTTCTGCCGCCTGAGCGGCAGAAAGCCAAACAAGGCGGTAACCAAAAGAAACCGGTCGAAGGCCAGGAACAGAAAATGACCGAACAAGAGGCCCGCGGCTCACTGGAAGGTTTGAAAAATGAATTTGGCCGGAAGATGCCGTCGGGCCAAAAGCCTGGCGGCGGCGCGAACGGAGCGAACCCGACGGACAAGAAAGGGAAAGATTACTGAGATGAGAAATGCTGGGTTCATCCTCCTCGCTTGGCTCGCCCTGCTTACGGTACGGGCGGCCGACAGCGTCAGCTGGGAAATCACGCCCGCCGTGGCTGGCCCGGGCCAGCCCTTCCGCCTACAAGTCCGAATCGAATCCGATGTAGTCCTGGGGCCCGCCGATCGCGTCGGCAGAGAGATCAAACCACCCCGCGGGATGGCTTTGCGGTTTTCGGGTCAGATTTTTCGGGCAGGCACGACCGAAGCTACCTTGAATTTCTCGGGCGTGGCGCCGGAGGCCGAAGGGGCTCACGTGATTCCGAGTTTTAATATCAGATTTCCGGCGAAAATGATTCAGGTGCCGATAATCACCTTGAACGTGAGTAACGCGACGGGCTTTCGCAAAGACGGGCAGGCGCGAGCCGAGCTGGAATTACCTGATCGCACCTTTTATGTCGGCGAACGCATTCCGGGCGCTATCCGGCTGCGCGGCAGCGAACAGGAATTTGTTTCCGGGTCCTTCGGACTGGAATGCGAAGCCGAGGGTTTTAGTTTTCAACTCCTGGGTGATCGGGCTCAGCCGCTCGACAATGACCAAGGCCTCCTCACTGCCTTCGAGCTGACGCCCATCCGAACGGGTTCCAGCGAGCTCTCCCTCAACGGCATCATGCTCATTCAAGTCGGAGTCACGAGTGCGTTCAGCTCCCCCAGTCGCGATCGACCCTTTACCTTCCGCCGCCGCATCAACGTGGAGCACGTCCCCGAAGCCGGCCGGCCCGCGAACTGGAACGGAGCCATCGGCAAGTTCTTAACGGACACGATTCAGCTCTCCAACCTCTCGCCTGAAGTGGGCGAGCCCCTCCGGCTGCGGGCCATCCTGGCGGGCGAAGGTAACCTCGAGCGCATCATTCCTCCAGAGATTATGGGTGGAGAAAATTGGGATATTATTCCGACGACCGAGCGGCGGCGACGGGCCGAAGATCAGCGAATCTTCTCTTATACGCTCATCCCTCGCCTCCCCGGGAAACTTCTGACGCCCGAGATTCGCTTGGCGAGTTTCGATCCAGAAACCCGCTCTTTCAGCCAAGTGGTCTTCGCTCCGCAAGAAGTGACGGTCACGGGGACAGCGCCCGCCAAGGTCGACCTGATTAAAGTCGACCCAAGGGCGGGAGCGAACGGCGCGACGACCAAACCCTTGGCCGGACTGGCAACCCCCCAGCCCAACCTTCGCTCGGTGCTCAGCCCTCCCGTCGCGTCGATTCAACCACTGGCAGCTTCAAAATCTTTCTGGGCCACCAACGGTATTCTTTTCACGCTCCTTACCCTGAGCCTCGGCGTCGTCCTGACCCTGAGCTATCTTTCGGCGCATCCGGAAATTCTGGCTCACTATCACGCCCGGAGAAGTTGTCGCCGCGCGTCGCGGCAGGCCCGACAGGCTGCTCGGGCGCAAGATTCGGCGGCGTTTGCGCGGGCGATCGTCGCAGGTTTACGCATCGGGAGTGGTGCTCTCCTGCAGGCCAAGGACCAAGCCCTTACCCACCGCGATATCTTACGAGTGCTGCCCGACGCGCCGCTGGCTTTACTGGAAATGCTCTTCCAAGTAGCGGAGGGAGATAAATTCGCCCCGCGTCCCCTGGATACGCTCCTCACCGAACCCGTGCGCGCCTTGGATTTGCTCGCCCAACTTGAAGCCAAACTATGAAACTGAAATTTCTGAGTCTGGTCTTCTTGTTACTGAGCGTCTTGACGGTCGTCGCCGAGCCGACCGTCGGAGAGATTGCTTATGCTCAAGGGGATTATGCGGGCGCGGTTGAACACTGGCAGGAACAAGGCCACCGCGACGGCCTGACCGCGCCCTTGCTTTCCGCTTTAGGGAATGCGGAATGGAAATTGGGTCGCAAAGGCCGGGCAGTCATCTGCTGGGAGCGGGCTCTCCTGCTTGACCCTCGAGATACGGTGGCCATCGCTGGCCTGCGGCATGCCCAGACGGCGGGCGGGATCGAACGACCCGTTCCCTCGTGGTCGGAAAATTATTCCGCATTTTTGAGAGCCGATACCTGGCTCATCCTCGCGGGCGTTTCTTTTTGGGGCATGATCCTCTGTGTCGCCCTTCCTAAGTTCCGGCCCCAAAATAGAAGCGCGTGGTATCAGCGCGGCCTGGTATCCTTCGCCACTTTGTTGGCGCTTTCCCTCCCGGGGCTGTGGGGTTCGCACACGTACGCCCAACGGGCAGTGGTGCGTCGGGCTGAAGTCGCCCTCCGGCTTACCCCTACGGCACAAGGTGAGCCCGTAAGCGGCATCGGCGAAGGGGATGTCGTCCGGACGGAGCGAGGCTTTAACGGGCACACGCGAGTGCAAACGGCCGAAGGAAAAACCGGCTGGGTGCGGGCGGGCGAAGTGGAGGCCATCTGGGGAGGCGGCCTGCCCGCCAACCTTGACCAGAAAGCTGCGCCTTGAGGCTTTCGCCTTGGAGAATCGCTGGCACTGGGGTTGGATAGTCCTGTGCGCATTCTTGACCGCCACGTCTTAATCGAAACCGCCACCGCTGGGAGCGCCGCGACGGGTGCCTTCGTCTTCATCTTGGTCACCGGTAATATCCTCAAAGACGTCATTGGTGCCATCGCCACCGGCAGAGTCTCTGGCGGCCAAGGGCTCGAAATGATCGGCCTACTGTTTCCAGGCGTCATCCCTTATGCCTTACCGCTGGGGATGCTGACGGGGGTCTTGCTGGCCTTTGGGCGCATGAGTTCGCAGCACGAACTGACCGCGATGAAAGCCAGCGGGCGGAGTTTATTGCGCATCGCCCGACCGGCCCTGATTTTCGCCAGCGGGCTCGTCTTGTTTTCGGCCTGGTTAAACCTGGAAGTAGCCCCCCTCGCGAACTCGGAATTCCGGCGGTTGCTCGTGGGCTCGGCGAAAGACAACCCGGCCTCGATTATCGTGCCGGGCCAACTTAACCGCCAGTTCCCCGGCGTGATCATCCGCGCTGGCGAGCGAGAGGATGAAATCCTGAAAGACTTCTGGCTCTGGCGCCTCGACCCGCGCGGCCAACTCGTCCAGACGATCCACGCCCGCGAAGCCCGTATCGTCCGCGCGATCAATCCGGCCGGGGCGGCGGTCCTTAGGGTAAACCTTACCGATGCCCGCATGGAGTCGCGGCCGCCGGGGGATACAGCCTTCAGCCAGCCGGCTTCTTTTGCTTCCGCCCAAGCCTCGAGTCTGGAATTTCCTGTCACCAGCATCTTCAAGGAAAACGGGCCGGTGGAACGAAAGTTACGCTGGCTCACCACCGCCGAACTCTGGGACGCCATGGACACCGGTTGGCAAGTGCCGCCCGATGCGAAAGCCGACGAAATCGCCCTGCGGAAAATGATGGTGCGCACGCAATTCATGTCGCACCTCGCCGGTGCCTTTTCCATCTTCTCGCTCTGCCTGCTGGCGGTCCCCTTGGCCGTGCGGGTCGGGCGCTCGGAAACATTCGTGAATGCCGCCGTGGCTCTCGGCGTCGCCCTCACCTACTATATGCTGACCTCGGCGGCGGCGTGGGTGAAGGACCCCGCCTATCATCCCGACCTCTTGATCTGGCTGCCTAATATCATTGTTATTTCGACCGCGCTTTGGCTACTCCAGCGGGCCGGGCGCCACTAATTAACGGTCGCGCCGGTACCAGGCGAAGAAAGCCCACCCCATATTGACGAGGGAAAAGATTTCGTTGAAACCCTTCATCACGGCGGCGCCCAAGATCATATCATCGCTGGCCGTGAGCCAGCAGATGCGGGGGGCGAGCCGGTAAGTCTCATAAATGGGATGCTCGCCAAAGATCAAAGCCGCCCAAAGGGGTAAATCCGCGATCATCAAGGCAAAGCAGTAAATCATCGCGCCGCCGAAACTGATGCGCGGCAAGACCCGAGAAAGCGACAAGAGCGGCCAGACCAGGAATAACGCGGGCACGAACATCGACCAGTGCTCGACGACATGCAGCGGGCGGCTGCGCAAGGCAGCCTCATAAAACTCCGGAAAATGCCAGAGCGAAAAGAGCAACGTGAAACCCAGCCCGGCGGTGATCGGATGGACGACCCATCGTAAAACCGCCGTGAGTCTTGGCCGCGCCAACAAGAAGGGATCAAGGAGGTCGGGCGGCAAACCCGTGACGATCAGCGGGGCGGCGACATAGATTAGCAACATGTGCTGCAACATGTGCGCCGAGAAAAGGAAGCCTTCGGCAATTTGGTCGAGGGGCGAACCCACGGCGAGATACGCCACAATGACGCCCGCATGAAAACGTAACGCATGCCCGAGCGGAAAGCGCTTGAGCGCGGGGGCGAACTTCTCGCGGCCCGGACCGACGACCATAGCGTAGGCCCACGAGACCCCGACCACCAGCAGCAGCAAAAGCGGCTCGGTATGCCAGTGCAGCGGGATGTTCATGACTTTCTTCTAATCAGGCCGAGCTCTCGCCGCAAGCGTTGGCGCAAAAAAGGCCGGCGGTCAGGCCAGCCAATCTGCGCTAAGAATAAATCAGGCGAACCACTTGGTATCGATACGCTCGACGCCGAACAAGGCGATAAGACTGGCGAAAGTCGCGAAAGCGAGCAGCAGCCCCGTCAGGAAGAGCCAGAAGAGCAGCTTCTTGTCGTAGATCAAATGCATGAACCAAAGGATGACCGCGAAGAACTTTCCGGCGGACATCAGGCTCAGCACCGTCAAGACCGCCATCGGCGGAATCGGCAGAAAGATTAGGACAATTTCAGCACCCGTGATGGCCGCCAACCAGAGGGCCAGCGTGATAAAGTGGTGATAACGACGAACTTCTTCGGCGAGGAAATCTTTAGAAGGAGCAGCTTCGGACATGAGCGTAGGAAAAAGAGTTTATTGGGTGAGCGCAGGCAGTCCACTGCCCCAGATGCCGCTGGGCCCGAGGTATTCGACCAGGTAGACGAGGGTGAAGATGATGATCCAAACGATGTCGACGAAGTGCCAGTAGAGACCAGCGACTTCCACATCGAGCGCCCCCATGTGGCCGCCCAGTTTGCCGGTGAAGCTGTAGAAATAGAGCAGGACGAGCCAGAGCACGCCGATGGCTACGTGCGTCCCGTGAGTGCCCGTGAGAACATAGAAGGTCGAGCCCAGGACGCTATTCTGGATCGTCAGGCCTTGGTGATAGAAGTGCGTGAACTCATAGACCTGACAGCCCAAGAAAATCAGCCCGAAGAAAATCACCCCGAGGACATTGCGGCGGAATGATTTAATCTCGGCCTTGTGCATCGCAGAAACCGCCAGCGCCATCAGGAAAGAAGACATCAGCAGGATGAACGTCGAAAAAGACGTCAACTCGAGGTTGAAGAGATTCTGGATGAAGTGCTGGTGGCCCTGGGCGTCGGTGAAGCCGGTCGGGTAGAGCTTGCGATAGAGCAGGTGCGTCGAGATCAGCGTTCCGAAGAACATGCAATCGGAAGCCAGAAAAAGCCACATGATGAGCTTCTTGTGGTCGATTCCGGTGGAAGTAGGCGCGACGTGCGCGTCAGCAGCTTGCGACATAAATTCAGGTTAAGAGAGTGAGGAGAGAGGGCTGAATCAGTGGGCGGAAGTCGCGGCCGCCGGAGCCGGCTGATCCGATGTACTTGGGGCTGCGGGAGTCTTGAGCATATAGCCACCCGGGCCCTCGAGCGCCCAAAGCCAAATGCCGACAAAGAGAACGGCGAGGCCGGTGATGACGAACCAGCCTGCGTGCGGAATGCGCATCGACATCATCGGCATCCCCAGCCCGATGAATAAGAAACCAGCGCCCGCCACAAGTGGCATCCAAGATTGGCTGGGCATGTGGACGCCGGCGTTACCGCCGTCGTTTTCATAACCAATGCGCCGGCTGCCGTGCTTGTCCTCGAAGAAAGCATCCCGGCCCGAGATGATTGGGCTTTGGGCGAAATTATATTCAGGCACTGGCGAAGGCAGCGACCATTCCAACGTGCGGCCATCCCACGGATCGCTGGAGCACTTCTTGCCCTTGAACGCCGTCCAGACCAGGTTCATGAAAGCAAGGAAAACCCCGGCTCCCAAGATGTAGGCGCCGATGGTGGCGACATAATTCCAAGTTTCCCAGCCATTGCCAGCGTGGTAGGTATGCGTCCGCCGAGCCATCCCGGCGAGCCCGAGATAGTGCATCGGCCCGAACGCCATGTTAAAGCCGAGGATGACCAAGCCGGAAGCCAAGTAGGCGAGCGGGGCGTTCGGCATGCGTCCGAAAATCTTGGGAAACCAGAAGTAGAGCCCGGCCATCAAGCCGAGCAACACGCCCCCGAGCAGCACGTAGTGGAAGTGCGCGATGACGAAGTAACTATCCTGCTGTTGGGAATCGGCGGGAGCGGAGGAGTGCATGACGCCAGAGAAACCGCCGCACATGAACATCCAGATAAAACCGAGCGCCAAGACCATCGGCGGCGTGAAACGGATGCGACCTCCCCAGAGGGTGCCGATCCAATTGAAGATCTTCACGCCGGTGGGCACGGCGATGGCCATAGTCAGCAGCGCGAAAGCCGCCGTGGGCACCGGACCCAGACCCGTGGTGAACATGTGGTGACTCCAGACGGCAAACCCGAGGAAGCCGATGACCGCCCCCGAGAAAACGATGATCGGGTAACCAAAGAGCGATTTGCCTGAGAACGTCGGAAGAATTTCCGAGACGATACCCATCGCGGGCAACACCAGGATGTAAACCTCGGGGTGTCCGAAAATCCAGAAAAGGTGCTGCCAAAGGACTGGCTGGCCTCCTGCCGAGGGGTTGAAGAAGTTAGCTCCGAATTGGCGGTCAAACATGAGTTCGATCAACGCAACGGTGATCGCCGGGAAGGCCAGGATGATGAGGAACGAGGTGACGAGGGTCATCCAAGTGAAGACCGGCAGACGCATCATTGTCATGCCTTTCGCGCGCAGGTTGATGATCGTACAAATGAAGTTAAACGAAGCGGCCAAGGACGCGATGCCCAGTACCTGGAGGCCGATGATCCAAAAATCCGTGCCGACGCCGGTGAAGCGCGGAGCTTGCAGCGTGGCATCCGCCTGGCCGAACGTACCAGAGAGCGGAGCGTAACTGAACCAACCGTTGGCCGGCGCGAAATCGGTGTAGACTAAGGCTTTATACCAGTCGAAGGAATTGAACCATCCGGCGAGGTGTCCGAACTCAAAGAGCCAGCTGGCGTTCAACACGAAAGCCCCGAAGACGAAGGTCCAGAGCGAGAAAGCGTTTAAGCGAGGGAAGGCCACGTCGCGCGCCCCAATTTGCAGCGGGACGAGGAAGTTAAAGAATGCCGCCGACAAAGGCATGACGCCCAAGAAGATCATCGTGGTACCATGCATCGTGAACAGCTGGTTATACATCCGAGCGGTCACGAAATCGTTATCGGGCCGAATCAGCTGCGTGCGAATCGCCAGCGCTTCTACCCCGCCGATCAGGAAGAACAGCATGGCGAAGGCGCCGTAGAGTATGCCGATTTTCTTGTGGTCAACGGTGGTCAGCCAATCCACCCAGCCGGTGGTACGGTCGGGGCGAATGAAGCCGAGGTCGCTGCGCTCGGGGGCGAGGTCTAGCTTGGAGGCGACTGGGGCGTGATGAGTGTCGTGGGACATTTTCGGGAAGTTCGGATTTTACTTTAACGTGAGAAGGTATTCGGCGAGGCAATCGAGTTCGTCGGCGCTGAAGGTCTGATGGGTTTCTTTAAGGCTCACGACGTTGAACATCTTGTAGTAGTGCATCCGGTTGCCGGGTTTGACGTCCTTGGTCGGCTTACCATCCGCACCGGTGGAAACACCCGAGGAGCCAATCCACTTAATGAGATTGGCCTTGAGGGTGGCACGGTCGACCGGAGCGGAAGCCTCGGTGTTACCCGTACCCTTTTTCTCAGCGGCCAATTGAGCAACCGGATCGCGATTGTCCATCCATGATCCCGCCAATGATTTGCGCGAAGCGACATGGGTAAGGTCGGGGCCAAAAGCGCCCGCGCCGAAATGGCCGCTGATATTATGGCACATCGCACAAGTCTTAGCGCCAAAGAGTGCCTTGCCCTTTTCGGCCTTGGTCTCCGCCGCCACCGGGTCCGCTTCAGATTTCTGATGTTGGACCCATTTGGCGAACTCTTCCGGCTCCACAACCTCGCAACGGAACATCATGTAAGCGTGAGAGTCGCCACAGAACTCCGCACACTGCCCGTAATAGTGGCCGAGTTCGTTGCCTTGAATCCACATGTGATTCTTACGTCCAGGCATTAGGTCGACCTTACCGGCGATTTTGGGAATCCAGAAGGAGTGGATGACGTCCTCCGAACGTAAGTTGATACGCACCGCCTTACCGCGGGGAATCACCATCTCGTTCGGGACGGAATGTTTGGCGTCGTTGGTCAACCCCAGCTGTGGGTACTCGAATCGGAACCACCATTGCTTGCCGATGACATCGATTTCCAAGACCTGCTCTTCCACGGCCTTAGCATAAACTTCCTTGCCTGCTTCCAGCCGAGGATACCAAGCCGAAAGTTTGGAAGTCGGCACGGATTCGGCCGGAACATCATCCGTATACCAAATGGCGCTCAAGGTCGGAACGGCGATGAACACCAAGGAACCGATGGAAGCGGTGATCAGTCCGATCTCAACCAACGGGTTGCCGTGGCCTTCTTCGATGATCGGAGACTTATCATCGTCGCCCGGACGAGAACGGAAACGGATAACCGCGTAGACCAGCATTCCGCCGACAAGAACAAAAAGCACCAGGACCAACCAAACGGTGTCCATGAAAACATCGTATTGAACCTGCGCGACGGGACCCTTGGGGTCTAAGGTCGATTTGCGTACGGTATAGTCCGCCTTGGAACAACCAGCAATAAGCAGGGCCAGAAAAGGGGCGGCAAAAAGGCCTACCCGACTAAAAAAGCGTGAAAACATCATGGTGGTATTCGGACGAGTGTAACTTTGTAAAAAGGATGTCATTTGCAAGCCCCCCTTAGACATCGGGATATTTCCGGTCTTCGTTCCGATTTAGCATGATCATAGATATGTGAATTTTTACCTAAAATGTTAATGTACAGTGTTTTGTGATATTTATGCCTCTATCATTTACGCTAATATACTGCCCACCGCCCTCTTCTACCCCAAAACCTCCCTTGAAGGTTGCTCCCCAGCCAGCCCCCCATAACCCCCTTCTATATGTCCTGGAGTAGCCCACATGACAGACCATTGCCCGATTGGAGGGCCCGCACACTGATCATGGGGATCATCAACGTCACCCCAGATTCCTTCTCGGATGCTGGCCTCGCCTTTTCCGCTCAAGCCGCCTTGCGACAGGCTGAAAAATTAGTGTCGGAGGGCGCCGACATCCTCGACCTCGGCGCCGAATCCTCCCGGCCAGGAGCCGTGCCCATCGATACGGCCACCGAACTTGCACGCCTGCTGCCCGCCCTGAAGTTGATTCGGCAACGCTTCCCGCAAACCCCCCTTTCCGTCGATACTTATAAGGCCGCCGTTGCCCGAGCCTGCCTCGAAGCAGGCGCGGATATGATCAATGATATCGAAGGCGCGCGCCATGAAACCGATCAGCACGGCTCCCCCATGGCCCGTGTCTGCGCCGATTGGCGCTGCCCCCTCATCCTCATGCACCGCCGAGTGATGCCAGTTGGCGAGGGCTTCTGGCCTGAATTAATTGCCGACCTAAGGCAGTCGCTCGCGCTCGCCAGGCAAGCCGGCATCCCGCCCCAACAGCTCTGGGTCGATCCGGGATTTGGCTTTGGTAAATCGCCGCCGCAAAATCTCCTCTTAGTTCGTAATTTAGAGAAAATCGCCGCCCTGGGCTTTCCCGTCCTGCTCGGCACGAGCCGCAAATCCACCCTCGGATTAGTGCTGGATAGACTCGACCCAACTGACCGCCATGAAGCGAATGTGGCCACGGCTATCTGGGGTATCGCCCAAGGTTGTGCCATGGTGCGCGTCCATGAAGTCGCAAAATTAAGGCCCTATCTCATCATGGCTGATGCCCTCCGCCATGGGCCCAACTGGCAGCCGCCCACTGGGGCCAAATAACCGCTAAAAAGGCTTAAAAAGGCTTACATTCTAGAGTTAAGTGGAGCCAGCAGACGGACTCGAACCGACGACCTGCCGCTTACAAAACGGCTGCTCTACCAACTGAGCTATGCTGGCCAAACACTCTATTCACAGATTTGTTCACATTTCGGCTCTGTCAACCTTTGGTGACAGAACCTTTTAGGGGTTGAGTCTCTGAACAATTTGGGCGGAATTTAATGTCCTTGCCCCGCCTATCCATGCGCCTCCCCGTCTCCCTCCTTGTTCTCTGTGCAGCCATTTCCGGTTGCACAACGTCTTCGGTCTCTACGCAGACCGACACCGTCATGATCACTTCGAACCCGACAAGTGCCGCCGTTCGTCTCAACGGCAAAGCTGTCGGACGCACGCCCACCAAGATCACCGTCGACCGGGTAAATAATTATGAACTGCAAGTCGGTAAAGGCGGCTACACTCCCGAAAGTACCATCATCAAGCCAAGCCTGCGCAACGGTAAGGCCGGGATGGAGTTCGGCTTCCCCGAATCTGTTCAGGTGACGCTCACCAAGATCCCCGGCGAAGATGATATCGCCGTTCCCGATGGCGATCTTTCCGAATTCCGCGCCCTCGTGCGCAAAGCTAATAATCTGGAGTCCGAAACACCTGAGTCTCTGCGTGCCGACATCAAGGCCGTCCAAGATGCCAGCAAGAAGCTCGCAGAAATCTCGGCTGCCCGCGAAGCCGCCAATGCCGCCAAGCTCGCAGATATTTCTAAGGCGATCGCCGAAGCGAGAGCCGCCAAAGGCACCGATGCCGCCGCCGAAGCTCGCCTGACCGAGGCCGAATTAGCCCTCAAAGTCGCCACCGCCCAAGCCGAAGCCAATCGCGCTGACGCTGACGCCACCCTGCAAACGCTCGAAGCCCGTCGCGCCGCGCTCGAAGCTAAAACCGACAAGGAAGGTATTAAGAAGCTGGAGACGCAAATGGAAGTGACCAAGGGCGACATCGCCAAATCTCTCGCCGCTGCCGAGGCCAAGATCGCCGACGCTCAAGCAACCCTCGCCAAGGCTGCGGCCGCTCGCCCAGCAGACGCGGGTGCCAATGACCGTCTCGCCGCCCTCGAAGCTCGTTATGACGAAGAATTAAAGGCCATGAAGGCGGTGCAAGAAAACTCGGCTAAGGTCATCAATGATATCAGTGCCCGGGCTGAAGTGTTAGCCGGAGCCGCCGAAAAAAACTCTTACCAAGCTGAAGCTGAAGCCGCCAAAGGTCTCGCTGAAATTAAGAAAGCGAGCGACCGCGCAAAAAAAGTCTCAGCTGAGCAATTGGCTCAGCTAAACCAAGAACTCCAACAGACCAAGGCTGACGCCGCCAAGGCAGTCGCCATCGCCACGGAAACCGCTGCGGCTGACAGCGCCGGCAAACTCAAGACCGCTCAAGAAAACTTGACTGCCCTGGAAAAGACTTTGGCCGAAACGACCGCCAAGGCGGCGACCTCCGTCGACGAGGCTAAGAACGCCAGCGAAAGAAGCATCGCTGAAACCAAAGATGCCTCCAGCAAAGCCATGGCTGAAGTTCTGGCTTCCGCTGAAAAATCTAATACCGAATTAAAAGCCGCCGCCGAAAAGGCGGTAGCCGATGCCAAAGCTGAAACCGAAAAGCTGATCGCCGATTCCAAGGCAACCATCGAGAAATCTATGGCTGATGCCGAAGCCAAAGTTGTCGAAGCCAACAAAGCCGCCGAGAAAGCCATCGCCGACGCCCGCAACGACGCGGAAGCCCTCGTGGCCGAAGCCAATAAGGCCACCACCGAAGCCAAAGCCAAAGTCGCTAAGCTCGCCTACTCTGAGTTCAGCGCTCGCTACGCCTTGCTTGAAAACCGCCTCCGCTCCAAGGCAATCACGGACGAGCAATACAAGAGTCAGTTGTCCGACCTCCGCAAAGAGCTCGGTCTCTGACCTTAGTCCCACCCGCTGGCCTAAAGCCCGACTTTACCGTCGGGCTTTTTTGTTGGAACAGCCGCCAATCCCGAACACCTTCGGAGCATGTCGGAAACGCTTGCCCGCACTCCTCTTTACGCCCTGCACGTCGAACTGGGCGCACGCCTGGTCCCGTTTGCTGGCTGGGAAATGCCCGTGCAATATACCGGTATCATCGAGGAACACCTCGCCGTCCGCCGCACCGCCGGACTTTTTGATGTCTCCCATATGGGGGAAGCGCGCGTGCGAGGCGCGGACGCGGCTTCATTCTTGGATGGCATTATGACTAACGAGATGTCGTCCATTCGCATCGGTACCGCCCGTTACACGGTGATGTGCCAGCCGGACGGCGGATGCGTCGACGACTTGATCGTCTATCGTCTGGCCGAAACCGAATTCCTCATCTGTCTTAACGCCGCCAATGCCTCAAAGGATATTGCCTGGATGCGCTCGCTGGTCGGCAAAGCAAAGGTCGAGATCATCGACGAGTGTAATGACTGGGCTCAACTCGCGCTCCAAGGACCGCTGGCCGAACAGATTCTCGCCACCCTCACTTCGCTGCCTCTGGCCACCCTCAAGCGCTTTACCTTCGTCATCGGCGAGGTCGCTGGTGCCGCCGGCTGCATCGTCTCGCGCACCGGCTATACGGGTTCGCCTGGATTCGAGATCTACCTGCCCTCGGCTTCCGCCGATAAGGTCGCACGCGCGCTGCTTGCCGCCGGCCGTCCGTTAGGCCTGATCCCAACCGGATTGGGCGCGCGCGATTCGCTTCGCCTCGAGGCCAATTATCCGCTCTACGGTCACGAGATCTCGGAGCGCATTTCGCCCATTCAAGCTGGCCTCGGCTGGACGGTGAAATTCGCCAAGTCCGCTTTTGTCGGTCGCGAAGCCTTAGCCCGTCAAGCGGAAGGCGGTCCGCCATCATCGGTCATCCTATTCTCGCTCGATGATCGGAGAATCGCTCGCCAAGGAGCAGCCATCTTCGCGGGCGAGGTCTCCGTCGGCGAAGTCCTCTCCGGTACCCTTTCTCCCCTGTTAAATAAGCCTATTGGTACCGCTCTGGTCGCAGCCGGCTATGCGAGTTCCGCCGACCTCTGCGTCGATATCCGAGGGCACCGCATCCCGCTGCACATCGCCACCGCGCCCTTTGTGAAGTGAAAGGTTGAAATAATCCTCCGCCCCCATACCTCGAACCTATGAGCAACGTCCCTGCCGATCTCCGATACACCAAAGACCACGAGTGGATTCGGCTCGCCGCTGACGGTACCGCCACCATCGGCATCACGGACCACGCTCAAGCCGCCCTCGGCGACGTGACTTTCGTCGACCTACCTAAGGCCGGGAAAATTTTTGCCCACGGTGATGTGTTTGGTACCGTCGAATCCGTTAAGGCCGCCTCGGATCTCTATAGTCCGGTCTCCTGCGAAATCTTGGAAGCAAACGGCGCGCTCAACAACGCGCCCGACTTAGTCAATCGCGAGCCCTACACAAGCGCGTGGATGATTCGCGTCAAGGTGACGAATCCGTCCGAGTTGGCCGCCCTTCTCGACGCGGCAGGCTACCAGGCCGTCCTCTAAGTCGCCGCGGCCCTGCCGCGAACTCTTGCGCTCGTCTGGCTTTGGTTTAAATTATTATCCAATGTCTTTCGCCGCCGTCCATGCCGCCCATCCGTGGGATGACGTGCTCGCCTCGATCCAAGCTAAAACGGACGCCGATGTTCTCCGCTCGCTGGCCCGGGCGGAAAACGGCATTACCGAACTGGAAGACTTCAAAGCCTTCGTCTCACCGGCGGCGGCTCCGCATCTCGAAACCTTGGCGCGCCTCAGCCGCGAACGGACCCTTCGCCGCTTCGGGCGGACGATGCAGCTGTTCGCTCCGGCTTACCTCTCGAACGAGTGCCAGAACGTTTGCACGTATTGCGGATTTTCGGCGGGCAATAAAGTGGCCCGACGCACCCTCAACCCTGGAGAAATCCTTCGCGAAGCCGGCGCCCTGAAGAAACTTGGCTTCGACCATTTGCTTCTCCTGACCGGCGAATCCAATAAAGTAGAGCTGCCTTACTTTGTGGCCGCCCTCGATTTGCTTCGCCCGCACTTTGCTTCGCTCTCGATGGAGGTTCAGCCGATGGAAACTGCCGAATACGAAGAGCTCCGCCGCCATGGGCTTAACGCGGTCTTGGTCTATCAAGAGACCTACCATCGCGAAACTTATAACACGCACCACCCCAAGGGTCGTAAATCTGATTTCACCTACCGCCTCGACGCCCCCGACCGCGTCGGCGCCGCGGGTGTGCACAAAATCGGCTTGGGGGCGCTTTTCGGTCTCGAAGACTGGCGGGGCGAATGTTTCTTCACGGCGCTCCACTTGCAATGGCTCGAACGCAAACACTGGCAAAGTCGTTTCAGTGTATCCTTCCCGCGCATCCGGCCGCACGAAGGCGAACTCCAGCCTAAGGTCGAAATGACCGATCGCGATTTGGTCCAGGCAATCTGCGCCTTCCGTCTTTTTAACGGCGAAATCGAACTCACCCTAAGTACCCGCGAAAGTGAAACCTTCCGCAACCACGCCTGTCGCCTCGGCATCACCGCGATGAGCGCGGGCTCCCGGACCAACCCCGGCGGCTATGCCGAAGGCAAGGAAGCCTCCCTGGAACAGTTTGCCATCGAAGACGATCGCTCACCCGCCGAGGTTGCCGCGATGCTCAAGGCCGCCGGCTATGAAACCGTCTGGAAGGATTGGGACCCTTCCTACGACCAACCGCTCGCCCTTTCCCGATGAGCCCCCTGCGCGTCTGGATCAGCCACGAACAGGCCCCCGCTTGCAAGCCTGGTGCCCGCGTAAAACTTTCCGCCGAAGAAAGCTCGCACGTCGTCCGCAGCTTACGTGCTCGGCGCGGTGACGCGGTGGTCTTACTCGACGGCGAAGGTCTGGTCGTCGAAGGCAAACTCGATTCAGCCGACGGCGACGGAGCGACCGTCGAAGTCGTCCGCGCTCGCACCTCCAATCGCCCCTGTCCAGAAATCACCCTCGCCCAGAGCATGCCCAAAGGCGGCACGATGGATGATCTGGTGCGCAGCGTCTGTGAAGCGGGTGCCGCCGCCGTGATTCCACTGGAAACCGCTCGCTGCGAATTAAAACTCGATGCCGATCGGGCCCGCACCCGCCGTTTGAAGTGGCACCATCAGGCCGTCGAAGCCTGCAAGCAATCCGGCCACCCTTGGCTGGCCGCAATCTCCGAGCCCCAGCGCCTGCGCGAATGGCTCGCCTCCCTGCCGGCCTGCTCCCCCGATGAATTACGTCTCACGGGCTCGCTTGAATTCGATGCCGAACCCGTGGCTCATCTCGACTTTTCAAAAGCCAAGAAGGTCCTCTGGTTGATCGGCCCAGAAGGCGATTTCACCTCCGAAGAATATGCCGACGCTCGAGCGGCTGGCTTTCGCGCCGTAGGCCTTGGCCCAACCGTCCTCCGCGCCGAGAACGCCGCACTCGCGTGCGTCATCGCGACGAACGTCTTAGCGAATCGAGTTTAAGCAGCGCGACGACTTACGCCTTGCCCGGCGCCCGCGCGACGACGGCTTGCATGCGACGCATAATCTCGCGGAGTTTTTCGCGGGAACATCCGAAGTTAAGCCGCACGTGACCAGGGCCGCCAAAGTCGGCACCGTTACTGAAACCAATCCCGCCTTTTTCAAATTCTGCATGCGGATCTTCGAAACCCAACGAGCGGACGTCAAACCATGCCAAGAAGCTGGATTGCGGACGGGCCTTCAGGACCACGCCAGGCATGGATTTCAACTCCTGCTCAATTAGGTCGAGATTGCCGCGCAGGTAATCGACGCAGGCGAGGCGCCATTCTTCGCCATGATCAAACGCCGCCTGCGTGGCCGCCAAGCCGAAGACGTTTTGATCCAGCGACAGTCCTTGCAGGACGCGGCGGAAACGTGTCCGCAACTGCGCGTCAGGGATGATCGCAAATCCACAGGTCAATCCGGCGATATTATAAGTCTTGCTGGCAGCCATGAGCGTGACGGTCCGCGCTGCAATATCTTCCCCGAGCGTGGCGAAGATCGTGTGTTCCGCCTTCGGGTCCAGAATCAAGTCGCAGTGAATCTCGTCCGAGCAGACGACCAGATCATACTTCCGCACCAACGCGGCCAACCGCTCAAGTTCAGCCCGATCAAAGACGCGTGCCAATGGGTTGTACGGATTACAGAGCAACAGAACCTTGGCGTGCGGTTGCGCACAGGCGGCTTCGAGTTTTTCCCAATCGAAAGTCCAGCGCCCGTCGACAAAGACCATCTCGAGCTTGAGCGGATTACGTTCCGAAATGACCGGCGCCGTCAGGAACGGAGGATAAACTGGCGCCGTGGTGACGACGGATTCGCCTGGCTTGCTGGCGCAACGGATGGTCGCATGAATGCCGGGCACCAGCGAACACATGAACGTGATCCACTCCGGGCGGATTTCCCAACCGTGCCGGCGGCGGAGGTAGTTGACGATGGAAGCGAAAACATCATCGCGCTGGGCCGGATAGCCAAAAATACCGTGGTCGGCCCGACGCTTGATGGCCTCGACGACCGCCGGCGGAGAGGCGAAATCCATGTCCGCGATCCAGCATGGGATGATGTCGCGGTTGGCATATTTGTGCCACTTAGTGCTATCCGTCCCGGAGCGTTCCGGACAGCTGTCAAAATTGAAAGCCATAGTCTGGGTAGAACCTTGGATTGAACCTGCCGACGAGCAAATGCATTTTCGCGGGCTGATGACTTTACTCATCCCCGAGATCCCGCCTAGGCCGACGTCTATCCATGGGTCTACTCGATGACCTTGACCGGGGCTTAGTTGATTTGCTCTTCCCGCGAGACTGTGTCGTGACGCAGTTGCCCATGGAAGAGGGGCCGCGCCGTCACCTTTCCACCACCGGCGCCTTGGAATTAATCCGCATCCACGACCCGCGTTGCTCGACCTGTGGGCATCCCTTTACCGGCCTACTGGAAGGCGACCGCGCCTGCCCCCATTGCCTCGACCTCCACCCGGCCTTTAACCGCGCCGTCTGCGCCTTTCAGGCCAAGGGTTCGGCCAGAGATATTATCCACCAAATCAAATACGGGCGGGCGCTCTACCTGGCCGACGATTTAGTCGACGCGGCCTTGGAAGATCAGGATTTTAAGCGACATCTCAGCGGCTCGATTCTCGTCCCCGTTCCGCTCCACGCCCGACGCCAAAGGGATCGAGGCTATAATCAGACGGAACGCATCGCCCAGGCCCTCGGCCAGCGTCTGCCTGGATGTGAAGTTCAACTCCTCTTGGCTAAAAATTCTGAGACCGCTTCGCAGACGCGACTCGACCGAGCGTCCCGCCGAAAGAACGTCGCCAAGGCGTTCGCGCTTAAACCCGGCCAAAAGGTCGATGCGGCCCGGCGTTACGTGATCATCGATGATGTGCTCACGACGGGTGCGACCTTGCATGCCTGCGCGCAAGTCCTCCGCAGTGCCGGGGCGGTCGCCGTCGATGCCGCGGCGATCGCTCACGGTTGAAGCCGAGAACACGGTAGTGCAAAGGTGCAAAGGTGTTTTTCTTAGGGGGTAGGGGCGCGACTGCGTCGCGTCCGTTCGCCGAGAGATTATTGATGAGCCGGGCAAGCTATCCGATCCTACAAAGACCGTCCGCCTACGGACGCCACGCAGTGGCGCCCCTACCCGAGGCAGGCGGATGCGATGTCATCGCATCCCTACCCCGCCACCCGAAGCTTACATCCACCTTTGCACTTTTGCACAGGCCGCTGGCCGATTTGCACTTTTGCACCTCGGACAGCTTCGACAACCGTCCCTACCCCCTTGCCCCCTCGCGGCTACGCCGCGTTCTTGCCTCCCTAGTCAACTGGCCCACCGGTCAACGGATCAACTAACTGTGCAACGGTCTGGCCAACTATTCAACGGGTCAACTAATGTTGCATCGTTCTGGTCCACCGAGCCTCCGGGCCCCTAGCTTCCCAGTGCTTCATCCAACTGCTCAGCGCTGAACCCCATCTTCTGCAAGACGAAGGCCCGCATGTCCGGCGCCAACGGAGCTTTAAAAATCCGCGTCAGTTTCGGCGAACGAAAATCCAGCTGGGCCGCATGGAGAGCCTGGCGACCCATTTCCAATTTAGCGGCATGGCGCTCCGTCCAGCCGAACTCGGCGAATTCCAAGTAAAGCGATTCATCTCCGCCGTAAAGTTTATCTCCCACCACCGGTACGCCCAACCATTGCGCATGCGCCCGGATCTGGTGCTTCCGTCCGGTGTGCGGCTGCACGCGCGCTAAAGTAAATCCGCCGCCAGTCAGGATTGGCTCAAAGAAAGTTGCCGAGGGCGAAGTCCCAGGGCCCTCGCGGACGGCCGTTTTTACGGCGACCGCGCTGGTCTCATCCGGACCTAAAGGCTGATCAACCAAGATGGGCGCGGGCAAGATACCCTTTAATAAGGCGTAATAAGTTTTGGAAACTAACCGCTGCTCCATCGCCGTCTGGGCGGCCGAAGCAGCGTCACGATGCTTGGCGATGAGGATGATACCGCTCGTCTCCCGGTCCAGTCGACTGATGAGGTAAGACACTTCGGATTGCTTCCACTCTTTCACGGCACCGACCAACGAGGACCATGGTCCGTCCTTCGACGGGTGGCATACCAACCAACCGGGTTTATCAAAAACCATGTAGTCATCGTCTTCGGCGATGAGCCAGTTAGGTAACTCCGCCGGATCCACCTTAGGTACGTTCTTTTTGGCAGTTAGTAAGCGATCCTGCAGCTCCGCGTCGGGCAAAGCCCTTCCCTGCAACCGAGCCAAGACTTCGCCGACCAAGTAGAGCGAGCCCAAGACCACCAGCGGATCGCCGGGCGCGGCGCATTGCCCAGCCGCCGGAAATAAATTGGCGACCAAGGCCGTCCGCACTTCGCCTTTGTAAGACGGGGGCACGAGTGTCTTGAGTTCAGCCACCGAACAAGCCCTTTCATTATCTGGCCGGACTAAAATAAGAAGAGCCGCATGACGAGCCGCCGCTTCGATCAAAGGCCGGGCCCGATGCGCACCCAGCGCACCGACGATAATCGTCGGAGCGCGAAGCTGCGCCAGGAGCGGCTCCACGATCCGCACGCCCTCTTCATTATGCGAACCGTCGATGATGAGCCTGCGGCCATCGCCCAGCACAAGTTCTTCCCAACGCCCCGCCCAGGTGATGTTAAGTAGCGCTGCCTGCGCCACGGCCTGATCGATTGGCAGTCGGGTCGCAAGTTCACTGGCAAGTATGGCGGCGCCCGCATTCCAGCGCTGGTGCTCTCCTTCAAGATTAGTTAGCGGCAATCCGGCCTTGAAACGATCTCTGACAAAATAAAGCGGGGCGCCGACCTCTTGAGCGCGAGCGACGATGACCGCTTCGGCTTCGGGCGGAATTTTTCCCACCACGCACGGAACTGCGGCTTTAATGATTCCGGCCTTCTCCCCAGCAATTGCGGCCAACGTGGCCCCCAGATATTCTTGGTGATCCAGGCCAATGGAAGTGATGACACAAACTTCGGGCTGGCAGATGTTCGTAGCATCCAATCGGCCACCGAGACCGGTTTCCAGGATCATCACGTCGACGTGCTGCTCCCGGAATTCCAAGAGCGCAATCGCGGTGATCAGCTCGAAGAATGTTGGGGCCATGGCCTTGTCCTCTTGGGCGATCGCGTCGTAATGAGGCCGCAACTGCTCGGCCAGTTCGCCGATGCGTTCATTCGTCGCTGGCCTTCGGTCGATTTGGACGCGCTCGCCGATTTCCATCAGGTGCGGGCTCGTATAAAGTCCCGTCCGGCGTCCTTGTGCCCGCTGAATCGCTTCAATCATCGCGCACGTCGAGCCTTTGCCGTTCGTGCCGGCGATATGAAAAATAGGGGCGCAGGATTCGGGCTGCGCCAGACGCGCCGCCAACATCCGCATACGGTCCACGCCGAGGCGTGAACCAAGGTTACGTAGACTCGTCAACCAGTGGAGCGTGTCGGCGAGTTCCATCTCCGCAGCGCTTGCTTAGGCCGCGCGGCGCTTGACGGATTTGACCTTCACCTTGCGGTGCGCCAAGGCGCGCAGGAGACTCGCCAGTTTGGCCTTCATTTCCTTGCGGTGCACAATCATGTCGATCAGCCCGCGCTTAAGGAGAAATTCGGAGGACTGGAAACCTTCGGGTAGGTCCTGATTGGTGGTCTCCTTGATCACGCGAGCGCCGGCGAAACCGATGAGAGCACCAGGCTCAGCCACAATCACATCGCCCAGCGTGGCATAACTTGCCATGACGCCGGCCATCGTCGGGTTGGTCAGGACAGCGATATAAGGCAGGCCTGCGGTGCGTAATTTAGCGAGGGCCGCGCTGGTCTTGGCCATCTGCATCAGAGAAAGAATACCTTCCTGCATGCGAGCTCCGCCCGAGGCGCAGACGACAACACACGGGCACTTCATCTTGATCGCGCGTTCGATGGCGCGGGTTACTTTTTCGCCGGCCACTGAGCCCATCGAGGCGCCCATGAAAGAGAAGTCCATGATGGCGAGCGAGACCGGCAGGCCGTCCATCAGGCCGTGACCGCAGACCACGGAATCGCGCAGGCCGGATTTCTTCTGGTGCTGCACCAAGCGCTCGGGGTAAGAGCCTCCGGCCGTAAATTTGAGCGGGTCTTTTGAGGTCAGCTTGGAGTCGGTTTCCTTCCAACTGCCCTCATCGATCAACAAAGCGATGCGGCGTTTGGTGGAGAGGCGTTCGTGGTAGCCGCTGACCGGAAAGACATTCCAATTCGCCTCCAGGTCCTTGGTGTAGACCATCTCGCCATCGAGGGGACACTTGGTCCAGAGACCCGCCGGGATATCCTTTTTCTTCGGAGTCGGCGTGTGCGTACGTTTGCGGAAGACGGCCATGGTTAAGCCCTTAAGGTTTAGGACTTCTTCGGGTTTACGAAAGGGAAAAGCACGCACCGACCGACCTAAAAAGGCCTAATTTACCCTTTTAACGAAGTATTTTCAGCGGCGAGACGTTCCCGCCAGCCGCTCGAGAATCATCTCGTAGGCGTTGGTGGCACGCTCGGCCATCCGGATTTCAAAATTCTCGTCGGGCGCATGTAAATTGGAGTCAGGCGTGAAGAGCCCGATCATCACCGAGTCGAGTCCGGTCTCGCGACGAATGTCTCCGATGATTGGGACGCTACCGCCTTCGCGCAGATAGAGCGGCGCTTTTCCGAAAGCTTCGGCGATCGCCTTATCGGCTTCGCGGAATGCGCGGGCCAAGACGGGATTCTGATCCTTCGGGGTATTTGCCCGGTCGGGCGGACAAACATAATAAGCCCCGTTGCCTTGCATCTCCTTGATGTCGACCCGCACGCCTTTGGGCGCGCGCGCCCGAACGGCATCCGCGACTTGCTTATGAATATAAACGGGGTCCTGACCTGGCACGAGGCGACAGGTGATCTTGGCGAAGACCTTGGAAGGGATGACGGTCTTAGAGCCCTGGCCCTGATAGCCGCCGCCGATGCCGTTGAATTCTAGAGTCGGAGCGAAACGTACAGCTTCCAGGCCGTTCAAGCCCGGACCCGGATGCAATTCGTCGACGCCCAAGAAGCGGCGATAATCTTCTTCCGACATCGGCAGCTTGCGTAGCTCCTCGCGCTCCCAGCGTTGAGGCTGATCGACGTTCTCGTAAAATCCTTCGACGGTCACGGCGTTATCCGCGTCGTGCAAAGAGGCGCAGAGTTCGGCGAGGGCCTGAATGGGGTTGTAAACCGCCCCGCCATGGAGGCCTGAATGCAGATCGGAACGCGGTCCCGTCAGCCCCACTTCCAAACCGATGATACCGCGCAGGCCGGTCGTGATCACAATTTGGTCCGACGACGGGCTGGCGGTATCCGAGAGCATGACGCAATCCGCCTTTGCTAATTCGGCCTTATGGGCATGGAGAAATTCGGGGAAACTCGGCGAGCCGATCTCCTCTTCGCCCTCAATCAAGAAAGTGATGCGGAGCGGTAGGTCGGGGCGACGTTTCAACAGACGGGTCAACGCTGCGACGGCGACCAAGTGTGGGCCCTTGTTATCCGCCGTGCCCCGACCCCAGACCTTACCGTCACGCACGACCGGCGCAAACGCTGGCGTCGTCCAAAGATTAAGTGGATCGGCGGGTTGGACGTCATAATGTCCATATAAGACGATATGCGGCCATTCATCCGGACCTCGGCGACGCGCCAAGACGACCGGGTGCAAAGGCGTCGGCACGACTTCAACTTCCAGGCCAGCCGACTTGAGCAAACCGCAGATGTGGGCGCGGGCCCCATCCATCCCCGCCTTGAAGGCCGGATCGGTAGAAACACTGGCGTGGCTTACATACTCGATGAGTTCGCGAACGAGATCCATGGGATGAAGTAAGGCGGGAAAGGGACGAAGGGCAAGAGAGAGGCAAAAGAGGCCCAGAGGCTCAGTTGACCCGACCGATACAAAGTTGACCCGTTGATCGGTTGGCCGGTTGGCCAGAG
>Ga0208960_1000185_pt1 | contig 35005 bp, 24 predicted proteins | sample GreLakmeON33MSRF_FD_187703 | JGI IMG/M metagenome (GOLD analysis project Ga0208960, IMG submission 187703) | Freshwater lentic microbial communities from great Laurentian Lakes, MI, USA - Great Lakes metaG ON33MSRF (SPAdes) | ecosystem: Environmental > Aquatic > Freshwater > Lake | place: Great... | reverse complement strand
GATCAGATGACCTCGGTGGTGATGTGGCGACCGGGCAAGCAGGCCGTGGCACAGAACGTGGCCAAGGATCTGGGTATCACCCAGGCGCCACCGCTCGATGGCATCTCCACCTCGAAGCTCGGCCAAGCGGACGTGGTCGTAGTGGTGGGCAAGGATCTCGCCGCCGCCCCATGAGCGATGGCGCGCCGGGAGGCGACCGGGACCCGGCTCCGCGGCGGAGAGGTGGCTACCGCACCGATCTGCAGGGGCTGCTCATCCAGATGGCTCCTCCGTATGGATTCACCCTTGCCGCGTTCACCGCCGCCGGACTCATGGCCCATGAGCACGGTGCTCCAGGCCCTCTGGAGATTGTCTTGCTTCTGGCCGGTGCATTTGTTGGCTACGCGCTGCTGGGCGTGGTGACGATGTCGTTGCGCGAGTTGCTCGTGCCGCGCAAGGTCGTGATGCGTGGCTGGCAGATGCTCCATGTGGCACCGCTTTCCACGGTGTTCCTCCTTGCGTGGGCCTCCGCGGTGTGGGTTCCTGCACCTGCGTGCTGGTTCATCACCGGGATCGTGCTCACCATGGCGTATCTCGGAGTGCTGACCGCCGTTATCTACTGGGGTGTCCCTTCTGACCGCGTGAGGCGGACCGACCTTGGCGGCTGACCGCCTGAGAGCTCTCGCAGATGCGGATGCACCACTGGTGCTCCCCGGGGTGTACGACGGCCTCTCGGCCCGGCTTGCCGTGGCGGCAGGCTTTGAGGCGCTTGTGGTGGGCGGCTACTCGGTATCGGCGTCGCGCCTCGGAATGCCCGACTTCGGATTTCTCACCCAGACCGAGATCAGCGATGCCGCCAGAGACATCTGTGCGGCAGTGCCAGGTATCCCGGTGGTGGTGGATGCCGACACCGGCTACGGCAACGCGCTCTCAGCCGCGCGCACCGCGCGATTGCTGCATCGGGCGGGCGCGGCCGGGATGATCCTGGAAGATCAGGAGTGGCCGAAGCGCTGCGGGCATATGGCCGGCAAGCGCATCGTGCCCGCGGCGGACTGGCTCGCGAAGATCCGTGCCGTCACCGATCTGCGCGATGAGGGCATCGATCTGTTCCTTATCGCCCGTACCGACGCACGCGGCATCGACGGGCTCGACGAGGCTCTGACCCGCGCGGCTGCCGCTGCCGCCGCCGGGGCTGACGCGGTGTTCGTGGAGGCCCCGCTCGACCGGGACGAGCTCGCGCGTATTGGCGCGCACCTCGCGAGCCATCGGCCGCTCGCCAACATGGTGGAGGGCGGGCGCACTCCGCTGCTGGGTCGGGATGAGCTGGGACAGATGGGGTTCCGCATCATCCTGTGGGGCATCACGGGCATATTGGCTGCGGGTGCAGCGCTCAGGGATGCCTACGCAGCGATTCATGCGACGGGGGAGGGGCCTTCGCAGGATGCCCTCATGACCTTCGGTGAGCTCACAGACGCCGTGGGGCTTCCGGAGCACCGGGCGAACGACGATCGGTACGCCGCCGAATAGCGACGGATGGCCCGGGGGCGCGGACGCCCCCGGGCCGATCACCGCAACTGCTAGCCGAGGGCCTGAGCCTTCAGCTTGGCGAACTCCGCGTCGTCAATCGCGCCAGCGACGCCATCATCACTCTCGTTGCGCGATGACGGTCCTGGTGTTCCGGCCTGTGGGGCTGTCCGGGGCACACTCGGCAGCGCACCTCTGCGTCTGCGCGCAGCAACAAGGTTCCATCGCGTAACCTCCCGCCGGTGAGGTGCACCCTCCCACACGCCGTGCGCTGGCTGGGCTCCTTGTGAGCTGGTACAGCGAGTGGTTTCAGGAGACCGGTCGTGCCGGGCTGTTGTTCATGCTCGTGTTCTTCGGACTCACCTTCGTGCTCACGCGCACCATCACGCGTCGCATCCGATCGAAGGGCGGTGAGGGGGAACCCGGGGAAGCCTCACAGGGGCTGGTGAAGGATGTCCACATCGGTGGGGTGCACATCCACCACCAGGTATGGGGCATTCTCATCATCCTGATCGTGGCCATGCTGGAGTTCACCTACCAGCCTCAGTCTCCGTGGGTGGAGGTGCTTGGCGGCCTCTTCGGCATCGGTGCTGCACTGACCCTCGATGAGTTCGCGCTGTGGTTGCACATGGAGGACGTCTATTGGACCAGCGCGGGGCGCAAATCCATCGACGCGGTCGTCGTCGCCATCGTGCTGATGTGTGCCCTCCTGCTCGGCTCCACGCCGTTTGGCGTGTCGGAGGCCGAGGACGGCCCCGACGCGCTCGTGCTGGTACCGGCGCTGATCGCGGTAATGCTCATCGTGGTGCTCGTATGTGTTGCGAAGGGCAAGCTGGTGATGGGGCTTCTGGGAATCTTTGTTCCGCTGGTGGCAGTCGTGGGCGCCCTCCGCGTGGCGCGTCCGGGCAGCATTTGGGCCCGCCGGCGCTACTCCACGCGTCCAGCCCGCATGGCGAAGTCGGTGAGCCGTGACGAACGGCACGAGGCGCGTATGAATCGGGTTCGTGACCTGTTGGGCGGCAAAACCGAGGCTGACGCCGGCGGCTGATTTCGATCGATGTGCCCGGGGTACCGCTGGGTGCCTGTCGCCGGGCCTCTTGCGCGGGTCATGCGTCGGGAGCCGCGCCTGTGGTCGATCCCCATTAACCCGTCGGGGGATTGACGACAGACCAGACCGGCACCGGGGGCGGGTACTACATACCCGGAGGTGCCTCGACGGAGATCTCAACCTTAAAGTCGAAGAACGCGACGTACCCGGTGATTTCGGCAATGGCCGGCACCGGCTGTTCGTACACCCACGCCACGTCGGGTATTACCAGCGCACCGAACCGCGCTGAGCGGTAGGTGGCCTCACCGCGGTGCTTGCAGAATGTGACGGTTTCGCTGCGCTCAAACCGGTCCAGCTGGACGTCTGCCGCCGGGAAGTAGCGGCTGTCGAAGTCGTGGTCGCTTTGGCGAACCAGGAGGGTGCGATCCGACTCGGCCATCACCTCGCCGTTCAGCACCACTCGGGCGTGATCGGGGCTTTGCGTGACGGTGACGAATACCTCGTCGGTCATGTCGTTCACCCGCCCCGTCACAGTCGCGACACGATCGGTAAAAAGCGCCGTTTTGCAGGAACTCCCTCTTGGAACTCCTCGGGTAGGACTCGAACCTACAACCCTCCGGTTAACAGCCGGATGCTCTACCATTGAGCTACCGAGGAATGCGGTTCGGGATCCTAGACGATCACCGGGCCGTTGATGTTTTCGGGCGGTGGTGTAAAGCGGTGGACATAGACGATGGGCCCCGTCTCATCGATGCGTCCCGGCACCGGGATGTCGCTCCGTTCATACCCCCACCCGGCTGCGGCCATGGCATCAACAAATGGGCGCGCGTCAGGTCGGCGGGGGTCGGCGATGATCACCTGCGAACCATGCCCCACAAGCCGGGGGATGAGCGCCCCCAGTGCGGTGCCATTCCTGGCCTCATAGAGGATGTCCGCGCCCACCACGAGGTCCCACGGCGCGCGGTCCATCACCTCATCGGGTGGATTGCGCCAGTCAACGACCACCGACTCCATGTCAAGGCCGAGATTCTGTGCATTCCACTGGCTGAACTCCACCGCTCCGGGGTACCAGTCGGTGCTCATGGCGCGTGCGCCGCGCATTGCGGCCACCATCGCGCCGGTACCGATTCCCGCACCAAGTTCGAGCACGGATTTGCCAGCGAGGTCCATTCCTGCCAGCACGCCGCACAGCACGCGACCGCTCGGCCAGACCTCTGCCCAGTATGGGAGACGCTCGTCCACGGCGAACTCGTTCTCGTCGATGAGCGCCTCTGCCGACGGTGGTCGCCGGATGCGCAGGGTGATGTCCCCTGCGGGGATCTCCTCCCAGACCGCTCTGTCATCGTCTGGGTGCACGACGGGGGAGCGTAATCGCACCACGGGGCGCTATAGTCCCCGGCCGTCAGATCCGAGGAGAGATTTTCCAGTGAGCGACACGCCGACCGACGCAGAGGCCCCCGTTGAGGAGGCTGCCGTGGTGACCGAAGAGGTCGCCGTGGTGACCGAAGAAGCCGCCGAGGCCCCCGTTGAGGAGGCTGCCGAGGTGACCGACGAGGTTGCGGTTGCCGAGGCCCCCGAGGCCGAGGCCGTGGTTGAGGAGATAGTGGAAGAGGGCACTCCTGCAGAGGAGTACGAGCCCGAGGACGCCGCTGGACTCTCCGGGCCACGTGCCCGCGACGGTCTCGCCACGCTCTACCTGTGCGAGCGCGGTCACCGCACCCTCGCCATCTGGAGCGAGGCCCCCAGCACGTGCCACGCACGGCCCACGCGCAGTGGTCCGGAGTGCGGCCGTCAGGTGTACCACTCCACTGAGCTGCCGGAGCAGGTGCAGAAGGCACTCAACCCGATCAAGGCCTCCAAGAAGTCCTCAAAGGGCTAGCAGCCGCCCGCAGAGCACTACGCGACGGGCGCCTTCCGGGCGCCCGTCGTCGTTTTGGCTAGATACAGAGGTCCTTGCCCATGACCCCAACGCACGCCCTGAACGGCGACAGTTGGAAGCTCGCACTCAGGTTGACGCCAAATGAATACCAGGGCCCCCATGACCATTCCCACGGGGCATACCAGGGCTCGGCGTCCCACGTCTGGATGTCCACGCTGACGTTGACATTCCCGTCAATGCTGGCGTAGGGCGCCTGGCTTCCGACGAACAGCGTGAGGTTCACGGCGAAGCAGCCCTGAGCCTGCACGATGAGCAGGTTGATGGTTCCCGAGCACTTGTTGGTGTTGAACACCGCGGATGCGGAGAACGTGCCGTCTGACGACATGTTGATGTCCGTGACGAAGTTGAATCCAGCGGCGCTGATGTTGCCGCTCAGCGAGAACTGCACGGGGCCCATCTGGCTGCAGTTGTTGGTGCAGTTGGTGAACGTGACCGATCCATCCATGGTGGCGCCGATGGACGGGAATCCCATCGTGCCGCGCAGCGATGCGTAGAAGAGTGGTACGCCGCCGGTCGTCGCACCCTGGACGAACGAGATGGTGCCGTTCGCCTGGATCTGTCCGCTCGATGGGTCGCCCACGCTCATCGCGACGTTGGCTTCGACGCTCATGTCGGTGGGCGTCTGGGTGAGGGTGACGTCGGCGTGCCCGACGTTGAATCCCGCAAGCACCAGACGGTCGACCGCACCGCGAAGGGTGACGGAGGGCACGCCGTTGATCTCGGTGAAGCGGCCGTTGATCTCAACGACGGTGTCGCCGATATTCAGCTGTGCGCGCCCTGTCACCTCCACGTTGCCACCGGCGTTCGACACATGTGCCGCCACATTCAGTTGCAGACCCGCCAACCCGAGGTTGCCCGAGCCGTCAAACGCGAAGTCGCCGTTGCTCTGGAACGCCCCTGACACGTTGACGGTGCCACCTGCCTGCTCTGTGCCCAGTGTGAGTGCGGCTGAGGCGGTGGCGTACGCGGTACCGCCCACGTTGCCGATCGCCACCGAGCCGGTGGTCTCGAACTCGCCGAGGTTCAGCGACACGTTGTTGGCCGACAGGCTGAAGTCGCCCGTGGTGGGGGCCACCTGCTCGCCGGTCACCGTGCGCACCGTCTGCGTGCAGCCATCCTTGTAGACGAACGTGCCCTGCAGGGTCGCCTGGAACACCGTGCCGATCTGGACTGTTCCCTCAAAGGCAGCGCATGCCGGCTCGATGTCGAGTGTGGCCGGTTTATCGGCGCTCCCGATGTTGAAGCCGGCAGCGGTGGTGAGTGCCACCTTCGCGTGCAGTTGGAAGTCGCCAGTCGACTCGCTGTAGCTCATCTGGAACTCGCCGTCGGCCGTGGCGACATCCTCGATATTGATCTTCGCCTGAATGTCGAACGAGACGTCTTCGACCACGCCGTTGTCGATCGCCACCTTGAATTCGCGCACATTGAGCATCTGGCCGAGAATGTTCACCTTGCCGCTGGCGGAGATCATCACCTTGTTCACCCCCGGACCAACCTCGACCCCGGCGCTGAAGCGCATGTCCTGCAGCGTGAAGCCATCAACGGAGATGGCGCCCACCTGCTGCACCTCGAGCGAGGCCGACGTGGTGTCACCCGCCTGCCTCAGGTTTCCCAGCACCTTCACGCCGTTTCCGAAGATGGTGAAGCCACCCGAGAACGACACCTCGTTGACGCCGGCGGCCTCGTCGAGATGCACCTTCAGCTGCGTCTCGTCGAACGAAACACCACCAACGGTGAATGCCCCGATGTCAAGGTGGCCGTCAAGCTTCAGCATGGGCTCGATCTCGAGGGTGGCTCCGACGTCCACTGGGGTGTCGAGGATTGTTCCGGAGAACTGGATCGAGAAGCCGGGTGCAATGGGCTTGCTGTCGGGCGACAGTTGGCAGCCGGAGGGCGCAAGGATGAACTGGAAGAAGCTCGCAGTGGCGACGCCGCCACCCAGCTGCAGCACGGCGGGTCCACCCTCCTTGCCCACTTGGAAGTCGATGCACGGGTGCTCCGCCGACAGCTCGGCGCCCACAGTGATGGGGATCCCCTGCCCAGGCACTCCAAGAGGTCCGGCGACGCTGGAGGGCAGTTGGCCCATCGCCATCAGTTTGATGCCGGGAGTGAGGGTGACGAGGTTCACCTGGAGAGTGATGGAGGCCTTGTTGACGACGAGCCCATCCACCCCGAAGGCGTCCTGCCACCCCGCGTCATCAGTAAAGGTGAGCGATGCCGACGCCGTTTGCACCATGGCGTCGTAGGCAAGGCGCATCTCGAGTTTGGGCGCCTGTACCTGTGTGCCGTTGGCATCCATGCCCTTCACGCCGAGAGCGGTGGTGGCGCCCACGGACACCGTCAGGCCGGTCGAATTGTTCTGGATTTCGAAGAACAGCGACGACGCCTGCACGCTCGACCCACCACCGGGCAGGGTGTACGTGCCGTCGAGGTCCACCTTGGCATTGAAGAAGCCGGTGTCGGCCTGGAAGGTGATGGTGCCCACCGCGTGCGCCGATTCGATACCAGCCATCTTGGTGAACCACTCGGGTGCGGAGTAGTCGCCGGTGACCGAGAACGAGCCCTTGGGAATGGGAATCGATCGCACACCCACGCCGGGGAGGTTGATGCTCATGGTGGTGTCGAACGATGACCACCCAAACCACGCGCCCGACTGGCCGCCGTTGTCCGAACCAAGCGACACGCCGTCGGCGTCGAAGCCCCCGAGGGTCCAGCCCTTGGGCGTGATCATCGAGACGATCGAACCGAAGTTGCCGAGGCCCGGCACCGACAACGATCCCATGGCGTTGATCACGAAGCCGCCGTTGATCTTGTCGGGCAGATCGAACGAGGGCATGCCGACGCTGGACGGCAGAAGCCCCTCAGGCATGTTGTAGGTGACGTTGAGGGACGGGCTGCCCAGTTCCACCCCCGCGCCGAGATTGAGGTTCGGAAGCGTGGCGTACAGGGAGAAGCCCCCGCCGTCGCCAAGGCCGAGGATGGCGGTGGCCTTGGCATTGATGGGGGAGATGACCGGCGGCGCGAGCGTGGCGTCGGTGCTCAGCTTGAGGAACATCGTGCCCTTGGGGCAGGCGGGCTGCGTGCCGTCACCGCAATCGTTGGTGAGGTTCAGTTGCACATTCGAGAGCGTGAGGATGCTCGAGACCTGCCAGGTGGCGAGCTTGCCGGTGATGTCCCACTTGGACACGCCCTTCTCCTGGCCGATCGAGCCGGTGAGGTTGGCGGCCGAGAGCGCGAGGCCGGGCAGTGGGGACCACGTGGGACCACCCTTGCCGGCCAGATCAAGCGTCCAGTCCTCAGAGCCCGTGTACTTGAGGTTGGCGGCGATTTGCAGGGGGTCGCTCGCCCCGCTGTCGATCTTCACCGTCGCGGAACCCGTGAGCGTGGGGCCCTTCTTCACGTCGGGCGTCCACTTGGCAGTGACGCCTTCGAGGCTCACGCCATCGGCCAGTTGCACGGGATTGACGATGGATCCGGTGACGGTGGTCGTGGCGTCCTGGTCGGGCGCGGTCTTGGTGATGGTGCCGGCCAGATCCATGGGCGATCCGCCGACGTTCAGCACGTGGGTTCCGGTGACCGACGCGGTGTAGGTGCCGTCCTCCTTCACCGTGCCCTCCACCACGACCTTGCCCTCCTTGCCACCGGTGGCCGTGGCCTCGATGCTCCACGAGTTCTTCGCAAACGTGATGGTGGTGGTGCCAGCCCAGCCGGTCGGCAGTGTGAGCAGGGGGAAGTGCGTGGCGTCAACAATCTGGCCCACCAGGCCTGACGGCACATTGCCGGCGGCGAAGGTGTAGATGATGGCCTTGCCCTTGCCCACGCTGAGCGGGCCGATGCGCCACGACGCGGGCAGGGTGATCGTGCCGGTGGTGAGCGTGATTCCCGTGGTGCTGAGGGTGCCACTCGCGCCCTTCACCGACACCTGACCAACCGACAGGTCGGATTTGGAGAACGTGTACTGGGGGCCGCTTGGCTCGGTTGTGGCCTGCCCCGATGCCATGGAGCGGAGACCGCGCAGCGTCGTGGCGGCACCCGGGGCAAGCTTCACCGACAGGGGATTGCCGCTCGCGGCGGCCTTGGCCGCCTGCGACAGCACGGCGACGGACTGCGGTGAACCGCCGCCGCCTGCGCCGACCATCACCTGCCCGGTGGCCACGTGCCCCTCGGCGTCGCGTGCGCGCACGCGTATGACGACGGGCGACTTCGAGTTGGGGGTGCGGATGTCGGTCTGGCGCGCGGTGGGGCTGCTGATCGTGGCAGCAGGGCCGCTCACCTGACTCCAGCTGTATGTGACCGCACCGCCCCAGGCGCCACGGGTCTGCGCGGTGAGAGGCACCACGGTGCCCGGCTTGGCCGACACGAAACCACCACCACCGATGTTGACGCGGGGGGTGTTGGAACGGGCCGCACGGGCACGGCGCGCATTACTCGCGGCAGCAGCGCGACGCGATGCGGTGGTACCTCGCACGGCGCGTTGACGTGCGGTCGCGCCCGCGCGCTGCGCGGCGACGATCCCGGCTCGCGCTGCCGTGTCTGACGGGCTGAGCCCAGTGCCGCGCGTGGCGGTGCGCGCCAGCTTCTGGGGCACTGCCTGGACCACGGTCACCGTCTTTCGCTCGGTGGCGCTGCGATCGGTGATGGTCAGGTCGAATACGAATTGGGTGCGGGTGGTGACAATGGGGAGGACCGCGTGAGTTGAGGGGAGGGTCGCGCTGTCGATGCGCGCAGTCGGCGTCACGCGACCCTTGCATGCCCGGAGCTTCGCGACATCGCCGGGCGTGAGGCAGCGCTGGCTCCAGCGGTACGTGAGGGAGATGCCGTTGCCCACGCTGGATGTGCCGTCGAGGGCCACACGGCGGTGGTAGGCGGTCATCTCGCGAACAGCGCTTACGACCTTGGGCGTCGCGGTGGCACCCACAGTGATGTGCGCCCGCACCGGCAGCAGCGCCTTGCGCATTCCGGCCTGCAGGCTGCCGTCGCTGGCGCGCCCGCGTGCCTTCCACACCATTTCAGCGCGCGATGCGCCCTGACCCGGGGCAGCGGTCAGGTGCACCACCACGCCCGGGGTGCGCGCCTTGCCGCGCACAGTTCCCCGGTAGCCACACGCCACCGTGCGTCGGGTCGGTGCACTGCATGACCAGCCGGATGGCGCGGTGATGCGCGCGACGCGCACATTCGCGGGCAGACGGCCGGTTGCGGAGAGGCCACTGACCGGGTCAGTGCCCTCGTTTCTCAAGATCATTGACATCGTGCCGACGCCACCCGACGTGGGCTCCTGCGTCACCGCCATCGACGGGCGCAGGGAGTTGGGGTTGTCGACGACCTCCACCTTCATGGGGAGGGCCTTCGTGACGTTTGATCCGGCGACCGCTGCGTTGATGACTCCGAGATTGGCCGTGGGGTCAGGCTTCGTGGGGTGCACTGTCACGAGGACGTTCCCGAAGGTGGCATCGGGGGCCACCGGGGCGGATGGCGTGAAGGTGCATGCCACGTCGGGCCCGGGGGCACACGTGACACCCTCGCCGGGTTGCACGGCCTTCAGGCCCATTGCGGCACCGATTCGCTGACGGATGCTCACCGGCACGCCCGGCTTCAGTGCATCGCCCCCGCTGTTGAACAGCGCGATGCGGTATGTGAAGTCGTCCAGTGCGGGCACGCGTTGGGTACTGCCATCGACCCACCGGGTCCAGGTGGACTTGGTGAGGAAGAGCACTCGCGGCGTGGCAACGGCATCGCCGGGGTCGACGATGGCAAGGGCAACGGTCCGCTCCACCCCGCGAACGCCGTTCTTGCGACCGATGGGTGCGAATACGATCTTCCCGCGGCCGGCGGGCATGCCCGCGGGAGCCGAGAGCATCAGATCGAAATGCGTGTCTGCGCGACGGCTGAGTGATCCGGCCGAGCGGCAGGTGATGGTGGGGCTGACGCCCTCACAGGCCCAGCCCTTCGTGGGCACCGACGCCAGTACGCCCTTGGGAATGGTGATCGTGGTGCCGACGATGCGTCCGTGTGTATCGCCCACATTCGTCATGCCCATCACGAGCTTCGTCGGGCCCCGGCCAGCCACCACCTCAATACCCTTGGGCGCGTCCGCGTGAATCTCGAGGTCGACCAACGTATCGGCCAGGCGCAGTTGCACTGAACTCGTGAACGGCACGGTGTTCGCCGGGGGCGGAACTGCCCTGGGGTCGGTCGAGGTATCCGACACCCGGGAGAGGGCGCCGTCAAAGTGCGCGATGCCGGAAAGAATCCACTTGGCATCGATCTTGCCGGCGTCGGTGCGGGCGGGCCAGCGCACCTTGATGACCTTGGCGAGGTCGCCGACGGCCATGCCCTGCATGGTGCGGCAGGTGCCCTTCCCCTTGGTGGAACAGCGCCATCCTGCGCCGGTCACCGTGGTGCCGCGGAACGGGAGATTGGGCAGGACGTGCGAGATCTGCAGCGCGGGGGCGCCGTCGCCCGCGGCAACGGCTGCGCTGCCGACGTTCTGCGGGATGAGGTCGTATCCGTCCCATGTGGCGGGGTCGCCGGGCGTTGTGCTGGGGCGCAGCACAACGCTCACCACGATGCGCGGTGCGGGCGGCTCGCCCGTCGACTGCACGGGTACGGTCGTTGACGCCGTGAGTGGGGCGGCGCCGGCTTGCGGCACCGAGAGGTCGGCCTGCACGACACCCATGTCGATGGGCGCGCCGCCAGCCGCCACGGGCGGCAATGAATCCGTGCCCTGCAGCACCAGGATCAGCTGCGGCGACTGATCGGGGGACAGCGCGTAGGGCGTGGACGCGTTTCCCACCGTCCCCAACGTGCAGGTGACGGTGGGCGCCGTTCCCGTGCAGCTCCACTGCGCCATCTGGGTAATTGACTCGGGGAGGACGGTGCGGGCTCGAACGAACGTGAGGCCATCCGGAAGGGTGACAGTGGCGGTGACGGGGCCGTCCGCGGGCGCGGGGCCGTCGAATGCCACCCCGAATGTGACTGCCGAGAGGCGGCCGGGGGCGACCTGGAGCGCCTTCGGCGCTCCATCGCCCGCTGCGGCACCTGTGTACTCGGGGACAATGGTGGCGTCGAGCGTAGTGAGGGGCTGCGAGTCCTGGCTCAGGCCGGGTGATGCGCAGAGCAGAGAGACGCCTGCTGCGAGCGCGCCAGCAAGGAGGAGAGCACGGGGGTGGTGTTTCGGGGAAAACACCCCGAAAACGTACCGCAACGGTAGGGCGGCCGCCCCGGGGCTACGCGGTCATCTCCTCCGCGCGCGTCACCATGCGCTCCATCTCCGCGAATCCGGGCTCCCAGCACGCGGGGTCGTCCAGATCCACTCCGAGCGGGCGAAGCAGGTCGGCGGGTGTGCCCGATCCACCGGCGGAGAGGAACTCGAGGTAACGCGGAACGAACTCCTCGCCCTGCAGGCGGTACTGCGCGTAGAGCGCGAGTGTGACGAGGTGCGCGAACACATAGGCATAGGTGTAAAAGCGCGTGGAGATGAAGTGCGGGATGTACGACCAGCCCAGGCGGTATCCCTCGGGCATCTCCACTGCGTCGCCGTAGTAGGCCGCGTTCTGGTCCCACCAGATGGTGGACAGCCGGTCGTCGGTGAGCGTGGTGCCCTCACCGCGCTGGCGGTAGGCCTCCTGCTCGTACCGCGCCAGCACCGTCTGGCGGAACACCGTCGCGAACGATCCCTCAACCCGTTCGCACACAAGCGCCGTGCGGGTTGCTTCGTCGGCCTCGTTGGCCAGCAGGTGATCAAACGCGATCATCTCGGCGAATGTCGACGGCACCTCGGCCAAGGCGAGCCCCGTGTGAAACGACAGTGCCGTTTGACGCTCAGCGGCGAGGGTGAAGTGCATCCCGTGCCCGAGCTCGTGCGCCAGGGTCATCACGTCGTCCATGCGGTCGGTGAAGTTCATCAGCATGAATGGCTGGGCATCCTGAGCCACAGACGCGCAGAACGCGCCACCGCGCTTGCCAGTGCGCGGCTCCGCGTCAATGCGCTGCTCGGCGAAGAAGCCATCGGCAATGTCGCCGATGCGCGGGGAGAACGCGCGGAATGATGAGTCGATGATTGTGCGGGCCTCAGGCCACAGCACCTCACGGGCCTCGCCCAATGGGGCGTACTGGTCGGCGAGGTGCAGGCGGTCGAGCCCCAGCAGGCGGGCCTTTACCCGAAACCAGCGGTGTGCGAGCCCGTAGTGGCCCTCGACGGTGCTCATCATGGTCTCGATGGCGGGGCCCGGTACCTCATTGCGCAGGTGCGTGGGGTCCATGGGATCGTCGTAGTTGCGAAGGCGGTCCATTGCCAAGCGATCACCCACCAGGGTGTCGTAGCAGTGGGCGAGGGTGGGCGTGTTGGGGCCCAGGGTGGCGTACAGGGTGTCCAGCGCACGCATGCGAAGGTCCCGATCGGGGTTGCGTACGCATGCCAGCAGGCGGTCGATGGTGTGGGGCTCTGTGCCGTCGCCCGAGTCGAAATCGGTCTCGAGCGTGGAGGTGATACGACCGAACAGGCTCTGCCACGCGCTGGCGGCAGCGGGGCTGCGCTCACCCAGCATGCGCTCCTCGGGCTCGCTCAGCATGTGCCGCTTGAATCGGCGCTCGGCCAGCAGGTGGTGGCGGTCGCCAGCGACCTCAGGGGCGTTCGCCAGCTCATCGGCCAGGGCATCGTCGAGCTCGAGCCATTCCAGCTCGAAGAACCGCAGCGCATTGGCGGCCTCCACCATCGAGCGGTCCATCAGGGCGTCGAGGTCTTGGTTCTCGGGGTCCGACACATCCACGGATTCGCGCAGAGAGGTGTACGAGTGCAGGCGGCCGAGTTCATTCTCGATGCGGCACAACTCGGCAAGCGCGTCGGCGAGCGTTGCGCCATCGAATGCGGCAATCTGCCCGCGGTAACGCGATTCGAATGCTCGGCAGTCGTCAATCGCAGCGGCAAGTCGCGTGCGGCAGTCGTCGGCGGAAGTGGCAAGAGGGGAGAGGTCCCAGTGGACGCCCTCGGCACGCGGAGCGGAATCAGTCGTCGTCATGCGAACGACGTTACCGCAGCACCGCAGCCAGCAGACGGTCAGCGGTATCGGCCGGCAGGGGCGGATCGCCAGTCGCCCCTGCATGGTGTGGGCTTGTGGGGCGGTGGTAGTCGGAGCCCCCCGACGCGATGAGGTCCCACCGGCGCGCCAGGGCGCCGAACCGTGCGAACTGATCGGGGGTGTGCTCGGGGCGGTGCACCTCAATCCCGATCAGCCCGGCTCGGGCGAGTCGGCCGACAAATGGATCGAGGTGGGCGTCGTTGAGCTTCAGGGTCTCGGGGTGCGCCAGTACCGGTGCACCGCCAGACTCAAGAACCAGACGCACACCCTCCTCCGCATCAAGGCCGTCAGAGCCCGGGTATGCCGGCCCCCCGTCGGCGAGGTACAGGTCAAAGGCTTCTTTGCGGGTGCTCACGTGGCCGGCGCGGACGAGCGCCTCGGCGATGTGGGGACGCCCGAGGGGCGCACCGGCTGCGCCATCCAGCACGTCCTGCCAGTCGAGCGGCACGCCGAGGCCACGGAGGCGCTCCACCATTTCCTCCGCGCGCTCAGTGCGGGTTGCGGCGAAGCCGGCGATCATCCCTGCGAGGGGCATGGGGACGGGGTCGGTGAAATATCCGAGCAGATGCATGCTGCCGTGGGGCACTCTGATGGAGAGCTCGATGCCCGGAATCACCCGGACGCCCGTCGCGCGTCCGCGCGCCAAAGCCTCGTCCACCCCGGCAAGGGTGTCGTGGTCGGTGACGGCCAGCACAGCCACTTCGCGCGCTGCCGCGATGTCCACCAATTCGGCTGGCGGGTGTGATCCATCGGACCTGTTGGTGTGGGCATGGAGGTCGGTGACCACGTCCATCGAGGGTACCATCGGCCCCATGGCGCGCATCAGGCGATCGGGCGGCGACACATCCTCCACGGTGTTCTCTACCGAGGGTGGCCGAATGCAGCCCGCTGCAACTCCCATGTCGTCGGCGGGTGCGTCAGACGGCATCGTGCGGGTGTCCCGTACCAAGGCGGGGCGCAAGGGCAAAACCGTGACCCTCGTCACGGGTATTCCACCCGCTGATCTGGCGGACGTCGGCAAGGAACTACGACGACTCGTGGGTTCCGGGGGGTCCGTCAAAGAAGGCATCGTCGAGATCCAAGGAGATCACCGCGATCGCATCGCCGACCATCTCCGCACCCGGTTTCAGGTGAAGGTGGCTGGCGGGTAGATGTCGTGTCCGCTGGGGTCTGAGTACCAGCAGGGGAGAGGGCTTCCCGTTTGGACGACGACCCGTTCTTCGCTGAGTCGATACCCCGAGCGTTTCCGGTTGAGGTCATCATGGCGCGCGTGATGGCACCCGATACCAACTAGCGGGTGCGGGGTGGGCATGGGTCTCATAACGCAGCAGAGAGGCACGTCTGTGCCGGGCGCGTGAGCCGGCGCCCCGTCAGGGGTCTAGGATTATTCATAACCTGAAGTCGCTTTCATCCGCAGTGTGGTTTCCACTGCTTGATTCCAGAGAAGGCCGTCTCCCTATGAACCTCCGTCCCGCCATCGGTTGTGTGTGCAGTGCTCTTGTGTTGTGCGTCGGGGTTCAGGCTCTGAGTGCTTCGCCTCCACCAGCGGTGAGTTGGGCCACCCAGGCCGGTGGCACGGGGGGTGCCCAGAGCTCCGCCATTTCCGCCCTACCTGATGGCTCATCCATCGTGACCGGGTACTTCACGGGCACCGCAACCTTCGGAAGCACCACACTTCCCAGTAGTGGGAATACCTGTGGCACTGCGCCGTACACCCACCCATGCAACGAGATGTTCACCGCAAAGATGAACGCAGATGGCACTTGGGGGTGGGCCAACGCGGTCGGCGGTAATGGGAATAACCTCGGCGCCGCCGTTTCCGCCCTGCCTGACGGCTCATCCATCGTGACCGGATATCTCCAGGGCACAGCGACCTTTGGAATTACCACCCTCACGAGAAGTCCGGATAGTTACCAAGATGTCTTCGTCGCAAAGATGAACACAGATGGCACCTGGGCCTGGGCCACAAGTGCTGGCGGAGTGGGCGATGGATCCTCTGGCTCGGGTATCTCCGCCCTGCCTGATGGCTCCTCCCTCGTGTTCGGGTCCTTCAGTGGCACCGCAACATTTGGAAGCACCACCCTTGCCAGCGGGGGGAGCAGCGTGTTCATCGCAAAGATGAACGCAGACGGCACCTGGGGCTGGGCTACCAAGGCGCACGGGACTGGGCTGCTCGACGCCTCGGCTATCTCCGCCCTACCTGATGGCTCTTCAATCGTGACCGGGTTCTTCGGTGACACCGCAACCTTTGGACGCACCACCCTCACCGGTGAGGACAAATATGACGTGTTCGTCGCAAAGATGAACGCAGATGGCACGTGGGCCTGGGCCAATAAGGCCGGTGGTGAGGGGTATGGGGCCTACGGTGCGGGTATCTCCACCCTGCCTGATGGCTCATCCATCGTCACGGGCTCCTTTCAGGGCACCGTCGCCTTTGGGCGCACCACCCTCACCACGAACGGCCGTTATTTCGATGACCTATTCGTCGCAAAGATGAATGCAAATGGCACGTGGGCCTGGGCAACCCAGGCGAAGGGCGGTAATTCCGGTAGTGATGGTGGCAGCGGCATCGCCACGCTGCCTGATGGCTCATCCATTGTGACTGGCCGCTTCGATGACACCGCAACCTTTGGAACCACCACCCTCACCAGCGCGGGAAGCAACAATGAAATATTCACCGCAAAGGTGAATGCAGATGGCACTTGGGCTTGGGCCACCCAGTCTGGTGGCACGGGGGATGACGTGGGCTACGGCGTCTCCACCCTGCCTGATGGCTCTTTCGTCACGACCGGGCAGTTCCAGAACACCGCAAGCTTTGGGAATACCACCCTCACCAGCGCGGGGAGCAATGACATATTCGTCGCCCGCTACCTGACGACCCCGCAGGCCACTGCTGCCATCACGGGCAAGACCCGTTGCGTGGCAACCACGTGTGTCACCACCGGATCTGTTCCGCCGCGCGCCACACGCATTACCCAGCGGGCAACCACACGCCCTGCGGGCCGCACTGCCCCGGGCAAATGCACCATCCGGCGCGCCAGCACCAGACGCACCTACTCATGCACCGTGCATGTGACCGCTGGTACCTGGGTCATCACCACTACGTCCCGTCGGCAGTCAATGGCGCTTGCACACTTCAGCAAGCGTGTGCGGGTGGCACGGCAGACGGCACCCGACACCGAGTAGCGGGCGTGCAGCGGCCGACACGAGGGCCCGCACCCATGACGAGGTAGGGACCGATTGACCGTAGGGATTCCGCGGTAATCCCACGACGGGGTGCATTCGCACGACGACGCGGATCGTGAGGAGGCGGTTGGAGTGGCCAGCGCACGTACCGGGCCCGAGTCCTCCAACGTCGGCTCCACTGGCGCCGCACGCGCAGCCCACGCTCAATGCGTGCTTGAACCACTCCGATCAGACGGTTGCGTTCGGGGCCTCTGGGGGCGGAGAGTCTCGCATTTGCCCGCGCTGTTCTTACGCGTCAGGCGCTCCTGATGGCGAGCCGGTGTCCCGTGGCGCGCTCAAACACCTGTGCCTCCTGCTCTGCCGACCAGATGGCCACGTCCACATCCCCCTCTGCCCGCACGTGCAACGTCACCAGATCGCCTGAGCGCTCGCAGTCGATGCCCTCAATTGCCCGCTCGCGCCCAACCTCAAGTTGCTCCGCAATGCGCAGGAGCGCCGCGAGCCGGAGGATGCGGTCCTCATCGCCACGCTTCAGCACGCGCGAGAGGTTCCCGGGGGACTGCATGGACTTGCGGTGTCCGCGCACCAGTTGGGCGATGATCACCAACTCCCGGTGCAGGAACCCCGCGAGCCCTGCGTGCAACACCAGGTAGTGACCGTGCTTATGGTGGTCGTTGTAGTCCACGAGGGTTCCGACGTCGTGGAGGATGCCGGCGGCGTGGAGCCACTCCCGCTCGCGCGGGTCGCCGTCGTGGAGCCCGAGCCGGCCGAGGCCGTCAAACATTTCAAGCGCGAGACGGGCCACCTGCTCCGCATGGGGACGGTCGTACCCATATACCTGCGCGAGGTCACGAACGCTCGTTGCACGCACGTCTTGGATGATGGGTGGATCGTCAGGGGCGAGGAACTCCTCCCAGAACACACCCCAGCGCAAACCCTGGGCGCAGATCTCAATGCGGTCTACGCCCGCGGCGTGCATGAGGGCGTCCACCACCACGGCGCCCGCCAGCATGATGTCGGCGCGGTCGGCCTTGAGCCCGGCGATCCGCCTGCGCTCCGGGGCCGGCAGGGTAACCATCCGGTCGATCAGGTCGCGCAGCGCGTCCCCGGTGAGCTGGTACCCATGCACCTCTCCAAGCGGATAATCGGACGCTTTCTGCGCCATGGCGGCCAACGTGCGAAGCGCCCCGCCCATGGCCACGATGCGACCGCCGTCGGTGATCCACGGGTCGCGCCGGAAGACATCGAGCGCATGGCGGCGAAGCCGCAGCACGTCGTCGCGCGTGGCCACTGGCCCCGGCATGAACGCATCAGTCATCCGCACAGCCCCGAGCGGCTGGCTCACCGATTCGGTGAGCAGACGACCTCTCACCCGGCCCACCTGGATGCTGCCACCGCCGAGTTCGGCGATGAGGCCATCACACAGCGTGGTGCCATTGATCGCCCCGATGTAGCCGTATCGGGCCTCCTCATCGCCGGAGATGATCCGAGCGGGAAGCCCTCCGTCGGTGATGGCGGCGAGCACCTCCGCACCATTCGGTGCATCGCGGATGGCGCTGGTGGCGACCGCGCGCACCTCGTCGATATTCGAGTTCCGGCAGAAGCCGGCGAACAGGCGCGCCACGCGAGACGCGCGCGCGATGGCGGCATCCGAGATTGGCGCCCCGGGTGGGGTCCCCTCAGTAAGACGCACGACTTCCCGGATCTCGTCCACCAGGCGGAACGGGCCGTCGGGCAGCGTGTACTCAAAGACCACAAGGCGGAAGGTGTTTGATCCGAGATCCGCCACGGCCAACCGGACGTCCTTGCTGATGGTGCCGGTCGGGCGCGATACCCTAGGTCCCATGAGCACCGGCCCACTCAGACCGCCTGGAGTCGGCGAGTCGGGTGAGGCACTGGCCCCGATCGCCCCGCTTCGTCTTGCATGGCCAGGGAAGTTCGATCGCACGGACGATGTGGAGGAGGCCTGGGGACTGGCGCTCTCGGCACGACCGACAGCCGATCGAAGGACCCTCGAGCGCGCCGACGCGTTCGGCCGCGCCCGGCATGCAGACCAGACCCGACGTGGAAGCGATACGCCGTACTGGGTGCACCCGGTGCGAGTGGCGATGACCCTCATGCAGTGGGGCGTGACTGACCGCGACATTCTCGTCGCGGCGCTGCTTCACGACACCGTGGAGGACACGCTCACGACACCCGCAGACATCAGGGCGCGCTTCGGACTGCGCCCGGCAGACCTCGTGACCTGGCTCACCGCGCCCGAAGGGAAAATGCGCGAAGCAACCCGGGACTACTACCGGCGTCTCCTCGAGCAAGGCCCCTCCGATTCTCACCTCCTCAAGATCGCAGATCGCTCGGACAACCTCCGCAGCATTCAGGCGCTCGTGATGCGCACCGGCAATGCGCATCGGGGATGGGCAGGCCGGTACCTCGAGCGGACGCGTTGGCAGGTGCTACCGCTGACCGCCGCCGCGCCCTCGGCGGCGCGCGTGGGTCTGGTCACCGCAATGGCCGATCTGGCGCCGCTGGTTGAGCCATTCGCCGGCCCCCCGGAGGCCGATTGGGGCTTCACCGAGCCATAACGTGACGGACACGGGGTCGCCACCCTCGGGGCGTTTGATGCACCGCAGATGAGGTGGGTCAGGCACTGCGAACTCAAGGAGGAGACCATGGGCACTGTCATCGAGTTGAGGAGCGGGGAGGTCGTCGATCCAGACCGGATCAACGAAATTCTCAGCCGGATGGAGTGGAGGCTCGACGAGCCCTGCACCGTGCCGGGTTGCTCCCACGGTGGGGTGTGCTGCGGGGCTCACGGCGAGATCGTCGTCGCGATGGCCGCGTAGGCCTCCCAGAGGCGCGATTGCGTCGCGGTCCGGGGCAGGGCTCCGCCCGACATACGTGACGCAGTCGTGATCAGTCGGGCCCGGTGGTTGGGGAACCACCGGGCCCGACGTCGTTTTCAGTCGCTCACGCGGATCTCACGCAGGAACGGTGATTCGGCCAGCGGAGCGATACCCAGACGGCCGGATGCGAGATCCACCAGCGCGTCGCCGGCGACCTCGCGTCGCCACCCGTGACCGAGCGCTTCGTCGGCGCCATCGCCGCCAGTGAGGACTGCGACGAGGAACGATTCGACCTCGTCGCGTGTGGCGACCAGCGTGGGGGCAAGGTCAACCGCCGCCGCGCGTGCCCCGAGCAGCACTTGGGCGAGCGGCACGAGCGTGTCGAGTCGCGCTTGCACCGCGGCAGGCGGGGGCGGGCCGAGCGTAATGGGGGCGTCGTCGGCTGACATCTCCATCGCCTCGATCAGCCCGGCTGCCTCGCGTTCTTTGAGTGCCGCCGGCACCCCGCGCTCGGCGAGCAGCTTCGCGGGGGTGGACGGGCGTCGCCGGGCCACCTCAATAAGGGTGCGGTCGGGGATGAGCCAGCCCACTGGGCGGTCACGCCGCCGGGCCTCCTCTTCGCGCCATGCCGCAGCCCGCCGTAGCGCAGCCCGCTCTGGCGGTGTGAGGCGTCCCTGACCCTTCACCTTGCGCCAGGCGAGCCACGGGTCCTGAGCGATGCGGGCATCGGGTCCGAAGCGGCGCTCGTGCTCCTCGCGCACCCATTCGGCACGTCCCATTTCGGTGGCGCGCTTCATGAGCTCGTCAACCATTGCGAACAGATGAGCAACGTCTGCGGCCGCGTATTCGAGCTGGGCATCAGTAAGTGGCCGGCGCGACCAGTCGGAGTAGCCCTCCGTCTTCGCGACCTTCACGCCGAGAACACGGCTGAGAAGCGCACCGAGGCTCTGACCTGACCCGAGCCCCACGAAGCCGCCGATGAGCTGGGAGTCGAGGAGGTTGGTGGGGCGGGCATTGAACCCCAGCGCAAACAGGATGAGGTCGGCGCTCGGCGCGTGCATGATGATCTCGACGGACGGATCCTCGAGCACGTCGGCAATGGGCTGCAGGGATGCACCCTCGATTGGATCGATGAGCGCGATCTCATCGCCAACCGCGACTTGCGCGAGACAGGGGATGGGCGCATACGTGCGTTCCCACAGGAATTCGACGTCAAGGGCCATACGACCGGTCGCGCGCGCGCGATCGGCGAGGGCCGAAACGTCATCAGTTGCTGTGTACGTGTGTGTCGTGGTCGTCATCAGGGCTAAGGTTAGAGGTCGTGCAAGTTTCCGGGCTCACGAAGGCATTTGGCCCCCGCACGCTGTTTTCCGGCGCCTCCTTCAGGATTGGCCCCGGCGATCGCCTGGCGATCGTTGGACGGAACGGCGCGGGGAAAACGACCCTGCTCCGGATTCTCGCGGGGTTGGAGGTGGCCGACAGCGGATCGGTGTCGATTCCGCGGGGTGAGCGGGTCGCGCTGCATGATCAGCGGCCCGACGCCACATCGGCAGGCACGGTGCGCGAGTACGTGGAACAGGGGCTCGCCCACGCCCGCGATGCTGAGGATCGCCTCGCGTCCATCGAGGCGCGTATGGGTGCGGGGGATCATGGCCCCGAGACCATGGCTGAGTACGAGCGGGCCCATTCCGATCTGGACGCCGCCGGTGGGTATCACTGGCGCGCATGGGTGGAGCGGGTCACGCGCGGCCTCGGCCTCTCGGACGATCAGCTTGATCGTCCACTTACGAGCCTGTCCGGCGGGGAGCTGACGCGCGCATCACTTGCGCGGGCGATTGCGGGGCGTCCCCAGGTGCTGCTGCTCGATGAGCCCACCAACCACCTCGACCTCGAGGCGATGGAGTGGCTGGAGCGCGCGATCACCGAACTCGCCGCCGCAGTGGTGATCGTGTCGCACGATCGCTGGTTTCTTGAGTCGACGGCAACGGCCGTGCTGGATCTGTCGCGCGAGAAGGCCCGTCTATGGCCAATGGGGTATTCGGCATTCCGCCGCGCCCGCGCTGAGGATGATGCGCAGCTGGCGGTGCAGGCCGAACGCCGCGACGAAGAGATCGCGCGCCTTGAGCGGTTCGTCACCCGCTGGCGCGCCGGTACCCGGGCACGCCAGGCGAAGTCGCGTGCCAAGCGGCTGGAGCGCACCGAGCGCATCGAGCCGCCAAGCCGTGAGCGATCGCTCTCGTTCGGGTTCCCAAAGACCGAGCGCCCCGGGCGTGTGGTGATGGAGGCGGACGGGCTACGGGTGGACATTGCCGATCGTGTGCTTGTGGACGATGCCGGGTTCACCATTGAGCGGGGCCAGCGTGTGGCTGTTGTGGGGCCGAACGGGGCGGGGAAGACCACGACCATCGAGACCCTGCTCGGGCGGCGCGAGGCGGCTGCAGGCCGGGTGAGCATCGGGCACAAGGTCATTCCCTCGTACTTCAGCCAGCACGCGCGTGAGTACGTGGAGACGCGCACGATCGTGGAGACGGTGAAAGCCGGGACGTCGCTCACCGAGACTGAGGCGCGTCGCCTGCTCGGGCGGTTTCTGTTTCGCGGCGAGCTGGCCGACCGCACCATTGAAGGGCTGTCGGGTGGCGAGCGCCGGCGCCTGAGCCTGGTGCAGTTGGTGGCCGAGGGCGGAAACCTTCTGGTGCTGGACGAGCCCACCAACCATCTCGATGTCGAAAGTCGCGAGGCACTTGAGGATGCTCTGGGCGCCTACGACGGCACGATCATCATGATTTCGCATGACCGTGCGCTCATTGATGCCGTGGCCACGCACACCCTGTCGCTGGAGGATGGCACCGTCGTGATGCGTCCGGGCGGGTATGCGGACCTTCTTGCCATGCGCGAGGAGGATGCCGATGACGCGGCCATGTCCCTCCCGACGCCGGTGCAGAAAGAGGTCGCGCCGAAGCCCGTCAGAAAGGGAGGTAATGGTCGGATCTCGCGCGAGGTCTCAAAGATTGAGACGCGCATCGCGTCCATTGAGTCCGATCTGCGTGAGGTCGAGGGGCAGGTTGAGGCCGCCGGGGTCGCGGGCGACGTGGACCGCGTGATGGAACTCAGTGAGCGCCACCGCGCGCTGCAGGAAGACCTCGCATACGCCCTTGCCGAATGGGAGCAGCGCGCTGCGCTGCTGGCCGACGCCTGATTGACGACCTCGCCGGCGTCGGGATTGCCGAGGGCCTGATCGTTGGGTTGCTGCGCCAGCGTGTGTTCGAGCGGCGCCAGTTGGGAACACCCCGGGACAGGTGACGCCAGGGGGGTGACGCTCAACCTCAGGGTGACCCCTTCTTCACCTCGCCGACATCGTGGGCGCAGCACGGGAGTCGGCGACCGCTGCCGTCGGGCCCCTGCAGAGGTGGGGCGAGATCGAGGTGCGTCAGCGAATGGTGAGCATCCGCCAGATGGACGATCAGTCTTTGACGGCCACCGAGATTGCGTAGCGGCCGAGGGCGTCTTCGTCCCAGGTCGTAAGCCGCAGTCCGGCGTCTGCATAGAGCGCGGCGACGCCCTCGAGGGTGAACTTGCAGGAGATCTCAGTTCGGATGCTTCGCCCCTCTGGAACGTGAACCCGGAGATCGAGGCCCGGCAGGTCCCAGTCGATTGGGCGGCTGGCGCGCAGGTGCATCTCGATGCGCGATGCACGGGTGTTCCATATCGCCTCGTGAACGAAAGCATCGGGGTCGGCGTCGCCCTCAAATGCCCGGTTGATATGCCGGATGATGTTGCGGTTGAACTCGGCGGTGACGCCCGGGGCGTCGTCGTACGCCCGCATCAGCACTGCGGGGTCGTGAGCGAGGTCGGTACCCATGAGCAGGGCATCGCCAGGGGCGAGCAGCCGGGCAAGGCGCCGCACCATCGAACGCCGCTGCGCAGGCTCTAAGTTGCCGAGCGTGCTTCCGAGGAATGCCACCAACCGTGTGCCGCCTGCCTGCCGACGCGGGATCTTGCCCAGATGCCGCGAGAAGTCGCCGGCGATCCCGTGCACTCGCAGTCCGGGGAACGCCACAGCGAGCGCTGACGCGCTGCGGGCGATGGTGCCCGGGCTGATGTCGAAGGGGATGTACCGGTGAAGGCCATCGGCACGTGCCATGGCGCCAAGAATCGCCCGGGTCTTGGTTGCGGCCCCTGAGCCGATCTCGACGAGTTCGGTGGGGTGCACGGCCTCGATCACGGCATCCATCCGGGCGTCGAGAAGTGCCTCCTCCGTACGGGTTTGGTAGTACTCGGCGAGGCCGGTGATGCGCTCGAAAAGGGCACAGCCGGCGTCGTCGTAGAACCACCGGGGAGAGATGGTGGGTGGCGTGGCCGAGAGCGATTGCCGCAGTTCATCGACGGCGCGCTGGTCGTCGCCTGCCGCGACATGGCAGTCAAGTCGCCAGGGCCGCACGGCCATCTGAATGGTGGTGGTGGTGGTCATTCGGCGTCCCACGCCAGCCTGAGGCCCGCGAAGATCTGACGGCGTCCCGGAAGGTCCCAGTTGCGGAAGGTGATTCGCGCTGCAACCGGCTGGGTGGCCCACGAACCCCCGCGCAGCACCCGGTGTTCACTTCCGAAGAATGGCTCCGCATACTCGCGGTACGGAAATGCGCGAAAGCCGGGGTAGGCATCGAATTGCGTGGAAGTCCATTCCCAGACATCGCCCAGCATTTGTTCGCAGCCGCTCGGAGCCATACCCGCGGGGTAGGCGCCGGCATGTGAGGGCCGGAAGGATCGCTGGCCGAGATTGGCCCGGCCTTCGTGGCTGGTATCCCCCCATGGGGCCCATACATCGTTGCGCGATGTGGGGCTGGGGCGGGCCGCCATCTCCCACTCGTGCTCGGTGGGAAGCCGACCGCCTGCCCAGCGCGCATGGGCCTCTGCCTCGAAGAACGACACGTGGCAGAGAATTTCTGCGGGATCCAGGGCCTCGGTGCAACCGAACTGCGTGCGCTGCCAGCCGCCCTCACCGTCGGGCTGCCAGTGGAGCGGTGCGGTGATGTCGGCCTCACAGCGCCAGGCCCACCCGGCCTCGCTCCAATGCCGTGGGTGCGCGTAGCCACCATCGGCCATGAATTCGAGGTGACGCCCGATGGTCACCGGATGGCGGTCGAGAAGGAAGGAGGCGACCTCGGTGTGATGGCAGGGGCGCTCGCAGTCGAGCGCGCCGTGGGCGCCGTCGGATCCCATCATCAGCGGGCCACCGTCGATGGCGACCGGGTCGGGCCCGGTGACAGGGGCGGCGGCCGGTGGGAGCGCACCGGCACATGGCGAGTAGGTGCCCGCCGGCATGAGCTGGAGGGTCTGAAGCAGCGTCTCATCGTGCTGCGCCTCATGCTGGGCCACCATGTGCCATACGAAGCCGCCGCGAGTGAGATCGGGGGCATCGTCGGAGAGGTCGGCAGCCGCGAGAACGGCAAGGGCACGCTCGCGGGTGCTGCGCATGTATTCGCGCGACTCCTCGGCGTCGAGGATGCGGATCTCTCCGCGCACGGCGCGCGGGGTCGCGAAGGCGTCGTAGGTGTCGGCCATGTCCGGGTAGAGCGGTGCGGACTGCTCCAGGCGCGTCACCAGCCACAGTTCCTCGTATGCGGCGATGTGTGCCATATCCCACGCCGGCGGACTCATAATCGGGTCGGGGCTGCGCGTAATCCATTCCGGATCGAGCGGCTCCAGAATGGCAAGCGTGTGCTCTCGAACCGCCTCAAGGCGCTCTGCGATGGCATCCGGGGCAGGAGTCATGCGGGAATAATGCACGCCGTTGACCCTCAAATGATGTGAGGACGGTCACATGACGGCAATTGTCATGTGACCCTGTGGAACCCGCCCGGGCCGCCTACTCGGTGGAGAGATTGGGGTCGGCCTGCTGGGTGACGGGATAGATGGCCAGGAAGTGATCCTCAGGCGCCGCGAGCAGCACGTCAACCTCGGCGACGGTGTCGGACTGTCCCGACTCCGCGAGGGCGTCGCGATAGAGCCCCAGGAGCTCTCCCACGCTCTGGAGATCATCCTCGTCGAGCGCAAGGATGCTGACCTTCGCCGCCTTGGAGAGGCGACGCCGGATGGCGGCCTCGTCGAGGTTCCAGTCGGGGTTCTGGCGTACATAGACGACGCCGCCGGTCATCCCCGAACACAGCCACGGTCCCGGGTCGCCGAGTACAACCACCCGCCCACCAGTCATGTATTCGAAAGCGAAGCCCTTGCAGTTAGCCCGGGCACCGAGGGTGCCAATGCGATCGTCAATGGGGGCGTCAGGCTGTCCGCCGAGCACCATGTCTGCGCCGGAGAGGCGGATTCCCGCACGGGCATCTGCATTGCCCTGCACCAGGAAGACCCCGTGCGACGCGCCGTAGGCGAATGACTTGCCCACGTGTCCACCCACCCACTTGCCGGAGTCGGCCTGTGCTTTGAGAATACTGACCTCGCCGCCCACCGAACACTTGCCCACGCCGTCCTGTGCGCCACCCGCCACGCGGATGCGTACCCCGGCCACGTTGAACGCGCCGAGCCCCGATCCGGTGGCGGCGCCATCCGTGAACGATAGGTCAACCAGCGTGTCGCCATGTGCGTTGCCCGCGATGCGTTGGGCGAGTGCCGGGTCGGTGTGCAGGCCGGTCTGCGCACGGGCGATGACACCTGCGAGATCAGTACCGAGGTTGCGGTCGCGCGCCGTGGCGGTGGCCTCCTGTACGGCCAGCGCGCCACCCGCGGCGAGCGTGTTTGATGCGGTCTGCGGTGCCCGGTGAGGCGGGGGCGGGTTGAATGCGCGGAAGTAGCGCTCGCCATTCTCAGGCCCGGTGACGAAGCGCTCGCGGGTTGGGGTGAGCAGCCCGTCGAGGTCCATTTCCGAATGGTGGGTGATCTGCACCAGGCGATCGGCATGACCCACAAGATCCTGCACGTGTTCGACACCCATGTCGCCGGCGATCCGGCGCAATGCCGTGCCCATCTCCGTGAAGTAACGCACGAGCGCCTCGACCGAGGGCTCGTAGACGCGCGGAATGAAACGCTTGACGCCTCGGTGCTTCGCCTCATCCTCATCCAGCTGGGTGGCGATTCCCACGTGGCAGGTGTCCAGCTGGCAGCCGCGGCAGATCGTGCAGCCGATGGCAACCATCGGTGCGGTGCCGAATCCGATGCGGTTGGCCCCCATGCAGATGAGCTTGATGGCGTCGGCAGCGGTACGCATGCCGCCGTCGGCCCAGATCTCGACGCGGTCACGGATGCCGGCCTCAACCAGGGCATGGTGCGCAAGCACGGTGCCGATCTCGCAGGGCAGGCCGGTACGACGCAGCGCGTGCAGGCGCGCGGCACCGGTGCCGCCATCGAATCCGGACAGCGTGAGAACGTCGCCCCCCGCCTTCGCGATGCCCACGGCGATGGTGCCGATACCGGGGACCACCGGCACCTTGACGATGACCTTGGCGTATGGGTTCGCGGTCTTCATCTCGTCGATGAGCTGGGCGAGGTCCTCAATTGAGTACAGGTCGTGGTTGTTGGAGGGGCTGATGAGGTCGGATCCCACAGTGGCGTTACGCGCGTGGGCGATGGCCTCGGTGACCTTGGATCCGGGAAGGTGACCGCCCTCGCCGGGCTTCGCGCCCTGTCCGATCTTGATCTCGATCCACTCAGACGAGTTGAGGAGAAGCGACGACACGCCGAAGCGACCCGAGGCGATCTGCACGCCGCGGTGCTTCGGGTACTTGCCGTACATGTCGTGAATCTCGCCGCCCTCGCCGTTCATCGACAGCATGTCGGTGCGGAACGCGGCTTCGGCATAGGCACGGAAGGGCGTCTCGCCCTGACTGCCAAAGCTCATGGACGAGATGAGGAACGGCAGTTCGTGCTCCCCCACGCGGCTCGACACGCGGTCTGCCGGGATACGGTCGGCCTCGGGGACCAACTGCATGCCGACGGCATGGCGGATGGCAACTGGCTGATCGTCTTCAAGGCGCTGACAGGTCTCGGCGAACTCGTCGTACCCGCGCTCGGAGGTGCCCACGCGCGCGAGCACTTTCCACACCTTGGGGTACATGCGGGGAAGCTTGATCTTGCCCGGACTCTCCTCACCGGCACGGATCAGTCGGCCCTGCTCGGCCAGGATCTCGAGGCGGGCGAAGTCGAGGCCGCGACCCTCTGACGCGCAGAAGCCCGGGATGCCGAGGGCATCGAGCACCTCTGGCGCCACACCAATCGCAGACACCAGACGGCCGTAGCCGCGGATCTCATGGATACCCAGAGTGGAGAGCACCTTCTCGATGCCCTTCTGAAGACCGTCCAAAAGGCGCCCGGCCGCAGCCTCGGGCTCGGGTGAACCGTTGACGGCCTGCTCGACCATGGCGTAGGGGCACAGGGCGTCGGCACCGAACCCCACGGCCACCACCACGTCGTGCACGTTGCGGATGCCGGCGGCCTTCAGAACGATGCTCACCTGGCGACGCAGTGCGGCGCCATCGGCACCCGGCGTTTCGCGAAGGGCCTTGTCGACCACGGCAACTGCCACGTGCGGATCGCACACGCGGTGCGCAGGTGTGGCCAGGCGATCCTCGAGCACCAGGATCTCGGCCCCTGCCTGCACGGCATCGACCGCGGCCTCGCGCAGGCGCTGTACGTGCTCGGCCATGGTGTGATCGCACGGGAAGTAGAGGGGCAGTCGCACATAGCGCTCCGCCCATGCAGCGTGGACGTCCTCCATCACTGCAACGCCCTGTCCGGCTGCGACCCGACGCAACTCGGGCAGGCTCACCTCGACACCCGGGCGCATGGCACCCAGAATGATGGGCACGCGCAATTCGCAGCGCTGGGGCGCGTCAGTCTCAACACCCTCGATGGGCGGACGGCGGCCGAGGACCACGCGGGTGGAGAAGTGCTCCACTTCGCGCTCGCGATCGATGGCCGGGTTGGTCACCACCGCCACGGTTTCCTGCAGGTAGTCCGACAGCGGCACGGGAACGGGTGAGAGCGGGCCGAGCGGGCCATCCCATCCGAGCGACCCGATGGGCTCCGCGCCGCGGTCGGCGTGGAACTGGATCTGCTGCTTGTCGTCCTTGATCCAACCGGCGGATGCCAGCAGCAGTTCGAGCGGGGTCTCGTGTACGACGTCGTCGTCGCCAGTCCATGGCTGGGCGACGGGTTCGAGACCACCGGCCAGACGGGCGCGGGCCTCGGCGTGGGGAAGACCGCCACGGGCGCTCGCCCGGGCGTGGACCTCGCGCTGCACCTCGGGGTACGAGAGCACACGCGGGACACCATCGGGCCCACCCACAAGCGCCACCTTCTCGCCGGGGGCGAGGGGGCGGGGATCGGCAGTGAGCTCATGCACAGGCACGATGCCTGGCTCTGATGACGCCACGTACATGTCGGCCGTCTCAACCCACCACAGCGGGCGAAGCCCCAGCGCATCGACTGAGAACACCATCTCATCGGCCGCGCGGGTGGCGAGCGCCACGGGCCCCTGTGCGTACGGCCCCCAGGCCTCGCGGTAGTGCACGTAGAGGTCCTGCAGATCGTTTGGCAGCCGGTGAACTTCGCCGAGGATGGGCGGGAACGCGAACTCGACCGCCTCGAGGAGGGACAGGCCCTTCTCGAAGATGAGGCCCTCGAGCAGACGGTTGAGGTCCTGCGAGTCGGATCCGTCGCGGGTCACGGGAAGGCCCAGCTGGCGACACTGCTCCCGCAACTGCGCGATGGTGTTGATCTCGCCGTTGTGGCCGAGGATGGCAAATGGCTGCACCCGGCTGAAGGTGGGATAGGTGTTGGTGGAGTAACGGTTGTGCGCGATGACCCGTGATGAACCGAAGGACGGATCGGACAGCTCGGGGTAGAACCGCGGAAGCACCAGCGGCTGGCCGAGCACCTTGTACACGCAGTCATTGGCCGAGAACGACGCCACGTGGCAGGTGAGGTCCTGCTCCACTGCCACCATTGCCTGGTAGCAGTCACGCGATGCGGTTGCCGCATCGCGGGCGAGCAGGGCCAACTGCCAGAAGACCGGTGGCGTCTCGGCGGCACGCGGCCCCAGTGCGGAGCGGTCGATGTCGCCCTCGCCCGAGAGCAACACCCCGAAGCCGTGCCGGCCGACGATGTCCAGAAGGCTCGGCAGCTCGCGGTCGGCGACCTCGGCGCCCTCGAAGAACACGTGCGCGATGACAAACCGAGGGTCGTCGGCCAGTGCGGGGTCGAGGCCCTGTGCCGAGAGGCGGCCCGCCCAGAGCGGCCGGGGGATGTCCACCTGGATGCCCGATCCATCACCTTCGCCATCCACGCTGCCGGCCCGGTGAACCATCATGTCGAGCGCAATCACGGCGCGCGCAACGATCTCATGTGACGGCTGGCCATCGCGAGTGGCGAACGCCGCAAGGGCGCAGGCGTCGTGCTCCAGGAGCTCAGGGAGCCCAGGCGGGGGAGTCGTCGCGAACGGCACAGGCGTCGTCGTCAAATGAACCCTCAGTGGGTTGGGGATTCTCACCAACCCAGTCCGGGCGACGGCGAGCCGAAGGGGTAGTGAATACGGCTGGGGGCACGGTGTCAACGGGGTGCCGGACCAAGTCGCAGAATGACGGTAATTCTCACGTTCTAATGGGACTCCCGGGTACCATGACCGTACATGACCAAGCCGCCCCGACCCGATGGCCCTGAGCCCATTTATTGCTACCGGCATCCCGGGGCCGAGACGCTTCTCTCGTGCTCATCCTGCGGGCGTCCGGTATGCACCGATTGCATGCGTACGGCAGCCGTGGGTATCCGCTGCCCCGACTGTGCCGGAGGCTCGGCACCGTCGTCCCCCAAGGCATCATCCCGCCGGCTGAACCTGCTGCCGGCTGCTGGCGGAGCGCCGCTGACGGTGGCAATCATCGTTATTTGCGTGCTGGTGTCGATCATCGAACTCACCCAGGGGCTCGGGATCAACGGGGGCGGTAACTCGCGCCTCGCCGTAGATCTGGGCCTGTTCGGACCATTTGTTGCCGACGGGCAGTGGTACCGAATCATCACCGCGGCATTCGTGCACGCGGGGATCATCCACCTGCTGTTCAACATGATCGTGCTGTGGTGGCTGGGCGGCGCACTTGAGCGGTACGCCGGCACGACGAGGATGGGCCTGATTTTCCTCACGAGCATTGTGTGGGGAAGTGCAGGAGCCCTGCTGCTCGACCCAATGGCCCTGACCGTGGGGGCCTCAGGGGGGATCTACGGTCTTATGGCCGCCCTCCTGGTGCTGGAGCGGCAGCAGGGCATCGCGCTGCTGGGGTCCGGTCTCGGGGTCTTCCTGCTCCTCAACCTCGCGCTCACCTTCGTGATCCCGGGCATCTCGATCGGGGGGCACCTCGGCGGAATCGCCGGTGGGCTGCTCGCGGCGCTCGTGCTGTCGGGGTTCGGCCGCGGGCACATGGCCTACGGCCGAATGGCTCCCGTAATCATCGGGGGCATGGCCGTGGTTGTGGCAGCGGGCTTCGCCCTTGCGGTGTTCTGGGCCTAATTGCCGGGGAGGAGGCGATGTGCCTCCTCAATGAGCGCTGCGGTGAGCGCAACGGCGGCATCGATGTCGTCGGGGTGGCAGGCCTCAACGGCGGTGTGCACGTAGCGGGTGGGGATGGAGATGCATCCGGCGATGGCGCCCTGCCCCGACAGTTGAATGCTCTGGGTATCGGTGCCACCGCGTCCCGAGACGTGCAACTGGTGCGGGATGTCCCGTTCGGTGGCCAGATCCACCAGCAGACCAACGAGACCCGCATGCCCGATGGCGCTTGCATCCATCACGCGGATTGCCGCGCCGCTGCCGAGGCGGGTAGTTGGCCCGTCCTTTGGCGTGCCGGGGCCGTCGTCTGCCGGGCAGGTGTCAATGGCCACCGCAATGTGCGGGGCGATGCGGTGGGCTGCGATGCGCGCGCCACGCAGGCCAACCTCTTCCTGCGACGTTGCCGTTGCGTGCACCTCCATACGGGATTGCCCTGCCGCGCGGAGCCCCTCGATCATCACGTACACGCCCACGCGATTATCAAGCGCCTTGCCGGTGACCAGGTCTCCCACCTCAGCGAGCTCGCGGATGCGCGTGGCGACGTCGCCGGGGCGCACGAGCGACTGGGCGCGCTCACCATCCATGCACAGGTCGATGGCCAGGTCCTCGATCTTGGGGGCACGTGTGCGGGCGGCCTCGTCCATGAGGTGCACGGGGGTGGTGCCCACGATCCCAACCAGATCCTCGCGGCCCTGCACCAATACCCGCTGATCTACGAGGGTCTTGGCATCCCATCCACCGAGCGGGATGAACTTCGCGAAGCCGCGATCGTCTACATGCGTGATCATGAGGCCGATCTCATCCATGTGGGCGGCAAGCATGAGTCGGCCTGCGGATTCATCGGGCGACGTGCGCACCCCGTCGACGCACCCCATGGGGTCGGTGTCCACGCGGTCGGTGAGGCCAGCCAACTGCTGCAAAACGATTGCCCGCACCCGGTCCTCGTGCCCCGAGGGGCCCGAGGCGTCCGCAAGGGCACGCAGCAGCATCACGTCCATCAGCTGCGGGCGGTTTTGCTGCCAGCCGACCCCTCACGCGGGTGCGTGAATGGGTCGGAAATCGCCCACAGCGCCATGTTTGCGGCAATCAGGGTGATGATGCCGGGGATGAACCAGATGCCCCCGCAGGCGAGGAAGCCAGCGCAGCCACCCAGGTAGAGCAGCGCACTCCCCAAGGCCGGTGAGCGGCGCACAACGATTGCACCGCCGATCGTCATGAGGGCCGAGAGGAGGGCGATGGCCCCGTTGAGGGTTCCGGCCCGTGGCGCGAAGGTGTCGAAGATGCCACCGAACGAGAACGCGTCGAAGGCACGGAACACGGCGAGGAAGCTGAGCACGGCACCGATGCCCGCGAGAATGGCGCACCAGTTACGCAGTTGCGCCTGCCGCGCGTCAATCTGTGCAGCGTGGTCGTCGGTGCTCATGCACACTCCAGGACGAGCTTGCCGAAGTGCAGGCCGGCCTCTTCGCGCTCATGTGCGGCGGCGGCATCGGCCAGTGGCCGAACGCTGTCGATGACCGGGGTCCAGGTCTGCGTGTTCACGGCCGCGAGCAGTTGACCGAACTCGGCGGGGCTGCCCATAGTGGTGCCGAGAAGCGCCACCTGACCCAGAGTGACCGGGCGAACCTGCATTTCGACCTTGCCGCCTCCGGTGCCACCAAATACCACCACGCGACCACCGGGTGCACAGGAGTCGATGCTGCCGGCCCAGGTGGATCCGACCGAATCGATCACCACGTCAACGCCCCCGCCGTTGGCTTCCTTCACGGCTGCGGGCCAGTCATCTCCGGCGTCCACATAGTTGACGCCCACATCGGCGCCGAGGTCCTTCGCCCGTGCCAGCTTCTCGTCGGATGACGAGGTAACGACCACACGGCATCCGGCCGCCTTGGCCAGATTGAGGGCGAAGGTGGCAACACCACCACCGATTCCGATGATGAGCACGGTCTCGCCGGGGAGCACGCGGGCTCTGGTCATGAGTGCACGCCACGCGGTGAGGCCGGCGAGCGGAAGCGCTGCCGCCTCGTGCCACGACAGGCGTGCGGGCTTCGGGAATACGTTCTCGGCCGGGATGACGATCTGCTCGGCGTAGGTGCCCTGATCGGGCCCGCCCAGAATGCGGAAGCCACGCCCGGGTGCGCGCTGATCGGCGCCCCACGAGAGCGACGGCAGGATGATGACCTCGTCGCCCTCAGTCAGCCGCGAGACACCCGCGCCCACTTTGTGAACGACGCCGGCACCGTCGGAGCCCAGCGTGAGGGGCAGCGGTACCTTTGCCACGCCCTTTCGCACGAACACGTCGCGGCGATTGAGGGCCGCGGCTCGCAGCGCCACAACGACTTCGCCGGGTCCGGGCTCGGGGTCGGCGACGGTCTCGATAACGAGGACCTCGGGTCCACCTGGCTCATGCATCCGGATTGCCTGCACGAACGCTCCTCAAACTCGCTTACGGGGCAGGTGTGGGCACGATAGCCGCCCGGTGCCCTCGCGGGACGCGATCAGTCGGACGGACGCGTGGCGCTGAGCAGCGGGAATACGGCCACAGGTACACGCCCGCGTCTCCATGCGACTGCGAGGGACCCGTTGGAGTGCCCGAGAACCTGACCGGCCGGCACGACGACGCCCTCGCTCAGCCCGTCCTCATATGCGGAAAGCGCACCGAGACCGATGCGGTCGCCACCGGTGGAGACGATCCAGAAGCCGATGCCACTTCGCTGGTCAGCCGCCGAGGCAATGCGCAACTGGCCGGCCAACGGGGCCACCACAGTGACGCCGGGGGCCGACGTGAGGACCACCGGCTGATTGGCGGCATCGATATATCGAACCGGCGACGATGCGGGCGGGGCGAGGGGGAACGCGAACCCGTCAATGACGGCGGGGCGTCGCGAGGTGGGGTCGCCACCCTGCGCCAGGGCCGTACCGGTCGCGGCAGGCACGAGGCCACCCCAGATGGTGACCATTGCCGGCCCGTCGGTGGGGGTGACTGCCGGGATGATGGCAGGCGCGCTGATCGACGCCCCGGGGGCCGCGGTCGATCCGGCGGGCGCGCAGGTGGGTGCGGGGTTCTGCGCCGTGGTGAGCACCGGCAGCATCGGGTCGCCGCCGAGTGCAGCGAAGAACGTGCCCACGCCATCCGACCAGCCGGCGTTCAGCCCCCGAGGATCGTTGCTGGCTCCCACCGGCGCCCATCTGCCGCTGATGGCGCCGATGGTGGTGAGTCCGTCGGCCGCGTAGTTGCCCAGGGTGCGGGCTGCCATCGTGATCGCAGCCGCCTCGTCGGGGAATACGATGCCCGGCCCCAGGCCGAATGCATTGTGAATCTCCTGCGCGGGCCCGTATGTCTGGAGCATCGTCTCCTGTGCCGTGATGGCCACGAGAAAGCGCGGGTCGATGCCGTTGGCGATTCCCTCGCGCACGAACACCGCGCCATTACCGGCCAGCGGGCTGCCCACCGCCGCGAGCTGGGCATCGAGCGCCTGCGAATCAGCGGCGGCGGTGCAGTGAAGTTCGGTTGCGCCCACACCACTCGCGCCACCGGAGCCGATGAGCAAGGCGACGCCCCCGGCCAGAAGGGCAGCGAACGCAACGCGGGCAGGTCGGGGAATCACCACGGGGCGGGAATGTACCGGTGCCGCCGGGGGCTGGGGGTGGACGGCCGCACATGTTGCACAGCACCCCGCGGCGGTTGCTCGGCTAGCGTGCGCGCATGTCCGAATCCGCTGGCCCCAGCCGTCCAGTCGCCATGACACTCGCCGTGATCACCGGGCTCGCCTTCGTGGGCATCCTGGCCGGACTGGCGCTCGGGATGCTGGCCGTGGCGGGCATCTGCGGCATGGTGCTGGTGCTGATGTGGTTTGTGCTGATGGG
>Ga0208960_1000183_pt1 | contig 35055 bp, 31 predicted proteins | sample GreLakmeON33MSRF_FD_187703 | JGI IMG/M metagenome (GOLD analysis project Ga0208960, IMG submission 187703) | Freshwater lentic microbial communities from great Laurentian Lakes, MI, USA - Great Lakes metaG ON33MSRF (SPAdes) | ecosystem: Environmental > Aquatic > Freshwater > Lake | place: Great... | reverse complement strand
CAATGAAAGTGAGCAAAGAAGTGATCCAGTTGATTGAATATTCTTGCAAACTTGACCACTGAGTAACAGCTCGATCAATTAAATCCTCGGCGGCTTCATGATCCCCCGTCCGCAACGCTTCTTTGGCTTGTTCCCAAAGTGGAGTACGCATCCGTTTGATTTCGTCAGAAGAAAGCTTAGGATCGCTCATCTGTCCTTCTCTATTTACGGGGTAGGCCAAGCACGCGCTCAGCGATGATGTTGCGCTGGATGTCGCTTGTGCCCCCAGGAATAGTTCCTCCGAAAGAGCGAAAATAAGAAGTTGTCCAAGAACCCTCGCGCCACATTTGTGGTCCCATCACTTCGCTGTCGAGCGATTCAACTCCCTTACACTCAGATCCGTAAGCCAATATTTCCTGCAGAGTTTCGCTGCCATAAAGTTTGAGTAAGGAATGTTCTGGCGCCGCGCTTCCTCGCATGAATTTAGAAAAACCGCGATAGCCCATAAGAGTTAGAGCTTCAGAATCGACATGGAAACCAGCCACTCGGCTACGAAATACTTGATTGTCGCGAAGCAGCCGGCCATCAGCACCGGGCTGATCCCCTAATTCGATCAAAGCATCGAGCGCGCGCATTACGTCGTAGGCATAATCGATCCAGAGCATGGCTCGCTCGTGTCCTAACGAAACTTGAGTTAAAGCCCACCCTTGATTTAAATCACCGAGCAAGTGGGATTTCGGAACAGAAACGTCGGTGAAAAATACTTCGTTGAAATCGGTGTAGTCCGGTTCAGTTAACTCTGCGAAAGGTCTTGCTTCGATGCCGGGTGACTTCATATCAATAACTAGAGCACTAATTCCTTTGTGCTTGGGCACATCGGGGTCAGTACGAACAAAGCACAAACACCAGTCAGCGTGATGAGCCCCGGACGTCCATACTTTTTGTCCGTTAACGATGAACTGGTCGCCATCAAGAACTGCTCTCGTGCTGAGTCCAGCCAAATCCGATCCTGCCCCGGGCTCGCTCATCCCTAAGCACCAACCAATTTCGGCTCGCAAAGTGGGCAACAGCCACTTCTCTTTTTGTTCTTGGGTGCCGTAATCACGAATGCTCGGAGCCACGATCCCTAGACCTTGAGGATTGAGTGTTCGAGGAATCATTCGCCGCTTCATTTCTTCAAAATAAATCATCTGCTCGGTGGCGTCAGCGTCACGGCCACCTAATTCGGCTGGCCAGCCCGGCACGAGCCAGCCGGCATCGAACAATGTTCGCTGCCAAGAACGCGCCCAATCGGGGAGGTCGGCACTCGATCGCCGAGGCTGGCTCAGGACACTTCGCTCAGGAGAGTTAGCGTCAAGCCAGGCAGTCAATTCGGCCCTAAAGGCTTCTTCGATTTTACTGGTCTCTAGTTTCACGATACAAACGATAGTCAGTTGTCAGCGACGCTGGGTTAACAACATCGCCCCCGCCATCGGGCCACCGCCAGCACAAGCCACCGCCACTTCAGGATTACCGCTTACTTGGCGCTCCCCGCCCTCGTTCCAAAGTTGAACGCAGGCTTCATGGAGAAAACCAAAACCGTGCAGCCGACCGGCCGAGAGTTGACCTCCATGAGTATTCAGTGGAAGTTCACCGTCACGAGCAATGCGGCTACCACCTTCGACGAATGGACCGGACTCCCCTTTCCCGCAAAAACCCATGGCTTCAAGCCACGTCATAGTAATGAAAGAAAATCCGTCGTACATCTCAGCGACCTGAACGTCTTGGGGTTTTAGATCAGTTCGTCCCCACATCTGAGACCCTGCGTCACGAACCGCCATCGTAGAAAGATCATCAAATTGGTCCCATGATGGTCGACCGTGTAATGCCGTTCCCAGTGCTTCCACTTGAATAGGCGGCTTGCGCAGATCATCCACTGTGTCTATTTGCGACACGATCACCGCGGTGCCACCATCACAAGGCACATCACAGTCGTAAAGACTTAGCGGCGTAGAGATCATTCGAACGTTTAGATAGTCGTCCATAGTCATCGGGTCGCGATAAATGGCGTTGGGGTTAAGGGCAGCATTCTTTCGGGCGTTAATGGCAATTTGTCCCAACTGCTCTCGAGTCGTTCCGTATTCATGAAAATGGCGATTGGCCATCATTGCTATCCACATAGCCGCCGATGGAGCCGAGTACGGAAGTAACCATTCCATAAAACCACTAGCGCGATAACTCGAACCTGGACTACCGCCGGGCATAACCGCGGAGCGGCCCTCATTGCCTTGAGCGCTCCCTTCCCACACACTCCGGAAACATAAAACGTGTTTTGCTAATCCCGCCGAAACCGCAAGACAAGCGTTAATGACCGCTCCTAGTTGAGACGGCAACTCCATTGATCCAGTCCACCAATTGAGATTTAGCCGCAGCGCGTCGTGCACTTCAGTAATACCCGCTCCCGAAAAACCCAATGGAGTTTCCATGCCTCCGGGGTAAGTCGACAAACCATCAATATCGCTAGTGGTTAGGCCCGCGTCACTTACTGCGGCCAGACACGCATCGAGAGTCAACTCGAGCGGGTCACGATAAAGTCGCCGCCCGATATCGGATTGCCCAGCCCCAGAGATAACTGCGCGTCTCTCGCCTATTAGGTCAAATGATTCAGAGGAAGCCGGTGAACTCATGGACGCCCACTTTCATCAGGGGTGAACAGCGGAATCCATACTTCTTCATCTTCATGAGCTTCAAAAATGACTTTTACTGGCATACCAATTTTCACTTCTTCTGGATCGCAGCCAACGATATTGGTGGTTATTCGCAAATCGTCTTGCTCTAGGCAACGAACTACTGCCAATACGAAAGGAACTTCAAGACCGGGCATCCACGGCTGGTAATTGATGGTGAAAGTTAGAATTTCGGCTTTTCCGGAGACTGCTTCAATGACGATATTTTTAGAGTGGCACAACGGGCACAACACTGTGGGCGGGTGAAGGTAATAGCCGCAGTCGGCACAGCGCTGAAACCGTAGTTCTCCGTCGCGCCCACCGTGCCAGTAATGCTCATTACGTTTTCCCACGCGGGGAAGAATACGGAACGGAACTTCAGTGCTCATTGGTTTTCTTCTTCGTCAACATCAGCAGCATTAGAAAATCCTTCTCGAGCAAACGGAATTGCTTCAGCGGCGGGAAGTAACCCGAAGCCCGGAACAGTTAGCATCACTGAGCCCAAAACTTCATCCCACGATGCGCCGACCTCTCGAGCCAAACCCGCATGGCGTGCCACTCCTTCACCGTTACGCAAAATAACTCCACACGCCAAACGAATTAATTCATGAGTTTTGCGATCGGGGGCAGACAGGGAATCGACTTGAGCCATCCACGCGCTTTGTGCTTCATGAAGCGCAGGAAACACTTCGTGGATGGGTTCCTCGAAAGGAAAGTTCCAGTCGGATTGGGGGCTCAAGTCAGGGTCTCGCTTTCCAGATTAGGGCGTGGTGGCAGCGTGGCCGTTAACTGACGCTGCTGTCAATTTAACCGTAGCGGCTTTCCCCCGCCTCGGATCCAAGGACCCGACCGAGTAAAGCCTGGAGCCTATTGTTTTACCCGTGGCTCATGATTTTTCTGCAATGTTCATCCCCTCCCAATGTGCCGTTTTGACCATGGAATTACAAAACGGAGTCGTGGGTGAAAGCGCGACCATTGGCGATCTGGCCCAAGAGGTAAACCGCGTCGGAGTTATTAGCAATACCGCGCGAGTGTTAGCCAGCGCTCGTAAAGCCAAGGCCACCGTCGTTCATTGTCTGGCCGAGTTCAATGCCGACCGTAAACTCATGCGCGCGAATGCGCCTTTGTTAAGAATGATCGCTCGATCCGACCCCCACCTAATTGCGGGCAGTAGCGAAGTTGCCCTAGTGGCCGAACTGGGACCGGAACCAACTGATTTAATTTCATCTCGCCAGCACGGCTTGACTCCATTCCCAGGAACAGACCTCGATCAAATACTTAGCACTAGATCGATAAAGACAATTGTCGCTACTGGAGTTTCGGTCAACATCGGAATTACCGGACTCGCCATGGTGGCAGTTGACTTGGGTTATCAAGTCGTTTTGGTAACTGACGCAGTGGCGGGAGTACCGCATAAATATAGCGAATCGGTAATTGAAAACACATTGAAACCCCTTTGCACTTGCCTCACCACCGAAGAAGTAGTTGGGTACTTCGAAGGGCAGACCCGAGACGCGTAGGGGTTATTGGAGGCGGCGGCGGGAATCGAACCCGCGTCCAGGGTTTTGCAGACCCTTGCCTGAACCACTCGGCTACGCCGCCAAGAATAAGCGTGAATTAATAGAGTACCGGCAGACGTGTTCCTCGCCTTCGCTTCGGTCGCCTAATATCACCAGTCGTGATCTCTAGCATCAATATTCTGGCGGTAGGAGCCTCGGGCCCAGACTGGCGCCTAGACCGAGCAGAGATAAACGCGGGTTGGGGTAGCTCGGGCGGAAAAGGCCAAGTCGCCGTATGCGCCCCAGACGAAGACGCCCTCACTCTTGGGGTCCAAGCCGCACTAAGAGCACTCGATGCCTCTGGTCTTCAAATTGACATCGTTGACGGTCTCTGGTGGGGAACTAGTCGTCCTCCGTTTGCTGAAGGACCCAGCCACGCAATAATGGCGCGCGCCATTGGGCTTTCAGCGCGATCTGCGGGCGCGCTTTGTTCGGGTTCAACCCACTCGGGAATGGAAGCATTGTTCGGAGCGGCCGACGCAATTGGTTCTGGTACGGCACGAGTTGCCTTGGTGGTTGTTTCTGACGCGCTCATTCCCGGCCTCGGAACAAATTACGAAACCCATTCGGGAGCGGGAGCGGCCGCGGTGGTCCTCGTGTCCCACGGAGGAAACGCCACTTTAGGAGCAAGAATTACCCGAACCAATCCTTATCTCGATCGCTATCGAGGCGACGGAGAAACTTCTACTCGAGATTTTTACGACCCTCGCTTGTTTCGAGAAGAGATATTTCTTCCTTCAATGCAAGAAATCGGAGAACACCTAAGCGTGCTGGACATAAACAACTGGTCAATCCCTGATCCTGATGGTCGCCTCGGCTCTACCGCGGCCCGCCAACTCGGAGTTAAAAATCTTGTCTCAGATTTCGCCAACACCGAACTCGGTGACACTGGAGCCGCCGCGGCTCTTCTAGGTGGCATTGGTTCACTCGATGTCGCGGGATCGCTGGCCATTATCGGCACTGGTGGTGGCCGAACAAGCGCAGTAGAGATTAAAGCCAAAGGACCAGTACCCGGAGCGAGTGAAGTGAGGGGGGATATTTCGGGGGGAACTTCAGTTAGGTATACCGCCGTAGCCCGAGCCCGAGGTCAACTAGTTGGTTCGGGAGAAACAGTTCCGATGGGAGTCCCACCCCAAAGTGCACAGTTTGTGCGCGGTGGAGACGAAATGCTCACTTTATTAGGCGCTCGCTGCGTTGACTGTGGAACTATTAATACCCCACCCTCTATTCACCCTCACTGCATTTCTTGTGGAGGAACAAAATTCGTGCTTGAGCAATTGTCCCGCCGAGGACGAGTCCACACTTTTGTTATTAATCAAACCATGCCCGCCCCTTTCGTGGCTCCGTTACCCATAGCAGTAGTTGATCTTGAAGACGGCGCTCGCATCATGCTGCAAGGAGTGGGCGACGGGTCTGATATGGAAATCGGAATGGACGTTGAATTGATATTGCGCCGTTACGCCCACGAACGCGGAGTTCCGGTTTACGGATACAAGGTAAAAGCCCTATGAGTTGGAATCGCGTCGCGGTAGTAGGCGGTGGCCTAATAAAATTTGGAGAATTATTTGAACAAAGTTATGAGCAGATGGCCGCTGGAGCCTTTGCCGCCGCGGTGGAAAGCGTCGACGAAGGCTTCGAACCGACTCAGGTCGAAGCGGCGTTTGTCGCCACCCAGCGCGGCACCCTTTGGGGCCAAGAGGGAATAGGGGGAAATACCATTCCGAGCGCTATCGGTCTTCCCGGAATCGCCTGTACCCGAATCGAAAACGCGTGCCCCTCAGGATCTGATGCATTTCGTATTGGAGCGATGGCCGTGGCTAGTGGAGTCCACGACGTTGTTCTCGTTATCGGAGTAGAAAAAATGCGCGATAAATCAGCCGAGGAAGGGCTGTTGGCTCGAGCCGCCGCGGGACACCCAATTTTCACTCGGGGAGAAACTGCGCCCGTTCTTTTTGCTCCATTCGCCACTCGCCATATGCACGAATTTGGAACCACTCGAGAGATGCTGGCTTCAGTAGCGGTAAAAAATCATCACAACGGCGCACTCGATCCTTACGCTCACTTTCAAAACGAAATAACTATTGAAAACGTCATCAACTCCCCCGCAGTTTGTTCTCCTCTTCACTTGCTTGATTGCTGCCCGCAGACCGACGGAGCCGCCGCAGTTCTTCTAGTCAGCGCGGAAATAGCCGAGCGTTACACTAAAAATCCAGTCTGGGTCGCAGGGTTCGGTGTAGCTACTGACCACCCCTATCTGCACGAAAAATCGACTTTCACTTCCATGCAGGCCACCGAGATGGCAGCAGAACGGGCTTACGCCATGGCCGGCATTGGGCCGAACGATATCGATTGTGCTGAAGTCCACGACTGTTTCACTATTACCGAAATTCTTGATATCGAAGATCTTGGTTTTGTGGAAAAAGGCAAGGGAGGTGTGGCTTCGTTGGAAGGAGACACCTCTTTGACGGGACGGATCCCGATCAACACTTCGGGTGGGTTGCTCGCTAAAGGCCACCCCATTGGTGCTACTGGAGTAGCGCAAATGGTTGAGTGCTGGTGGCAGTTGCGAGGCGAAGCACAAGATCGTCAAGTCGCAACTCCTAACGGTTACGCCCTTCAACATAACGTTGGTGGCCGAGGATCAGGAGTTTCGGTAGTAAATATTCTCACCAATAAGCGCTCCCCGAAATGAGCGAGTATCGATGATTCGCTACGAAGTCGCCGATGGCGTTGGGGTAATTACCCTTGACCGGCCCGAATTTAAAAATGCTCTTACGATTGAGATGCGCGACGACATCGTGGCGGCGGTGCGTTCGGCTAGATCTGATGCCAATGTGCGGGCACTATTAATAACCGGTGCTGGCGATGCATTTTGTGCAGGAATGGACTTAAGTGCGTCCACGGTAGCCACCGCATCTGAGCCGGGATACGAACCCCGTAGCACCAGCGAAGCTCTGCGTATTGGGGTACAGGCATTTATTCGCGAACTCTGGGATCTTGATAAGCCCACCGTGGCCGCGGTTAACGGAGCTGCGGTCGGCCCCGGGGCCCATCTCGCTTTGGCGTGCGACTTCGTGATCGTTCATGAAAAAACCCGCTTTATTTGGTCATTCGCTAAATGGGGTTTAGTGGTCGACGCCGGCGGCGCTTACCTTCTACCTCGTTTAGTGGGACTACCTCGAGCTAAGGCCATGGTTCTACTCGGTGAAGGGGCGGTTGGCCAAGAAGCCGTTGACCTCGGACTCGCCTACCGATGTGTTGCGGCTTCGGATCTGACCAACGAGGCGAAGGCACTCGCGGCGCGTTTGGCGGCCGGCCCCACCCGGTCACTAGGTCTGTCAAAATCCTTGCTCAACGCTTCGTTTGAGACCGATCTCGCTCATTGTCTTGACCAGGAGGGCGCTTACCAATCGCTAGCCGCCACTTCGGTTGATCTAGCTGAAGGCATGGCTGCATTTAAAGAAAAGCGCGACCCCAAATTCACCGGTCGTTGAGTTTGGTTGTTTTTGACTAAAACGACTAAAACATTGTTTGAGAAAATATTTTAATAATTATCAACTATTACCAGAGGAGCGTAATGGGTTTGTTCGACGGAAAAGTAGTAATTGTCACTGGAGCTGGGCGCGGCATTGGACGAGAAGAAGCACTGATGTTTGCGCGCGGTGGAGCTTCGGTCATCGTCAATGATTTGGGTGGTGCTCGTACCGGTGAAGGATCAGATGTGGGCCCAGCCCAACAAGTAGTAGAAGAAATTATGGCCGAAGGTGGGAAAGCTCAAGCTAATACTGACGACATTGCTACTTGGGCCGGGGGAGAACAAATTGTTGCTCAAGCAGTAGAGACTTTTGGTGGCCTTGATATTTTGATCAACAACGCGGGAATCTTGCGGGACAAGATGAGTTTCAATATGACCGAAGAGGAATGGGATTCGGTTATCGCGGTCCATCTCAAGGGGCACTTTGCTCCCGCGCGATTTGCCGCCGCCTACTGGAGACAAAAAAGTAAAGATTCTGGCGAATCGGTTAACGCAAAAATAGTTAATACTTCGTCTGAATCTGGTCTCTACGGAAACGCAGGCCAAGCAAACTACGCCGCGGCTAAAGCGGGCATAGCGTCGATGACAATCGTTCTCGCGCGCGAACTCGAACGCTTTGGAGTAAGAGTTAACGCTATTGCCCCCGTGGCTCTAACTCGGCTCACCGAAGACCTCATGGGTGGGGTGGTTGACGACACTGCGGCCAAGGCTTCTCTCGATCCCGCCAATGTCGCCGCTGCGGTTGGCTGGTTGGCCTCGGATCTATCCGACGGAGTCAACGGCCAAGTCGTCAAAATCGGCGGCGGGGTTTGCCAAATAGTCGAAGGCTGGCGACCGGTGAGCGAGCTCAAGAGCGATGTCCCCTTCACTATCGAATCCATTGCCGCAGGACGAGAAACCTTATTTAAAGCTTCAGATCCGGGCATTCCTCCGTTCTTGCTTCAAATCGAGCGCTAACGCCAAAGGTCGCTACGAGCGCGGCTCGGTTCGTCAGCGGATACGCTACACCTGACACCAACGTCAGGTTCATTGACCGTCAATCCGCAAAGGGGGCCCGCAGTGGATGTTGACCTCGTCGAACTCGCAAAACGGCGGGACCGAACATCGGACAATCCGAGTGTCGATCCCGTAACCGCGGAAGTCGTGCGCGGCGCGCTCGAAACTGTGTGTTTCGAAATGGCCACCTACGTATCCCGCACGGCCACAACTCCGATTCTTAATCAGAGCAATGAGCGCAACGCAACCATTCTTGATGCTCGCGGTCGCTTGGCCGCGCTTTCAGTTGGAATTCCCCAGTTCATGCTCACTTCAACTTTGCCGGTTCGTTTTGCTTTAGATTTTCTTGGGCCCGAAGAATTCCGCGAAGGTGATGTTTTCGTCGCCAACGATCCCTACCACGGTGGAGGACATCTTCCCGATTACAACGTCTTCGCGCCAATTTTTGCTGACGACCACGGAACTCGCCGCATGGTTCTTATTGCCAGCATCCAGTGCCACCACGGTGACACAGGCGGAGGGGTGCCGGGTGGTTACAACATCACTGCGTCTGATCTTTGGGGTGAAGGCGTGCGGTGGCCAGTAATAAAAGTTATTGATCAAGGAAAAGAACGGCGTGATGTCCTTTATGCGCTTTCGGCTAATAATCGCATTCCAGGTTACATCGGAGACTTACGCGCTCAAATTGGCGCCTCCCAGTTAGCTGCGCAGCGGTTAGGAGTAGTGCTGGAGCGCTACGGGGCAACCACGGTTGAAGAATCAGTTGACTTTATGATTGATTACGCGGCTCGCCGATTTCGTGAAGAAGTGACCAGTTGGCCGGATGGAGTTTACGAAGCTGACGCCTACGTCGATCACGATCCCCTAGGAAACCCCGATGTTCATCTACACGTAAAGATTACGGTGGCGGACGACAAAATAAAGATTGATTATTCTGGATCTGACGACCGACAAGAGTTGCAGGCGTGGTCGACTTTTGGTAACACCCGCGGCTATACCGTGGGGCAAATAGCAGCCATGATGGATCCAGAGATTCCAAAAAATGAAGGATTTTTTGAACAGATCGAGTTAGTGGTACCCCCCGGGTGTGTACTAAATCCTCACCCGGGAAAACCGGTAAGTGCGGGTACTCATCACCCCGGAGCCGATGTGGGTGAAGTGATAGCGGTGGCTATGCAACACGTGCTGCCCGATAAGGCTGTTCCCCAAACTTATAAAACTGGAATCCCTACCATCATTGTTGGTAACGACCCCCACACCGGTCTCCCCTTTACCGATCATTCCGCGGAGGTATACGCCGGATGGTGCAACGCGGCTAAAGGGATGGATGCTTGGGGGGCTCAGGCCGCCAGTTTTGGAAACCTTTGGAAAGCCACTGCAGAAATAAACGAAAGTCTTTTCCCTCACATTCAGTGGGGTCGTGATTACCGCATTGACTCGGGTGGGCCTGGGCAATGGCGCGGCTTGTGTGGAAGTCACTACGAAAAAGAAGTATTGGTTGACGCCAAGGTTTATACCTACGTCGTAGGAATGAAGTATCCGATGCCGGGAATCTGCGGAGGTATGCCTGGCGCCCCTAACGAGATGATTATTCGATACGGATCGGACGACCCGTATCGGGTAAAGCACACCGCAGATTGGGTTCCGGTTAAAGCCGGCGACCGAATTATGTACGACTACGGTGGCGGTGGTGGTTGGGGTGACCCGCTCGACCGCGAACCGCAAGCAGTGCTCGATGACGTACTCGATGAATACGTAAGTGTCGAACGAGCCGAGATCGATTACGGAGTCGTTTTGACCGGTTCACTTGATGATCTGACCTTAGAAATCGACGAAGACGCCACTAAAAAAATTCGGTCCGAGCGTCAAGCACGAGCGGGGTCTTAAGGATTTCTTATGGGTTATCGGGTCGGGGTTGACGTAGGAGGAACTTTTACCGACCTTATTTGTATAACTCCTACCGGAGATGTCGTACTAGATAAAACCCCCACCACCCTAGAAAATCAGTCAGTAGGGGTAATGGTCGGCTTAAGTCAACTAGCAGAACAATTCAATCTTTCTCGAGAAGAGTTTTGCTCAGAATTAGATATTTTCGTTCACGGAACCACTACCGCAGACAACACCATGATCGAGATGAACGGCGCCGCTACTGGCCTATTAGTCACCGAAGGTCATCGAGACGAAATAGAAATGCGACGGGTTCACAAAGAGAAAATTTGGGACCCGTCTTACCCTGCGCCTACGCCAATAGCCAAGCGTCGAGCGCGAATAGCGATACCGGAGCGGATGGACTCAACTGGATCGATACTTCTGCCTCTCGACGAAGAAGCGGTAAGAGTTGGGACCCGTCGGCTGCGCGCCTTGGGAGTGGAGTCGGTTGCGATCATGTTTCTTTTCTCCTACGTCAACCCTCAACATGAATTGCGCGCCGCACAAATCGTGCGGGAAGAGTTTCCTGATGTAGCCCATATATCGCTATCGCACGATGTCATGTCGCGGGGACCTGAATTTGAACGAGTATCCACCACACTGGTGAACGCTTACGTCGCACCGCGCATTAGTTCTTACATTGATCAATTAAAGACCAGCCTGCTGGAAGCGAAATACACTGGGCCACTTTTGATTATGCAATCGACTGGCGGAGTAATGCCCCCCGACTACGTGGCCAAGCGAGCGGTGTCACTCTTAGGGTCAGGACCGACCGGTGGAGTCATGGGGTCAGCCCTTGCGGCTCAAGCGGCCGAGATCCTCGATTTCGTATCGGTAGATATGGGCGGAACCAGTTTCGATGTGTGTCTAGTTCGTGGGGGCCGGCCAGAAATAAAAACTGATTGGAATTGGCGTTACCGCTATTACATCGGACTACCAATGGTTGACGTGCAGAGCGTGGGTGCGGGGGGTGGGTCAATAGCCCGCGTTCGCCAGGGCGCGCTGCTAGTGGGCCCAGAAAGCGCTGGGTCTAACCCGGGTCCAGTTTGTTATCAACGCGGCGGTATACGCCCCACCGTCACCGACGCTGACGCGGTACTGGGTTACTTGCCCCTAACCAGTTTCGCTAACGGGAGAATGAAACTTGATGTTGATGAGGCACGAGCAGCAATCGAGCGTGAAGTGGCTGAGCCGCTAAAAATAGATGTAATCGAGGCGGCTTGGGGCATCGAACGAATCGTCAACTCGAACATGGCCAATGAAACTCGCCGAGTTCTCGCCTCACACGGAGCCGACCCCCGAATGCTTTCAATGATTGCTTACGGAGGAAACGGTGCCGTGCACGCATGGGCAATCGCCCAAGAACTAGGCATCAAGCAAGTGGTTATCCCTAAAGCGGCACCCGCTTTTTCGGCTCTGGGCGTACTGATCGCCGATTACGTAATCGATATCGTGCGGGCGTACGTAATCCCGCTAGCACAAATTGATCTGAATCGAGTTGAAAGCTTGATTCGCGACCTACACGCTGAAGTTGACCAAGAGATCGCCCCTCTCGGTCTAAGTTCAGACGACATAGACCTAGGCGTTTATGCCCAGATGTGCTACCCCGGACAAAACTTTGACATGAGTGTTCCCCTATCAAGCGAAACCAAAATAGAGGACGCCACTCTTATTGATCTGGTAGAACGGTTCCATGACCAGCACGAGGCTGAGCGGGGCTTCTCGTTCAAGGCTCAAGCACCCATCCTTCGCGGCGTACGGCTGGCTGCCCGGGGTTACACCCCCAAGCCCGACCGACTCGCCGAAATGGGAGTCATAAGCGACGCCAGTAAAGCCCAGAATGGTACCCGGGCGGCTTATTTCGGCGACGGGTTTATTGACACCCCGGTGTACGAAGGGCGACAACTTGGGGCCGGAGTCAAGATTGCGGGACCGGCATTGATAGAAGAGCCTTTTACCGTAGTAGTAGTTCCGCCTGGCGGCAATATCGTAATTGATGAGTCAGGAAATTATTTACTCAAACTAAAATAGGTACAACAATTTCGTGTTTGTCCCATGCGCGTGCGACAATGAAGTGAATGAGTTATTCGTGCGTACTTTTTGATTTCTACGGAACCTTGGCTCGCGCTACTGAATGGGTGTCCGTTGATGTCGTGTTGGCCGAACACGGAGTCGAGCTAACTGACGACGTGCGCAAAAAATGGTGGGACAACGGCCTTGATGGTGCCGATCATTCAGAGCATTCCGAAACTCGGGAACACTACGTAGAGTGGCAACGAGGTCGTCTTCTTGGTGTACTGGCTGAAACTGACCTTCACCCGGGTGAGTACGAAGTCGTGGTAGAAAAATTACGCAACGGTAACGAAAGTCGAGTTCTGGAGGCCTACGACGAAACCTCCGAAGTGCTTGCCACTTTAAGAGACCGGGGCATCACTTTGGCTATTTGTTCCAACTGGGATTGGGATCTCAACGAAGCGGTTGCGGAAGCGGGATTGACTGATGCGGTCGATACGGTGGTGTCGTCAGCCTGGGCGGGAGCGCGTAAACCCCATCCCCGGATTTTTGATTACACCCTCGAAAAAGTTGGCGTTAGTTCCGAAAATGTCGTATTCGTTGGTGATACTTGGGGCCCAGATGTTATCGGGCCCCAATCAGCGGGCATGACTCCGGTGTATCTCCGTCGAGACGGCCACTGGCCTGACGACACCGCCCCCACCGAACTTGACCCCGACGCTCGGTCTCATGAAGGAGTCATAATTTCGCCCGATCTTCGAGTCGTCCTTGATTTATTTGATGAGTAAGACCGAATAATGGTTATCTAGTAGCGTCATCAGCACTTTGGCCCTACGAGAGGATCCGTCATGACTAGCACTATCTCCCCTGCGCAGCTTGACCACACCGCCGAGCGTTTACGCAAGGTATTTAACACTGGTCGCACTCGCCCACTCGCTTGGCGCCGCGAACAGCTAAAAGGACTGCGGTCAATGCTGATAGAGCGAGAAGAAGACTTTCTCGCGGCGTTGGCGACTGACCTCGGAAAACCTCGGCTAGAAGCCTGGGTAACCGAGATCGGTTTCACTATTAACGAAATAAATCTCACTCTAAAAAATCTCAAGCGCTGGACTAAGCCCAAGCGAGTAAGCACGCCCATGTTCATCAAGCCTGGGTCGGGGCGGGTGATAAGAGAACCTCTTGGAACCGTGCTGGTAATTGCCCCTTGGAATTACCCTCTTCAACTCGCTCTCGCTCCGTTAATAGGAGCCTTGGCGGCCGGAAACACAGTTGCCCTCAAACCGTCAGAGATCTCGTCCGCAACTTCGAACACCATCGCTCGCCTTGTTCCCCAATACGTTGACGCCGAAGCCGTATCTATCGTCGAAGGGGGTGTGAGCGAAACCCAAAACCTTCTGCAGCAAAAATGGGACTACATCTTTTACACCGGCAACGGTGCTGTTGGTCGTCAAGTTATGGCCGCGGCGGCACAACATCTAACTCCCGTTACGCTTGAACTCGGCGGGAAAAGCCCAGCCATCATCGATAAGTCAGCCAACCTCGAGGTAGCGGGGCGGCGGTTGGCTTGGGGAAAATTCCTTAACTCGGGCCAAACTTGCATTGCTCCCGACTACGCCCTGGTAGATAAAAGCGTAAAGGATGAACTGGTTAAATACATCCAGGCGTCTATCACCGATTTTTATGGCTCTGACCCGTCGACAAGCCCCGATTACGCCCGGATAATTAACGATCGTCATTTTGGCCGGCTTACCGCTTTGATTGATTCGGGTTCGGTTCTTATCGGTGGCCAACACGATGGTTCCACTCGTTTCATTGCTCCTACTGTGCTTGATGGAATAAGCGGCGACTCGGCGGTAATGCAAGAGGAGATATTCGGTCCAATTCTTCCGTTGATCACAGTTGACAGTTCCGACGAAGCGATTGCTTTTATAAATGAACGCGATAAGCCTTTAGCGCTTTACGTTTTCGCCCAAGACGACAAAGTTATTGATCAAGTTTTAGATCAGACCAGCAGCGGTGGCGTTTGTGTCAACGGCGTTATCCTCCAGGTTGCTGCCCCAAACTTGCCTTTCGGTGGAGTAGGAGAAAGTGGAATGGGTAATTACCACGGTCGAGCCAGTTTCGACATATTCACGCACGCTAAGCCGGTATTACGACGCGGAACTCGCCCTGACCCGGCTTTGGCGTATCCGCCTTACACGAAAAAGAAAGAAAAAATGATTCGGCGGTTTTCGTAATCTAATTACGCGACCTTACCCACGGGGTAGACCTAAAATTCGCTCGGCGATTATGTTGCGCTGAACTTCGGAAGTCCCCCCCGCGATTGAAGCCGCCCCGCTCCAGAGCCACTGACGCTGCCACTTGCCGTCGCCCGGCAAATTTTCACTTCCTCGCCATAAAGGTGCTGCGGGGCCAGTGATATTCAATGCTCGCGCTGATAGCGCCTGGCTCATTTCGCTCCAGAAAAGTTTGATCCAACTGGTCTCAGACCCCGGTTCTTCACCGCGGGCCAAACGCGACAGCGCCCGCCAATTGTGCAGGCGTAGAAGCCTCACCTCAACGAAAGATTGGGCTAAGGCGTCGGAAGTTTCAACATCGTCGAGCAGGCCTTCGACTTGCGCCAAAGTGTAAGCCTCAGTCAAAAACACCTCATGAACGACTTGCTCTTTAAACGCAAATACCGTTCCCCGCTCATGAGAAAGCGTAGTGCTGGCAATAGACCATCCCTCATTTACCCCTCCGATCACATTGTCGTCGGGAACAAACACATCCGAGAAAAAAACCTCATTGAACTCCGCTTCACCAGTTATTTGTACAAGCGGTCGAATTTCAATTCCGGGTGCTTGCATGTCAACTACGAGGTAGGAGATTCCCGCGTGACGAGATGCCTCGGGGTTGGTGCGCGCTAAAGCAATCCCCCATCGGGCCCACTGGGCATAACTGGTCCAGACTTTTTGACCGTTTAACAACCATCCGCCTTCGACTTTCGTCGCGGTAGTGGACAACGATGCAAGATCAGAACCCGCTCCGGGTTCGCTAAACAACTGACACCAAATTTCGGTGGCGTCAAGTATTGAAGGGAGCCACCGCTTTTTTTGTTCGTCGGTGCCAAAGGCAAGGAGCGTGGGTCCGACGTTGTTTATGCCAACTCGATTGACCGGTTGCGGGGCTCGCGCCCGAGCGTATTCCAAGTTAAAAAGCGCGACCTCTACTGGAGTAGCCGCCCGGCCTCCGTATTCAACCGGCCAATGGATTCCCACCCAGCGGTCGGTGGCGAGTTGAGCTTGCCAGTTACGGCCCCACTCCACCTCTTCGCCTAACGATAAGAACGAAGGGGGCAACTCGAGATTATTAGTCAGCCAGGTACGAATTTCTCCTGCGAAGGCCTGCTCGGCTTCAGTGAAAGCGAGGTTCATAAATCGTAGAACTGTTCGCGTTGGTTTCGAATAAACGAATCCCTCAGAGCCGAATCATCAGCGACGGCAAAGGGTCGGTAGGCGCTATCGTCCCACACGAAAACTTGATCTTTCTCTACCCGATCGAGTCGCCATTTTTGATGTACCAAGGTTCGTTTGATGATCTTATTGGTACCAGTGGTCGGTGGATCATTTAATAGTCGCAAATAACGCGGCCGCCACTTAGGCCCGATGTCGTCAAGGGAGAGCAACCAAGTACTGAACTCAGACAGGTTAAAGTCGGCGCCGGCGCGCAATACCAAGCCGGCCATGACTTGATCTCCAGCTTGATGGTCAGGAACCCCATAGACCGGAGCAAGCACTACGTCAGGGTGACGGCTAAGAGCGGTTTCAATGGGCTGGGCGGGAAAGTTCTCACCGTCAACTCGCAACCAGTCGGCATTGCGACCAGCGAAATAAAGATAGGAATCTTCATCGAGATAGCCCAGATCCCCAGTCCAATACCATCCAAAACGCAAGGTGCGCTCATTGGCAACATCGTTGTTGTAATACCCCTCAAAGGGGCCAGCACCGTTGGTGTTAACTATTTCCCCCACACAATCTTGCGCATTCATTAGCCGGCCGTTTGAGTCAAATTGAGCTCGGGGTAAAGGCTCACCGTCTTCGCTGACTACTTTTATGAAATCTTCTACTTGCCCTAATGCACCAGGACGTTCTTCACGGTCACTATTTACCGCAATACCGCCTTCAGTGGCACCATAAGCATCGATTACGTCTACTCCAAAACGTTGGGCGAAAGAATTCACTACTTCTGGTGACCCTTCGTTACCAAACGCAACTCGCATAGTGTTGTCGGCATCATCAGATTTTTCGGGAGTAGAGAGTAAATACGCCAAGGGTTTCCCGGTGTAGTTGAAATAAGTTGAGCCGTAGTTACGAACATCACTTATCCAGCGCGAGGCAGAAAACTTACGGGCCAGACCAACTGATGCTCCTACCACTAAAGCGGGCGCCCAACCCACCATTAAAGCGTTGGAATGAAATAGAGGCATGCATATGTAACCCACATCGTCGGGGCTTAAATCCATCATGATCCCCATTCGGGTACCGGTGACAAGGAACCGGCGTTGAGAACAGATCACCGCCTTGGGGGCATCCGAAGTCCCGGAAGTGAAGATGAGCGCCCAGAGGGCTTCGGGTCCAGGAGTAATACCCATCTCGGTGGCTAAATCCCCACCACCGACGAGATCGAGCGCCTCATCAAGATCGTTCCCAATAGACCCATTCGGAGCATCAGGGTCAGTCTCAAGGTACCGATTAGATACCAATAATTCGGGCAAAGCGGAAGCAACCGGTTCGAGGAGGGCTAGATGCTTAGGTTCGCTAATAACTAAGTCGCAGTTGGAGTGTTGAATGTCGCGCAGCAGGTGTTGCTCTCGGCGAGTGTGATTAAGGCCGACAATTGCCGCTCCGGCTAGCGCCGCACCACCGAAAGCAAAAAGATATTCGGGAGTGTTGTCCAACAAAATTCCAACGTGGATTCCTCGATTTAAATGTTTAGGCCGTTTTTTTTGCCGATCGAGAAAAAGGTTGGCGAATTTTTGCGCCTCGGCTAAAAATTCAGCGTGGGTGAAAGATTTATCCCCAAAGGCCAAGGCGGGGCGGTGGGCGAATTTTGGGTCGGTTCCGTTGCGGCGCAACAAAGCGGCGGCATCAACAGCCGGCATCGCTGCTTCGCCGGGGGCAGGAACCGCGCGCGGTGATGGGTGCGAGTTAGGCATGGCGCCAACATTATCTCGCCTCCGGACAACGGATTCGCCCTAGGCTCATGCCCGTGGAAGATCGACTGAACTCAGGACTTTACTTAGAGATGACCGATATGGATACCGCTACTTACGCAACCACTCGAGTCCCGGAAGTAAAATTACTGACCGGAGTTGAGCGAGCTTCGTGGTGGACCAACGCGCAACGCGATAGAACTGATTTACCCCGGGTTTTGCCCGAATTCACCTTGTTGGGGGTGTACGAAGTCGGTGACGATTTCGACGCCCCCAGCCAAACTCCTTTGGGCATTACCGGCTATCACTTTCGTCGCACCCCTCGCCCCGGCCAAGGGTCACTGTCTGGACAACCCACTATCGGCTTGTCGCTAGTTTTGATTAGTCCTCGAACGGCAAAAGATGCGGGGACTTTACGCGACTGGGGTGACTTCATTCACTTGCGTCATATTGCTCAAGTTGGAGTCCCGGGCTACACCATGGTCACTCCTTACGAAAGCGCTGATAAATCTGATCCGCGCTTTCTTCATTTCTACGAAATGGATACCGACGATCCAGAAAAAGCATTTAAATCTATGACGCCTCTAGTCGAAGAAAGAATAGGAAAACCGGGTACGGAAAAATTTGACCAGTGGGCTAATCATAAGTCTTTGCGTATTATGTATGTGAATACTTTCCGTCGAGTTGGCAACGACTAATGGATGACGATTTTTTTTCAGTAGTTAAACGCCAGCGTGCGTGCCGGCGTTATCTGGACCAGCCTGTTAGCGATTCTTTAGTAGAAGAAGTAATTACTGCCGGCACCTTTGCCCCCAGCGCAGAAAATTCGCAACCGTGGGAGTTTGTCGTAGTACGAGACAAGTCTCTTCGTGACCAGATACACGATTTAGCGCAGAGAGCGTGGAGTGGAGGTGGCCGTGATTTTTCTCTCCGCCACCTTGACGAAAAAATACTGGCTGACGTTGATGATGGGATTAGTGGAGGGGGCTACGCCACTGCTCCGGTGATGATTATCGTGGCCGGCGATACCGAACGCTGCCACCCAAAAGCGATTTCGGCGTCAATTTTGCCCGCAATTCAGAACATGCTTCTCGCGGCCACCGCCCTAGGCCTTGGTTCTGCTCTCACCACGATCACTTTAGGATTTGCCTCCGAATTACAAGCAATAGTCGCGCTCCCGGATTCGGTAGTGCCCCAGGCGATAATCCCGTTAGGCTTTCCGGCTCGTCCCTTAGGGCCGCCGCGACGAGAATCATTTTCTCAACACACTCACTGCGATCAATTCGGTAATGCGTGGGGCCAAGCTCAATAGCCTTCGTCCACTTCAACGACTCCTTCAAGGGGCTCACCGGCCATGAAGTGAACTAAATTCACCGCGAAAGCCTGACGGATACGTTCAAATGCTCGAGGAGAAGACCACGAAACGTGACCCGACAGATGCACTCGCGGGTGAGAATAAAGCCAATGGTCGACCGGCAGCGGTTCCGGATAAACCGTATCGAGGCTGGCGTACCGCACTCGCCCATTATCGAGGGCATCCCGCAACGCTTCTTGATCGATTAATTCACCTCGAGCGATATTGACTATGTGTATTCCGGGTTTAGCTAAAGCCAATGATTCGGAGTTTAGGAGATGTCTAGTACTGCTAGTGCTGGGAGCAGCCAATACCAAATGATCAGCGGAAGCCAACAAATCAGAAAGATCGTGAGCGATTTCTACACCAGGCAATAAAAATTTTGCTGGTTGGCGGCGTAACACCCGTACCCGCAGGTCAAAAGCCAGCGCCCGCTTTGCCACTGCGGTGCCAATACCGCCCATGCCTACGATCCCTAAAGTTTGGCCCGCTAATTCGCCTAGCGAGGCAAGATTCCAGTGCTCCGGCGGCTCGGTCAACCAGCTTGAAGGGAAGTTTTTTTCGACCGCCAAAATTGATCCCATGACGAACTCTGATATTGGTATCGCACTAACTCCTCGGGAGCATGTAACTATTCGCCCTCGAAGTAGCCCTGGATCCCAAGCATCGATACCGGTCCCCGGAAGGTGCATCCAAAGAACGCCCATTGCATCGAGTTGTTCGTAGATTGAGTGCCCGGGCCAAGCGGCACAAAGCACTTGCGCGCTCGAGTTTGGCTCTATTGTTTCGTCCGCGGTGATACTGACGACTTCGGCTTCGGGGGCGATGGCGGCGATAGTTTCAGCCATCTGAGTGCCCATCATGTTTATGATGCGCATTTAATTACGACCCTTCTTTGCGCTCCATGCCACCAGGCATAACCATTCCGACCGTTTGAAGATGTTGACCTAGGCCGACATCAAATTGTTCGGCCACTAATTCGGGAGTCCAGCCACCATCGCGCCACATGCTAGCAATCGGTTTGGGTTGTTGAAACAAAGTGAAAGCGTACTCACTGCGACCCAGAATTTGCCCGTTGACATGGCTGGCTCGTTCAGAAGCCAAAAATGTAACTAAAGGAGCATTGAGCGAAGGGTCTTGCTCGGGTGGTGGAGCGGTACCACTGCGCTCAAACAGTGCGGCCGTCATGCGAGTCGCCCCGGCCGGAGCAACAGCATTGACAGTTATCCCCGAACGAGCCAACTCAAGCGCCCAAACGAATGTCATACCCATAATGGCGGCTTTAGCGGCACCGTAGTTGGTCTGACCAAAATTACCGCGCAAGCCCGCCGAAGAAGTGATATTTACAATTCGCCCATAACCTTTTTCTTTCATTATCGGAGCGGCGTGACGAGTGCAATTAAATGTTCCTTTCATATGCACTGCGACAACGGCATCGAAATCTTCTTCGCTCATTTTTACCAGCGTTCGATCACGCACGATTCCGGCGTTGTTGACTAATACGTCGATTGTGCCAAATTCTTTTACTGCCGCCGCGATAATTTTCTCTGCGCCAGAAAAATCGGTAACTGATTCGTAGTTAGGAATAGCAGCACCGCCGAATTCGATGATTTCTGCACACACCGCAGCGGCGGGATCATCTTTGGTCCCTTGGCCGTCGAGGCTTACCCCAACATCGTTTATCACTAGGCTCGCGCCTTCGCGAGCCAGAGACAAAGCAAACTCGCGACCGATGCCGCGACCCGAACCAGTAACTACTGCAACGCGACCGTCAAGAAGACCCATCTCGTCAATTCTGATCGAGAGCGGTGGCAGAACCGTTAAGCGCTTCTACTCCGTCCTGATTAGAGCAAGTGCATTCAAGGTCAACGAAAGTTTTACCTTCTTCTTCACGGATGGCCGTCACCGTAGCGGTAAAGGTAAGCGTGTCCCCTGGCCACACCGGTTTAGCAAAACGCACTTGGAACTTACGCAATGCTTCGGGTCCAAACTCATCAGTGAGTACCCGAGCCATCAACCCAGCCGTGAGCATTCCGTGGCCGAACACTGAAGGATTTCCGGTTGCAGTGGCAATAGTCTCGTCGTGATGCATAGGGTTGAAGTCTCCGGAGGCGCCGGCGTATTTGACAAAATCGGTACGGCTGATTTTTTCAATTACTATTGGCGTCAGTTGTTCTCCTACAGTCAGATTCGTCATAGGTAGGCAGCGTATCGCAAATAGGGCTGAACGTGACACGACCGTCAGTTGCCTCTACGCTTAGCCGCAATGAAGCCCCTAACGCCCGAAAGCGACCTTTTACCGCGGGGGCAAAAAACCCGAGACCGCCTCCTTGGCGCGGGGTCACGGGTATTTTCTGAGCGGGGATACCACAGCACGCGGGTGGAAGACATAGTTGTCGAGGCTAAAACTTCCCACGGCACCTTCTACCTCTACTTCTCCTCAAAACAAGAGCTTTTCGAAGTACTGGCGGGTGAAGTCGTAGAAGAACTTTCAACTGTGGCTGATTCGTGTCCCGACTTAAGCCAAGACATTTTGGTGCAAGAGTGGTTGGTCCGATTTGAAGTGGTGTACGAAAAACGCCACGCATTTTTACGGACTTGGACTGAAGCAGAAATCGTTAGCGGCGAAATAGGCCGACTAGCCGAAGGGATCGTCACTCGCTTTACTCAGGCCCTAACTCGCCGGCTGGAAGAAACTCCGATTGGACTCGCGCCACGACCAGCGGCAGTGATACTGATATCTATGGTGGAGAGGCTTGAGTACTACGTCCACGGTCGAGCTATTGACGCTAAACCCCTCGAAACTATTGCCACTCTCGCCGGGGTGATTTCGGCCCTTGTGGGCACTACCACTACTTCTAATGGCTTAAACACTGGGTCTGAGCGCCGTGCAAAGGCAAGAGCCTGACGCTAGTGTCAGGTGCAAGTAAAGCAAGCGTTCAGATGAGCCAAAACTATTGAGGGGGGAATATGCAAAAGAAATTTGTCGTAGCGATCGTAACTGCTCTAGGAATTGCCACGCTGGCCGTTGGTGCGACTGGAGCTAACGCCGCACCAACTAAAAAAGCCAAAGTTTCTCTATGTGCGGGTAAAACTAAAGCCGCTGCTATCAAGGCCATTAACACCGCTTACGCCAACGTTCTAGACGGAAGTAAAGGTCTTACCGGTGAACAAAAGACCGAGTCTATCCAGTTTGCCAGCGGTACAAAAGTAAATCAAGCGTGGCGAGATGCGTTTCTTGCCAGTTCGGCCAAGAACTCCGCCGCCGCGAGCACGACGTCAGTTGCCGTTGACAAGGTGACTTGTGCCGGGAAAAAATCTGCTGACGTTGTCTTTACTCTTGTCTTGGGTGGATCTCGCGCCGAGGGACTAGCTCCCCCCGGAACTGCAGTCCTAGAAGGGAACACATGGAAAATTAGTGCGATAACCATGTGCGACATGCAAGCTCTCGGAGACGCAACCGTGCTCGAAAATGAGCCCTGCTTGTCAATCGCTGCTTCCTAAAACAAAAACTGAAAGAGCAATTAGTGGAGCCGCCCTTCGGGGCGGCTCCACTCGCGTTATCTTTAGGCGTTAGTTTCTCCGTGTACCGCAGGCATAATCTGATCCGCCAAGTCGCCCAACTCGTCGGTTCGCCCCGATAGGGCAACTTTTCCTTTAGCCATCACTACTACTGTGTCCGCCAGACTGAGTGCTTGGCGCACGTGCTGTTCAACAATGATCAAAGCGGTACCCGATTTGCTAATAACGTCAAGCGTCTCATAGACCTCATCGATAATCACCGGAGCGAGCCCAAGAGACAGCTCATCGGTCATTAATAGTTTTGGCTCGTGAACTAGCACTCGAGCGAGAGAAACCATCCTCTGCTCACCACCCGACAAGGTGCCCGCGAGTTGCCCTCGTCGCTCCCCTAGCCGGGGGAACAAGTCGTAGGAACGATTAATCGCCAACTTGGCTTTTCGCCGGCCAAAAACTTGACGGAAAGTAAGAAGAAGGTTTTCCTCTACGGTAAGAGAAGCGAACACTGAACGACCTTCAGGGGCGTGAACGATCCCCATCTGTGCCAAACGATGAGTTGCGACTCCGGTTATATCTTCACCCTTGAAAAATATTTTTCCCGCGGTGGGTTTGACTAAACCACAGCACACTCGCACCACGGTTGTCTTGCCCGATCCGTTAGAACCCAGCAGCGCAAGAGCAGATCTTTCTTCCACCTTGAGAGAAACTCCGAATAAGGAGCGAAACGGTCCGTAACTTGCTTCCACGTCGCGCAGTTCAAGTAATGGCGGTGAAGCCGTGGCCGTATTTTTCACTATCGCTGAATCGGCATTCGTCGAACTCATTTACATATCCCCCAAATAAGCTCGACGAACGTTAGCGTCACCCAGTACGTATTCCGTTTCTCCGGAAGCGATCACCGTGCCGAAATCTAAAACATAAAGGCGAGTTACTAGGCTTTGCACCATCTCAACATCATGTTCAACCAACAAGACGGCCAAATTGCGAAGTTTTTGTACCGACCGCAGCCGCATCGCCAAGGCGGCAGTTTCTTTAACGTCAAGCCCCGATGACGGCTCGTCCAGCAATAAGAGCCGAGGCTGAACCATAAGGGCCCGGCCGATCTCAACCAAGCGACAGCGCCCCAGACTCAAAGATTCCACTGGGCGATCGGCTTCGGCTTCAAGTTCTAGTAACGCCAGCATCTGATTCACCAGTTCACTCTCGGCCTCAGTCGGAGCCGAACGATTGAGTAAATCTTTCCAGAGACGACCCGTTCCGTTACGGCGACGCTCCGCCACCATGAAATGTTCCCGCACTGTCATTCCCGCAAAAAGTTCAAGCCGTTGAAATGTCCGCCCGATTCCCAACTGAGCCCGTTTGTGAATTGGCAAAGCACTGATGTTGGTGCCGTCAAAGTAAACATCGCCGATCTCGGGACGGAGACTTCCGTTGATGCAATTGAACAAGGTCGTTTTACCCGCCCCGTTAGGGCCAATGAGTCCAACCATTTCCCCTTGTTGCACACTTAGATTTATATCGGCCAAAGCGCTAATGCCCGAAAAATGCTTGGTGACATCGTTGACTTCAAGCAGTCCAATAGGCCCTCGCATTGACCCATCAACGCTTGTTCGTGGATCTACCTGCACTTCAAACACCTCCCGAATCAATTTGAGCGGGAATGGAAGCGCTTGGTCCTTCGTCGATGTTTGAAACCAACTCGTCGGGTGACTCAAATCCTTCGCCCCCGATAGCGAGTTCGTTGCTCGCACCTTGGACTCCAGCGACCCACTGAACCCAAGTGATCACAAAAATTGCTACGAGAACAAATACCGGCCACCCGGAGGGCGGGAAACCGTGATTGATAAAACTCCCGGTTGAACTACTGGCGTCGGTGACTGAGGTGCGGAAAAATAAAAAAGCACCAAAAAGCAGAAAGCCAAATGGCGCTCGTCCTTCTCGCCAACTGATGGGGCTAGAAAGCCAGCCGCGATTATCGGCAATTCGGTTGATCTGAACGGGCAACAAGAAAAACGCCACCGAAGCAATGCCCGCGGGGATCCCTGCGAGCACGCAGTGCAGGAGTTCGGCTCTCGGAACCCAGCCTTGGTTGTAGAACAACGCTCCCACTAACGCACCCACCACACCACCGGCGAATAAATAAATCCAGCCGCGCGCAACACCGCCCGCTTGATGCAGGCGATGGTTAGTAGCGAACATCCACACCAACGCAAACAACAGGCTTGGTACTATAAAAACCAGAAGAGTAACCGTGTGGATAGCGACCCAACGACCCTGTATCGGGCTACGAACTAATACGTAAAGCAGATACAAAGCCGGGCCAGCTAGTACTGGGGCAACCACTTGCCACACCGGACGGTAGGTGGCGGGCAGTTTTTCGACTCTTACCAACTCCTCGGCCCGTTTTTTTAATGTTCGCTGACGGGCAGTAGCCAAAATACTCTTACGGGTTTGAAACTCGACGATGCCCTCGGGGTGGCGGGCATAAGTTATGGCTCCAAACCCGAACCCAATAATGGCAATTGTCGGGGGCAGGCCTAGTGCTTCAAACAACCACTGAAAGACCACAAAGCCAATAGCCGCATTTACGGCACCGTCAACTGTGCGCGATCCTAATGTTACGACCAAAACTACCCACACCACACCAAAAAGAGCGGGGTAAGTTGCCACTGGTTCAACTCGTCCCTGCGCCATCCCGATAAGAGCCCCGCCGAGACCGGCAATCCCAGCCGAAAGAGAGAATAAAATAATTCGCAATGAAGTCGCGTTAATTCCAATAGATGCGGCGGCATTTTCACTACCCCGTAAGGCAGCAAAGTACTGTCCGATAGTTCCTTTGCGAATAAAAATCACCAAAAAAGCCACTAAGGCAAAAGCAATAAAGACCACTAAAAACCACATCCGATCGCCTTGGGCAAAATCGGGTCGACTCACTGCTATGCCGTACTCACCTTGTGATATCGCTTCCCGGCGAAAAATAACTTTTTCCGCCATAAAAGCAAACGCCAGCGTAGCCAACGAAAGATAGAGTCCCGCCAAGCGCACTACTGGTCGGCGAAGAATAAAACGACCGATCAACGCGGGAAGTCCGTCGATAAACAAGACAAATAACGCTCCAACTATTGCCGCCACTATCGCGCCGATTACCAACGCCAACAATGCCGGAACATTAAACTGTTCGGCTGCATTCGCCATTGCGAAACCACCAAAAGCGGCAAAGGACGCCTGGGCTAACGAAATTTGACCACCAAGGCCAGTAAAAATAGTGATGGACAAAAAGACCACGGCGAGAGCGAAGGCGTCGGTTAGGCGTGTCACCCAAAGCGGACTGACGATTGTCATCATCACTAAAACGAATCCAGCAATAAAAATTGGGAAAGCGATCTTTGACATTCGTTGCAAATTGGCATCTTTGTATTCGTGAGCCATTGCCGGAGGGGGTGGATCTACCCCCGAGAGTGGGTCTGAGACCACCCTTTGCTCACGAAGTTTGGGCCAAAAAACTAGTAACGCGAAGAGAACGATAAACGGGAAAGACGGGCGAACGTCTTGGGCGAACGAACCGGTGGTACCCACGATGTCAGGTAGGGCCCTTTCACCAACTCCGAGCAACAACCCCCCCAGCAAAGTAAACGGGATGCTCACAAAACGTCCCACCGCAGCGGCGGCGATGGCAGCAATGATCAGCAGCGTGTAGGTATTGCCGTCGAGAATGAAATAAAGCGGAGCCAAAAGCACGCCTGCTAATCCGGCCAAAGTGCTCGAAAGTATCCATGAGGTCATGCTCACTCGATCGGCATCAACCCCCGCTAACTCCACCATGCGAGGGCTTTCCACTACTGCCCGCATCTGGAGCCCGATTGAGGTGAAGCGAAACATTAAACCGAGAAGAACCACCGCTACTACCGTGAAAACAACCGTAGTGAGTCGATCGGCCGAAATGAAATAACCACCGACATCAAAAACTTTAAACTGATCAATGCCGATAAGTGGAGCGATACTTGGCGGCGCTTCAGCGGGTTGAGCACCAAAAAACAACTTAACCATTTCCGGTAAAGCCAAAAGTAACCCCAAAGCGGTAACGAGTTTTACTTGCCATGGCGCGGTTCGCATATAGCGAAATAGAGCTCGGTCAAGTAACAATCCCAATAACGGGGAAAAAATTAGTACTGCGAAAACAAACCCCAGCCACAAGGGCCAGTGGCTATTAATAACCGTCTCGTAAAATACTGCCCCTGAAGCAAACGCCTGCGCGCTAAACGCAAGGTTAAATACTCCTGAAGTTTTGTAAGTAAGAACGAGCCCAACCGCGACTAGGGCGTAAATGCAACCAACGGGAGCACCCTCAATCAGCCACGAGATGAACTGGTTCACATTTACTACTTAAACGAGAGGGACGATTCTTACCGCTACCGTTACGAGCCCGCGGAAGTAGTCGTGGTCGTGCCCGTCTTGGCGGGAAGGTAGTAAGGGTCGTCCAAAGTCGGGGGCCGAGGGTTGTCGGGGAAACAAACTAGTGGCTGCCCGGGCTTGCCGAAACGAGGGACAAATTTTCCGTTTACCGCTTCAACGTAGGCGGTACAAGCTTGAGTATCAGGCCCATGACCGTTACTCCAGTTCTGCGGCGGAAGCATTCCGTTGGCAGTGAAGGCGGTGAAACTGTTAATTGCATCAACTACTGAAGCCTGGGTGAAGTCTTTGCCCGATTTCAATAATCCGTCGACGAACATATTGGCGTTGATCCAGCCCGCTTGGGATTGCTCGCTAGGAGTAATCCCTTTTTGTTTCATTGCTTTGAGGTAAGCCTTAGTTCCGGCGGGGAGCACCTTTGACTGCCACGGAACAAATCCGAGACCAAAAAACCAACCGTCAAGTTGGGAACCGTATTTTTTGATAGTTGATTCACGGTAACCCTCAGGGGCGTAAAAAGTCATCCCAGTGCCACCGGCTTGTTTGAATCCTTGGGATATTTTGAACGCTCCACCAAAATCCATACAAGTAGAAACAAAGTCAACTTTTTTATCTTTGAGTGCCTGAACATCAGCACTTACGTCGCTGAAGCCGAACTCGAGACTCGTGTCTTCGTAGACCAAGTCAATTCCGTATTGCTTAAATCCTGCGCGAGTACCTTCCGCACAAGCAGCAGAAGACGAATGGGTATAGGTAAATAAGGCTGCTCGCTTGACTCCTTTTTGAAGAGCAATGTAAGCGGGAGCAATTTGCCCACAACTAAAGCAAATAAACGAACCTTTTTCACCAAAGAGAGTTGATCGATTGCAAACTTCGTCGTACTTGCCCGCAGCTATAGCGTCCTCAATCGCTCGATGTTCCGTACTGGTTCCACACCAGCCGGCGTCAATGTTTAAACCGAAGGTAGGAACATTTTTGCTCGCGAGGTAAGCGCTGCCAGCAAACGAATTGGTCATCACCGGCATAACGGCAAAAACTTTTTTCTCTTCGACTAAAGATCGGGCGGCGCGAATGTTTCCCGAAGGCGAACCCAAGTCATCAAGTTGCGCGACCAGTTTCAGTTTTTTCCCGTAGACCCCACCTTTTTTATTGATGGTGTCAAAATACGCGTTTACGCCATCAAAGCCGTCGGCGTAGGGGACATTGAGGACGCTCATTGGGCTAGATAACCCGCCCACTTTAATCTCGGTCGCGGTTACTCCCGGACGACCCGCGCCTTGGGCTTGAGCGGTACTGACCGTTCCCAAACCAATCGTGCTTAGCGCCACTACCAATACCAGTAGACGTTTCATAGCCCCCCTATCAATCAGTTGTGGGCACTCTAGCCAAATCTGACGGCCGTGTCAGGGTCACTCGTCTTGATCAACTGCCCCGAGGTGGCACAATGTAGCCAATGGCCACTTTGATTTCTTTTCACGCCCACCCAGACGACGAATGTATTGCCACTGGGGGAACCCTGGCTGCAGCGGCGTCAGCGGGACATCGAGTAGTCCTAGTTTTAGCCACTCGAGGCGAAGAGGGCGAAATCGCTGATGGGGTAATGGAACTAGACGAATCTCTGAGCGATCGGCGAGTGGCCGAAACCGCCCGCGCCGCGGCTCGACTCGGAATTGCCCGTACCGAGTACCTGGGCTACCGCGATTCAGGGATGATGGGAACGCCCCAAAACGAAGCCCAGGAGTGTTTTTGGCAAGCTGATATCGAAGAAGCCGCCAATCGGCTAGCGGAAATACTGGATGAAGAACACGCCGATGTGCTTACTGTTTACGACGAAAACGGAGGCTACGGGCACCCGGACCACATTCAAGTGCATCGAGTGGGAGTTAGGGCGGCGGAGATAGCAAAAACCCCCCGGGTCTACGAAGCCACGATGAATCGAGACGCTATCCGGAGATTCGCTATTACCCACCAAGCTGAGGCTCGGGATCGGGGAATCGAAACACCCTTTGAAAACCCTGAAGAAATAACGATGGGAACACCCGAGGCAGATATCACCACCACGGTTGATGTCCACGAGTTCATAGATATCAAGCGGGCGGCCCTAGCCGAGCACGCCAGCCAAGTCGACGGAAACTCCTTTTTTCTAGCCATTCCAGTAGAAATCTTTCGAGATTTGTTTGGCCAAGAGTGGTTTATTCGGCGAGACTCTCCCCCCCTCGGCCAAGACGGGCAACCGGCGCGGGAAACTTCACTTTTCGGTCCCTGATCTTCTAGGCCGGGGCTCGCTCTTGACAGTGACCCAAAACGATCTAGAGTTCCGGTGCAACATAAAAAGTTGCTGACCTAAATCAGACCAAACTAACCAAATGGGGGAAAAGTGATTCGAACATCTAGAGTGTTAGCCGCAATCGCGGTAGTTGGCGCAATGGCGCTAGCAACAACAACCGGAGTGGCGAGTGCAAATAACCAAAGTAGCGCTCATCGCGCGGCTAGCGGGGGTGACGTCACCTTCGGTCTAGAAGCCGAGTCAAATAGTTTTTGTACGACTAAGGCACAACTTGCCATTTCAGGCATTCAGGTAGTGGCCGCGGTATACGACACACTTACTGTCCCTAACGACAAGGGCTTGTCAGTTCCTTACCTAGCCAAATCAGTAACTCCTAACTCTGATTTCACCATTTGGACTATTGGTCTGCGTGACGGAGTTAAATTCCACGACGGAAGCCCAGTTGATGCGGACGCAATCAAGGCCAACCTTGATTCTTTTCGAGGTGCGCCGGGAGCAGCTAACGCAGGATCTCTTCTTCCGATCGTATTGAGTTTCATGCAAGACGTTGCGGTGACAGACCCCACAACGGTAACGGTTACTCTCAACACTCCCGTGTCAACTTTCCCTGACTATCTATTCTTGGTTGGTCGAATGGGAATCATGGCACCAGCACAGTTGAATTCAGAAAATTGTGCTACCGACTTAATTGGAAGTGGACCATTTAAGTTTGTTTCACAATCACTTAACGAGAAGTTGGTCGTGACTAAAAACCCGGACTACTGGCAAAAGGGTTACCCCAAAGCCGATCAGATTACGTTCGTCCCTGTACCTGATAGCGCAGTTCGGGTGAACCAGCTAAAAGGCGGACAACTCGACATGCTGCACACTTCGGGTGCAACAGATATCGATACGCTTAAAAATGACTCTTCGGTCAACACTCTGATTCAAAAGCCGGGTTATCGCGAAATTCGCTACTACGCCATGCTTTCGGACAGTGCCCCGTTTAATAACCCCGAAGCACGTTTGGCTTTTTCCCTTGCGCTGGACCGCAATAAAATTAACGCCATCCAAAACAAAGGGTTGTTCACTCCAGCCAATGGGCTGATGGACATCAAGGCTCCGGGCTACCTTAAAAATGCGGGCTACCCGAAATTCAGTTTGGCTAAAGCCAAAGCACTCGCTACCAAAGTAAAAGCTGCTAACGGTGGAGCGTTTGATGTGATACTCGGAACCACTACTGATCCAACGAACACCGCCGAAGCACAACTCGTACAAGAGCAACTGAAAGCGGCGGGAATTGAGGCCACTATTGCTCAATACGACCAAGCCACTTTGATCAACAAGGCTTTGGCCGGAGACATCGACGTACTGTTCTGGCGTAACCTCCACGGTGGTTACTCCAAGTCGTCTGATGCCGACAACTATCCATGGTGGTCGAACTACAACACGCCGGCGGGCAAGAAGAACTTCATTAACTTCTCCCGCTTTGACGACACCGCCACTCAAGATGCCCTCACCAAGGGTCGTTCTGAGTCGACTGTGAGCGCGGCCAAGACCACTTACACCGCCTTTAACAAGGCATTTGCGGCCGGAAACTACATTCTTCCGGCCTGGTACATCAACTGGACTATTGCTAGCCAAAAGAGTGTCAGCGTCAACTTGCCGGCCTTGCCGGACGGTGGGGGCAAACCACTCTTCGTTTACGGGCGTATTCCCGTACTCGGCTTGAGCAGCAAGTAACTAAGAACTAAGTAGGGAAAAGCTCGGTAGGAGACGGATCAGGTTATAGAGAATGGAGCTAACGAAGCTCATAGCGCGACGCGCGGTGCAATTGATCATCGTGCTGTTGTTTGTGAGTTTTTTTACCTTTCTCCTGGTTCGGCTCTTACCGGGCGACCCGACTGACGTCATTATCCCGTTTGGGACCGCGGCTAAAAAAGCTGAACTGCGGTCTGACCTCGGGCTCGGCAAGCCTTTTTTTGAACAATACGCTGATTACCTCAACAACGTTTTGCACGGAAATCTCGGCAAGCAGTACTCCTCGGGTCGCCCAGTATCAGATCTAGTAACCCAATCATTCCCAGTTTCGATTCAGCTAATGATCTACGCGCAATTCTTGGCGCTGCTTTTTGCCATCCCGCTGGGCATTTACTCGGCTTATCGAGCCGGATCTCGAGCCGATACGACTATAAACACCACTGGGTTCGCCTTGCTGGCCATCCCCAATTTCGTGGTGGCGCTATTTCTTTCTTATTTTGTTGGCGCCCAATTGAAGTGGTTACCTACGGGAGGTTACGCGCCTGGATGGTTAGACCCTTTATTTGACGGAACTCGTGGTGCCGACATCGGCGAGCATTTCAACTACATGCTGCTACCCGCGATAACTCTGGCCCTAGGTCAAATCGCTATATACATGCGCTTATTGCGCAGCGACATGATCGCCACCTTGCAAGAAAACTTTATTAGCATGGCACGCTCAAAAGGTATCTCTAATCGCCGGATTCTCTGGCGCCACGCCCTAAGGCCTTCGAGTCTGACTCTTTTGACTGTGGTCGGCCTCAACGTTGGCGCGCTCATCGGCGGCGCCGTCGTGGTAGAAGTGATCTTCGGCATTCCCGGCATGGGGCTAAAAATTACTCAGGCTATTTTCTCGCGTGAATATATCGAGCTGCAGGGTTACGTTTTAGTTATTGCGGTTTTATTCGTGTTGATCAACTTCACGGTTGATTTCCTCTACACCATCCTTGACCCTAGGATTCGCCGTGGAAGATCTGCGACCTGACGCCGTACCCGGCGGGTCCGGGTCGGCGATGGAAGAAATCGTTGGGGAGTCAATCAATCGCGGCCTGCTGGGCGCTCCAGCAGAAATCTCGATTGCGGCAATCGAGACTGGCGGCGAAGGAGAATCTTCGCGCCACAAACTGAGCCTAGGAGCAAAATTCGCCATCGGATGGATGGTTTTCGTTATTCTCTTCGCGATATTCGCCAAACTAGGAATAATCACTTGGGGCGACCCTAACGAAAGTTTTACCCGGTGTGCCCGCCGAGGTCCTTTTTCTGAAGAAGGATCTGTTTCAGGGTTCTTGGCCGGTTGCGATAGCAACGGGCGAAACATGATGGCCCGACTAGCCCTGGGCGCTTGGAGCTCACTTTACGTTGCTATTGGGGCAATAATTCTAGGCTTTACCATTGGAGGAACGCTCGGCGTTATCGCAGGGTATTTCGGGGGCAAGGTCGACACTTTCCTTACTGGTTTATTTAATATTTTCCTCTCTATCCCTGGAGTTGTCTTGGCTCTCGCCTTGGTCGCGTTTTTGCAAGGAAGTGCCGAACAGGCTCAAGACGCATTCTTGTCTCCTGAGTTAATCCTCATTATCGCCATAGGGGTTGTTTCTATCCCTCTCGTTGGTCGAATAGCTCGAGCCAGTGCTCTTAGCTGGACACAGCGAGAGTTTGTTCTTGCCGCTCGATCTCAAGGAGCGAAACATCGGCGAGTAATAATCAAAGAGGTCTTACCCAATGTACTGCCCGCCATATTTTCCATCTCGTTACTGGGGATCGCGATCGCGATTGTGGTCGAGGGAACACTGGCCATTTTGGGGGTAGGAATCAAACCCCCCACCCCCTCGTGGGGAAATATCATCGCCACCGACCGAGGGAATCTTTTCACTTCACCCCATATTGTCTTTGAAGCATCGATGATGATTTTCTTTACGGTGCTTTCGCTCAACATGTTGGGTGATGTCATCCGGTCTCGCTTTGATGTGCGCGAGGGGGTCCTATGAGTAAACCTAAGCCCACTGATATCGAGAAACGGGTATCGGCCGCAGGGTCAACCGTCACCCAATCAAGTGAAACTCTACTTGAGGTTTCTGATCTGACTACCTATTTTCGCAGCAGCCGGGGGCTAGTGCGCGCGGTTGATGGAGTGAGTTTTAAATTAGATCGAGGCAAGACTTTAGGAATTGTAGGTGAATCTGGATCGGGTAAAACCGTACTCGCCCGTTCAATTATGGGATTGCTGCCCCGATCAGGGTTAGAGCGAAACGGATCAATTCTTTTTGAGGGAACCGAATTAATTGACTTTGGCCCTAAAGAAATGCGGCCGTACTGGGGAGCGCAGATGTCGATGATTTTTCAAGACCCCATGACTTCTCTCAATCCGGTTATGAAAATTGGCAACCAGATCAGCGAATCGATACGAGAGCACCTTGATGTGTCTAAGCAGTACGCCAAAGAACTCTCTGAGCAACTCCTAGTATCAGTTCGTATCCCTGAAGCCGCCCGACGACTAGATGAATACCCGCATCAACTTTCGGGAGGAATGCGTCAAAGAGTGTGCATTGCGGTAGCACTGGCGTGTGGACCGAAGTTGCTTTTTGCCGACGAGCCCACCACCGCCCTTGACGTAACCGTGCAGGCGCAGGTGCTCGACCTGATGGCCACAGCTCAGAACGAAAGATTCATGGCCATGATCCTCATCACTCATGACCTTGGTGTCGTGGCGGGACGAACCGACGAAATCGTCGTCATGTACGCCGGACGCATTGTTGAGCGGGCCGACACTAAGACCCTCTTTTCTAATATGAAGATGCCTTACACCGAAGCTCTGTTGAAGTCGATTCCTCGAGTGGACCAACCTAGTCACTTGCGTTTGTCCACCATTCCTGGCCGACCGCCCGATCTCGTCAACCCACCCGAAGGATGTAAATTTGCTCCCCGCTGCGCTTACGCACAAGACCGCTGCACCCAAGAAGAACCTCCCTTGCGAGAAATAACCCCCGGGCACGAATATCGATGCTGGTTTCCAGTTGGCACTCCGGAGGGAGCGGGTGCACTAGCGAATAACCGCGCTCAAGGAACTACTGCTACCGGCCTGGTATTTCAAGAGCCAGAAGTCGCTACCACTACCCGAGGAGACGGCTGATGGCAGGAACCGGCGACGCCCACCTGCGCCCCGAAGAAGATTCACTTTTGCGAGTTGAAGATTTAGTAGTTACTTTTTCGGCCGGTTCTAAAAAAGTGATCCAGGCGGTTAGCGGAATTAGCCTTGATGTAATCGACGGTGAAACTGTCGGCCTAGTGGGGGAATCTGGGTGCGGTAAATCGACTACGGGCCGAGCCATTGTGCAATTACCTCGACCTGTATCAGGGAAAGTAATGCTGGACGGGGAAGATTTGACCACCCTTAAAGGAGAAGCCCTGCGCCGGATGCGCCCAGAGATGCAAATGATTTTTCAAGACCCCATCTCGTCGTTAAACCCTCGACGTAAAGTGCGAGACATTGTTTCCGAAGGGCTTGATATTTGGTCAGTTGGAGACAAAGCCAGTCGAGACGCCAAAGTTGATGAAGTTCTTAACGCCGTCGGCATAGACCCCGTCAACGGAGATCGGCTCCCCCACGAATTCTCCGGCGGCCAATGCCAGCGCATCTCTATCGCTCGGGCCATGATCACTAACCCAAAACTAATAATTTGCGATGAGCCAGTTTCTGCTCTTGATGTATCGGTGCAGGCCCAGATCATCAACTTATTACAAGACATGAAGACTCGTTACGGCCTGACCTTAATATTCATTGCTCACGATCTGGCGG
>Ga0208960_1000182_pt1 | contig 35079 bp, 30 predicted proteins | sample GreLakmeON33MSRF_FD_187703 | JGI IMG/M metagenome (GOLD analysis project Ga0208960, IMG submission 187703) | Freshwater lentic microbial communities from great Laurentian Lakes, MI, USA - Great Lakes metaG ON33MSRF (SPAdes) | ecosystem: Environmental > Aquatic > Freshwater > Lake | place: Great... | reverse complement strand
GGAGATATCGGTTGTATTTGGAGTGTGAGAGAAGTTTGATAGAATACCCACATGCCATGGATCTTGCTTTTGAAAAGATGGGGCATGCTTTTTAGGAGAATGGCTACTCCATTGCAGCCAGATAACTCACAGCAGTGGTGCTTTCAGGTATGATGGGCGCTGTTCGCCGTGTTAAATTAGAACAATCCGGGTCGTTAGCTCAGCTGGTAGAGCAGCGGACTCTTAATCCGTAGGTCGACAGTTCGAATCTGTCACGGCCCACCAAATAATCAAGGGGTTAGCGTAACTTCTAGCTCCTTTTTTATGCCTAAAGCAATGATGCGTGCCGTTAGCGTGCCGTTATGAGCTTGGCTGTAACTAGACTTTCACCTTCCAGAAACTAAAAACGCCGAGGCTATCTCTAGCATCAGCGTATGTCCTCCCCAGCCAATTCCCCATTTTCACCCCGGTAAACTAGATCTGGAATTGCCAATACAATTCGCCTAGCCAGGTCTTGGACTACCCAAACTTTTTGATCCCCGTAGAGATTCATTCCTGCAAAAACAGAATACATAACAAAGCTTCCTATGCCAAATGGAATGCCACCACCTCTAATCACTGCCGTGTGGTTACCTTGCCAGAGAACTTCCCCGGTGGAAGCTCTGATAATTTGTATGTTGGCTCCGGCACGAACCTCAGAGTAAACACCATAGTAACTTGACGATTTTTCGGTTACCTCACCAACCATAATGGTGTCACAGCCAATTGATTTAGCCACATTAGCATTCAGGTTACCCAAAGAGCTGTCAGTCATTTTGGCCGCAGCATCGATCCGTTGGAGTGCTATCAGATGAATACCAGTGGGCGCTAGATGTGCGTGTAACTCTCTGCGAATTAATTCAGCCCCCTTAAGATCAGCCTTCTTCGCCGTGAGGGGAAGTACTGCGATGCAGGACAGAGGATTGGATTTCAACTCTTGAGATGACTCAAATACAATGACTTCGTTCTGTTTAGCATAACCACTACTACTTTCAACATGGCGAGTTGCACAACCCGTAATGCTAAGTACGCAGATAATTAGGAGTATCGGCAGTTTCATTGAGTCGAATTTACTCTGTTAAGTCCACATAGATCTGATAACTTCTTTTAACGACGAGCCTCTCATTGAGAAAAATCTCTTGGTTTTTTATTTCTTAAAGGCAAGAAGTTCATAGGCAAACAAAAAGGCAGGGGATGCGTTGGGTGATGTCAGTGCATTAATTTTGTCTGAGCTTCGTTAAAAATCGTATCAAGACAGATTAATTTTTACTAGATAGATCTTGATAAATCAAACCTGGGATAGCCAATACAAGTCGTCTAGCAAGATCGTGGACAACCCAAACATCTCGGTCACCGTAAAGATTCAGTCCTGCAAAAAGTACATTTAGAGAAACATTAACCATACCTAATGGGATTCCCCCGCCTCTAATTACTGCTGTGTGGCTGCCCTGCCAGAGAATATCCCCATTGGAGGCTCTAATAATTTTTATGTTGGCTCCGGCACGAACCTCAGAGTAAACGCCATACTGACTTGATGCTCTATCAATCACTTCGCCCACTATGATTGTGTCACAGCCAATTGACTTAGCCACATTAGCATTCAGGTCACCCAAAGAGCTGTCAGTCATTTTGATCACGGCATCGATCCGTTGGAGCGCTATCAGACGAATACCAGTTGGTGCTAGATAAGCATGTAGCGCACTGCGAATTGACTCAGCGGCCTTAAGATCACTCTCCTTAGCGGTAATGGGAAATACCGCAAGGCAGGTTAGGAGAGTAGATTTTAATTCTTGAGAAGATTCAGAGGTAACGGCATCATTAGTAGCCTCAAGGGCGATATTAGTGGTTTTGACTGATTCTGGATTCTGATTGGCATAATTAGCACTGCGATCAACGTAGCGAGTGGCGCAGCCTGTAATGCTGAATATAAAAATAATTAAGAGAGCTGACTGTTTCATTGAGTTGAACGAATTCCAGTATCGCTTACCTGAGTCAGTAACGACGGATAAGTATACTTAATACTGTTGATGAAATATCACTAAGTTCTGCTTATAAATCAGATTACTTGGATTATTTTAGAATCTTACAGCTAAGCCGACCGGGATACTCTTAATCCGGAGGTCTGTACCTAAAGTATGTTCACTCTGTATACTGTCGAAAAGATTCGAGCAATGACAAGGTAACTGATAATTTTTTCGTGCCTTCTTCATATGCCTGTCACAATCTACATGTATATTTCAAATCATGACTAGGTTCAGTAGACGAATTAACTTCGAATCATTGCTGCTACTCTCAATGATCCCTATGCTGTCTATGATTGTCTTCGCAAGCTATCTGGTATGCAGGTATTTTGTCGATTTGTGACAATGTTAGTTGATGCACCTGCATATACTCCCTTTTCGATGTGGTCTAGACAGGGGTGTTCTTGCTGTACCGTCCCCTCTATTGCCAGTTCATTCGAGTAGCTAATCAACACCGTGGCGGTTTATATAACCATCGCTAGGTTACTTGGATTCTGTGACCACTTTCCAATGTAAAGCGGCCCGGCTCATAATTTCTTCAGCTAATTTCTCATAAGACCGTATCAAAGCTTGGCTTTTTAACTTATTGTCTTTTGCTCGTTTTGCAAAGAAATAATTTTCATCATCTCCTCGCAAGCGATGAGTGTTGAATATACCTTTCTCGGCTTCCTGCCCATAGCGGTTGCTTTCCTCATCGTACTTCTCTATCAATATTTTTTGTTCTTGTATTTTTGCCAGCATTATTTTGGCTTCATTTTCATAACGCCTAGCAAGTGCCTCGTGGTCAGCTATGGTTTTAGGGCTTTGGACAGTTGGATTCATATCCGCCGACGACTGGTGTTCCATCTGTACGCAAGAGATCAGTACGCTGAGAACCGCAGGAACTAGAATAATTGACCTTATCTGCACGATCAATGCACCCTCTTTTATTACAAGATAATGTGATGAATAAAAATCGGATTCTAAAATGAAGTGCAATTTTGATTAACGCAGGTCAAGTGGGTGAGATGCGGTAGCATCGGTGTCCTTTGACCGGCAAGTCGAAATTACAAAAATTAACTATACACAGGCTTCACCCCTCTCGCTACCTTCTCCCCGAGAAGAACGATACCAGATTTACGCCCTTAAGAAGGAGGGGCACAAACAATACGAGATAGCCGTGGAAAAAAGAGGTGTTGCTCGGTGCGTTGTTAGTTTAAGTTGAGTCGACTGAACATTCCTACCCAATCGCGGCGTGATCGATCGAGAGGAACAAGGAGAGGCTGAGAAACTGATCAGCCGCTATTTCGAAGTCCGGCCGCGACCCCATTGATGGAGAGATGAATCGCACGCTGAACCAGTTCCCCGGTGTCGCCAGCACGGTACCGTCTCAGAAGCTCAACCTGGAGATGGTTGAGTGGGTCGATATAAGGGATACGGTTACGGATACTACGTGCCAGTGTGGGGTTGTCTTGCAATAGCTCGGTATGCTCAGTCACAGCGAATAGCCACTTAATGCTGAGATCACACTCTGACTCGATCCGCCCGAAGATCTCTTGGCGAAGGCTTTCATCGGTCACGAGTTCTGCGTAGCGGGACGCGATTCCCATATCTGTTTTTGAGAGGACCATACCCATATTGGATAGAAGGGTCTGCATGAACGGCCAGATCCGGTGCATCTCCTGGAGAAGATTCAGACCCTTTTCGCCTTCTCGCTGCACAAACTTTTCAACTGCTGAACCGAACCCGTACCATCCCGGGATCATTGTCCGGTTGACGCTCCAGCTGAATACCCAGGGAATCGCTCGTAGATCTTCAATTAGATCTGACCGCTTACGTGATGGGGGGCGGCTACCGATATGCAGACCCGCGATCTCACTGATCGGGGTCGACTCCTGGAAGTATCGTTCAAAGCCAGGGGTCTCGTAGACTAGACTACGGTAGGCCGCAAGAGCATCCCCTGCAAGGGCCTCCATCACTTTGTAGTATCCATCGGCACGATCACCCAGAATATCATGACTCAGAAGGGTAGCTTCAACAGTGGCTGCGACCAGTGTCTCAAGATTACGTCGACCGATCTCTGGATCGGAGTACTTGCTGCCGATCACCTCGCCCTGCTCGGTGATGCGTATCTGACCATTAACGCTACCAGGGGGTTGAGCGAGTATCGCCTGATAGCTAGGCCCTCCCCCGCGACCGACCGTACCCCCCCGTCCGTGGAAGAGTCGTAGCTCGATTTGATGCTTAGCAAAGACTTTAGTCAGTTCGGTCTCGGCCTTATACAGTTCCCAATTAGCGGCGAGGAATCCACCATCCTTATTGCTGTCAGAATAGCCCAGCATCACCTCCTGAACATTACCCCGCGAGTCGAGCAATTTCCGGTAGTAGGGCAGTGAGAATAGCTCGTCCATGATGGTGCCGCAGTCTCGAAGATCAGTGATGGTCTCGAAGAGTGGGATGATGTTTACATATAAGACCGGCGACTCACTAGGCTGCAGCAGTCCTACCTCCTTTAGCATCAGAGCGACCTCCAGTACATCTGAGACACCATCGGTTTTTGAAATGATGTAATTGGGGAGTGCTGCACGTCCGAATCGGCGGTGTATCTCTGCGGCCGTTTGGAGAATACGAATCTCGCTCTGGCTCAGTTCAGAGTAATCAAGATAGGGTGATAGAAGGGGTCGTGGGCTACTGATCTCGGCCAGTAGGCACAGAATCCTATCTGACTCGGTCAGTGCTGAGTAGTCATTGCACTGTGCTCCGTGCTTGAAGAGTTCTGCTACCACATGCTCATGAACCTTACTGTGTTGGCGCATGTCCAGAGGTGCCAAGTGAAACCCGAAAACCTCGGCTGCCCGCTGCAAGTTTCGCAATGCACCACGTGCCAGTAATTCCGATTTATTCTGTTTAAGAGATCGGATCACAATATCCAGATCATGTACAAAATCTGTACTATCCTTATAAGGATCAACCGGACTGACCGGTCGATGGTGTACGATGGAGTGCCCAAGATGATGGCTGGTCGAGGCGAGGCGGGCGTAGATTCCGATCAGGGCTCGGCGGTAAGGCTCATCCGCACGGCTCTCTGCATGATCGGGAGAGTCGTTGGCGAGTTGTCTCAGTTCATCGCTGACCTCGACCAGTCGATCGGTCAGGCTGAGTCTGCGGCCGATCAGGTGGACTTCATCCATAAAGAAGTCGAATACGAGTGCTGACTGACGCTCTGCAGCATGCTGCATTACCTTGTCTGTAACGAATGGATTTCCATCCCGGTCGCTCCCAATCCAGCTACCGATTCGTAGGAATGGAGGGATACGTGGGACATCCTCACCAAAACGAGATTTCAGCATGTCTTCGATCTCTGCATAGAGACGCGGGACTTCTGTCAGGAAGGTGTAACGGTAATAGGCTAATCCATTCTTGATCTCATCATGGACCGACAGACGGGATGATCTGAGTATACGAGTCTTCCACAGGATCTGAATGGCACGTCTTAAGCCCTCTTCATTATCTTGTAATTCATCCGGCGTGAGTTGCATCCGGTCACGTGAATTCATCAGGCGAGCGATGGCTAACTGCCAGTCGAGTATGCTCTTGCGTTGGACCTCGGTCGGGTGTGCAGTCAGTACCGGTGAGACCACCGCCTTGGCAAAGAACTTGGATAGGGTATTCCCATCCGCCCCACTGGAGAGTACGCGGTCAAGAGCCAGTGCAACGCTACCTGCCTGAGGGGGAGATCCCGCGCAGAGATGGGCCCGTCTGCGGCGGTTGTGGTGGATATCCTCTGCAATATTTGAAAGTTGGGAGAAGTAACTGAACGCACGGACCACCGAGACGGTCGATTTGCTGCTCAGTTGGTTGAGTATCTTGTCCAGCTCTTGCCGCGCATTCGGATCCTGCTCGCGACGGAATCGGATGGCGTTTTGTCGTATTCCTTCTACCAGTGAAAAGGTGGCATCCCCCTCCTGCTCTCGCAGAGTGTCACCCAGCATCCGTCCCAGAAGACGGATATCCTCACGTAGGGGTGAGTCCTTATCATCGTTATGACTATTGTTGGGGGGGGTGACTCCATTCTGGATCGAGCTCATTTAACCCATCCCTGCCTATGAGGGGGCTTTACGAGTAGACCCTTCGGGTAGAGCCCCTCCGCCGTCGACCGTGCTAAAATAAACGGCAATCGAGGTTCGCGAAATTTTCTCATCGTTATATAAATGCCCAATTCAACCATGCCCACTAAAATCGTTATTGCTACACGGGAAAGCGCTTTGGCCATGTGGCAGGCAAATTTTATCCATCAATGGCTGTCAGAATTATACCCGCAAACTGAAATCAGCATACTCGGCATGACGACCCGGGGGGATCAGATACTCGACACCTCTCTCTCTAAAATCGGTGGTAAGGGCCTATTCATAAAGGAGTTGGAACAGGCTCTGGAGGAGGGGCGTGCGGATATTGCGGTCCACTCGATGAAGGATGTTCCGATGCATATGCCACCTGGATTTTCGTTGGCGGCGATCGGTGAGAGGGAGGACCCGCGTGATGCATTTGTCTCTAACCGATATACCGGTCTGGATGACCTCCCTCCGGGGAGTGTGGTTGGCACCTCGAGCCTTCGTCGAGAGAGCCAGCTCCGTGCTCGTTTTCCGCATCTGCACGTGCAGCCTCTCAGGGGCAATGTTCAGACCAGGTTGCGGAAGTTAGATGAGGACCAGTACGCGGCAATCATCCTCGCTGCGGCCGGTTTGAAGAGGCTCGGACTGGTGGATCGTATTGCAGCACTCTTGACTCCGGAGATGAGTCTTCCTGCGGTGGGACAGGGGGCACTCGGGATTGAGTGCCGGACCGACCGTCCAGACCTCATCACACTCATGAAGCCCCTTCATCATCTGGACACGGCTCAGTGTGTTGAGGCAGAACGTGCCATGAGCCGCGCACTCGGCGGAAGTTGTCAGGTCCCATTGGGTGGTTTCGGGCAAATCTCGCAGGGAGTGCTCCGTCTACGTGGGTTCGTTGCGAGCCCTGATGGAACACGCATGATCAGTTCAGAACTGAGCGGCGATCCCGAATCGGGTGAGCTCATGGGAGCTCAGCTGGCATCGCACTTGAAGGATCAGGGTGCAGAAGAAATTCTGGCAGCATTGGCATGATAGGCACGACCAGAGGCGTGATCTACCCGTGAATAAACTTCTGACCGGGATCAATATCTTGGTCACTCGGCCAGCTCACCAGGCTGTCAATCTGGTCGATAAGATTCGTGCATTAGGGGGGGACCCGATACCCTTTCCGGTACTTGAGATTCGTGATGTCGAGGATGTAGCTCCGCTATTCGAACTGATCGATCATCTGGATGACTTTGATCTGGCGATCTTCATCAGCCCCAATGCAGTCGATAGGGCGATGAGTCTAATACTCAATCGGCGAGCACTCCCTCTAGCGATGAAGATTGCCGTGGTCGGGCAGGGGAGTGCGAGGGAGCTTAAAAAGTTTGGTGTGGGTGAGGTGATTGCTCCCACCACAAGGTTTGATAGCGAGGCACTGCTCTGTATGGCCGAACTACAGCAGATTAAAGGTCGTCGTGTGGTCATCTTCCGTGGTGATACGGGTCGTGAATTGCTGGGGGATACGCTGACTAAGAGAGGGGCATCGGTCACGTATGCTGAGTGTTACATCCGGACCCGCCCCGACACTGATAACGCCCCCTTACTAGAATCCTGGTCAAAGAATGCGATCCATGCGGTCATCATTACCAGTAGCGAGGGTCTGCGTAACCTTTTTGAGATGGTGGGTGAGTCTGGCCAGTCTTGGCTGAAGAAGACACCCTTATTCGTATCCCATGAACGTATATCAAAGACCGCCCATGAAATGGGCTGCGAGGATGTGATCTCGACTGACTCTGGTGATGAGGGATTGATCAAGGGACTATTAGATTATTTCGGCCCGAGAGTGAGGGACGGAGTCTATTCTCAAGAGACGACATGAACGAAGAAGATCAGCCGATCACGAACTCAACCACAAGCACGGCGACGAGCACGAGTACGGCAACGTCCGCCGCCGAGAAACCTCAAGAGCCGCGTAGACTCCCTCTGCGGGCGGTTGGTTTGGTCGTGATTCTAGCAGTCGTGGTGGTGTGGCAGTGGTACGACACACGCAGCCAGATCGAGGGCCTGCAGCAGGAGTTAGGAAGGAGGCTGGCAGAGGCCAGCGCATCGGGTAAGGAATCACGTAACCTGGCATCTGAGGCTCGTGAAGCGGGACGGCAGGCAGAAGGTAAGCTCCTCCTATTGGAGGCCAAGCTTGCAGAGTCACAGAGCCAGCAAATGGCTCTGGAGGCACTCTACCAGGAGGTGGCACGTAACCGGGATGAAGTCACCCTGGAGGAGGTTGAGCAGCTACTGTTAATTGCGAGTCAGCAGTTGCAACTGTCGGGTAATGTAAAGTCTGCACTGATCGCGATGCAGGAGGCAGACTCACGACTACAGCGTATCGACCGACCTCAGCTATCCCCATTACGTAAGGCCATTCTGAAGGATATCGATTTACTTAAATCTGCTCGTTATGTCGATACGGTGGGGATCAGCCTGAGACTGGATAATCTTGCGGCATCGGCAGAGACATTGCCGCTTGCGATGGAGATCCGGCCTCCGAAGGTTCTACCGGTTCCCGGAACAGCGCCGTTAGAGCAAGATCTCTGGCTTAATTTCGCGCGCGATATCTGGGGGGATATGAAGCAGTTGGTCCGTATTCAGAATATGAATCGACCCGACCTACCACTCTTGGCGCCATCGCAGTCTTACTTCTTGCGGGAGAATCTTAAATTAAGATTGCTATCAGCAAGGCACGCACTACTGGTACGAGATCCGGTCAGTTTTAAGGCCGATATTAAGGCCTGCTTAGAATGGATTAACCGGTACTACGACAGACGATCAAAAGCCGCCATTACGATGACCGAGGCGCTGAGACAGTTGCACGATAGTGAGGTCGGGATAGAGTTACCGGATATTTCGGCTAGCCTCGATGCGGTGCGTAATTACCGTTTAGCGAGAGAGCGGGGATCTAGATGAGACGGACCTTTTGGCTGCTTGCGATCTGTGTCGCAGCAGTCGCTGTCGCGATCGCAGCCAGTTATAACAGTGGCTACGTGTTATTGGTGGTTCAGCCGTACCGTATCGAGCTCTCGCTCAATCTCTTGTTAGTACTGTTATTAGCGGTCTTTGTGTTGGGTTATTTTGTGGTGAGGCTGATCAATATCACCTTACATCTGCCGACAGAGATACGCGAATCCAGAATGAACCGCCGGCGTGAGAAGGCACACGCAGCCATGCTCGAGGGGATCAAGTTCTTTCTTGAAGGTCAATATGCAAAGGCTGAAAAGTCTGCCACCGCGGCACTGGAAATCAAAGAGTCCTCCTCTGTTACCGCGATCAATACCGTCATCGCTGCCCGGTCTGCTCATGAGTTGAGGAAATTTTCTAAGCGTGATGAATTCATTGTCATGGCAGAGAATGAGGCCCCGAAAGAGGTCACGCTCCGTCTCATCACCCAGGCGGAATTATTGCTGGATGAACGCCGTCCATTAGAGGGGCTGCAGGTATTACAGAGACTCCATCCAGGGGAAGTCCGTCAGCATACTGCGGCATTGAGGTTAGCACTGAAGGCGCATCAGCAAATGAGTAACTGGGATGCGGTACTAAACCTAGTCGGTGAGTTGGAGCAGCGCAACGCATTCGATCGAACGCTGGCCGAGCAGATACGGCTCAATGCCCATCTACAAAATCTTAAAGTCAAATCGACAGACCTGCAGCAACTTAAAAATTACTGGCAGTCTATCCCCTCATCAGAGAGGAAGCAGGGAAAGCTAGCAGCGGCTGCGGCTCGTGCATATATATCACTGGGTGAGTGTGTGACCGCTCACCAGATCATTGAGCAGAGCCTTGATCATGAATGGAATCAGGAATTGACTGGGCTCTATGCGGACTGCTTGGGTGAGGATGCGATGCATCAGATCAAGCGTGCCGAGTCGTGGCTCGAATCACATGCCAATGATGCCGGTTTACTGCTCGCTCTGGGGAGGATGTGTCTTCACTTTGAATTGTGGGGTAAGTCTCAAAACTATCTGGAAGCGAGCCTCTCTCTGGATCCCGGTCACTCGGCTCATTTTGCATTGGCCCATCTGAATGAAAAGATCGGTAAGCCTGAACTTGCCAAGGAGCATTACACCAAGGGTCTTGAGTTGATACTCGGTCATCTGGAACTCTCTAGAGTCAGGCAATAAAGGTTTGAGTCATGCGGATCTGGACCCTACACCCAAAGTATCTCGATCCCCAGGGACTGGTCGCTCTGTGGCGTGAGACTCTTCTTGCGCAGAAGGTGTTAAGGGGCGAGACCAAGGGATACCGGCATCATCCACAGCTACATCGTTTCCAAGCACATCCCGATCTGATCGGGTGTATCGCCCTTTATTTACGTGGGATCGCAGACGAGGCTGATCGGCGTGGATATCAATTCGACAAGACAAAGATAGATCCATCTCGTCTGCAATGTCAGTTGGACGAGAGTCTCGGTCAATTGATGTATGAGTGGGCTCATCTCGGTGGGAAACTTATGCATCGTAACCCCGTTTGGCGGACTCGCTGGGAGGGGGTGACGAGCCCGGATCCACACCCATTATTTAGGATTGTCCCGGGAGAGGTGCGGAGCTGGGAAATAAGACCGGAATGAGGGCCTGCTGAAATAGCCTGCGGTGCAATCTCCTCGAATTGACCCTTAGGACTTAGACGCGCTCGAGGAGATGGTGAACATGTCCGAGAAGAACTCATCATCCGGTAGATTCTGTAACTGGATGAAGTCCTGATGAGCTGCAGACACCATCGCAGGTGTACCGCATGCATAGACCTGATAACCGGCCAGGCTATCGAAGTCCTGCATAACCGCTTGGTGGACGAGTCCGGTTCGGCCGTGCCAATCATCTTCAGGCATAGGCTCTGACAGGACGGGTATGAAGGTGAAATTATCATGTGACTGCTGCCAACTCCCCGCCAGTTCTGCCAGATAGAGATCCGACTTGGTACGGGTTCCCCAGTAGAGAACGATCTGCCGCTCACTCGGCTGCATATTCGACTTGTAGAAGATGGATTCGATCATACTCTTTATGGGCGCGAAACCGGTTCCGCTTGCGACGAAGATGATCGGCTTATCGGACTCCTCCCTCAGGAAGAAGGTTCCGAGAGGACCTTCAAATCGAAGGATCTCCTTCTCCTTCATGGAGGTGAAGACGTGTTCTGAGAAACTGCCGCCGGGATAGTTACGGACATGCAGCTGAAGTAGTTCATCATCATGAGGCGCATTGGCCAGTGAGAAGCTGCGTCTTTTCCCGTCCTTCATCAGGATATCGATATACTGACCCGCGAGAAATTGGAGACGTTCATTGGTGGGTAGTTTCAGGGAGATGATGGTCACATCCGGTGCAACCCGTTCGAGTCGGTCGACACGGCAGGGGAGGGTCCTGACAGTGATATCCTTGATGGCACTGATCTCGCGCGATTCGATGACGAGTTCGGAGAGTGGTAGTGCGCAGCAGAATAAAGCCATTCCGGTAGTCTTCTCGATCTCTGTCAGGGTATCTATGCTATGACTGCCGAAGTCAACCTTTCCCTGTATGATTTTACCTTTGCAGCTACCGCAAGCACCATCTCGGCAGCCATAGGGGAGCGGGAACCCCTGTCTTAATGCAGCTTGCAGCACAGTCTCGCCGGGTTCTGCGGTGAAGATATGGCCACTTGGTTGGATGGTAATTTTGTACGACATGGGTTTATATATACTTAGTCAGTTTAATGGACAGTTAATCAGATAGATCTGGATGAAGAGAACGCTCTTAATTATTGGATGTGGCGATATCGCCTTGCGCGCATCATCGCTGTTAAGGGATCACTACCGTCTGGTTGGTTTGTGTCGACGGACAGAGAGCTTTGATCAACTCCGCTCTCACGGGATCATGCCTATCCTTGGCGATCTCGACAATCCCAATAGTCTCTCCAAGATTGGGGGGGTCGCTCATGCGGTACTCCATCTTGCTCCCCCACCTGATCGTGGAACTCGGGATACCCGGACGGCTCATCTCCTGACGGCACTTACCAAGCAATCCAGATCATTGGGTCGAATGTTACCACAACAGCTAGTCTACATCAGTACCAGCGGGGTATACGGTGACTGCGGTGGAGCCCTGATCGATGAGAATCATCCGGTCAATCCACAGTCAGATCGTGCCATAAGACGGGTCGATGCGGAGGGTCAGTTACGAGGGTGGGGTCAGCGTAACCGGGTGAATGTCTCGATCTTACGAGTGCCTGGAATCTATGCTGACGATCGATTGCCGCTAGCCCGGCTACGAGAAGGGGTGGCTGCACTGATACCGGATGAGGATAGCTATACCAATCACATCCATGCCGATGATCTTGCGGACAGCACGGTTGCGGCATTGAAGTATGGAAAGCCGGGCAGGGTTTACCATATCTGCGATGATTCGGATCTGAAGATGGGTGAATATTTTGATCTGGTAGCGGATCATTTTGGACTCCCCCATCCACCACGCATTCCGCGGGCCGAGGCTCAGGGGCGGATATCACCTGGAATGCTCTCATTCATGAGGGAGTCACGACGTCTGACCAATACCAGAATGAAGAATGAGTTGCATCTGAATCTACACTACCCAACCGTATCCGATGCATTGGCGCTGATCCCAGCAAGTCACTCGGAAAGCAGGTAAAATCTTGAGTCATGATCCAATTGGCAATAGCTGCCCGATAGTCAGTCCGATGGATCCTGTCATCATCATGACTAACTTCCCTGACCGGGTGAGCGCTTTGGCCCTTGCTAAAGAGCTGGTTGATCAGAGGTTGGCCGCGTGCGTTAATGTTCTATCTGAATGCAGTTCTGTCTACCGATGGAAGAATGAGATCGAGCATGCAGATGAGGTGCCGGTACTGATTAAGACACTCTCCCAAAACTACCTGCAGGTCGAGAGTCTCGTGAAAAGGATGCACCCCTACGAACTCCCGGAGATTATTGCTGTCCGAGTAGTTGAAGGTTTCCCTGGTTATATGCAATGGATCACTGACGAGACCATGCCACTCCCAGATAAAACATGAAAAGAATTGTGCCCATATCCACGTACCTGAAACGTTATCTATTCATGCTGATGTGCGTCATCAGCATGAATGCATTCGCTCAGGAGGGTAAGTCCTTTAATCTGATGTCCGGTCTTCAGCAGCTCGGTGCAAATCTGGGTCAGATTGAGGAGGAGTTGCTGCCGCCTGATCAGGCTTTTAAGCTAACGGTCAGGGTTCGTGATGCGGATACGCTGATCGCGGACTTTGTTCCAGCAAAAAATTATTACCTCTACCGAGACAAGGTCGCATTTAAGTCTCAGGATGCCAATACCCTCATTGAGGGGATCTCTCTCCCGAGGGGGGAGATGAAGAGTGATGTCACCTTCGGCCAGGTCGAGGTATTTCATAAGCCATTCCAGGCAATTATCTCTCTCAAGAGAGACCCCTTCTCAACCAATCAACTGACCCTTGCTGCGAGCTACCAAGGTTGCAATGAACCGATCGGTGTCTGCTATGCACCCATCAGCAAGTTACTTGAACTGACGCTACCGGCGGCTCGTGCTGTGGTCGGATCGGTGGCAGAGGCGTTGAGTAATAACGCGAACGCTGCCAGGACTAGCGCATCTGATGAGCTGTTCCAATTACCCGCTCAGTCTGCGGGGATTGAGACTGAATCAAACAGGATCGAGCAGATGTTTGAGAGCGGCAACTTCTGGCTCATCCTGACCGGATTCTTTGGGTTCGGTTTACTGCTCTCGTTCACACCATGCGTATTTCCGATGTTCCCCATTCTGTCTGGGATCATCGCGAACCGGGGTCACAACATCACCAAGACTCACGGATTCATCTTAGCGCTATCGTATGTCATGGGGATGGCACTGACCTATGCTGTGGCGGGGGTCGCGGCGGGGCTCTCGGGTGCGATGCTCTCAGCAGCGCTTCAGAATGGATGGGTGCTCGGAACCTTTGCGCTGACATTCGTTGTTCTTGCGCTCTCTATGTTTGGGTTCTATGAGTTGCAACTGCCCGGCTTTCTTCAGAGCAAACTCTCCGAGGAGGTGGGACATGTGAAGGGTGGACACCTGACCAGTGTATTCGGGATGGGTGCTCTGTCTGCACTGATTGTGGGCCCTTGTGTTGCGGCGCCATTAGCGGGTGCGCTGCTCTATATCAGTCAGACACGGGACGTGGTCTTGGGTGGGTCGGCACTCTTTGTGATGGCACTCGGAATGGGTATGCCGCTACTGCTACTTGGCGCATCGGCTGGGGCGTTGCTACCAAAGGCGGGTCCCTGGATGGAGTCAGTAAAACGATTTTCTGGAGTGCTTTTACTGGGGACGGCGATCTGGTTGATATCGCCCGTCATTCCGGCGGTGGTGCATATGATCTTGTGGGCGGTCCTGCTAATTGTCTCGGCCATCTACCTGCACGCGATTGATCCACTTCCGCCATCATCCTCAGGCCTACGCAAATTCTTAAAGGGGGTGGGACTGATCGCGCTATTGACCGGGGTGGCATTGCTGATAGGGGTTATGTCTGGTGGGCGGGATATTCTCCAGCCCCTCTCAAAATTAAATATTGCGAGCGTTGGTGCGGTAGAGGCGGGTAAGGAAAATGCTGGTGTGGGTGAGCATCTGCCCTTTCGACGGGTCAGATCGATCGCAGAGCTTGATCAGCAGATCATAGAGTCTCGTGGTCAGTATGTGATGGTGGATTTTTATGCGGACTGGTGTATCTCGTGTAAGGAGATGGAGCGTTTCACCTTTACCGATGCACGAGTCCAGTCTCGTCTGAAGGGCGTGACACTGCTCCAGGTCGATGTGACCGCAGGTACACCGGACGATCTGGCACTGCTCAAACGTTTTAAGCTATTCGGTCCTCCTGGCATTCTGTTTATGGATCGCCAGGGCCGTGACATCCCCGGAGTCAGGCTGATCGGCTTTCAGAATGCAGAGAGCTTCCTCACCGTGCTGAATGCACTCCTCATTTGATGGCTCATTTCAAACAGATCTTAATCTATGCGGGGATTGCTTTATTGGCAGTAACGGCGGGACTCCTGCTGCGGGGGCAGCTCACCAGCGGCAGTCCTTCAAGTGTTTCTGAAAGTGTTTCAAGTAAAGGGTCAGAAGCGATACTCGCAGCCGTTCTGCCTGATCTGCAGGGGACGAGTCAGCCGATCTCACAGTGGCGTGGACAGGTTCTGGTAGTGAACTTCTGGGCGAGTTGGTGCGAGCCCTGTCGAAAAGAGATCCCAGAATTCATTGAGGTCCAGAATCAATTCCGTGATCAGGGTCTAGTCTTTGTAGGAATTGCGGTGGACCAACCTCAGAAGGCGGCTGCCTTCAGCCAAGATATCGGGATCAATTACTCGGTACTGACGGGTGGGATGGAGGCCATGTCATTAGCCGAGGCAGCGGGAAATAAACAGGGAGCACTCCCATTCACAGTTATCATCGACCGTAGCGGAAATATTATTAGTACCCATCTAGGACTTCTCAGTCGTAGCAAGTTAGAGGCTACGATCAAGCCCCTTCTCTAGCAGAAACCTTCTTCTTGTTTGAATGTATTATCGAGCTTTGTATCCTCGAGCATTGATCAATCTCCACGAAAATTCACGAGTTCTGTCGGATGTAAGCGCCACCGAGAGCGCGGCCTTGGTCAGAGGTGCCGCGTTCATATCGATCGTGTACTCGTTCGTGATAAGTGGTATCTCAGGCTGGATCGGGGTGAGGTGGAGGGTGACTTGGGTGATGGTGTAATCGGTATTGCCATTGAAGAGGCTGCCGCTGAAGGTGCCATAGGCAGGTCCCCCATCTGCGTCGAGTTTATTCAGGACATCTGGTGACAGGTCCTGATCTTTGGGTCGCTTTTTTGGAAATTGCTCACGGCAGATCCGACTAATCTCTTGGGCGGAGGTTTTTCCAAGGGCTTTTCTAGATTCTTTTAGACAGTGTGTAAAATTAGAAAGTCCAGTCGGACTGGCGTCGGACTGGACTGGTGAGATGAGTGCTATGCTCGCAAGAATGGCCAGAGGGGTGAATGTTCCTCTGGCTATTTTTTTCATGCGGTTAGAAGTTGAGGAACAGATTCGTCGACAGAATATGATCCATCAGATTAGTGTTACCAAATCTATTGAGGGTCTGATTCATATAACCAATCTCGGTGCGTGCAAATTTATTAATCGTATACGCCCCACCTGCAAATGCCCGGTTCTGATCAAAACCACTGTGAGGGCCCGATGCTCCCCATGCATTATTCATATGCACAAATATTTCATTTGCCAAGACTAAGCCAAAGTTAGGGGCTTGTGGCACAGGAATCAATACCCTAGCCAGTTGACGGAAACGATAACCGGTATCGCCGCTAGGGTCTTTCCATTGTTCTACCCAGCGTTCTTCAAAACGGGTGCGAAGTGCGAATGTGGGGTTAAAGGGACCAATCTTGAAACGGTCAGCCCATGATAATTGTTGCCATATCCGTTGCTCATCAAACGATGTACTGGCAAAGGGGGCAGTGGTTGGGGCCCATGCATAGCCTAGCCAGACTTGGGTCGTCCTATTAACTTGATAACCGAGGCCGGGGCGAACGATGGCCTGTGAGAATCGTGTCCCATCATTGCCAAAACGTCCCTGACCTTCCATCCACCACCTGAAGTTTGCAAGCTTCGGATTGGTTATTCCTAGAGAATCGAACTTACCGATCGCAGTGACATTATTCCAAGACTGGAAGTCTATCGAATCGCCGGTATTATCGTTAAGGGCAGACTCAGCGTGGACCGATATGGGGGCCAAAAGCACTAGCCCAGTTGCGGCGAGTAGGGCAATAATTTTTTGTTTAATGAGCATTTAATTCCTCTTTAATCGGTCACGTTAATTTGTTTATTTACATTAAATGATCAGGATCCAATCTTTCTTCTGATCAAGTCTTCAGTCTTCGATGCCACGCTAGCGTGGCTAAAAATTGACTGGGGGTATTCTGTACCGCCATCCGTTCGAGAAATTATCATGATCTGAGTGAAGAAATCGTCATGCAGAAGTGAGGTATTTGTGAAGTCTTGTACCTATTCATCGGAACTCTAAGGTCAGCTGGACTTTCCCCAGGAGTCCCGTAACGTGACCGCGCGATTGAAGATCGGTCTTCCGGGCTTTGATTCAACCCGGTCAGCGATGAAGTAGCCATTCCGTTCAAACTGGAATAGCTCTTCAGGTAGGGCGTCACTGAGGGAGGGTTCAAGATAGGCCGATAGGATCTCCCTCGAGTGAGGATTCAGGGAGTCTTTATAATCCTTACCGCCCGAATCGGGGTGAGGTTCTACAAAGAGTCGGTCAAATATTCGGACCTCCGACTTGCAGGCATGGAGGGAGGATAGCCAATGAATATTACCCTTGACCTTGCGAGACTCGGCGCCCGGTGTCCCGCTCTTGGTGTCAGGGTCATAGGTGCAATGGATCTCCTCAATCTCACCGTTATCATTCTTAACGAGGCCAACGTACTTCACGATATAGGCATAACGGAGTCGGACCTCCATCCCGGGTGAGAGGCGGAAGTAGCCCTTGGTGGGAACCTCCATGAAGTCCTCTTGCTCGATATAGAGGACCCTTGAGAGGGCGACCGGACGGCTTCCCCATTCAGGATTTTGGGGATGGTTGGGAGCGGTGCACTCTTCAACTTGCCCCTCTGGGAAGTTATCTATGATGAGTTTGAGAGGTCTTAAGACTGCGATACGTCTGGGTGCGCTCTCATTTAAGTCCTGTCTGAGACAGTCTTCCAGCAGGCCCATATCGATCCACGAGTCGGATTTGCTCACGCCGATACGGTCAGTGAAGAGCCGAATCGATTGAGGGGTGTAGCCGCGGCGGCGCATCCCGACCAGGGTGGGCATGCGGGGGTCGTCCCACCCATCGACCAGGCTACTCTCGACCAGTTCCATGAGTTTGCGCTTACTCGTCACGGTATAGGTCATATTCAGACGAGCAAACTCAACCTGTTGTGGATGGCATTGGACCTGATCTTGCAATTGATCCAAGACCCAGTCATAGAGGGGTCGGTGGTCCTCGAACTCCAGTGTGCAGATGGAGTGTGTGATCCTCTCAAGGGCATCCGAGATGCAGTGGGTATAGTCATACATCGGGTAGATGCTCCACCTGTCACCGGTACGGTGGTGGTGGGCACGACGGATGCGGTAGATGACCGGGTCACGTAGATTGATATTGGGGGAAGACATATCAATCTTGGCTCGGAGTACATACTCACCATCAGCGAAATCACCGGCCTTCATGCGTCGGAAGAGGTCGAGATTCTCATTGATGCTTCGGTCACGGTGAGGACTATTCTTGCCCACCTCGGTCAGTGTGCCTCTGAGTGAACGGATCTCCTCAGCGGTGAGGCTGTCGACATAGGCATGACCCCGAGTGATCAGTTGTTCGGCAAGTTCGTACAGCCTGTCGAAATAGTCGGATGCGTAGTGAAGGTTGCGACCCCAATCGAAGCCGAGCCACCTGACCGACTCGATGATGGTATCGACATACTCCTGATTTTCTTTTTCAGGATTGGTGTCATCGAAACGGAGGTGACAGATGCCACCGTAATCACGGGCAAGACCAAAGTTAAGACAAATGCTCTTAGCATGACCGATATGGAGGTATCCATTCGGTTCAGGTGGGAAGCGGGTCTCAACCCGTCCTCCCCACTTACCTGAACGGTTGTCATCATCGATCAGGTTACGGATGAAATTAGCTGCGGGCATAGTTGCGTTTGCAGCGGTGGGTGGTCTGACGGCAGGATTGTCTTTCAAGTGGGTCACTCACGAGGTAATTCGCCATTCAGGGCGTGGCACATTATATAATGATCGGCCATCCAGATTTAGTACGAATAAGGGTCTAATATTGGAACAGTTGCAATGATGACTCCAACACCCTCCGATCATCTTACATGAAGTCGCTCACACTCCCTGTTCTACGATTATTGAATGATGGGGAGTTCCATTCTGGTGTTGCCATCGCCCATGCATTGGGAGTATCTCGAGCTAGTGTGTCTCTCTCGCTACAAGGTGTGGAAGAACTTGGTCTTGTGGTGAATAAGGTTCATGGACGTGGTTACCGATTGCCGGAGAGGTTGCAGTGGCTTAACCGAGAATTGATTCTGACGCATCTTGGTCAAGAGGCGAGTGCATTCCGTCTCGAGATCATGGACACCACCGAATCAACTAATAGCCTGTTGTTGCAAAGATCTTCAATTAAAAAGATCTCTGGAGATCGTTCTATCTCTGTCCTGGCGACGGAGCTACAGACCGGGGGTCGGGGTCGACGTGGGCGGGAATGGCATTCCGGACTGGGAGATGGGCTGACATTCTCTCTGGTCTGGAGATTCCAGCAGGGGGCCAATCTATTATCCGGACTGAGTCTCGCGGTGGGGGTCGCGATCGCGCGTGTACTCAGATCATCTGGGTTTGAGGATGCAGCCCTTAAATGGCCTAACGATGTTCTGATCGATGGCCGCAAGCTTGCGGGTACCCTGATCGAGTTACAGGGCGATATGCTGGGACCCACGGTTGCCGTGATCGGTATCGGCATCAACTTAAAAGTGTCAGACACTATCAAGGATCGTATAGATCAGTCTGCGACTGACCTATACTCTATCAATGGAGAGACGCCAGATCGGAACCGACTCATGGCGGCATTATTGCTCGAGCTTGCGAGGGTGTTAAGGGATTTTGAGTGCCATGGATTTGCACCCTTTAGGCAGGAGTGGGTCCATTATCACGCACTCGAGAATCAGTCCGTTCAGTTGCAGATGCCGGATGGATCATTCCAGGAGGGGTTGGTGCGTGGTGTGGGTCAGGACGGATCATTGATACTGAATACCCCGGGGGGTGACCACAGTTACAACAGCGGCGAGATTAGTCTACGCAAGGTGGCCTGATAATGAATTACTTATTGGCAGTTGACTCTGGGAATGCTCGTATCAAGTGGGGGCTCCATGATGGTCATTCTTGGAGCCATCATGGGGTCGTCCAGCAAGGCGAGAGCGAGCAGTTGGAGAGGGTATGGCAAGGCCTGCCAGAGCCCATGAGGATCATCATCTCCAATGTGGCGGGGGATGGGGCAAGGTCAAACCTGTCTGACCTCTTTGCTCATTGGAGGGCACAGCCCCAATGGGCGGTCGCAAGTGCCTATCAGTGCGGAGTGCGTAACTACTATGCAGACCCAACTCAACTGGGGACTGACCGATGGGCTGCACTCATTGCAGCATGGAGGATTCAACGGCAGGGTTGTATCGTGGTCAGTGCAGGCACCGCGATGACGGTGGACGCGCTCTCAGACACAGGTGAATTTCTGGGAGGGATTATCGTTCCAGGCCTTCAATTGATGCAGGATGCATTGACGAGGGGAACCTCCTCACTGAGGCCTGAGGGAGGAGAGTTTCGTGATTATCCGGACAGCACCAAGGATGCGATCTGGAGCGGGGGTGCGCATGCCCTAGCAGGAGCGGTTGAGCGTATGGCAGTCATGCTGACAGAGACCTTGGGGCATATCCCAGAATGCATCATAAGCGGCGGTGCGGCCTCAATATTACTAGACCGTCTTAATATTCCGGCTATGATGGTGGATAATCTCGTACTCGAGGGATTGATGGCGATGGACGAGGATGCTGCCGGGACGGTTTTGTAGCGCTGGGGTATCCGGTACCGGTGGTGTCGTCTATTCCCATTAATCCAGTTAATTTAGCAGTTCTCCCCAAAACCTGATTCGGAAACCCATGTCCCTCTTTCAGCACGCGACCTTCTACACCACCGTCAATCATATGCAGGACTTGCCGGTACTGGATGGGGGGGTGGAGATCGCCTTTGCGGGACGATCCAATGCTGGTAAGTCGAGTGTTATCAATACACTATCCAACCGAGGCCGTCTCGCATTTGTCAGTAAGACGCCGGGCCGCACTCAGCATATTAACTTCTTTCAGTTGGGGGGTAATCGGTTTTTGGTTGACCTTCCGGGGTATGGCTATGCCAAGGTCCCTAGGGAGATCCGAGAGCATTGGGAACACCTCCTCAGTAGCTACCTGCAAACTCGGGACCCGCTCCATGGAATGGTACTCATCATGGATGTGAGGCATCCATTAACGCCTCTTGATCGGAGAATGCTCGACTGGTTTGCGCCGACAGGGAAGGCGGTCCATGTGATACTGACCAAGTCGGATAAGCTCGCCAGACAGCAGGCCAGAAAGGTTCTCAAGGAGGTTGAATCCTTCCTGCAGGAGAGTTATCAACAGTGTACGACCCAACTCTTCTCTAGCCTTGCTAGGGAGGGGATTGAGGAAGCGACGAGTGTGCTCGGGGGGTGGCTTAAATCCAAACAGTTGGATGAGCCATTGGATCCGGCAGTAAGTTGGAATCCAATCGCCAGTCCCAACAAAAAAAACCCTCGGCTAAAGGGGAGTAAAGCCGAGGGTAATCTGCCTTAATTAGCATTAAGGTCCCGCCTAGGTAGGGAAAGCGGGAGACAATCAAGTATTGTACTTATTTAGGACAGATGACCTGCGAACAAGTTCCAAGAATGTGAAATTTTTTGTTAAACTTTTTTCTTATCTCTTAACATGGGTAGATAATGCCAATTTTCAGTCAGTTTCCACAGAAAAGAATGCGTCGTTTGCGTCGGGATGATTTCTCTCGCCGACTGGTTCGAGAAAACCACTTAAAGGTTGATGACCTGATCTACCCAGTATTTGTGCTCGATGGGCAGAACCGCGAGGAGGCGGTTCCATCAATGCCGGGGGTGGTCAGGCAGAGCATTGATAGGCTGCTACACCAGGCAGAAAAGTGCTCGCAGCTCGGGATCCCTGCCATGGCGCTCTTCCCGGTGATCGAGCCCGGTCTGAAGAGTCTGGATGCGATCGAGGCCCTTAACCCTGAGGGCCTTGTCCCGCGGACGGTGGCCCAACTGAAGAAGAGATTCCCCGAGCTTGGCATCATCACCGACCTAGCACTTGATCCTTATACTAGCCATGGGCAGGATGGTCTGATCAATGGTAATGGCTATGTGATGAATGATGAGACCGTGTCGGTCCTGGCTGATCAGGCGCTGGTCCATGCACAGGCAGGTGCTGATGTAGTGGCACCGTCAGATATGATGGACGGTCGAATAGCAGCAGTCAGAGCTGCCCTGGACCGAAAGAACTTCATTCACACGCGGATACTCGCTTATTCGGCAAAGTATGCCTCCAGCTTCTACGGCCCATTTCGAGATGCAGTCGGCTCATCTGCCAATCTGGGGGAGGGTAACAAGTATACCTACCAGATGGATCCGGCTAATTCGGATGAGGCGCTGTGGGAGGTCGGACTGGATCTGGCGGAGGGGGCTGATATGGTCATGATCAAGCCCGGTATGCCCTATCTCGATATCGTACGACGGGTGAAGAGCGAGTTTGGCGCGCCGACCTTCGTCTATCAGGTTAGTGGTGAGTACGCGATGCTGAAGGCGGCCTCCCAGAATGGTTGGCTCGATGAGAGGGCCTGCGTCCTGGAATCATTACTTGCCTTCAAACGGGCCGGCGCGGATGGCATTCTGACCTATTACGCGATGGATGCAGCGGCCTGGTTAAAAGGTTCCTGACAGAGGAGCTACTGGATGACCTTGGGCCGGGTACTGCATCCGGTATCGACATTCGGGAGATTGCTACATCAGATCATCAGGTAGACCGGCAGGCGGCTTAGAGCCGTCACCATCCTCATGACCTGCCTCGGTGGGAGGCAATTGCTCCTGCAGGAAGTGTTCCACTATCCCTCCATGAGATACCCTGAACCCGGTCGTCGGATTGACTCTGGCGGTAACGATCCCTTGAGGAGAGGTTGGGGGTGACATGGGGACATTTTGTAGAACCTTACCCATATAGTTAACCCATATCGGTAGCGCGGCACGGCCCCCGGTCTCATTTTCACCTAGTGATTTTGGGTTATCAAAACCGATCCAAGCGACCGCGACTAGGTTGGTCTGGTAACCGCAGAACCAGGCATCGACATGGTCATTGGTGGTGCCGGTCTTGCCGGCCAGGTCGGTTCTGTTCAATTGCTTTGCACGTGTCGCGGTCCCCCTCTCGACCACGTCTTGCATCATGGTGGTCATGAGATAGGCATTACGAGGGTCGATGATCTGAACCGCGTTCTTAGCCACCTGAGAGGGTTGTGCCTGCTCCAAGATATTCCCCTTCTCGTCCTCGATACGCTGGATGAAGTAAGGCGAAACACGGAAACCACCATTGGCGAAGGCGGTGTAACCGACCGCCATCTGCATCGGGGTCACTGACCCAGCACCCAATGCCATGGTCATATAAGGGGGGTGCTTGCTCGGGTCGAAACCGAATCGAGAGATATAGTCCTGTGCATACTGAACGGTGATCGCCTGGAGGATACGGACCGAGACCGTATTCTTCGACTTAGCAAGCGCTTCTCGCATACGGATTGGGCCATCATACTTACTTTCGAAGTTACGCGGCTCCCACGGCTTACTCCCTGTCTCTGCCGCACTGAATGAGATCGGAGCATCATTAATGACCGTGGCAGGATTGAATCCCTTCTCCAATGCCGCAGAATAGATAAATGGCTTGAGGCTCGATCCGGGTTGACGCCATGCCTGAGTCACGTGGTTGAACTGGTTGCGGTTAAAGTCGAACCCGCCGACCAGAGATCGGATCGCGCCATCTTGTGGGTCTATCGAGACCAGAGAGGCCTCGACCTGTGGGATCTGAACAATCTGCCACAGACCTTTATCACTCTTCTGAACACGGATGATTGAGCCAGGATGGATGCGTTGTTGAACCTGTGGAGCGGTCTCGGAGAGGAACTTCTGGGCAAACTTGAGACCCTCTCCAGCGATCTCGATCCGCTCACCGCCCCTGCGGTAGGCATGAACAGACTTCGAGTTGGCGGTTAGGACGACGGCCGCATAGAGATCGCCGCTATCATACCGATCCTGAAGCGCACTCTCCAGTATCTCTTCCTGAGAGACGTCATTCTTTACTAGTTTCACAAAGGACTCGGGGCCACGGTAACCGCGACGCTGGTCATAATCCATTACCCCCTGACGGAGAGACTGATAGGCCGCCTGTTGGTCGAGCTGACGGACCGTGGTATAGACCTTAAATCCTCGTGTATAGGTCTCCTCCTGGTAACGGTCGTAGATCACTTGACGGGCCATCTCAGCCACATACTCAGCGTGGACTGCAAACTCTTGTGATTTACGCTTAATGACGAGGGCCTTTCCTGTAGCTTCTTTATATTCTTGAACCGAGATCTGCCCGATCTCATTCATCCGACGTAGAACATAGGCCTGTCTCGTTTTAGCACGCTTAGGATTCACGATCGGGTTATAACTCGAGGGCGCTTTGGGCAAGCCTGCCAGCATCGCGGCCTCGGCCAGATTGATATCGGATAGGGGTTTGCCGAAGTAGACCTGTGATGCAGAGGCGAATCCATAGGAACGCTGGCCCAGATAGATCTGGTTGATATAAAGCTCGAGGATTTCGTCCTTAGTCAGGCTATGTTCAATCTTGAAGGCGAGCAAGGTCTCACTGAACTTACGGGTGAGCGTTTTCTCTTTACTCAGGAAGAAGTTACGGGCGACCTGCATGGTGATGGTGCTGGCACCCTGACGTGCTCCACCCGAGGTTAAGTTGGAATAGGCGGCCCTCAGTACACCCGCGTAGTCGACCCCTCCGTGCTGGTAGAACCGGTCATCCTCTGCCGCCAGTATCGCCTGCTTCAGTTGTTTCGGGACCTCTCCAACCTTGACCACAGCACGACGTTCCTCACCGAACTCTCCCATCAGGATCCCATCGGCGGTGTAGACACGTAGCGGGATTTTTGGACGGTAGTCTGTCAGAGCCTCGAGAGAGGGCAGTGTGGGGAGAGTGATCATGACCGCAAAACCGAGCATGAGTGCACCGATCAGAATCAGTCCCAGAAGGGTGGCGATTGGGTAGACCACCCACCGCCTCAGCATGAAGGATACTCTTTGAGATTCAGCATCGGGATCGGCATCATTGAATTATAAGTGCGTCTCGCCCAATAACCAACTGCAATACCCGGGGTGACGTGTTGCTTTAAAAAATGCAAATCTGAGAATGCTTCTGAAACTCGGCTTCTATAGGTGATGATGTAGTAAAGGACGGTGCGGTTTTGTGTTACGCGGATGGGCGCATTTCCGCTACAATTGAACCAATGAATTCAGTTAACGAGACCAGACCGATAGATGCTGCTGCGATAGGGCCGAGCGGCAATATTTTTCTGGTGGGGATGATGGGTGCGGGCAAGACCACCATCGGGAAGTCCTTGGCGGGCTATCTGGGCAAAACATTCTTTGATTCTGACCGCGAGATCCAGAAGCGGACTGGGGTCAGCATACCGGTCATCTTTGAGATTGAGGGGGAGGAAGGTTTTCGTAAGCGTGAGACTGGGATGCTGCGGGAGTTGGTGAAGCTAAAGAATATTGTACTGGCTACGGGAGGGGGTGCGGTCTTGAGTGAAGAGAATCGCAACCTCCTCCGGGACAATGGAACTGTAATTTATCTGCGAGCCACGGTGGACCATCTGTGGAAGCGCACCAGAAACGACAAGAATAGACCGCTACTTCAGACCCCGGACCCCCGCGCCACAATGTCAGCGATTTACTCACAGCGCGACCTTGTTTACTCCGAGGCCGCTCATATTGTGGTTGAGAATGGGAGCCAGGGGAGTTACCAGATGACCCGTTCACTTGCCCAGCGGTTGATGGCTGCGGGCTCAGAGTCCGATCAGGCGGACAATGAAGACTCTTAGCCGGTTCGATATAGCGACCCTTCCGTAACGTTAGGCCCCAATACCATGCAAACCATCACGGTCAAACTCACCCCCGCTGCTAATGAGCGCAGCTACCCAATTCATATCGGGGCCGGAATACTCCACCAGGCGGAACTCATCCTGCCTCATCTGCCGCAAAAGAGGGTCGCAATCGTCACCAATACCACGGTGGCGCCACTCTACCTAGCGCGATTGCAGGGGGGGTTGGAGGGGCAGGGGGTTGCATCATTTCCGATCATTCTTCCGGATGGTGAGGAGCATAAGAACTGGCACACACTGAACCTGATTCATGACGGACTGTTATCAAGTCGGTGTGAGCGTAATACTACAGTCATAGCCCTTGGAGGGGGGGTGGTTGGTGATCTGGCGGGATTCGCCGCAGCCACTTATCTGAGGGGGGTTCCGTTCATTCAAGTCCCGACCACGCTATTGGCTCAGGTGGATTCATCTGTTGGGGGTAAGACCGGAATCAATCACCCACTCGGTAAGAACATGGTCGGCGCTTTTTATCAGCCTCGATTGGTACTGGCAGATAGTGCAACCCTTAAGACTCTACCCGAGAGGGAGTTGCGCGCGGGGATTGCTGAGATCATTAAGTACGGGCTAATCCGGGACCACGTCTTTTTTGAGTGGTTGGAAGTGAATATGGATAAGCTACTAATGCGCGATTATGACGTCATGAATGAAGCAATTCGACGAAGTTGTCAGAATAAGGCAGAAGTTGTGGCGGATGATGAGCACGAGGGCGGGGTCCGAGCACTGCTCAATCTGGGTCATACCTTCGCCCATGCCATTGAGAATGGAATGGGTTACGGCGTATGGCTGCACGGGGAGGCAGTGGCGGCGGGTACTTTATTGGCAGCGGAGTTATCTCACCGGATGCAGATGATCGGAGTGGACGCGGTCGAGCGTATCCGGAAGATCTACGTGCAGGCGGGTTTGCCGGTTGTCGCGCCCAGTCTTGGGGTGGATCGGTACCTGGATCTGATGGGGCTAGACAAGAAGGTCGAGGGTGGGAGGATGCGTTTCATCCTCTTGAACCGGATCGGCGAGGCCGTCATCCATGCTGAGGTCCCCGGCCCGGCATTGAGAGAGACACTCTTGGAATGTATTAATGATGCATGACTTTGCGGTCTACGCAGTCACCCCTGAAAATTCACGCGGAAGACGTGTTCAAGAGGACCCCCCCGCCGGTCGTAGCGAGTTCCAGCGTGACCGTGATCGGATCATTCACTCAACCGCGTTCCGCCGTCTCGAGTATAAGACCCAGGTCTTCGTCAATCATGAGGGGGATCTGTTCCGTACCCGTTTAACCCATAGCCTAGAGGTGGCGCAGATCGGTCGCTCTGTCGCACGCAACCTGCACCTTAACGAGGACCTGGTCGAGGCGATCGCACTGGCCCATGATCTGGGACATACGCCCTTCGGTCATGCAGGGCAGGATGCTCTGAACGAGTGCATGAAGGATCATGGTGGATTTGAACATAACCTTCAGTCTCTCCGGGTGGTGGATGTACTGGAGGAGCGTTACGGTCTATTTAACGGGCTGAATCTGTGTTTTGAAACGCGTGAAGGCATCCTGAAACACTGTTCGATGAAGAACGCGAAGAGGCTTGGTGATGTGGGTGAGAGGTTCATCGCGAATCAGAGGCCCTCACTTGAGGCCCAGCTCGCCAATTTAGCCGATGAGATTGCCTACAATAACCACGATGTGGACGATGGGCTGAGGTCGGGCCTTATCGATCAAGAGCAGTTGGAGGGGGTTGGCATATTCTCGCGCCATCTATCGATGGTGAGGAAACGATACCCAGACATCGCAGGACGTCGTCTGGTCCATGAAACTGTTCGACGCATGATCAATACGCTGGTAGCGGACCTGACTCAGCAGAGTATGGACAGCATCTCGGACGCACGGCTAGATAGCCTGAATGGGGTTCGCTCATCACCGGCACTCATCGGCTTCAGTGAGACGATCAGGCAGGAACAGCAGGAACTGAAGAAGTTCTTGAGGGAGCATCTCTACCGTCACTACCAGGTCTCTCGAATGAGTAACAAGGCCCGTCATACCGTCGAGATGTTATTCAATGCATTCAGCTCTGATACACGACTGCTACCACCGGCAGACCAGTCCCGTTTTCAGAAGGAGGGTCACCAGGCGATTGCGGACTACATCGCAGGGATGACCGATCGTTATGCAATCCGAGAGTACCGCCGTCTATTCGCGATCGAGGAGAGTTAATCATGGCTGGCACGGTGTACGCAGAGTCTAATCGCTGGTAGTATTTGGTCGAATTTATGGGATGGAGTGGTCTTCTGAATGACAAAATTAAAAAATGATACGCTGATACGTGCACTTCTAAGGCAACCGACTGAATATACGCCGGTATGGATGATGCGCCAGGCCGGTCGTTATCTCGCAGAATATAACCAGACACGTGCACGCGCGGGCAACTTTCTGTCGCTATGCAAGAACCCTGACTTCGCAACCGAGGTCACCATGCAGCCTCTGGCGAGATTCCCTCTGGATGCTGCGATTCTCTTCTCCGACATTCTGACCATTCCGGATGCGATGGGTCTGGGCCTTTATTTCGCGGAAGGAGAAGGTCCGAAGTTTGAGCGACCATTACGTGAGGAGTGGGAGATACAGGCATTAACCGTGCCCGACCCGAATGTCCATTTGCGGTATGTGATGGATGCGGTGTCACAGATTCGTAAGACCCTGGATAACCAGGTCCCCCTGATTGGTTTTTCGGGTAGCCCATTCACCCTCGCGTGCTACATGGTTGAGGGGTGTGGCGGGACCGACTTCCGTCAGATCAAGACCATGCTCTACCAACGTCCAGAGTTGCTGCACCATATCCTTAATATCAATGCCCAGTCAGTCACCAGCTACCTGAATGCACAGATCGAGTCGGGTGCGCAGGCGGTGATGATCTTTGATACCTGGGGAGGGGCCTTATCGCATAACGCGTATCAAGAGTTCTCACTGCGTTACATGAGTCAGATACTGGCCGGGTTAAAGCGTGAGCATGGAGGTGTGCGTATCCCTGCAGTGGTCTTCACTAAGGGTGGGGGTCTTTGGCTTGAGAGTATTGCTAACAGTGGTTGCGATGCGGTTGGACTCGATTGGACAACGGACATCGGTGAAGCACGTCGACGGATCGGAGACAAGGTCGCACTACAAGGAAATCTTGATCCATTCGTATTATTTGCATCCCCCGAAGTGATCACCGCCGAAACAGAAAAAATTCTGGCGAGCTATGGCAATGGGAGTGGACATGTTTTCAATCTCGGTCATGGTATCTCGCAGTTCACGCCGCCTGAGAGTGCGCTCACGCTGGTCGATGCTGTCCACGCACTGAGCCGTAAGTATCATCAGTGATGATTGAGTATCTCTGACGGCCCGCACCGCTCTCATCACCGTATTACATAGGCAATCCATGATCTTGTAACATCTCAGCAGGACACTCATCCGTGCATATACTTATCATCGAAGACGACCGTGCCATCGCAACCAATCTCTATGATTTTTTAGAAAGCAGGGGTCATAGCGTTGATGCGGCGGCCGATGGCGTGACCGGACTTCATCTCGCGATTACTCAACCATTCGACGGCATCCTTCTTGATATTGGATTGCCCGGCATGGACGGGATCACACTCTGTCGAAAGCTCCGTCGGGAGGCCCATCTCGATACGCCGGTACTGATGCTGACCGCGCGAGATATGCTTGAAGATAAGCTGAAGGGTTTTGAGAGTGGGGCAGATGACTACCTGGTCAAGCCATTTGCATTGAAAGAGGTCGAGGCACGCCTGGTTGCAATGCATAAGCGTCATAGCGGGAAGGTGATCAGCCGGATATTAGAGTCCGGTGACCTGTCATTCGATCCGAAGACCATGTCTGTTAATTTTGCGGGTGAAGGGGTTAAGCTGCCTCCAAAATGTATCCGATTGCTGGCACTGATGCTGGGAGAGCCTGGCCGTGTATTCAGCCGTAAAGAACTTGAGTCTGGGGTCTGGGGGGGCGTTCAGGAGACCAGCGACACCCTCCGTAGCCATATGCATGAGTTAAGGCGTGCATTGCTCCGGGCGGGGAGCTACGATCCGATCGAGACCGTCCACGGCCTCGGCTACCGACTGAATACGCGTGCTCGAGTTTAAGAGAGGACTGCGCCTACGTATTGCGCTGACATTCGCAATATTCAGTATACTTGTTGTCGGAACACTCGGTATCAGTCTCTATGTCGCCTCAGGCGATATTGAGGAGGCTCATATTGATCAGGTCATTGAGATGGAGATGGAACATCTCATCGAGCGTTACCGTCAGCAACCTAATTTTGTTCCGCAAGCTGGGTCCAACCTCGAAGAGTACATCCTTCCTGAACGTTCAGATGAGCTCCGTCTTCCCCCCTATCTGCAAGGTCTCAATCAGCGTCGGCATGTAGTATTTCGCGGCCCTCAGGAGGTCAGGGCCGCTGTACGTCATGTGGAGGGGGTCAAGTTTCTGGTCGCGTACGAAATCGGATTGCATGAGCAGCGTAAGCGTGACTTTGGGCTGCTGATCGGACTATCCTTAATCTCTCTGATTGTGGTTGCGCTCGTGGTGGGATATCTGCTCGCTGGTCTCCTAGTCAGGGAGGTCGCAGATCTTGCAGGGCAGGTGAGGAAGCTCGCGCCAGGTAATGTTCAAGGGGTGACTCTGACGCAGCCCGGTATGGATGCAGAGGTGGCCCAACTTGCAAATGCGCTGGATGATTACCAAAACCGGATCAGACGGATGTTGCAGCGTGAGCAGGAGTTCACGGCCAATGTAAGTCATGAGATGCGTACCCCAATCACGACCATCTTAACGAGCTGTGAGTTGCTGGCAGCGGAGTCGAACATGTCCGAGAAGGTGCGTAACCGAATCGGCATGATCGAGTCTGCCGCGACTCGAATGGGTGAGCAGCTTCAGGCGTTATTATTTCTTGCTCGGGAGCAGGCACTGGGCGTTATGGAATTAGTTTCAATCGCAGAGTGTGTATACGATGCGGCCGAGCATCTACGCCCCGAAATCACGCTTAAGCAACTTGATTTTGAGGTGGATGTGGAACTAAATGCGGTCCTCACACTGAACCGGCAAGCCCTTCAGACGGCACTGGTGAATTTGCTTCGGAATGCCGTTCAATATACCTCTCAAGGGTCTGTGAAGGTTAAATTTAAGGGCCGCAAACTCACAATCTCTGATTCAGGAATTGGCATCGAACCCTCTTACCTGCCCTTCCTATTTGAACGGTTCTTCCGTGGGTCGACCCAGGGGGAGGGTCTTGGGATTGGACTCGCGATTGTGCAGCGCATCTGTGATCATTACGGATGGCTGATCGAGGTGGACAGTACGCCTGGGTATGGAGCGACTTTCCATATCACCTTTCCCTGACAAGAGTGATCTTGATATTCTTGACATCACAAATTAATCACATCTAAAAGAGGATTTCTTCACATTTGTTGTGATATTTTGCACAACAAGCAATCGTAGTAGAAAAAAAATAATTACGGAGATCAGAAATGCCAACCATACAACCGGTAGTACTATTTTTTATCTTAGGCGTCTTGGCTGGGGTCTTAAAGTCTGACCTGAAGATCCCAGAGGCTTTATATAAGAGTATGAGTCTCTTCCTACTGATCGCGATCGGTATGAAGGGTGGGGTCTCAATGGCCAAGTACGAAATCATGGAAGTTCTGCCGATTGCTCTGTCGATGGTTGTGCTGGCAGCACTGGTTCCATTATGTGCTTACCCCATACTGAAAAAGATAGGTAAGTTCAGTCAGGCTGATGCGGGGGCTATAGCGGCCCACTACGGATCGGTGAGTGCGGTGACCTTTGCGGTGGGCCTTGCCTTCTTGGAAGGTAAGGGCGTGGAAGCTGAAGGTTACATGGTCCTGATCATGGCGCTGATGGAGATTCCTGCACTTGTGACCGGTACAGTCTTGGCAAGGCGAGGTGCCGGCGGTGAGACCCCATGGGGCAAGCTGATGCACGAGATCTTAACAGGAACCAGTATCTTCTTGATGGTGGGCGGGGTCATTATCGGTTACTACGCCGGTATAGTGAAGTTGGTCTCACCACTCGACAAGATGTTCATGGATCTGTTCATGGGGGTGCTGGCATTCTTCTTACTTGAGATGGGTCTGCTGGCATCAGCTCGATTGGACGCTATCCGGAAGAAGGGCCTTTTCCTGGTGGTGTTCGGGATACTGTTCCCGCTCACTGCGGGGTTATTCGGTGCCTTTCTGGGTGGGATGTTTGGACTGTCTCTGGGTGGTACCACAATGCTGGCTGTGTTGTATGCTAGCTGCTCCTACATCGCGGCCCCTGCGGCAATGCGGATCGCAGTGCCGGAAGCGGATCCAGCGGTATCGATCGGTGCCTCACTCGGGATAACCTTCCCGTTCAACATCTTTATCGGCGTCCCGATCTACTTTGCAATGGCGGAATTTTTTGTGGGTGCCGCTGGTAAGTAGGGGCTCTAGATTTTGTTTCGATCAAGGCGGGCCGCTTAGGGGCGGCTCATTTATTGTTTGTATGTGTATATAAAAAATTTGTAAGAATGCATCTATCCTGCTGTTTGAAATAAGATACACGTAGTATCTAGTCAAAAAGGGAGGCGGGGTTGTTGGATAGCTTAATCAAACAACGTTACGTTAGATATGGCCCTGGCGGGAGCAGTGTCATGCGTCTTCGATTGCTATCCGGCATTCAATATATCCTGAGGAATGCTCGTTTCATTATAAGAGTGATTGGCCCTCCGCTCACCTGGTTCTGCCGTGGAACCCTCTCCCGGCCTTCAATTGCCTTCAAATCAAGTTTTAAAGTGTAAGCCGGAATCATGGGAATACTTAGCTTATTGCTTTGGACTCCTATAGTAGGCATTTTTGTTATATCTTTCACCTCTGGAACGGATACCCGTTCCATCCGTTTCCTGGCAAATCTTTTTGCGACCCTCACATTCCTAGTCAGTTGCTGGCTGATCGTTATTTATGATCAGCAGGATAGTGCCATACAGTTCAGCGAGCAGTTCACGCTCAACCCTAAACTCGGTAGCGCCTTCGCATTAGGGGTTGATGGATTGTCGATACCGATGCTGGTATTAGCGGCGCTACTCACCTCGGTTGCGATGCTGGCATCCTTTACCATTTCACATGGGGTTAAGAGTTTCCATATCTGTATTCTGCTGCTGGAGTTCGGGATGTTGGGCGTGTTCATGGCTCAGGACTGGGCCATGTTTTACATCTTCTGGGAACTGACCCTGATCCCGCTATTCTTTCTGATTGATCGTTGGGGTGGTAAGAGGCGTCACTCGGCCAGCCTTAACTTCGTTCTATACACGATGGGTGGTTCTATCTTTATGCTGATCAGTTTGCTTGCGATCGGCCACTACATGCCAGTCCAGGGTGGTTCATTGATGGCCTCAATGACTGAGGCCGCACGAAGCATGCCTCGGGATGAACAGGTCTGGGTGTTGATGGGATTTCTACTCGGCTTTGGTGTGAAGATGCCGATCTTCCCGCTACACGGATGGTTACCTCTAGCTCACGTTGAAGCGCCCAGCCCGGTCAGCATTCTCCTGTCCGGTGTATTACTGAAGATGGGTGCTTATGGCCTTATAAGGGTCGTGGTCATGCTGCCGGAGGCGGCCCTAGTATTACAGCCCTATCTCGTCTTCCTAGCGCTGTTCGGGATGATTTACGGCGGGTTGTTGGCGTGGCGACAGAGCGATCTCAAGGCTATGGTGGCTTACTCCTCGGTCAGCCACATGGGCATTGTCTTGTTGGGGATCGCCGCCCTCAATGAGACAGGGCTCATGGGTGCAGTGTTGCAGATGTCCGCTCACGGGTTGATTGCAGGTGCGATGTTCTTGCTGGTGGGGTTACTGTATGAGCGGACCCATACCCGCAATATTCAGGATTACAGTTCACTCGTCCGGGTGATGCCTCGTTTTGCATTGTTCATGACCTTGACCCTCTTTGCGGCGATGGGCTTACCAGGGTCAGTGGGCTTTATTGCTGAGTTACATGCCGTGATCGGGGGCTATCAGCAATGGGGTTGGTTGATGGTGTTCTTTAGTTTAAGCATTCTGATCGGTTCCGCCTATGCCATCCGTACCATCGGACTATTATTCACAGGACCAGTAAAGCCTCAGATGAGGGATATCGAAGACCTGAGGACCCCAGAATTATTGGCGGCGGGTGTGCTGGTCACGGGCATCATCTTTTTTGGTTTGTTGCCGGCGCCGCTGATTGACTTGTCGTCAGCGACCTTAAGCCACATGAGTGGTTTGATCAATCAACGTATTCAATAGGATACCTCCATGCATCCATCCCATGAGTCGCATGAGCCCCTCGACATTCGCGGTCAGATCATCTCTGCCCTGGATCATCTGGATCATGTCGTTCCCGGGCAAGGACCGATTCATGATTTTGTCCACCACAATACGATTCACGGTTTTCAGCATCTTCCATTCGAAGAAGCGCTGCAGGCATTCGAAGCATTAACGGGGATTTCCGGTTATCTCCCTGAAGCACAAAACAGGGAGATTTATCAGCAGGGGCGTATTACTGACCACGATCTATTTGAAGCACTTGCTCATAACCCGGGATTGCAATCTGATCAGATGGTTTGTAAAGCGGGTGACTTAACGATCACACGTAAGGATATGTATCGTGTTGCTATGCTGGTTGATCTGCAACCACTCACGGTCAGTCAGCTGAATTGGCAGATAGAAGAGCTTGATGCCTTGGGTACGGTGCAGTCTGATGTGCCTGAATCTGTCCGCAGTCGTCTGCTAGCAGGTAGCAGCGACCATAGCCTAGCCATCAGGCAGCTGTGGGAAGCCATCTCAGATAAGCTAGGACTCGACGCGGTGAGTCTGCATCCAGAGAATATGCTAGATCTATCGCTGGATCAGGCTGAAGATTGGCTGGATAAAATTAATTCGGGTGATCGGGTTGATGGAGATCTCTCAATGCATCAGCGTATGCGTCAACAGGCCAGCGCCTCGCTTGATGAGTTGCTGGACCAGGTCGGTGATAGCATCAGCCTTCGTGGCTTTGTTCTTGCCCTGAGTGGGGTCGATATCCTCTACTCCGT
>Ga0208960_1000180_pt1 | contig 35372 bp, 28 predicted proteins | sample GreLakmeON33MSRF_FD_187703 | JGI IMG/M metagenome (GOLD analysis project Ga0208960, IMG submission 187703) | Freshwater lentic microbial communities from great Laurentian Lakes, MI, USA - Great Lakes metaG ON33MSRF (SPAdes) | ecosystem: Environmental > Aquatic > Freshwater > Lake | place: Great... | reverse complement strand
CACAAAAAACCCTCCCGATTCTCGCGAACCAAAAGGGTTTTTCAATACAATAAATGTATTATTATTCTGCTGCAGGAACAACAGATACAAATGATCTGTCGCCTTTTTTCTTAACAAATTTAACAACACCGTTAGATAGAGCGAAAAGAGTGTGGTCTTTTCCAATTCCAACGTTTATTCCAGCGTTGTGAGTTGTACCTCTTTGTCTAACTAAAATGTTTCCTGCGATAACTGATTCGCCACCGAATTTTTTGATACCAAGTCTCTTAGAATGAGACTCTCTACCGTTCATCGAACTACCTTCACCTTTCTTATGTGCCATGGCTCAACTTGTTTTTAAAGTTTCTTACTTAATTAATTATTTAACGCTGATGTCTTCAATTTGAAGTTGGGTGAACTGTTGACGGTGACCGTTCATTTTCTGATACCCTTTTCTTCTTTTCTTTTTGAATACATAAACTTTGTCGCCTTTTACCAAAGGTGACACAACTTTAGCGGTTACCGAAGCACCACTTACAGCCGGGGCGCCAACAGTGATTGCTCCGTTGTTATCCACCAATAAAACTTTCTCGAAAGTAATTTTGTTACCTTCTTCTGCTTCTAGGTGGTGAACGAAGATCTGTTGATCTTTTTGCACTTTAAATTGCTGCCCTGCTATCTCTACGATTGCGTACATTTTATTTCGCTTTTAAAATTAAGGGAGGCGAAGATAGTAAAATAAATGTAGCAAACAAATCATTTAATCCTTTAACTTTGTGATTATGACAACAGTTGGCCAGAAAAGATTCAAATTATTTAGCGCTTTAGCGCTATTCTTTTCGTTGTTAGTGGTAATGGCGGGGAGCTTAGTGAAGGCCAGTGGCGCCGGAATGGGTTGTCCCGATTGGCCTAAGTGTTATGGTTACTGGATACCACCAATGGATGAAAAGGAGGTGGTTTGGCAGGCGAATAAGCAATTTGAGAGCGGACAAATTATCGTTCATGAGCATAAGTTGTTGGTGGCAAACGATAATTTCAAGTCATCTATCGAGTTCGATATTTTACAATGGACTCCCTATAAAAAACACGATTATGCCATTTACAAACCCGAGCATACTGTTATAGAGTATTTGAATCGCTTGTGTGGCGTGGTTCTTGGGATCATGGCCATTTTAATGGTTTTCTATTCTCGTGTGTACCGTAAAGAAAAACCTATCGTTTTTTGGGGAAGCATCATCATGTTCATCATCATTTTATTTGAAGGTTATTTGGGCGCTAAAGTGGTGGAATCGAATTTAAAACCATTGAAAATTAGCATGCATCTTTATTTGGCTTTCTTGATTTTGGTGGTGATTGCCTTTGTTCGTTCTCGAGTTTTAGAACCATTAGATGTAGAAGAAGAGAAAAGAAAATCAATTAGAAAATGGTTGGTTGCCTCTGTGTTGTTGCTTTCTGCCCAATTGGTGATGGGAACCAATGTGCGCGAGACCTTTGATAATTTGCGTTTGGGCGGAATAATTAGAGAATCGTGGATTGACGAATCGGGATGGATTTTCTTGGTACACCGTTCTTTTTCTTTGGTGTACGCTGCAATAACTGGAGTGACTTTGTACTTTTTGTACGAACTAAAAGTGAAGCATTATGCCATCAAGTGGATGCTTTTTTTGATGTTGCTGATCATCTTTACAGGGGTGATTATGGGCTACTTTGAAGTGCCTCAGTTTGCTCGACCAATACACCTGCTCTTGTCGAGTATATTGTTGAGTTATTCTTGTGTGTTGTTGTTTGCGATGAGAAAAAAGTGAAGATTGTAAAATGGGGCAATAGTTCCTTCGTTCCTCAGGGTGACAGCCACTCTCAAAACTCACTCTCACTCTGATTTACTGTGATTGTCATCCTGAGGTACCCCGAAGGAACTATTGTCCTACACATAAATTTTTGTGCACTTATTTCCACTTAAATGAAGAAATTAATCTTCTTACATCTGCTTTGATATATTTAATGATAGGTTGAATGGAATCGTTGTTGGGCGTGTGATAGAAGTACAACGATCCTCTAAAGAAATGTTTGGTGCTGTCGGTGATAAAAAACTGTAGAGGGGTTGCGGTTTTTGTTCCGTTGATATTAAACACCGTTGCGCTCACGTGTTTAGTGGGAAAAATATAAATGGAATCACTAATAGACGCCGCCAATTGCAAGTGTTTTTCTTTGCGGCGATGCTCTTCATCGATGAGATTTTTTAAGTCGTTTTGAACAGGCAAATAGGTAAAGTGAATCGTGGCTTTCCACTGCGGATATTCTAAATTGTAGAAGCACGGCCGGGTAACAGAATCACTCAGTGTGATGATTGCTTGCGCAGACATATCAAATTCAAACGGACAAGAACCGCTGAAGTGCACGTATTCGTTTTTTTGTGGAATTTCTATTTGAAAATAACCTACTGGTTTTGGTATGGGAGGCTCATCACAGGAAGCTAGTATAAATACAAATACAGCTAACATTAAACTTTGAACATTAAACTTTGAACTAAATTCTGCCATCTGTTAAGGTTATTTTTACACTTATAATTCTACGTTTATCAATACTATCTATTTTAAATTTAACGCCACCAAAGTCAATGCTGGCTTCTTTTTTAGGAAACACTCCGGTTTGCTCTAAAATGAATCCAGCAATAGTATCGGCCTCACCTTTTGCCGCTTCAAACAATGTTTCATCTAAATCTAAAATGCGGTACATATCTATGAGCAAAGTCTTGCCTTCGAAAATATAATTGCGGTCGTCGAGTTTAGAATATACAATGTTTTCATCGTCGTATTCATCACTGAGGTCGCCCACAATTTCTTCAATTACATCTTCTAAGCTAATGATGCCACTTGTGCCGCCATATTCATCAACCACAACGGCTACGTGCATTTTCATTTCCTGAAACTCTTTCAGAAGATCGTCGAGTTTCTTGCTCTCTGGAACAAAGTAAGCGTTGCGTTTAAATAGTTGCCATTGAAAAGAGTCGTTTTCTTCGAGGTAGGGCAGTAAATCTTTAATGTATAAAACGCCGGTGATTTTATCCACATTGTCTGTATAAATTGGTATTCTGGAGAATCCAGAAGCTTGAATTTCTCTTAATACCATTTGAAAAGAATGACTTTCATCTAATGCAACAATATTGGTGCGCGGAGTCATTACTTGCTTCACATCGGTATTACCAAAATTGAGAATTCCTGTGAGAATTTTTTGTTCTTGTTCGCTGCCCTGTTTGTTTTGAATAAGTTCGTGCACAGCCGAAAGTTCATCCACCGAAAGTGTAGAGCTCTTTTTTTCTTTTTTCTTTTTTCTTCCGTGAAACAAGGAAAGAAAAGCGGAAAATGGTTTTAAAATAAAGTTGAGTGCTAGCATGGGTGTTGCCATAAATACGGCAATTTTTTCACCTTTTTTGGTGGCTAAAACTTTGGGTATAATTTCTCCAAATAGGATTAATACAATAGAAATAACTACCATTTGAACTATTTGCGATGGATGATAGGTAAGTTCCAAGTCTTTCATCTCTTTCATCTCTTTGAAAAATGAAAGGGAAATAAAAACGAAGGAAATATGAAAAAGACTATTGGTGATTAGAATGTTGGCTAATAATTTTTCGGGTTCATCTAACAATTGACGAATTACTTTACCTGATTTATTGTGACGCAACTCTAGTAAATCTAGGGTTCTACTGTTGAGTCCGAACAAAGCAACTTCAGTAGATGAAATTAATGCAGCACCAATCAAAGTAGCAATCATAGCTACAAAATGCCCGCCTAATGGTAAAATATGTGGGTTTAAAAAGTCCATTTAGAAAGGTAAATCATCTGCATCTTTAGGAGATGGAATATTTTGAGTCGGAGTAGGAGGTGGGGTTGGTGTCGATGTGTTTTCATCTCGTTTTCCGCCTAGCATCGTCATGTTATCTGCAATAATTTCTGTGGTGTATCTCTTCACACCATCTTTATCTTCCCATGGTCGGGTACGTAATTTACCTTCTATGTAAACCATGCTTCCTTTGCGCAAATATTTTTCTGCAATTTCTGCTAGTCCGCGCCACACCACCACATTATGCCATTCTGTTTGTTCAATGCGGTTTCCGCCTTTGTCTTTGTAGGTTTCCGATGTAGCCAAAGTAAAATTTGCCACGGCAGTGCCACCTTCCAAATACCTTACCTCGGGGTCTTTTCCAAGGTTCCCAACTAAAATCACTTTGTTAACGCCAGCCATAATTTTCAGTCAATTTTAAAATGCTCGTCCGACTTTCGGCGGATTCAATGTTCAATGAGGAAGATACAAATTTAGTTTTTTCGCGATGAAATCGTGCATAATTTTAGGAAAAGCGAATTCCTCTAGTTGTGTAAGTGGCACTAACACTTCATCTTTTTTAGGTTTAAGCGCTTTTACTTTCACCACTGTAAATTGAAAATAGATGTTTTGATGGGTGAGCAAATGCTTTTGAATATCGCTTTGATAAATAATCTCTTCTTTTGTTTCTATGGGTTTTTCAAACAAAGGGAATTCGTATAAGCTATGCCAAATGTCATTATTAGAGCGTTTTCTAATGATGGTATTTTTTCCGTCGCTGGAAATTAGATAATAGAAATGTCGGTCTTTCTTAATCAGCTTTTTTTCTTTGATAGGTAACAATCCTATCTTATCGTTGGCGCAAGCGTAGCATGCATTTTTAAAGATGCAATCTTCGCATTTCGGATTTTTAGGCACACATTGAATAGCGCCAAACTCCATTATAGCCTGATTGAAATTTGCAGCCTCTTTCACTGGAAGCAATTCATGTAATTTCTCCATGAATTTTTTCTTGCCTGTGGAAGAATCAATGGCGTCGTGTATTCCAAAGATTCTTGATAGAATTCGGTACACATTTCCATCTAAAACAGGATGAGGTAAATCGTAAGCAAAGGAGGCAATAGCTGAGGCGGTATATTCGCCCACCCCTTTCATTTTTAATATCTCGGCGTATTCCTTTGGAAATTTCCCTTTGTGCTCGCTCATCACCCATTTGGCGGCAAATTGTAAATTTCTCGCTCTGCTGTAGTAACCTAACCCTTGCCAAAGCTTCATTACTTTGTCTTCGGGGGCATTGGCCAAATCTTTTATTTTTGGAAAAGCGACAATAAATTTTTCGTAGTAGGGCAAACCTTGCTCTACCCGAGTTTGTTGCAAGATGATTTCAGAAAGCCATATTTTATAGGCATCGCGGGTGTCTCGCCAAGGCAAATCCCTTTTGTTTTGCAGGTACCAGCCGATTATCTTTTTAGAGAACTTTTCCAAATAATTAAAATTGAATCACTTACAAAGAAAAAAAATCACTCAGTGTTTTTGTAAGATGAATTAAAAATGTAAATTCGCAGCCCCTAAAATAGAAAGTAATTATTTAATATATATTCCGAAATGACAAAAGCAGACATCGTAAACGAGATTGCCGACAAAACAGGCATCGAAAAAGTAGCAGTACAAGCAACAGTTGAAGCTATGATGAAGTCTATTAAAACTTCAGTATCTAACGGCGACAACGTGTACTTAAGAGGATTCGGTTCTTTTATTGTGAAGAAAAGAGCACAAAAAACAGGAAGAAACATTTCTAAAAACACAACTATCATCATTCCAGAACACAACATTCCGGCATTTAAACCCGCGAAAGTGTTTGTAGAAAAAGTGAAGATAACTTCTAAAAAGAAGTAGTATTTAAACTGTATGAGCACTAAACAACTAATAGTAGTTATAAGCGCCTTCGCAGTGATCGTTCTTTTATATTGCTTGCCAGCGAAAAGTTCATCAGAAGTTGTTTCTGGTGCCAATCGCGAGCAAGTGTTGAATCAGAAGATTGATGAAGCACTCAACATCATTCAAACCCAACCGGCACCGATGCCAGGGATTAAACTCCTAAAAGAAGTATTGGAGGAAGATCCTAAAAATGTAAGAGCGCTAGAACTCATGTCGGGTTTTACTATTAAAACCGGACAATACGAGAAAGCAGTTACTTACCTGGAAAGGTTAGCCGAGGTTCAACCATCACAAGAAGTGATGCAGCAGTTAGGGGGAACTTATCTGGCGTTGAAAGATACACTCAAAGCGAAACAGGTTTTCGTGAAGTTGTATGAATCTGTTAAAGATTCCACGCAGAAAAGAGAGGTGCAAGAAATTATTAAACAGTTAAAGTAATAACTTTTAAAAAACAAAATTATGCCAAGCGGTAAAAAAAGAAAACGTCACAAGATGGCTACACACAAACGTAAAAAACGTTTGAGAAAAAACAGACACAAGAAAAAAGGGAAATAGACCTTTTTTTTGAGTTCAATGTTTAAGGTTCAATATTCAAGGTTAACTAACTTTGAATATTTAACTTTCCACATTGAACATTGTTTTATAATGTGTAACCGGTGAGCTTCTTAGAAGTCTCGTCTTAATCTATTTTACGAAGTGAATGAATTAATTATCAATTCTTCTCCTTCCGAAGTAGTCATTGCAATATTAAAGGATAAAAAACTTGTTGAGCTTCATCGCGAATCACGCGACATTAAGTTTGCAGTAGGTGATATTTACCTAGGTACAGTGCGTAAAGTGTTGCCTGGTTTAAATGCAGCTTTTGTTGACGTGGGCTACGAGAAAGATGCCTTTTTGCACTACTTCGATTTGGGTCCGCAAGTGCGTTCCCTAAATAAATACCTTGCGCGTGTTCGCGAAGGGAAGGAGAATACAAGCAATTTAATGTACTTCAAAAATGAACCTGAGATTGAAAAATCGGGGTCTATTAATGATGTAGTAAAAACCGGACAACAAGTTTTAGTGCAAGTGGCGAAAGAGCCAATTTCTACTAAAGGTCCGCGTATCGGTTCTGAAATTTCTATTCCTGGCAGATACCTCGTTTTGGTACCTTTTTCTGACAGAGTTTCTGTATCTCAAAAAATTCGTGACGGTAAAGAACGTGATCGTTTGCGCCAAATCATCCAAAACATTAAACCGAAAAATTTCGGCGTGATCATTCGTACCAACTCTGCCGATAAACCGGCTGCAGATATGGAGAAAGATTTAACCGATGTTTTAGAGAGATGGAAAGCTGTTCACGACAATTTAGTGAACGCTAAACCTAACGATAGAATATTAGGCGAGTTGAGTCGTACATCGGCTATTTTGCGTGATGTATTAAACAGCAGTTTCAACAGTATTCACGTAGACGATGAATTTGTATATGAAGAGGTGCGCGAATATTTAATGGATAAATCTCCAGAGAATGTGGACATCGTAAAATTGTACAAAGATCGTTTGCCAATTTTCGAACACACAGGCATTGCGCGTCAAATCAAAACGTCTTTTGGTAAAACCGTTACTTTAAAAAGCGGAATTTACTTAATCATCGAGCATACAGAAGCGATGCACGTTATTGATATCAATAGCGGTCACCGATCTAAAACCGAGATGAATCAAGAAGAAAATGCTTTGGCAGTAAATCTTGAAGCTGCTGCAGAAGTTGCGCGGCAGCTGCGTTTGCGAGATATGGGCGGAATCATCGTGATTGATTTCATCGACATGAAAAATCCGAACAACCGTAAGCAATTGTTCAATGCATTACGTGATGGAATGAAGGAAGATCGTGCTAAGCACAGTATACTTCCTCCAAGTAAATTCGGAGTAATTGAAATTACACGTCAACGTGTTCGTCCGGCAACAGCTGTGGTGACTAATGAAGTTTGTCCGACTTGCAAAGGTACAGGCGAAGTTCAACCAAGCATCGTGATGATGGATAAAATCGAGGCTGATATAAAATATATTTTCCAAGATTTGAAGAAAGACAAAGTGATTGTTACAGCTCATCCATTTGTTGCTGCTTACTTAACCAAAGGTTTCTGGAATCCGGTTCAACGGCAATTGGGCAAGAAATACGGCGGTAAAGTAGATGTGCAATCTTTCGATTCTTACGACTTAATTGAAATGCGTTATTTAGATAAAGACGGTGTTGAGATCGAGTTGAACTGATTTTTATCAACGAATAAATAGAATGTAGGCAAGTTTGAAAAAGCTTGCCTATATTTATTGGGCCTCACCCCAGCCCTCTCCAAAGGAGAGGGAGATGGGAGAAGTGCTAGGTACTAATCTTTCCCTACTCCCTCTCCTTTGGAGAGGGCTGGGGTGAGGCCAATTAAATTTATGCAAACCAAAAAACAACAAGCCATACGCGCCACTTACCTAAGTATCATAGGTAACTTTTGCTTAGCAATAATAAAAGGCCTCACCGGTTTATTTGGTAATTCATACGCCCTAATGGCCGACGCCATTGAATCTACCACAGATATTTTTTCTTCTTTATTGGTGCTGTTCGGTTTGCGTTATTCAACCAAACCAGCAGATAAAAATCATCCTTACGGACACGGCAAGGCAGAACCTTTAATTACCTTTTTAGTAGTTGGATTTTTGGTTACATCTGCTGCGATTATTGCACACGAAAGCATTCAAAATATTCAAACCCCACACGATGCCCCTGCTCCTTTTACTTTAGTTGTTTTAGCAGGAATCATTCTAGTGAAAGAAATCTTTTTCCGCATTGTGATGAAGAAAGGAAAAGAAACGAATAGTTCTTCATTACAAGCCGATGCGTGGCACCATAGAAGTGATGCCATTACATCGGTTGCTGCATTTATAGGAATCTCTATCGCTTTGATTGGTGGCAAGGGTTACGAAAGCGCCGATGACTGGGCTGCGCTTTTCGCATCTACTTTTATTTTGTACAATGCCTATTTGATCTTTCGTCCGGCCTTAGGCGAAATTATGGATGAACATTTACACGATGAAGTAATTGAAAAAGTGCGAAGCATTTCGCAGAAAGTAGAAGGAGTTATCGACACCGAAAAATGCCATGTGCGCAAAACAGGAATGCATTATTTTGTAGATTTACATGCGATAGTAAACGGACAAATCACCGTTAAATCCGGACACGATATTGCCCACAGAATTAAAGAAAAAGTACAAGAGGAATTGCCTGAAATAGCCGATGTTTTGGTGCATGTAGAACCACATGAGTAGCGCAAAGAAAATATATACCCGCCGCCAGGCTTTGCTAAAAGCTCAAAAGTACTGTTCTTATCAAGAGCGTTGCCAAAAAGAAGTGCGCAACGATTTGTATAAACTAGGTGTTCAGCGCGATGATATAGAAGGCATTATTTCCGATTTAATTTCCTCTAATTTTTTAAACGAAGAAAGATTCTCACGAGCCTTTGCGCGCGGTAAATTTAAAAACAACGATTGGGGCTGGATTAAAATAGAAATGGAGCTCAAGCAAAGAAATATTTCGAGTTATTGTATTACCAAAGCAAAAACAGAAATCGATAAAGATGCTTACCTACAAACCATTCTCGATTTAGCTAAAAAGAAACTAAAAGAATTAAAAGGCGAAACAGCTTACATCCAAAAAGGAAAAATTATAAGATTTATTGTGGGCAAGGGTTTTGAGAGTGACAAAGTGATTGAATCGGTGGAAGATTTGTTGGGCGAGTAAGTGTTTACACTTGCGCTTTAAACTGCTCTAAAAATCTTACATCATTCTCTGAAAACAATCGCAAATCTTTTACTTGAAATTTCATCATGGTCATTCTCTCTATACCAAATCCGAAAGCAAATCCAGTGTATTTTTCAGGGTCGATATTGCAATTTTTCAATACGTTAGGATCCACCATGCCGCAACCACCAATCTCTACCCACCCTGAGTATTTACAGATGTTACAGCCTTTTCCGCCGCAAATGCTGCACGATACATCCATCTCTGCAGATGGTTCGGTAAAAGGGAAGAACGACGGACGCAATCGTATTTTTGTTTTCTCGCCATACATCTCTTTGGCGAAAAATTGAAGTGTTTGCTTTAAGTCGGCAAAGGAAACTTTCTCGGCCACATACAAACCTTCAATTTGGTGAAAGAAGCAGTGTGCACGCGCAGAAATCGCTTCGTTACGGTAAACCCTTCCTGGAGAAATAATACGAATAGGAGGTTGTTTTTTCTCCATATAATGTACTTGGCCCGATGAGGTTTGCGTGCGCAACAATATATCTGGATTTTGCTGAATGAAGAAAGTATCTTGCATATCTCTTGCAGGATGTTCTTCGGGGGTATTCAAAGCAGTGAAGTTGTGCCAATCGTCGTCTATCTCTGGCCCATCGGCCACTACAAAGCCAATGCGTTTAAAAATATCAATAAATTCATTCGTTACCAAACTCAGAGGGTGAATGGTGCCTAAGTGTTTTTCCTCACCTGATCTACTGTAATCTTCAATGCTTTTTTCTTGAGCAGAATCACTTTCATTATTGAAAGCATTGAATTTTTCTTCTGCTTTATTTTTAAGAGAATTGATGTGTTGTCCTACTTCCTTTCTCAATTCAGGAGCAACATTTTTAAGGTCGGTAAAAATGTCTTTTATCACATTTTTACTTCCCAAAAAACGGATACGAAAAGCCTCCAATTGCTCTTTATTTTGAATGGCGAATTCTTCTATTTCACCTAAGAGGTCATCAATTTTATCTTTCATGCAGTTTAGTCGTTTTTAACAGAAATTGGAATTTCAACCATTGGTTTACCTTGTTGATCGGCTTCAATAGCTAGCATTTTTTCCAATACATCCATTCCTTCAATTACTTCACCAAAAACAGTGAATTTACCATCTAATTGAGGGAAACCGCCCACAGTACAATAAGCTTCGATTTGTTCTTTGCTGAATAATTTACCTAAACCAGCAGCATACATTTGATCGGCTTGTGCGCGAAATTGAGCATCGATAGACATTAAGCTGTCTTGTTTGTGCTCTTGATAGTATTGTTGGTATTTTGCCATTAATGCAGCGTTGTTAGGGTCTTTAGCAACTGTGCCTAACAATTGTTCTTTCTCCATTTCCACTAATTTATCTTTTGTGTAAACTTCCCCTTTAACCAAAATGAATTGGTCGTCAACTGAGTTGCCCGGATTTCTCTCATCGGCATAAGCTACTAAAGCACCTCTTTTTGGAAAATATTTAGGATTAATTTCAGAGGGGATAGAACCACCTCTTTCTTGATTGGCACCTTCTTTAGCCTCTATATCGCCAGCTAAAACGATTTGTTTATTGAAGATAGCGTTTACCAAAGTTTTGTTGTAAGCCTTCTCTTTCACCTGTCTAATAAAGTTATCTCGGTGTTGAGGTGTTTCGTCGTACAAACGAACTTTAATTTTTCCATAAGAGGTTTCAATTACGTAAACCCCAGGCTCACCGCCTAAATTTGGCAAAAAATTAATTAATAGGAAGCCGCTTACTACTAAAGCTACAATAACAATTACAGATGTTTTTTTCATATCAGGAGAATATTTATATATTTGTTTTTACTGAGGGATTGAAAATTAACGGGACGAAGGTAATAAATATTCAATTATAATGAAGTTCAGATTTAGCAAGCTTTTTTCAACTTGGGGCATTTTACTAGTGGTAGCTTTTGCATTTGTCTCATGTGAGAAGGATCCAACTATTGGAAATATTAAAGTGGTTGATTTAGCAACTGGTGCAGCTATGCCTAATGCAACAGTTAAATTGTTTATCCCTTCACCTCCTGCCGTGGCGGGCGCTGGCTTTACTACTACTTCAGATGGGTTTATCACAGAGAAAATTCTTACTACCGATAATGCGGGCAATTGCTCAGTACAACTCAAATTAGAGGCTGCACTTTCTATTGAAGCCGCTGCTGGAGCAAAAACAGGTACAGGAGTTATTGCATTTGTAAAGTACAAATCAACCAGTGTTACGGTTAAGGTTAATTAGTACTTAAGTTGCCGTTTGCTTTAAAATAATCTACAATAGCATCTTTCATTACTTTTAATTGTTCTCCTGGCTTTAACAAAGGAAGTTTTTTTGTTTCCTTGTAATGTGGCCAACCTTCTTCGTCATTTCCTTCAAATTCATAGTAGTTGTACTGACTCAATAGCGTGCAAATAGCCACGTGAATTACTTCTACCTTTTGGTCTTTGGTAAATTTTACATAGCCTTTGCCCAATTCTTGCACACCTATTAAAAACAAAATACCACGTATGTCGATGTCGGGACCGAATTCTTTTTCAATAAATTCTTCAACTTTTTTCCAGTCTTGCGTTAAACAGTCGTTCATATATATAATTTGTGTAAAAATACAGATATAGATTTAGCTATGACAAGATTCTTAATTTTAATTTTCCAGTTTTTGTTGATGGACTTCCCCAATATTTACAAAAGTTGGATGACGACCAATTGAGAAATTTTGTTACTTTGAATACCGTAAAGCGAAAAACAGATTTTACGGCAAATAAGGCTGGAACAAGCCGCCTTAGATGCGCAGCACCAGAGAAAACAGTTGAAGTGGGAGCAATTTCAAAAGAAAAAATAGTAGGAGTCGCTTTGCTACAATGGCTCAATTAGTGCAATGAAGAAGGTTATTTTATTGATTTTATTGTGTTGCTCCCTATTGGAGACAAAGGCTACTGTTTGTGAAAAAGCGGATATTGCCATTTGTGCCGATTTGAGCTACAGCACCAGAGGCTTGTTAGATGCCTTGCGTCAAAATATGTGGTATTTGATGCATTATCTTACCGTATATGATCCGCAGCCCAATGTTCGTGTAGGAATGATGTGTTATGGCAAAATAGGTTATGGCAGAGAAAGTAACTACACCCGCCTGGTTTCCGATTTGAGCAATAGAATTAATGCCATGCAGCAAGAGATGTACGCCATGGTAAATGGTGAACCAGCGCTAGAGAGTTTTCCGGAAATAGCGCTGTTGCGCACCATTAATGAGCTTTCATGGTCGAAAGAAAGCAATAGCTACAAAACCATTTTCTTTATGGGCAATGGTAAATTGCATTCGAAGTATTTTAATGATATTGTAAAGTCGGCCAAGAAAAGAGGAATCATCATTCATGTGATGTATTACCGGGCTTACAATAACCGAGAAGAAGTAAATAGTTGGCTGGCTTTGTGCAAAGAGCTTGATGTTGAATTGCAGTATATCAGCCCTTCTTTGGTATTGCCTTTAGAACGTGAAATGCAATCATCGAATACCGATATTTCTATGGAAGCGAATGAAAAATACAATTACACATTTATTCCTTATGGAAAGAACGGAAAAGCAGAGTTAAATGCGTTTTTAGAGTTAGATGCGTATGCCAAACAAAGCGGAATGCACTGTCAGGAATTTCGTTTACTTTATAAAGTATCCAACAATTATTTAGGCGCCAATACCCATTGGGATTTGGTAGATTTAAGTATTAGCGGAAAATTAGACACCAATAAAATAGAGAAGAATTACTTGCCTGATATATATAGAAATTTGAGTTATATAGATTTATTACTAGTGATAGAAAGAAAGAAAGAAGAGCGAATGTATTTGCGTGAAATAGTGAATATTACTTCGCGAAGAAATGTTGTGCTTACACACGACTATTATCAAAAGTACAAAGCAGTCATCAGAAAATCTTTATACATATTGCTCATGCAAAACATCAATGAAGATATTGACAATGTTCATTTGATTATGGATTAGTTTTTTATTTTCGCATTACCTAACTATACTAACATGGCTAAACATTTTGATCTTGGCAAACAAGGTGAGCAAGTGGCACTTCAATACTTATTAAACAAGGGCTATATTATTCATCACCGCAATTGGCGTTATGGCAAAATCGAAATCGATTTAATTGCCGAGAAAGATGAACGCATTGTTTTCATTGAAGTAAAAACCCGCAGCACCGATTATTTTGGTGAACCCGAAGAAGCCGTAGATGATGACAAAGAGCAGCAGCTGATCAACGGCGCACAAATTTTTGCAGAGAAATATCACATAGAAGAAGAAGTGCGTTTTGATATCATTTCTATTATTTTAAATGCGCACGAGGTCAAGATTAATCACATTGAAGAAGCGTTTACCGATAGTTGGTAAAGTGTTCCGTAGATTTCGCGAATTTTCGCTGAACCACTTCTGCGAAAATCTGCGAGATCTGCGGGAAAACACAATTGAATTTCTTTACATGTGCTTCACATAAAAATTATCTGCAGTAATTTCCCACCCAATTAATTAATCAAACATTAATTTTCATTTAATCACTTCCGTTTTTCTTAGAGATAGTTTCGCCGTTCAATTAAATTCCAATCTCCATGAAAAAGATATTTTTAATAATTGCAGCAGGATTTCTATCATTTAGCGTTTCTGCTCAATTCACCCCAGGTAACATAGTTGTTGTTAAAACAAGTGGCTCTGTTTCTAAGGCGGGTTCTGCCATTTCACTTTTAGAATATAGTACTTCGGGTTCAGCAGGAACAACAGTAGCTTTGCCTTCAACGGGAGGCGCTGCACTGCAAATGGCTGCTGGATCAGGTGGGTCAGAAGGATTTTTAAGCAGATCAAGTGATGGTTCTTTTTTGGTTTTAGGAGCTTACAATACTTCTACTTCTTATCCTGCAGATATTACTGTTTCAACTTCTTCTGCTGCACCTCGTGCATTAGTGAAGATTGATCCATCGGGAACAACAACTCAATTTGCTTCCAGCGCCACCTTTTATAATGCCAATGATATTCGTGGCGGTATTTCAGATGGAACAAATTTTTGGGCTTCTGGTGGTTCTGTTAATTCAGTTGATGGTATAGATTATTATGGTCCGGGCAGCATGGTTGCTCTTGGTACTCACGCATCAACCCCTGTTAAAGCGTATGGCTTACAAATTTTTAACGGACAAATTTATTATTCTACACAAAAAGTCGGACCATCAAATACAGCTTCTCAGTTGGGTATTTTTGCTTTGGGAAGCGGCTTACCAACAAGTGGTTCTCCTGCATCAACACAAATAATAAACACTGGTTCTGTTGTGCCTGCCGATTTTTCTTTCAATTCGGCAATGACTATTTGCTATATCGCAATACCTTTAAATACAGCTGCTGGTGGAATTCAAAAATGGACAAAAAGTGGAAGTGTTTGGTCATTGGCTTATACTTTAGGAACAGGTGTTTCTAGCATTGGTGCTTATGGTTTAACAGTAGATTATTCAGGAACTAATCCTGTTTTATATGCAACAACTTTTGAAGCGAACACTGTTGGAAATAGAGTGATAAAAATTACCGATTCAGGTTCAGGTTCAACCGCTACAACTTTAGCAACTAATGCGGCAAACAACTGGTATCATGGTATTGCTTTCGCTCCTTGCTCTGCTCCGGTAATTTCTTCGGTAACGAATAACGGTCCAATTTGTTCTGATGCTACTTTAAATCTAAGTGTTAGTGTAACAGGTGCCACTCCTCTTACTTATGCATGGACAGGCACAGGAACTTTTAGTTCAACTACCGTTTCCAATCCAAGTGTAACTGGTGCAACAAGTGGAAATTATTCTGTAAGTGTTACCAATGGTTGCGGTTTTACAGCATCTTCTAGCACAGCGGCTGTTGTAAATGCAGTGACAACTCCATCTGTTAGCATAGCTGCAAATCCGGGCACTACTATATGCTCTGGCACAAATGTTACTTTTACTGCTGCACCAACCAATGGTGGAACAACTCCTTCTTATCAATGGACACTGAATGGAAATGCTGCCGGAACAAACAGCAATTCGTATTCTAACAATAGCTTGTCGAATGGAGATCAGGTGGCATGCGTTTTAACTTCTAATCAGGTTTGTGTTTCAATCGCTACTGCCAATTCAAATGTTGTAACTATTAATGTTACTTCATCAGTTGTTCCCTCTCTTTCAATTGCTTCGGCAACGGGCAATACAAATTGTGAGGGCACAAATGTGGTGTTTACTGCTACGCCAACCAATGGTGGAGCAACACCAGCTTATGTGTGGAAATTAAATGGAAATATTGTTGGTACAAACAGCGGTACTTATTCGAACAATACCTTAAGCAATCAAGATTCTGTTGTTTGTTTATTAACTTCTTCTACCGGCTGTGCTTCTCCTTCTAACGCAACATCTAACACTTTACACTTAACGGTGAACCCATCGTTAACTCCATCAGTTAGCATTTCTCCAGCACCAAACGATACCATTTGCGCTGGAACAAATGTGACCTTTACTGCCAATGCATTAAATGGCGGAAGTACCTCTTACCAATGGACAAAAAGAGGAGTGAATGTTGGTAGCAATAGTGCAACTTATTCTTCTACTTCTTTCTTAAATAACGACAGTATTATATGTACTATAACATCAACTGCAACTTGCAGAACTTTTAATACAGCAAGTTCTTCAGCAGTTGTGTTGAATGTAAATCCGACTCCTACTCCAACAATTACTGGAACTTTGAACTATTGCACAGGAGGGTCAACAATTTTAGATGCTGGCGCTGGTTATGCTTCTTACTTATGGAGCAATAGCGCAGCTTCGCAAACAATTTCTCCAGTAGCAGGCACCTATTCAGTTACTGTGTCTAACGGAATTTGTACAGGCACATCTCCATTGGTAACTGTGGTTGTTGATAATATTCTTGGTCAACCAGCAGCGTTCACAACAAGTTCTTCCAGTATTAGTGCGGGTCAGATTGGAATAGCTTATTCAGTTCCTAGCAGCCCATCAGCAACAAGCTACACTTGGTCGTACAGCGGAACGGGAGCTACAATCAATGGAACAAGTAATAGTGTAACAGTAGATTTTTCTAATGCTGCCACTGCCGGAACATTAAGTGTAACTGCCAACAATACTTGTGGCGCAAGTAATTCTAGAAGTATGGCCATTGCAATTAATGCTGCACTAAGAATTACCGAATTTATGTATTCGGGAATCAACGGTGAATTTGTTGAGTTTACAAATGTAGGTGCAAGTGATATTGATTTAACAGGCTGGAGTTGGAGTGATAATATTCGTACTCCAGGGTCACACGATTTGAGTTCTATTGGTATCATCAAAGCAGGTCAGTCGGTAATTTCAACCGAAGCATCACCTTCTACATTTAGAACTGCGTGGAATTTATGTTCGGCGATTAAAATTGTTGGACCCTATTCTACCGATAATTTAGGTCGTGCCGATGAAATAAATTTATACAATGGCTCAAATTTAGTTGACAGATTAACTTACAATGACCAATTGGCGGGCAATGTTGCAAGAACACAAAACAAAAGTGCGTGGGTAAGCTTGGCAGGATTAGGAAATAATTTACCGGCACAATGGACTCTTTCTGCAGTGAGTGATGGTGAGACTTCATTTACATCAACTGGCGGAGATATTGCTAGTCCGGGTAAAAGTACTCGCGCAACTGTTGCTTACACTCATTGTTTTGTTCCAAATGGATTACCATCAATTGTAGTGAATACTGCCTTAACAACGAATTATCTAGATGGCGCAGCTACTTCTGTATTCAGTCCGCTTGGAATTAGTGGTGTTCTTATCGACCCTACCGATCCTGCCAAAAATTTAGGAATTCATTTTACCATTAGTGATACAGAAACCGATACGAACTCTTTAGTTGTAACTGTCGCGAGCAGCAACATTACTGTTGTGCCAAATGCCAACATCATTTTAACAGGAAGTGGCGCAAATAGAAATGTAAAAATCACTCCTGCTAATGTTGGGTATGCAAATATCACCGTAACTGTAAATGATGGAACAAACAATACGGTTTTTGTTCTTGCCTATGCGGCTTCAGTTTCGGCAGAAGAGCCAAGCGCTGCTTCCTGGCACACGGGCATGTCTGATGGCTCAGATGCAGTTGCTCTCGATTCTGCTTATTACATCAGTGGTGATGACGAGTTGAATCAACTGAATGTTTATTCAAGATATGCATCGGGCTTACCTGCTAAGATTTTTACTTATACGTCTTACTTGGCTTTGCCCGATCCTGCAAAACCAGAAGTTGACTTAGAGGCAGGGACAAGAAGTATGAAAAACACCAACAAATTATTCTGGTTGGGTTCAATGAGCAATGGAAAGGCGCCTTTCGACAGCAAGCCAAACCGAAACAGAATATTTTCTACTACCGTTGCTGGAACAGGAGCAGCAACAAACTTTACTTTTTCTGGATATTATGGTGATTTGAAAAATCAAATCTTAACTTGGGGAGATACTCATGGCTACAATTTTACAGCGAGTGCAGCAGCAGGTGTAGATTCTAAGTCAATAAGTGGTTTTGCTGCAGAAGGTATGGTGTTCGGCCCAGATAGTACTACTTTATTCATTGCATTTAGAGCGCCGTTAGTTCCTACTTCAACACGAACAAAAGCGGTAATTGCACCTGTATTAAATTTTGAAACATGGTTTAACAATGGTTCTCCAGCGGGTGCTCCAACCTTTGGCGCTCCAATCGAATTGGATTTAGGAGGAAGAGGTTTTCGTGATTTAATTCGTTTGCCAAATGGAACCTACATTATTGTGGCAGGCAGTGCATCAACCGATGGTAATAGTGGCTTATACAAATGGACAGGTTATGCTGTTGATGCTCCAGTTGCAATATTTAGTGCTTTGAACGGTGCAATCAATATGGAAGGAGCGATGCCAATAGGAACTGCTTTAAACCAAATTCAAATTGTGTGTGATGGTGGAGATGATTTTCTTTATGGAGATGCTACGGCTGCAAAAGATTTTGCAGATCTTGGCATGAGAAAATTCAAATCGACTGTTTTAAGTGGTGTTAATTTGGATATCTGCGCAGGGTTCGCAGCAAGCAACATAGCAAGTGGAAGTGCTACTTTTTGTGCAGGAGACTCTGTTACTTTGAGTTCAAACAACAACTGTTCATACTTATGGTCGAATGGAAAGACAACACAATCTATCGTTGTTAAGCGACCAGGAAATTATACAGTGACCTCCGTAAACCCTCGCAGTAATTGTAGCGCATTGTCGGCACCTACAAATGTTAATGTGAATTTAATGGGCGACACCAATAGAAATGGGGTGGTAAACATAACTGACTTCTCTATATTCCTTGCTAAGTTTAGCAACACTTGCAGTGATTGCGTGGAGGATATTGATGGAAATGGGGTTGTAAATATCTCCGATTTCTCTTTGTTCTTGAGTCAATACGGACAAACATGTAATTAAACAAATGTTTAGTTAACACTAAAGCCACATCTAAATCAACATTATTTAATAGAGGGGACACGCTATAGTAACATTGCAAATTGAACTTTGCGCGTTCAAGATTTTACTATAAAAATGAAAATAGCATATATACTCTTTCGTTGCATTTTTGCAATACTTTTTTTAAGTATTTCAAATTCTGCTGTGGCTCAGTTAGATACCACTAAAAACAAGGTTATATTTGATATTACTAAGCATTGGGTAAAAAACGGCACTGTTGATGTAGCAGTTTCTATTGAGGCCTTGATAAATGTTGAGTCTTTAGATTTTTCATTAAAGTTTGAGCAGCCAAAGTTGCATTTCGATACCATTATCAATGCGGTTAATTATTTACAATCTCCTACCTATTTTTATACCAATAACACGCAAACACTGCGTTTTACTTCTTATGCTCTTCAAAATTACGACAAAAATAAACCTATTATTTATATAAGATTTTCTAGTGATTCAGCTCGAATCGACACCACCGATTTATTTAACATCAAAGCCTATTTAAATGGCGATAAAAGTGGTTATGAAGTGCGCGATTCTTTAGGTCCTGTGATCACTACCAATGAGCGCAGCATCAATAATCTTAAAGAGCATTTGGCTTGTGGGGATCAACACACCATTGCATTAAAAGTAGGTGGTGAGGTTTGGTCGTGGGGTAACAATGCATCGGGTCAACTGGGTAATAATTCTAGCAACCAAAGTAGTGCGCCTCTGCAGGTTAGAGGCTTAAACAACATCGGATTTTTGAAAGATGTTACTGCTGTTGCCGCCGGAGCCGATCATTCATTGGCCATTTTGTGTGATGGTAGTGTGGTGGCTTGGGGAAACAACAGTTCTGGGCAGCTGGGTGATGGCACCAACACACGAAGTTTATTCCCCATTTTAGTAAAAGGATTGCCAGCAGGAGTAAAAGCTTTTTCTATTGCTGCCGGAGACTTTCATTCTGTTGCTGTGATGGAGGATGGAACTGTTTACTCTTGGGGAGGAAATGCCGACGGACAGTTGGGTGTTAACTCTAGTATTGATGCATTAACGGCCAAACAAGTTCATGGCATTGCCAATGTTGGTTTTTTAAGAGAGGCGTACGAAGTGGCAGCAGGGGGAAGTCATAGTTTGGTGCTGATGCGTGATAGCACTGTGCGCGCCTTTGGTAATGCATTAAAAGGTCAAACAGGAAATGGATTTTCGGGAGGTGCAGATTTAACGCCCGTTGTTGTTTTAGATAACGTAAGTAACGATACACTTCGCAATGTAATTCATGTGGAAGCAGGAAATGATCATTCTATTGCAGCACTTGCAGATGGAACAATTAAAACTTGGGGAGGAAATGCCAGCGGACAATTAGGTGATGGAACAAACACAGATCATTCGAAAGCAATTTCTGTTTTGGGGATAAGTGGGGGTATATCTGTAACTGCCGGATTTGGATTTAGCGCCGTGATATTGAATAGCGGTGAGACATGGGCATGGGGAGCAAATTCATTCGGGCAATTAGGTGACAATACCAAAGGAACCAATCGTTTGTTACCTGTGCAGATGCATGGAATCGCTAACATTGGGTTTTTAGGCAACGGCGCAGCCATATCTGCCGGAAAAGAATTTTGTGCTCAGCTTTTAGATGACAATCAAAATGGAGTGTATTCTGCTTCTGGTTACAATTTGAACGGCCAGCTGGGAGACAGTACATTAATTTCTAAATCGGTTACCGTAAGTGTAGTTGGTCCGCTGGTGGCAGGTATTCTAAGAGCAAGTTTTAGTCCTTCAAATGGTTTCTCTGTTTGTTTTCCCGATGGAAAAGTAACTTTTACCAGCACAGGAAGCACAGGAGCTGGAAAAACCTATTTCTGGAATTTTGGCGCTGGGGCAACACCGCAAACCTCTACTTTAGAAAATCCAGGCTTGGTAACATACGCAAACGCAGGAACGAAAAACATTATTTTTGTTGTATCTGAAGTAATTGATTGTTTTGGCACATGGAGCGACACTGCCCGCCAGTCGGTTAACGTAATTGCTGGAGCCGATGCAAATTTCACTTCTTCTGCTGCGGGTTGTGAAGGACAAGGAATTAATTTTTACAGTGCAGGAAGCAAAGGAACCGGTGTAATTCACAGCTGGAAATTTGGTGTAGGAAGTAATCCATCTATTTCAACCGATGAAAATCCGTTGGCCATTAATTATGCTACTTATGGCGCTTATACTGTTACACATACTGTGTTTGTGGCCACATGCGGTTCGGCCAGCGATAGTAAAACTTCTGCCATAACAGTAAATCCTTCGCCTGTGGCATCGTTTACTTCAACAGGTTCGGTGTGTGCCAATGTGCCAGTTGTATTCACTTACACAGGAACTTCTGAACCTGGTTTAACTTGCTTTTGGGAATTTGGTGTAGATGCTTTTGATGCTACTTCTTTTTCGCAAACGCCTAATCCGATAATCTACAAATCTTCGGGTGCAAAAAGAGTAATATTAAATGCAACGAACGCATTTGATTGTACCACTTCGATTATCGATACATTGCTTATTAAAACAACTCCAAAAATTAACTTAATTAACTATTCAACAACAACTTTGTGCACCGAAACACCCATTGATTTTATTAACAACGGTGATTCGTCGGGCGTTTCTTTTTTATGGGATTTTGGAAATTTTGCCAATGTTTTAAGTGATACCCTTAAAAATCCTGTCAATATTTTTTACATCCATGGAGGAACTAAAACAGTAACATTAAATGCAACAGATAGCCTTACGGGCTGTGCAGCAGCAGCTACTCAAATATTGAATGTGAGTGAAAAACCATCTGCCAATTTTAGTAGTAACGCGTCACCTTGCGCGGGCAGTAAAATAGATTTTAGCAGTTCAAATACAAAAACAAGCAGCAATGGTGCTTGGACTTACAATTGGAATTTTGATGCAGATGCTTTGCCTTTAACTGCTGCAACAAAAGATATAGCGGGTGTTGTTTACGCATCGGGCGGAAAAAAAGGAATCACATTAAGTGTTAGTGATGGAGAATGTTCAAACAGTAAAACAGATACTCTAGTTTTGTTTGATCAGCCTATTGCATTTGCGGGTAATGATACCAGTATTTGTGGCAGCAATATTATTGCGATGGGTGCTCCTGCCATCGCTGGAAACTCTTATAGCTGGAGTCCTTCTGCAGGTTTAAACAATGCACAAATCTCTAATCCATTAACTTTTCCTGCAATAGGGTTTACCAACTATATTCTTGTCGTAACCAATAATGTAACAAATTGTGCTGCTCGTGATACCATTTTTCTTATGGCTTCGAATGCTTTAGAAGCTAAAACAGCTAATGATCAATCAATTTGTAAATACGAAGAGGTGAAGATTGGCGGGGCTTTTGTTCCCGGACAAACATACACCTGGATTCCATCTTTAGGGTTGAATGATACCAATGCTGCCAATCCAACGGCCAATCCCGACTCTACTACTACCTATACCTTAGTGGTAAATGGATATGGATGTGCCTCTGTAATTGATTCTGTTTTGGTTGAAGTGCATCCGTTGCCAAAAATTTATGTAGGGAATAACGATACGATATCCAAAGGAAAATCTTATCTATTGGAAGCAGGTGGTGGAGTTTCTTACAGCTGGTCGCCAGCTTTTGCATTAAGTAATACAGGTGTTTTCAATCCGCTTGCGAATCCTGATGTAACTACTACATACACTGTTTCGGTTACCGATATTTTTGGTTGTACAGATACCAGCTCCATCACTATTTTTGTACAAAGCAATGAATATTGGATTCCTAAAGCTTTTTCGCCAGATGCCAATGGTAAAAATGATGTTTTGTTTGTAAGAGGCGACGGCATAGAAGATTTTGAATTTGTGATTTTTAATAACTCGGGAGAGCTACTTTATATGTCGAATAACATTGATGAAGGTTGGAACGGAAAAAGACAAAGCACAGGAGAAATAGTGCCTGAAGGAGCTTACGTTTATTTTGTAAAAGGAAATAAAAGTGATGGAACAATCATCAACGATCAGGGATTAGTTAATTTATTAAGATGAAAAATTTACTGCTCAATATTTTATTTTTTTCCGTGCTAATTGCCAATGTATCTGCACAGCAAGATGCAATTTTAACGCAGGCTTATGCCAATCCTTTAAATTTGAATCCAGCCATCATGGGGGCCAGTAACTTTTTAAAAGTGATGGTAAATCATAAGAGTCAGCTGGCATTAATCAATGGTGGTTATTCCTCCTCTTCGCTGGGAGCTACTTATCCACTTTCATTAAAAACCGGCAAGAAGATAGATTTGGGAATTAAAATGCAAAACGACAAAGGCGGTGCTTTTCAAAAATTTGATGTTTCATTGGCTGTGGGTTACGATTTGAAATTATCGAAAGCCGGTAATTTAAGTTTTGCGTTAATTGGTGGTTTCGGACAAAAGACTTTAAACACTGCTATTTTAACTTTCGATGAGCAGTATATCAATGGCGAATTTTCTGCATCAAATGCCATCACCGAAGATTATTCTTTTGCCAAAAGAGCTTACGGCGATGTGGGCTTTGGATTGATGTGGTATTACAATCCATATATTTTCGAGGCGGGCGGAAAAGTAAATTGCTTTGCCGGTATCTCTGGCTTCCATTTAAACTCACCAAGCAAATCGTTTTTACCTACCGATTACCGCATTCCAAGAAGGTTTGGCGTGCAAGCTGGAATTAAAATCATTGGTGGTAAAAAACTAGATATTTCTCCCAACATTCGATTGAATCTGCAAGGTGGTATGCAAGAGATCATGCCAGGTTTATGTTTAGATTATAGAGTAATGGAAAACATTAAATTGTCCTTGGGTGGTTATTCCCGCTTGAGGGGCGCAACCGCTTTTTTGGTGGGTGTAGAGTACAAAGGAATGATTTTTGGTTATAGCCACGATTTATATTCTAGAAATGGCATAAGTAATTACATTTCTGCTGCCGCTGCTGATCAAATTACTTTTGCTTATAAATACGACTTGGCTAAAAAAGATGGAAGTTATACTGATGACAATTCGCCTTTTTCTTCCTTTTAATTTTCTTAAACCGACTTAACTTTTTATTTGTTTTCCCTCCCAATGTTAATCTTTCGCTTCTTTTACTTTAAATTAACACAAGGCTAACTAAACGATAATATCATATATAACTAAACTAAACTTTTGATGCGCAATTTTGCAATTGTTGCTAATCACAGCGCAATTTTAAGTTATGAAACTAAATTTATTCATTGCACATCTGCTTTGCATTTTGTGCACTACATTATTTGCTCAAGATTTGTCTACGCTTAGTGCGGAGGATAAATCGGCTTTAGAGGGCATTATTGTAGAGAAATATTACACTGCAGACGCTTTAGATTCACTAGATGCTAAGTTACCAATGGGCAGTGTTACCTATAGAATTTATGCCGATTTAAAACCCAACTATTTTTTGCAAACAATTTATGGTGACACACGTCATCCCTTAAACATTAAAACAACTACCAAGTTTTACAACAATAGAGAATGCGGTGCAGTGATAGGTTATAATGTGTATTACTTGAATTTAAATAATCCAAATTTTGCTGTTGATTCATGGTTAACTATCAATTCCGCATCTAGTCAGTATGCCGGTGTTCTGCTTACTGAAGATATCGATGGTTCAGTTTTGAAAAGAAGAACTTTTGAGAAAGCAGATGGTTTTGTAAGTGGAAACTTACCTGTTATTAAACCCTTTAATATCGATCTAAATTTTTTCGACAACGATACCACCGCTTCTCACTTTACTACTGATAATGGCGCTTGGGCGGCTTTTAGTGGAATACGATGTGGTGCTTCAGGGCCAACTGCTGGCAATAAAATATTAATTGCCCAGCTCACTACCGATGGTGTGATTTCTTTTGATTTGTGTATGCAATTGGGCACTCCAGATGGTAATTCTTTAAGGTTTGTTTATAAAGATGCCGAACCATTAGAAGGAGAAGTGTTGTTCGCTCCACTGTCATTAGTGGAGAAAAAAATTGAAAAGAAGTCGAAGAAAAAAAATAAAAAATCAAGAAATAAAAAATAACAATTATGAAAAAAATAGTACTCGGTTTAGGTTTGTTTTTGTGTGGTATTTCAACGCAAGCACAAAATGGTTTGGAAAGAATAGTAGTAGAGAAGTTTTATGTTTCCGACGCTATTGATGAAGCAAATAGTGCTGGTCGACTTCCTGTTGGTTCTGTAACTTACAGAGTGTATGTAGATATGTTGCCAGGTTACAATTTTCAATCGGCTTACGGTGATCCTAATCATACTTTAAATATCTCTTCTGATTCAACTTTTTACAACGATGAAAGCAGAGGAAAAACAAGTGGAAGCAATACACTGGCTAACGCTAGAAAAGCTACTTTGATGTTAGATTCTTATTTTTCTGTAGGTGGAGTTTGCGCAGGTAAAATGGGCGTTTTAAAAACCGATGATACAGATGGTGCTTTAGCCAATACCGATGGTAATTTAACCAACAATGATGTTAGTGCAGGCGATGCTTTAACAGTTAAAGACGGCATGGTTACAGGTACTCCTAAAACGGTAGGTTTCATTGGTTTCGACCCTGCAGGTGGTATTTTTGATGACGGAAGTGGCAATGGAAAATCATTTTCAACCAACAATGGTGCTTGGTATTTTTTAGGTGGAACAACTGGAGTTGATCCAAATATAAACATGGTGTTAATCGGACAGTTTACAATTGCTGCATCGGCTGGTTGTGCCAGTTGGGGTTTCGACATTAATGTGCAAATTGGAACCCCAGGTGGAGGGGCTGAAAACTATGTTTTTGAAAACAAAAATTTACAACCTGGTGAAATCTTCGAACAATCATGTAGTTTCAAAAGTATCGACCCTTGTACAGTAGGTGTAGAAGAAATCGAAAATCATAAAACGTCTTTCAGTGTTTACCCAAATCCTAGTAACGATGCTGTTACTTTACAGTTGGGTAAAAATGGAAATGTAAACTACGCTATATATTCTATTGAGGGTAAATTAATAATGAATAAAACATTGAGTTCGGTAAGTGAAAATCAAAATGAAACAATTGATATTTCAGCTTTATCAAATGGACAGTATATCCTTCAGGTTACTACTGATGGTGTTTCTGAAACAAAGAAAATTACTAAGATTCAATAATAATGACACATCTCTAAGGTTCTTTAATGGGGCCTTAGAGAATTTTTGCATCTAATGAAAAACTTAATTTTAACAACGGTATTTGTTCTTTTTGCTAGTGTGCTAGCTTGCGCGCAGGGCACATTAAAGGGAACTATTAAAAGTGAAAATGGCGACACTCTATTTGGCGCCAATATTTTTTTAAAAGACAATACTTTTATCTCAACTACTGCTAATGAAAATGGAGCTTTTTCTCTTAAAATTCCCGATTCATTGGTGCATGTTATTTCCGTTAGTTTCATTGGTTATACTCCGATTTTAGATACTCTTCAATTTAAAAGAGGAAAGGTATTGGTGATAAATTATGTAATGAAAGTTAAAGCCTTTGTGAATGGTGGTGTAGGCATTACCAAAACAAAAAATAAGGCAAAAGATACATACATGGATGAGCAGAAACAGAAATCTTCTGTTTCACTCGATTTTATTACTGCAGAAACATTAAAGAAAACGGGTGATGCCAATTTAACGGCTGGTGTTACTCGTGTTTCGGGCGTATCAACCAATGGTGCATTTATTACTGTTAGAGGTATTGGTGATAGATATGTAAAAACAACATTCAATGGTATGCGCATACCAACATTAGACCCCTTTACCAACAATCTTAAACTCGATATGTTTCCAGCTAGTTTGGTAGACAATGTAATTATAAGTAAAACGGCTAGTCCCGATTTACCTAGCGATTGGGCAGGAGCTTATATTTCTGTACAAACAAAAGATTATCCCGATAAACTATCCGTGAATGTAGAAACATCTGTAGGGTACAATACACAAGCTACTTTTAAAGACATTATAAGCACAGGTAAAAGCTCTACCGATTGGCTAGGCTACGATAGTGATTTTAGAGACCAAGGTATTCGTCAGTTTGTTTTTACTAAAGATTCTCCTTCTAAATATGATGAATTGGTGGCGCTGGGAAAAGGCGATTATTTGAATTCGTTGGGAGTGACTAGTACTGAAATATTTGAAAAAGATGCCGACAATTATTTCAAATTGGGTTTGGTAGAATTGGGACTTTTGGCCAAGGGTCAGTTTCATGATCCATTGGCGGTTTCTGCTGCAAAACAAGCTTACAATCAAGGACCGTATAAAGGTGATGCTTTCAAAGTGATGAATGCCAACGCTGCAAAGTTTAATCAGTCTTTGCCCAACAACTGGAGAACAAAAGCTAGAGTGGCTCCTCTAAATTTTTCTCAAAGTTTTACTTTTGGAAATAAAATTAATTTATTTAAAAAGCCATTAGGTGTCATTGCTGGTTTTAGATATTCTGTAGCATCGCAGTACGACCCAAATTCTGATTATGCTCGAATTATTAGCGCACCCGTTGATGGCGTTTATTTGGAGATTGATACACTTTATCAAAAAGTGAGTAAAGAAACCAATGAGTGGAGTGCCTTAGTAAATCTTGCCTATAAATACCACAAAAATCATGGCGTCACTTTACTTTTTATGCCCAATATGAATGGCGTTAACAACGCTGGTGTTGCTACTGATCCTGGAGGAGTCTTGGGTGAAATACACCGTCAGTTTTATGAATCGAGAAAACAATTTATTTATCAATTAAAATCAGAACATTCGTTTGCGCACAACATTAAAGCCTTGGGTGTTGCTTCTTACACGCAAGGTAGCAGTATTGTTCCCGATTTTAAAGTGGTGGGTTTGGCTAAAGATACCTTTAATCAAAATAGAGATGTTATTAATGCGGCTCGATATTTTCGATATTTGAGCGAAAATATTTTTGATTCAAAAGTGTCTGTTGATGTGCCGCTAAAAGGAGATGGAGAAGAGGGGGCAACAAAAAAAATAAAGATGGGTGTTGCCTATCAACGTTGCGATAGAGAATACGAACAGTTTGGCTTGTCGCTAATTCCTAATATTTTGGGATCAGCGCAATTGGTTGTAGGAAATCCGAATAGCGATCCTTTGAGTTTAGATAAATTTGATTTCGGATCTGTTATTTTGAGTGAAGGTCCTACACAACGATTATTGCGAACGTACTTTTTAGATGATCGTCCTCTTAATAGAGTGATTGGAAACAGCACGATCTCAGCAGCATTCGCCATGGCAGATTACAATGTAACATCGCGCCTTAGATTATCAGGAGGATTAAGAGTGGAACATGCTGTATTGTTTACCGATTTGTTTTTGTTTGATTCACTTCAATTGGCTACAAACGACGCTAGAAGATACCTTAATAATGTTGCTTTGGTGAATCCAGTTACATTAGATGAAGTTAATTTTTTACCGAGTGCTACCGCAATTTATAAGTTAAGAAAGAAAGTACAAGCGCCAATTAATTTAAGAGCTAATTTTAGTCAAACTGTTGCACGACCAGGTTTGAGAGAGCTTTCTCCTGTTTCAGTATTTGATTACGAGTTGAACAGTTTAGTTGAAGGGAATCCTGATTTAAAAGTAGTGCGAATAAACAATTACGATTTGCGTTTTGAATCGTATTTTACATCGGGTGACAATGTTTCTTTAAGCGTTTTTTATAAGGACTTTATCAACTACATTGAGATGTTTGGGTCGCCATTGGGTTTTACTTGGGAAAATAATCCAAATAGAGCTTGGTTGCAAGGTGTTGAGCTTGAAGGTAAAAAGTTATTAGGAAAATATTTTGAGTTAAGAGCCAATTTAACATTTGTAGATTCTCGCTCGGTTTTTCAACAGAAGTTAGATGATGGTAAAGGTGGTTTTGTGAACGGCCCAGCAATAACGCACACCTTGTTTGGTCAAGCTCCTTATTTAATTAATACAATAGCTTCATACAATTCCGATTCTCTTGGTTTACAATTGACACTCAGCTATAATGTTCAAGGACCAAGATTAGTGGTGGAAGGAAATCCTGATGTGGGTCTGCCCCCTGTGTTTGAACGCCCAAGACATTTGTTCGACTTCAAAGTGTCGAAAAAACTTGGTAAGTACTTTGGTGTTAGCTTAAAAGTGAATGATATTTTAAACTCTGCTCGCGTTAGAACTTACAGATCGTTTGAAGGTGAATATCTGGTAGATTTCGACAGCTTTAGGTTTGGCACTAATTACGTTTTGAGCGTATCTTATAAATTATAAAAGATATGGATACAACTTATATATTTCAATCCATGAAAATTAAATTCTTTTTTCTTTTCATTGGGTTTTTAGCCTTAGGTTTAACAACGCAAGCTCAATTGGAAAATGTAATTATTGAAAAGTATTATGTTTCTAACAGCAGTGATGCTACCGATACAAACGGTTCTGCGGTAAGCGCCAATTCTACAACGTATCGAATTTATATCGATATGGCAAAAGGATGTAAGCTTAAAAAAATATACAGTGATGCCAATCATGAATTGAAAATTTCGGGTGATTCTATTTTTTACAATCATACTACTGAAGGACAAACTTTTGGTAAAAATTTCAATATCAATCGTTATGGCGAAGGTGTAACGGCTTTGGATTCTTGGCTTACTTTAGGTCAGGTTTCACTATCGAAACCCAGCGGAAAAACATATTTCGGCGTTCTTAAAAGTCAAGATAGAGATGGTTCATTGGTGGGTGGTGCAAATAACGATGGGGGGAGTGAGATGATAGCCGAGGGATTGCTTATTAATAACGATGCTTTGGCAGGTATTCCATTAACTTCTTTCGATGGATTAGATACCATGGCCGTGCTTCCCAACACTTGGATAGAAAATGGTTTTGATGATGGTTTTGGCAGCGACACCACTATTTTTGGTTCTGTAAAAAAGGGAAATGAATTTAAGAGTAATGATGCTTTTATTTATAACTCTGGAGTAATGGGGGTAAATAGAGATAGCAATCAAGTGTTGATTGCGCAGCTTACCACTAAAGGAAAAATATATTTTTCTTTGAATGTTGAGATAGAAGATGCCGAAGGACACACACTTTTATATGTTGCAAAAAACGGTGCCGATTCACTAGTTGCAAATGTTTTTCAAAAGCCGTTTTTAAATTTTCCTATTCCTTGCGGATGTTTGGATAAAAATTATTTGGAGTATAGTGCTTCTTATGGTTGCTCTCTGCCATCTGCTTGTAAAACTTTTCAAGTAATAGGCTGTATGGATACCAAGGCCTGCAATTATGATTCTAAAGCAACAATTGGAGTTTCAAGTTTTTGCTGTTACCCAGGTCTTTGTGGCAATAGAGATATAAGTGTGGTTTGTGCGAGTTTAGATATGGAGGAATTAAATAATCTTGCTTTTGAATTGTATCCTAATCCTGCCCAAGATATACTTACAATAAAAAATATTTCGCAGGGAGATGAAATAGAAAGTTATTCTTTTTTTGATTCTTCTGGTAGATTGCTGTTCAATAAAGATGTTGATAATTTGTCTGCCGACAATACATTGCAAATTGATATTTCGTCTTTGGCCAATGGCTTTTACACCTTTCAATTGTCGGCTGAGAACAAGCACAACATTAAAAAATTTATCAAGAATTAAGTTTGCACCAAATGAAAAATATTTTGAAAATAGAGGGTTTTGCAATTGCTACTTGTGCACTATTGTTTTCACTTTTTTTTATACAAACCAGCTGCAAACCAGAGCCTGTTGAAACGGTTTCAAAAAACGAAACAGGCACAGTTACCGACAGAGAAGGCAATGTTTATGCAACGGTAAAAATTGGTAACCAATGGTGGATGGCCGAAGACTTGCGCGTTAAATCTTATTTGAATGGTGATACCATAGCTTATCATCCTGCTTCTGTCGATTGGATTAAAGATACTGCTGCTTATTGCAAATTTAGTACTTCCGGTGATTTTGGTTTTTTGTACAATTTTTTAGCTGTAGGCGATACGCGCAAATTAGCACCCGAAGGATGGCACATACCAAGTGATGAAGAGTGGAAAGTACTCGAAATGACTTTAGGTATGGAAAGAGCTTCGGCAGATAGTATTTCTTGGAGAGGAACAAAGCAAGGAACCAAACTGAAGATTACGCAAGCTTCCTCAATTAATTCCATTAAAAATTGGGAGATTGAACTATCTGCAAAATATACCAATTGGCCTACCAATGAAAGCGGATTTACTGCATTGCCCGCAGGATGCAGAATATATGATGGTAAATTTGGTTTAGGACCCAAATACACTGGTTTTTGGTGGACGTCGTCGTTAAACAACAATGACGCTTGGTATCGATATCTCGATTATCAAAAAACAAATGTCTTTAGATTTTATGCCGACAAGCACCATGGCTTTAGCGTTCGTTGCGTAAAAGATTAGCCGCATGCTTTTATTTTTATCTAGTTTGTCATTGCGAAAATCCATCAGCTGACGGGTTCTCGCAATAAGCAATGTTGTCATTTTTCCATCGAAAGAAACATACCCGAAACCTTCGGTTAACATTTCTACGCATTTCGTGCTTCGTCGTTAATTCAATGTTCAAAAAGCGCCTACATACTTAACATTACAACGCTCTCGAATTATTCATTTGATAATTTCAATTTAATCCAAAAGAGAGGATATTGTTGCAATTTTGCTCCGTTCATTAATGAGTGAACAAACTAATATTTACAACAAACTAAAAAAAAGATGAAAATGAAAAACTTTACAAAATTAGCTGCTACTGCCCTTTTTGCAGTTGGCACTATGGCAACGAGCTTTGCTCAAGCCAATCAAACAACTATTGGGTCGAAATGTGGTTGCCCTGCAGTTGGTTCAAGAACTGTAACTAGCGTTAACAGTGCTTTCACAACTACTACTGCAAATGGTGTAACTGAGTTTACTACTAACGTAAACCTTACTTGCGACAAATTGTGGACTATCACTGGTCAGCTTTATGTTCCAAATGGTTTAACACTTACTATTGATCCAGGTACTGTAGTTCAAGGTGTTTACAATGCTGATCCACTTTTAACTGGTGCTATCATTATCGAAAGAGGTGGTAAAATTGAAGCAGCAGGTACTAAAGATTGTAACATCGTTTTCACTTCGACTGACGACAACTTAGATGGTACTTACTCTATCTCTAACGTATCTAGATGGGGTGGAATTATCATTTTAGGTAAAGCGGCAAACAACCTTACAATTTTAGCAAATGGTGGAACTGGTGGTATGTCTCAAGCGATTGGTGTTGACGGTGTAGGTTTTGCAGAAGGATTAACAAAATTTGCTAGTGGTGTTTCTCGTTTTGGTGCTGGTGATGCAGCTCATCCAACAGTTAACAATGCTGATAACTCAGGTACTTTGTCTTATGTTTCATTAAGACACTGTGGTGCTTTATTAGGTGGTTCTTCTGCAGGAAATGAGATCAACTCTCTTTCATTGTATTCAGTAGGTACTGGAACTAAAATTGATCACTTAGAAGTTGTTGCCGCTGGTGATGATGAAGTAGAATATTTTGGTGGTTCTGTAAACGTAAAATATGTGTCTACTTTCTTTGGTGATGATGACAAATTCGATTACGATTTAGGTTACAATGGTAAAGCACAATTTATTTTTGGTGTTTCAGCCGATTCATTAAACACTGGTAACTTAGGTGCTTCTGATAATGGTTTTGAGTGTGATGGTGATGAGAAAAATGGTTTTAACAGAGCTACTTACACAGGTAACTCAAATCCTAAAATTTGGAATGCTACTATGATTGGTAACGGTAAAGTTATTTGTCGTTATGACAACGTAGGTCACGCAGGTATCATGGCTAAAGAGATGGCTTCTGGTTCTATTCGTAACTCTATCATTGCTAACTACCGTTCTGGTGTGCATTTCTCTGAAGCACGTTCAAACTCTGTTTTGAAAGGTGATGCTTACGACCAATGGTCAAACACGCCTACTTATACTTCTCAGTACACTGCAAACAATGGTACAGTATATCCACAATTGAACTCTTTAATCATTAAAGACAATATCATCATCAAACCAGCAGGTGCTGCATACTACGGTTTTACTAGAGGTAACTTGGTATCAACAACTACAGCAACTTCTGGTTCATTCAATAAAGATTTAACTGGTGCCACTATTATCAACAGTCACCCAACTGCTCCATCTTCTGCCGATTCATTACAGTTTTTAACTACTGATGGTAACTCTATCGTTTCTTCAGTTGCTGGTATCACTACTGCTTTGGTTTTTGGTGCTGGTAATACTTCAATGACTACTGAAGTTCACGCTGTTCCTACTGCTAATCAAGTTTCTCCAAACACACCTCCAGTAGATGGTTTCTTTACTATCGTTAACTACAAAGGTGCTTTTGCAGCTTCTGAGGCTAACAACAGCTGGTTGTCTGACTACGGTTTAATCACTATGGAAAGCTTAAATAGCGCAAACCCTACTGACATCAATAAAGATGGTATCACTAACGTATCTGACTTCAACTTATTAGGAGCTAAATTCGGTCAATCAAACAAATAATATAAAACTAAAACAACTAACAAAAAAATTAAAATGAAAACTAACAATTTAAAACTAACCATAGGCTTATTTTTGGCCTCGCTTGGGTACGCTCAAGCGCAAAATGGGTTGGAAAACGTAATCGTTGAAAAATACTACGTTGCCAATGCTGCAGATGCTGCTGCTGCTACTTCTAGTGGCGCTGGTGTGCTTCCTGTAGGTTCTGTAACTTACAGAGTGTATGCCGACATGTTACCTGGTTACAACATTCAATCGGTTTATGGTGACGGTGCCCATCCTATGTCAATTACTTCTTCTTCTACGTTTTTTAACGACGAATTCAGAGGTGGAACGCTTCCTACTAATACAGTAAACAACACTAAAGCTGGAACTGTAGGTTTGGATTCATACTTCTCTTTTGGTAGTACTGCCGTTGGTAAAGTAGGTGTACTTAGATCTGAAGATGGTGACGGTACAATGTTTACTTCTACTACTGTTTTGATCAATGATGGTGCTGATTTCGATCCAATTTCTGGTGCAGGTGCTAAAGATGGTAATATCACTGGTACTATTGCAAATCCAGGTTTTATCGGTTTCGATCCAGCTAGTGGTATCTTTGATAACGTGAGTCAACAAGGTGGTTCTTTTACAACAAACAATGGTGCATATTATGTATTAGGTGGTGTAAGTGGTCCAACTGCTACTAACAGAGTATTAATCGGACAATTCACTACTGATGGTGATTTTGGTTTCCAATTAAACATTCAAGTTGGTACTCCATCTGGAGGTGCACAAAACTTCGTTTATGGAAGTCCAGTAGGTGCTGAGATTCTTTTATCGTCTTTAAGATTGGCTCCTAACTTAGCTCCAACTGTAACGGTATCTTCTCCAGCAAATGCTATCACAGGTGATGTTGTAGCTTTAACTGCTACTGCTGCCGATTCTGATGGTTCAGTTGCTCAAGTTGAGTTCTTCGTTGACGGTGTTTCTGTAGGTGTTGATGCAACATCTCCATACACTGCTAACTACACTGCAGTTTTGGGAAATCATTCAGTTACTGCTGTAGCTACTGATAACCAAGGTGCAACAAAATTATCTACTGCTGTTGCTTTAGCTGTTGCTAACAACGTCGCTCCTACAGTTTCTGTAAGTAATGCTGCCACTGCTATCGTTGGTGACGTTGTTACTGTTACTGCTACTGCTGCTGATGCTGATGGTTCAGTTGCTTCTGTAGAGTTTTTTGTAGACAACGTTTCAGTTGGTACTGATAACAGTTCTCCATTTACTTATGCATATACTGCTGTTGTTGGTGCTCATACCTTCAAAGCAATTGCTACAGATAACAGAGGTTTAGCGACTACGTCTGCTAACTCTTCTATTACTGTTGCTAACAATATCCCTGCTACAGTAAGTTTAACTTCACCAGTATCTTCTAATACTTTCACAGCTCCTGCTGTTGTAACTATTGCTGCTAATGCTGCTGACGTTGATGGTACTGTTTCTCAAGTTGAGTTCTTCGTAAACAACGTATCTGTAGGTGTAGATAATACATCTCCTTACTCTGTTAACTGGACTTCTGTAATTGGTGCTGCTAGCTTCACTGCTAAAGTAACCGATAACAAATCTGCGGTTACTACTTCTGCTGCGGTTAACTTAACTATTGCTGATCCAAATGCATTGCCTTACGGTGTTGGAACTGTAACTGCTACATGTCTTCCAACTACAGTATGTATACCTGTATTTGCTGCTGATACTGTAAAAAATGTGATTGGTTATGACTTAGTATTGACTTACGATGCTACTAGATTAACGCCAACAGGTAATATC
>Ga0208960_1000179_pt1 | contig 35403 bp, 22 predicted proteins | sample GreLakmeON33MSRF_FD_187703 | JGI IMG/M metagenome (GOLD analysis project Ga0208960, IMG submission 187703) | Freshwater lentic microbial communities from great Laurentian Lakes, MI, USA - Great Lakes metaG ON33MSRF (SPAdes) | ecosystem: Environmental > Aquatic > Freshwater > Lake | place: Great... | reverse complement strand
GTCCATCCACCAAACCGCAGGGGCAGCGACCGGCGCTCCGCAGGCCGGGCTGCGTCGTGTGCTCCTCGATAAACTTCCCTTCCTCGCACTGTCTCTGCTGCTCGTGGCCGGCACGATCTATGGCCGCTTCCATGTCACCGGCACGTGGGACAAACCGGTGACGCTCGACAACTTCCCGCCGCTCGCGCGCGCGATGCAGGCGTTCTACCTGTGGGCTTACTACGCGTGGAAGCCACTGCTGCCGCTCGATCTCTGCCCGGTTTATCCCGTGCTTATGGAGAGCAAGTTCAACGAACCTGTATTTCTTCTCAGTGCGCTGGGAGTGCTGGCGGTGAGCGCCATGCTGTTCGTGAAGCGCCGCATCTGGCCCGCCGCCTTCGCGCTCTGGCTCGCGCATCTCGGCCTGCTCGTGCCGATGCTGGGACTCACCGAGCGACCGCACTATCCGCACGACCGCTACAGCATCATCAACGGCATCCTGTGGTCCGTGGCGATGGCGGGGTTGATGTGGAAACTCTCTCAAGTGCGGAACAAATCCGTGTCCGTGCTGGCCTGCGGCGCAGTCGTGGTGGTGATGCTCGGCGCAGTGAGCTGGCGGCAGGCCGCCGTCTGGCACAGCGACCTGCCCTTCTTCACCGACATGGCCGCGAAGCTTCGCAGCCCGCACTACCGCAGCCAGGCGTTGATGAAGCTCGGCAACGCACACGCCGACCTCGGCGACGACACGAAGGCCGTGGCCAGTTACCGCGAGTCGCTGCAAGTCAGCCCATCCTCCGCAATGTTTCATCTCCACTTCAATCACGCCAACGCGCTCGCGCGCCTCGCGCAGTGGCCAGACTCCATCGCGTCGTATGAAGTTGCGCTGCGCCTCAAGCCCGACAGCGCGAGCGCGGTGCTGAACTACGGCGTGGCGCTCGCGGCGAAGGGCGAACTGGACCGAGCGGTCGAGCAACTCAATCGTGCGCTCCAACTCAACCCGCAGAGCGCCGATGCGCACGCGCAGTTGGCGGAGGTGCTCACGAAGCAGGGGAATGCCGAGCAAGCGCGCCAGCACGCCGCTGAAGCGGATCGGTTGCGAATGGTGTCCCCCAAATAAAAAGCCCGCCGACCTTGCGGGCGGCGGGCTGTGAGAGATTGCGGTCGGTTACGAACGCGCGGCGGGTTTCTTCGCAGAGGTTTCGAGAATCTGCAACGCCACCTGCTGTGGGACTTGCTCGAAGGTGTGGGGCTCCATCGAGTAACTCGCGCGGCCCTTGGAGAGCGAGCGGATCGCGGTGGCGTAGCCGAACATCTCGGCCAGCGGCACATGCGCGTTGAGAACGGTCTGGCCACCCTTGGCGTCCACGCCTTGGATGATGCCACGGCGGCGGTTGATGTCACCGAGGAGATCGCCCTGATACTCATCAGGCGTGGTGACTTCGACCTTCATGATCGGCTCGAGGATGATCGGGCCGGCGGACTTGAAGGCGTCCTTGAGCGCGAAGATGCCGGCCATCTTGAACGCCATTTCGTTGGAGTCCACCTCGTGGAAGGAGCCGTCGGTCACAGCGATCTTCGCGTCAATGACCTGATAGCCGGCATACACGCCGGAGCGCAAAGCCTCCTCGATGCCGTGAATGACCGCCGGGACGTATTCCTTCGGGATGGTTCCGCCGACGATCTTGCTCACGACCTCGTTGCCCTTGCCCTTCTCGTTCGGCTCGACGGTAATGCAGGCGTGACCGTATTGGCCGCGACCACCGGACTGGCGGATGAACTTGCCCTCGCCCTCGGCGGCCTTGGTGATGGTCTCACGATAGGCGATCTGCGGCGCGCCGGAGTTGGCCTCGACTTTGAATTCGCGCTTGAGGCGATCAATGATGATTTCCAAGTGCAGCTCGCCCATGCCCGCGATGATGCGCTGGCCGGTCTCCTCGTTCGTGAAGCAGTGGAAGGTCGGATCTTCCTCCGCCAGCCGTTGCAGACCCTCGGACATCTTGTCGCGGTCCTGCTTGGTCTTCGGCTCGACGGCCATGCTGATGACCGGCTCGGGGAAGGTCGGCGGCTCGAGGGTGATGTCGAAATCTTCGTCGCAGACCGTGTCACCAGTGGTGATGTTGCGCAGGCCGACGAGCGCGGCGATGTCCCCCGAGTAGGCCACGTCAATGTCCTTGCGCTCGCTGCCCTGAATAATCATCAGGCGGCTAATGCGCTCGCGGCGGCGGGTGCGCGGATTGTAGATGTTGTCGCCCTTCTTGAGCTGGCCGGAATACACGCGGAAGAACACGAGCTTGCCAGCGTAGGGGTCGGTCCAGAGCTTGAACGCGAGCGAGCAGAACTTGTTGTTGTCGTCAGTGACAACTTCCACCTTGGTGTCCGTGCCGACCTCGTGGCCCACAGCAGCGGGAATGTCCAAGGGCGAGGGAAGGTAATCAATGACGGTGTCCACGAGGACTTGCACACCCTTCTTCTTGAAAGCGGAACCGCAGAGGACAGGAACGAATTCGAGCTTGCAGGTGAGACGGCGGATGGCGGCCTTGAGCACCGGAGCCGTGATGGGCTTTTCTTCAAGCACGAGGTCGGCGATGATTTCGTCCTTGTTCGAGACGGCGTCGATCAACGCGACTAGTGCGGCCTTGGCCTTGGCCTGCAACGCGGCGGGAATCTCCGTGACCTCGTAGTTGAGGCCTTCGTCAACCACATCGCCAGGGCCCCAGACGAACGCCTTCTGGTTCACGATATCAATGACGCCGGCGAACTGGTCTTCCGCGCCGATGGGCAGGAAGACGGGGAACGCATAGGCCCGGAGCTTGTTCCTCATGTCGGCCAGCGCGTTCTCAAAGTTCGCGCCCGTGCGGTCCATCTTGTTCACGAACGCGATGCGCGGGACGTTATACTTCGTCGCCTGCCGCCACACGGTCTCAGATTGCGGTTGGACACCGGCCACGCCGCAGAACACGGCGACAGCGCCATCCAGCACGCGCATGGAGCGCTCCACCTCGGCGGTAAAGTCCACGTGGCCGGGGGTGTCGATGATGTTGACGCGGTGAGGAAGGTTGTTGAACGCCTTGTAAATCGCATCCTCGCCCGGCTTCACGGTCTTCTGCGTCCAGAAGCACGTCACGGCGGCCGAAGTGATGGTGATGCCGCGCTCGCGCTCCTGCTCCATCCAGTCGGTGACGGTATTACCATCGTCCACGTCGCCGATCTTATGGATCAGGCCGGTGTAGAAAAGAATGCGCTCCGTGGTGGTCGTCTTGCCGGCGTCAATGTGCGCGGCGATGCCGATATTGCGGGTGCGCTCCAGCGTGTATTGCCGGCTCGGCGAATTCACGGCCTTGTTTTCAACGAAAGTGCTCATGTGCGGGATAATTGGCGGTATCAACAAAAACGCCCCGTGACGGTGTGCGCCGCGGGGCGTCAAAAATAGTCTTCGACTACCAGCGGAAGTGCGCGAAGGCCTTGTTCGCCTGAGCGGTCTTGTGGACTTCGTCGCGCTTGCGGATGGCATTTCCCTGGCCTTGATAGGCATCCATGATCTCGGCGGCGAGCGCTTGGCTCATGGGGATACCCTTGCGGGCATCGGCGAATTTGACGATCCAACGCACCGCGAGGGATGCCTGGCGGTCAGAGGGAACTTCGAGCGGAATCTGATAGGTCGCGCCACCGACACGGCGGGGCTTGACCTCGAGACGCGGCTTGGCGTTGTCCACCGCGCGTTGGAGCACGTCCACCGGGCTGGCATCCGGGAACTTTTCGGAGAGCGAGGTGAACGCACCGTAGACGATGCGTTGGGCGACGCTCTTCTTGCCGCCTTGCATGACGGTGTTGACGAGGCGTCCGACGAGCACGCTGGTGTAGCGTCCGTCGGGGATGATCTGGCGTTTGTTGGCTTGGCGGCGACGAGACATGGCGGGGATTTCTAGTTGGGATTACGCAGCTTTCTTGGGGGCCTTCGGGCGCTTCACGCCGTATTTCGAGCGGCTGACGCGGCGCTTCTCGACGCCAGCGGCGTCGAACGTGCCGCGCACGATGTGGTAACGGACGCCGGGCAGATCCTTCACGCGGCCACCGCGCACGAGCACGATGGAGTGCTCCTGCAGGTTGTGACCTTCATCAGGGATGTAGGCGATGATTTCGTAGCCGTTGGTGAGGCGAACCTTCGCGACCTTGCGGAGCGCGGAGTTTGGCTTCTTCGGCGTGCGGGTCATGACCTGCAGGCAAACCCCTCGGCGGAAGGACGCGCCTTCGAGTGCCGGGGACTTGGACTTGTAACGGATCTTGTTACGTCCTTTTCGGACGAGTTGATTGATGGTCGGCATGCTGTTGAGCCTTCAGGTTTGCGCCCCAACCCGGTTCAGGGGAAAGGAGCGCGGATTGTTAGCAAACACGGTGGTCGTGGCAATCTGTTTTTTGTGCAAACGGTTTATTTTCACTTTCAGCCCAGGAGGGAAGCCGCCGCCGAAGGTTCTGACACGGGAATTTCCTCGACTGGCAACTCTTCCACCATCGGCTTTAGCGTCACATTACGGTGCATCGGGAACCCGGTGCCCGCAGGGATGATGTGGCCCATGATGACGTTCTCCTTGAAGCCACGCAGGAAGTCAAATTTGCCCATCGTTGCCGCCTCGGTGAGGACACGCGTGGTGTCTTGGAAGGACGCAGCGCTGAGGAACGACTCGGTTTCCAAGCTGGCTTTCGTGATGCCCAGCAGCACGGGCGCGCCCTCGGCGGGCTTGCCACCCATCTTGTCCACCCGGGCGTTCTCTTCGTCGAAGATGATCTTGTCGATCTGCTCTCCCCAGAGGAACACGGTGTCGCCGGGTTCGGTGATGCGGACCTTGCGGAGCATCTGCCGGATGATGATTTCGATGTGCTTGTCGTTAATCGTCACGCCCTGCACGCGATAAACTTCCTGAATCTCGTTGACGAGATGCGCCTGCAACTCCTGCGTGCCGCAGACGTCGAGCAGGTCGTGCGGGACGACCGGGCCCTCGGTGAGCTGCTGGCCCTTCTTCACGAAATCGCCCTTGAAGACAATGACGTGCTTGCCTGTGGCGATGAGGTGTTCCTCCTCCAGACCGGTCTTCGCGTCCTTGACGACGATGCAGCGCTTGCCGCGCACACTCGCACCAAAGTCCACGATGCCGTCAATCCTAGCGATCTCAGCGGCGTCCTTCGGACGGCGGGCTTCGAAGAGTTCGGCCACACGCGGCAGACCGCCGGTGATGTCCTTCGTCTTCGAACTCTTGCGCGGCGTCTTGGCCAGCAGCGAGCCGGCGACGATGTGGTCGCCCTCGTTGACGACGATGTGCGCGCCGGCGGGAATCGGATACTGCGCGAGCGGCTCACCGCGCTTGTCCTCGATGATGATCTGCGGGTGGAGGTCTTCCTTGTGCTCGATGATGACCATGGCCTCTTGGCCCGTGGACTCCTCGAGTTCCTGCTTCATCGTCACGCCCTCAATGATGTCGTTGAACACGATGGTGCCGGCCTTCTCGGAGAGAATCGGCACGTTGTAAGGATCCCACTGCACGAAGGTCTCGCCCTTCTTCACCTTGCCGCCGTTCTTCACGGTGATGACGGAGCCGATGACAATGTTGTGCGTCTCAAGCTCGCGGCCGTCATCGGCCAGCAGCGTGAGCGACCCGTTCTTGTTCAGAACGATGCAATTGCCGTCCTCGAGCTCGACGATGCGGAGCTCGTTGAAGCGGACCTTGGCGTCGAGCTTAGATTTGATCTGCGGCTGCTTGAACACCTGCGATGCCGTGCCACCCAAGTGGAACGTGCGCATGGTGAGCTGCGTGCCGGGTTCGCCAATGGACTGCGCGGCGATGATGCCGACGGCCTCGCCCAGCTTGACGGTGAGACCGGTGCCGAGGTGGCGGCCGTAGCAGAGCATGCAGCAGCCGACCTTCGCCTCGCACGTGAGCACCGAGCGGAGTTTCACGCGCTCAACATTCGCGACCTCGATGGCCCTAGCCTTGATCTCATCGATCTCCTCGTTCGCCTTGGCCAGCTTCGTCTTCGGGCTGGTCGGGTCCACGATGTCCTCGGTGGCATGACGGCCCACGAGGCGTTCGCTCAACTTCACAACCACTTCCTCGCCCTCGCGGATTTCAGAAACCCAGATGCCGTTCGTCGTGCCGCAATCCACCATGCGGATGATCACGTCCTGCGCCACGTCCACGAGCTTGCGCGTCATGTAGCCGGAGTCGGCGGTCTTGAGCGCGGTGTCGGCGAGACCCTTGCGGGCGCCGTGCGTGGACATGAAGTATTCGACGACCGTGAGGCCTTCGCGGAAGTTCGAGAGAATCGGCTTCTCGATGATTTCGCCGGACGGCTTGGCCATGAGGCCGCGGATACCGGCGAGCTGCCGGACCTGTGCCTTGTTGCCTCGCGCGCCGGAGTCCACCATCAGATAAACCGGGTTGAACTCTTTCTTGCCCTGGTTCTCCTGCAACGTCTTGAGCATGACGTTCGCGATCTGGTCGGTGCAATGGGTCCAGATATCAATGACCTTGTTGTAGCGCTCGCCACCGGTGATTGCGCCGGCCCGGTGTTGCTTGTCCACTTGGGCGATCTGCTTGTGCGCCGCGTCAATTTCCTCCTTCTTCGATTGAGGAATGATCATGTCATCAATACCGATGGAAACGCCCGCCTTGGTCGCCTCGCGGAAGCCAAGTTCCTTGAGCAGGTCCAGCGCCTCGATGGTCTTGTCGTGTCCGGCAGACTTGTGACAGTTCCAGATGAAGTCACCGATCTTGCTCTTGTTGACAACGATGTTTGCGAAGCCCATCGGTTCCGGCCAGATCTCCGAGAAGATCACGCGGCCTACCGTGGTCTCGATGATCTTCTTGTCCGCGACGCCATAGACAGTCTTCTTGCCGAAGTCCGGGTTCGCGAGCTGGATGCGGTCGTGCGTCTTCAGGTCGCCCTCGCTGTAGGCGAACATGACTTCATCCTTCGAGCCGAAGAGCATCAACCGCTTCTTCGTCTTCGCCGCGCGCGGCTCGGCGGTCAGGTAGTAGCAGCCGAGCGTGATGTCCTGCGTCGGCGTCATGATGGGCTTGCCAGAGGACGGGCTGAACACGTTCAGCGGAGCCATCATCAGCATGCGCGCCTCGATCTGCGCCTCGACGGACAGCGGGACGTGGACGGCCATTTGATCGCCGTCGAAGTCCGCGTTATAGGCGGTGCAGACGAGCGGGTGAATGCGGATCGCCTCGCCTTCAATGAGCGTCGGCTCGAAGGCTTGAATCGAGAGACGGTGCAGCGTCGGGGCGCGGTTGAGCAACACGGGATGCCCACGCGTAACCTCTTCGAGGATGTCCCAGACTTCCGGCGACTGGCGTTCGATCATCTTCTTGGCTGAGCGCACGGTGTGGACGTAGCCACGCTCCTTGAGCTTGCGGATGATGAACGGCTCGAACAGCACGAGCGCCATCTTCTTCGGTAGACCGCACTGGTGGAGCTTCAGCTCCGGTCCGATGACAATGACGGAACGACCCGAGTAATCCACGCGCTTGCCGAGCAAGTTCTGGCGGAAGCGGCCCGACTTGCCCTTGAGCATGTCGGAGAGCGATTTGAGCGAGCGGTTGCCAGCACCGGTGACGGCGCGGCCGTGGCGACCGTTGTCGAACAACGCGTCCACAGCTTCCTGCAACATGCGTTTCTCGTTACGGATGATGACCTCGGGGGTCTTGAGCTGGAGGAGGTTCTTCAACCGGTTGTTGCGGTTGATGACGCGCCGGTAGAGGTCGTTAAGGTCCGACGTGGCGAAACGTCCGCCTTCGAGCGGCACGAGGGGGCGCAAGTCCGGCGGAATCACCGGCAGCACCGTGAGAATCATCCACTCAGGACGGGTCTTCGAGCCGATGAAGCCCTGATGGAGCTTGATCCGCTTGGCGAGCTTCTTGCGAATCTGCTTGGACTTCGTCTCCGTCATCGCGATTTCCAACTCGCCGATGATCTTCGGCAAATCGAGCCGGGCCAATCCGTCGCGCACGCCTTCCGCACCGATCTTGGCGATGAACGCATCCGCACCGTAAGTTTCCTTGGCTTCGCGATATTCGTGCTCGCTGAGAAGCTGGTTCTGCTTGAGCGGCGTGTTGCCGGGGTCAATGACCAGATAGTCTTCGTAGTAGATGACCCGCTCGAGGTTGCGCGCGGTCATGTCGAGCATGAGGCCGAGGCGTGAGGGCATGCACTTGAAGAACCAGATGTGCGAGACCGGCACGGACAGCTCAATGTGGCCCATGCGCTCGCGGCGCACGCGAGCCAGCGTCACCTCGACGCCGCAACGGTCGCAGACAACGCCGCGATGCTTGATGCGCTTATACTTGCCGCACGAGCACTCCCAATCCTTTACGGGACCGAAGATGCGCTCGCAGAACAGGCCACCTTTTTCGGGCTTGAACGTGCGGTAGTTGATGGTCTCGGGATTCTTGACCTCACCCTTGGACCAGGTGCGCATGATCTCCGGGCTGGCGACGGTGATGCTGACGTAATCAACCAGGTTGACCTTGTCCAGGCCGAGCAGTTCGCGGGCGGTGTCTTTGGCGCTAATCATAATGTTTAGTGCGTGGGTTGTTACGTTGAATCAGAGAGCAGCGAGCATCGCCTGCGGGTTGGGGGAGTGCGCGGCCTGGTCCACCGGGTTGCTGTAGCCGACCTTCACATCGAGACCGAGTGATTGCATTTCCTTCACAAGCACGTTGAACGACTCGGGCACGCCAGCCTCGAGGGCGTTGTCGCCCTTGACGATGGCCTCGTAGATGCGGGTGCGGCCCTGCACGTCGTCGGACTTCACGGTCAGGAGCTCCTGCAACGTGTAGGCCGCGCCGTAGGCTTCCATCGCCCACACTTCCATTTCGCCGAAGCGCTGGCCGCCATACTGCGCCTTGCCGCCCAGCGGTTGCTGGGTGACGAGCGAGTAGGGACCGACAGCGCGGGCGTGAATCTTGTCCGCAACCAAGTGGCCGAGCTTCATCATATAGATGTAGCCAACGACAATCTCCTGGTCGAAGGGCTCGCCGGTGTGACCGTCGAACAAGTTGGCCTTGCCGTGCTCGCCGACGAGCACCTGGCCGACTTCCTTCTTGTGCAAATCGCCGGCTTCCTTGAGGTAGCCGCGGATTTCCTTTTCCTTGATGCCGTCAAAGACGGGCGTGGCGAACTTGAGGCCGAGGAACTTCGCGGCCCAGCCCAAGTGGGTCTCGAGGAGCTGCCCGACGTTCATGCGCGAGGGCACGCCCAGCGGGTTCAAGACGATGTCCACCGGTGTGCCGTCTGCGAGGAACGGGAGGTCTTCCTCGGGCACGATCTTGGCGACGACGCCCTTGTTGCCGTGGCGACCGGCCATCTTGTCGCCGACCGAAAGCTTGCGCTTGGAGGCGATGTAAACCTTCACCTGCTTGATCACGCCGGGGTCAACGTCCTCGCCGGATTCGGCGCGGCCGACTTCCTCGTCGTGCTGCATCTGCAACTCGTCGAATTTCTTCTTAAACTGGCCGATGATCTCGTTGATCTTGTTGCGGATCGGCGACGGGTCGATCTCGATCTTGTCATAGACCTGCGCCAGCTTGCGCAGCAGCGTCTTGGTGATCTTGCGGTTCGCCGGGATGATGATCTCGCCGGTCTGGGCGTTGGTCACGTCGAGCGGGATTTTTTCACCGAGCAGGATGTTCGAGAGTGCCTCGGTGAGTTGGTCACGGAGGGTCTCGATCTTGCCCTTGTATTCCTCGTCCACGACCCTCTGCGCGCGCTTGGCGTCCTTGTCCTCGGGCTTGATCGGGGAGCTCATGTCGGCCGGCTTCTTCGAGGAGACCTTCACGTCCATGACCATGCCGTAGGTGCCGGAGGGAACCTTGAGAGAGGTGTCCTTCACGTCGGCGGCCTTCTCGCCGAAGATCGCCCGGAGCAGGCGCTCTTCCGGCGCGAGTTCCGTCTCGGACTTCGGAGTGATCTTGCCGACGAGGATATCGCCGGGCTTGACCTCTGCGCCGATGCGGATGACGCCGTCGGGTCCGAGGTTTCGCATCGCCTCTTCGCCGAGGTTGGGGATGTCGCGGGTGATTTCCTCAGGCCCGAGCTTGGTGTCGCGGGCGCCCACCTCGAACTCATCAATGTGGATGGAGGTGAACACGTCGTCCTTCAGGATGCGTTCGCTGATCAGGATGGCGTCCTCGAAGTTGTAGCCGTTCCACGGCATGAACGCGACGAGCACGTTGCGGCCGAGGGCGAGTTCGCCGCCGTCTGTGCAAGGGCCGTCAGCAATGATCTGGCCCTTCTTGATCGTGTCGCCCTTGGCGACGAGAGGCTGCTGGTTCACGCAGGTCGCTGCGTTGGAACGCATGAACTTGCGGAGGCGATAAATCCACACGCCGTCTTCCGGCGCGTGCTTGAGCTTCTTCTTCGAGTCGGGAATTTTCCCGTCCTTCGTGATGATGATCTGGTCGCCCGAGACGGAGGCAACTTTGCCAGCCTCTTCGGCGATCAGCACGGCGATGGAGTCACGCGCCACGCGCTCTTCCAGACCGGTGGCGACGAACGGCGCCTCGGTGATCAGCAGCGGCACTGCCTGGCGCTGCATGTTCGAACCCATCAACGCGCGGTTCGCGTCGTCATGCTCAAGGAAGGGGATCAACCCGGCAGCCACGGACACGAGCTGCTTGGGCGACACATCCATGTAATCCACTTCGCTGGGCTCCATGTCCACGAAGTCGCCCTTGCGGCGGCAGGTCACGCGATCGGAGGTGAAATGGCCCTTGTCATCGAACGGCGCGTTGGCCTGCGCGATGGTGAAACCTTCCTCGCGGTCGCCCGTGAGGTAGTCCAGCTCGCCGGTCACACGGCCCTTCACGACTTTGCGGTAAGGCGTCTCAATGAAGCCGAAGTCGTTCACGCGCGCAAAAGTCGCGAGCGAGGCGATGAGGCCGATGTTCGGGCCTTCGGGTGTTTCAATCGGGCAAATGCGGCCGTAGTGCGACGGATGCACGTCGCGGACTTCGAAGCCCGCGCGGTCGCGCGAAAGTCCCCCGGGTCCGAGCGCCGACAAGCGGCGTTTGTGAGTCAACTCGGCGAGCGGGTTGATCTGGTCCATGAACTGCGAGAGCTGCGAGCGACCGAAGAAGTCGCGCACGACGGCGGAGAGCGCCTTCGGGTTGATGAGCTTAGCGGGCGTCATCGTGTCCACTTCCTGATCGAAGAGCGTCATGCGCTCCTTGACGAGGCGCTCGGTGCGGGCCAGACCCACGCGGCACTGGTTGGCGAGAAGTTCGCCCACGGTGCGGACGCGGCGGCTGCCGAGATGGTCAATGTCGTCCACGCTCCCCTGGCCCTTCTTGAGCTTGAGGAGATATTTGGTGGCGTGAACCAAGTCCGCCTTGGTGAGAATGCGCGAGGTCGCGGTTTCACCGAAGTTGAGCTTCTGGTTGATTTTGTAGCGGCCCACGCGGCCGAGGTCGTAGCGCTTCGCGTCGAAGAACAGGCGCTTGATGAGCGCACGGGCGTTGGCGGCAGTGGGCGGATCGCCGGGACGGAGGCGGCGGTAAATGTCCTTGAGCGCCTCTTCCTCGTTCTTGGTCGGATCTTTCTTAAGGCACTTGATGATGATGCCGTCGTCCACCGAGATGTCCACGACCTTGATCTTGGTCACACCCAGTTCGGCAATCTGCTTCACAACTGCCTTGGAAAGCGGCTCGAATGCACGGGCGACGACGATGTTCTTGTCGGCGTCAATGGCGTCCTCGACGAGGACCTTGTTGGCGATGTCTTCGAGGCCTTCGGCCTTCTTCACCGAGAGCTCCTCGATGTCGTAGAACATCTTGATGACTTCCTCGTCGGTGCCGCGGATCACGTCCTTCTTGGGCTTCTCGTCGCCGTCGAGGAATGCGAGCGCACGGAAGAGCGTGGTCGTCAGGAATTTCCTGCGGCGCTTTTTGCGGTCGAGATAGACGTAAAGCATGTCGCTCGTGTCGAACATTGCCTCATACCACGAGCCGCGGTCTGGGATGATGCGGAAGCTGTGGAGCTTCTTGCCGTTCGGGTGGATGGTCTCCTCGAAGGCCAAACCGGGAGAGCGGTGGAGCTGGCTGACGATGACGCGCTCGGCCCCGTTGATGACAAAGGTGCCTTGCGGGGTCATGAGGGGCAGTTCGCCCATGAACACCTTCTCCTCTTTCGCCCCGCGTGCCTCGTCGCGAAGGCGGAAGGTGACGTGGAGCGGCGCGCCGAAGGTCAGGCCCTCGCGGATGCTGTCGAGCCAGGAAAGCTTGGGGTCGCCAATCTCGAAGCCGGTGTATTCGAGAACGGTCTTGCCATCGTAGCTCTCGATGGGAAAGACCTCGTTGAACACGGCTTGCAGCCCGAGGTTCTTGCGCTTGGCAGGCGCCACCTGCGTTTGCAGGAACTCCACGTAGGAGTTGACTTGGATTTCGATCATGTTCGGCGGCACAAGGGGTTCCTTGATCTTGCCGAAGTTGATGCGTTCTGCGTGGCGCGTTGGCATTTTGTTTATTCGAGCTGGTCCGGCATCGGCCGGACATTTTCATTACGGGACGAAAAGAGGCAGGCTTCCGGGTCACCCCCGGAAGTCCGCCAAAATATCAAAACTATTTCTGCAACAAATCGGGCTGCTGCGCCATTCATTCCTCCCTCGGGAGGAAGAGCGGACGGCGGCACAGGGGCCGCCGCCCGCCTGAATGACAATGCTTACTTGAGTTCGACCTTCGCGCCGGCTTCTTCGAGCTTCTTCTTGGCGGCTTCGGCTTCAACCTTGTTGACGCCTTCGAGCACGGGCTTCGGGGCACTCTCGACCAGCGCCTTGGCCTCAGCGAGACCCAGACCGGCCTTGACCTCGCGGACGGCCTTGATGGTGCCAATCTTGTTGGCGCCGGCTTCCTTGAGAATCACGTCAAAGGTGTCCTTGACTTCAGCGGGGGCAGCAGCAGCAGCGCCACCACCAGCAGCGGCGACAGCCACGGGAGCGGCAGCGGTCACGCCCCACTTGCCTTCCAACTGCTTCACGAGGTCGGCGGCTTCCAAAACGGTCAGCGCGCTCAACTCATCAACCAACTTTGCGATATCAGCCATGTTACCTTTCTTTAGTCTCGTCGCCCCCGGAGCCCCGGAGATTTGAGCCAGCAGCCGCTGACCGACGATTCACTCTGTTTGTTTCGTTGTTTGTTTTCCCTGTCCGCAACAGCGGACAGGAGATTGTTCAGGCAGCCTTCTCGGACTTGGCCTTGATGACGCGCGCAAGCTGCGAGGCGGGCGTGCTGATGAGGGCGACGAGCTTCTGGGCCGGGGCTTGCAGCACCCCGAGCAGCTTGCCACGCAGGACTTCCAGCGACGGCAGGTCGGCGAGGGCGAGGAGGTCGGCGCTTTCGAGACGCTTATTGCCAAGGTGGCCGAACTTGAGCTTCGGCTTCTCGAACTCGGCGGCGAATTTCTTGAGCGTCTTCGCGGCGGCAGAGACATCCTTCTGGCCGGTCACAACGGCGATCTGCCCAGTGAGCGCGCCCGAGAGGTCGGCGATGCCGGCTTCCTGGGCGGCTATGCGGAAGATGCTGTTCTTGACGACGTGCGCCTCGGCCCCGCCCTTGCGGAGGCGGGTGCGCAGTTCGTTGAAGTGCGTCACGGTCAGGCCCGTGTAGTCCACTACGATGAAAAACGGCGAGGCATTAAGCCGGGCGACGTATTCGCTGGTGATGAATTTCTTTTCGGCACGCATGGTAGGTGTCCTGTTAAAGGTTTAGGCGGCGGAGGCGACGAACTCGCGGGTGTCCACGCGGACGCCCGGACTCATGGTGGCCGAGATGGTGCAACTCCGAAGAAACACGCCCTTCACGCTGGCGGGACGCGCCTTGGCGATGGCCTCGATGACGGCACGGGCGTTCACTTCAATTTCCTCCGGCTTGAACGCCGTTTTGCCGACGGGAACATGGATGTTACCGGCTTTATCCACCTTGAACTCGACGCGGCCTGCCTTCACTTCTCTGACCGCCTTGGCGGTGTCCTCGGTCACGGTGCCAGTCTTCGGATTGGGCATGAGGCCGCGCGGTCCGAGGACTTTGCCCAACTTGCGGACTTCCACCATCGCCTCAGGCGTGGCAACCGCGATATCGAAGTCCACCCAGCCTTCAGTGCACTTCTTGATCATGTCGTCAAAGCCGACGAACTCCGCTCCAGCCGCACGCGCGGCATCCGCAGTGGCGCCGGGCTTGGCGAACACGAGCACACGGACGTTCTTGCCGGAGCCGTGTGGCAGCGGGACGGTGCCACGGACCATCTGGTCGCTCTGCTTCGGGTCCACGCCGAGGCGGAAGGCGAGGTCAATGGTCTCGTTGAATTTGGCCTTCTCGAACTTGATGAGAACCTGAACGGCCTCCTTGAGGGGAAGCAACTTCAGGCCTTCGACCAACTGTGCGTTTTTCTTGTAGCGTTTGCTGGGCATTTGTTTTGGTGCGGTGCAAGCGGACGCAGAGCGCCCTCCCGCGTTTTGGTTCAACCGACGACTTCAATTCCCATGCTCCGGGCGGTGCCGGAGATGAGGCGGATGGCAGCCTCCTCGCTGTTCACGTGGAGGTCTTTCTGCTTCATCTTGATGATTTCGAGAATCTGCTTGCGCGTGACCTTGCCGACCTTGTCTTTGTTCGGCGTCTTGGAGCCGGACGCGACGCCTGCGGCCTTCTTGAGCAGGATGGAGGCGGGGGGTGACTTGTAAAGGAGCGTGAAAGACTTGTCCTGATATACCGTGATGATCACGGGGATGATCAGGCCAGCCTGATCCTTCGTGGCGGCGTTGAACTCCTTGCAGAAGGCCATGATGTTCACGCCGTGCTGGCCGAGCGCGGGGCCGACGGGCGGGGCGGGATTCGCCTGACCGGCGGGGATGGCGAGCTTGATGGATCCGGTTACTTTCTTTGCCATAGGGTGATGAAAATGCTGTCGTTACTGTCGCTGGAGTGACGCGTGTTACGCCTTCTCGACCTGCCAATACTCGAGTTCCACGGGTGTATTGCGCCCGAAAATGTTGACGGTTACCTTCAATTTGCCGCGCGCCGGGTCAATTTCCTCGATTGCGCCGCTGAAGTTCAGGAACGGGCCATCATTGATCTTGATGGTCTCGCCCACCTCGAAGTTGACCTTCGGCTTCTCCGTGTCCTCGGACTGCGAAATTTGCTCCTTGATGACCGCCATCTCATCGCGACTCACGGAGATGGGGCGGTCGCCGCCGACAAAGCCGATGATGCCGGTCGTCTCGCGTATGAAATACCACGGGCGGTCCAGTAAGCGGCGGTTCTCGTCCAGCAGCACCATGTCAATGTAAACGTAGCCGGGATGCAGCTTGCGGTTCGTGACAGTCTTCTTCTGGTTCCGAACCTCGACGACCTTCTCCATGGGGACCAGGACTTCCTTGATGAATTCCTGCATCTCCTCGGCCTTGATACGTTTCTCGATATTGTCCCGGACCTTGAGCTCCTGACCGGACAATGTATGAATGGCGAACCACTGGCTTTGCATGGCGTGCGTTTCGTTAAAAGTTGTTGTTCAGCAGGACAATCATCTGGCTGATGATGAAATCCACACCGACAGTGAACACAGCCACGAGGGCGGTGCTGACAAGGACCACGACCGTCGAGCCCTTCAGTTCCTCACGCGTCGGCCAAGTGCATTTGCGCAATTCGACCTTGGTCTCATCCACGTAATTGCCCAACCGGAGCAGGTGGCCCTTCTGCCATGCCCAGAAGAACACGGCGACGGCCACACCCAGCAGAATGTATTGCAATGTGCTCACGACTTTAACTTCGACTGCGTCATCCGGCTTGGCGGAGGGGGAGGGATTCGAACCCCCGTCGGGCGTTAACCCGAAGCGGTTTTCAAGACCGCCGCGATAGACCACTCTGCCACCCCTCCAGCGCCGGCTGGCAGGGCGTGAGGGACTCGAACCCCCAACCAACGGTTTTGGAGACCGCTACTCTACCAATTGAGCTAACGCCCTAGTGCCATTCGGATGTTGTTTCTGTTTATAGAGACGGAAATGGAGACGGGGCTTGGGCCCGCGCTCCCGGTTGATTGGTCAGGTTCAGACCACGGCGACGATTTCGCTCACGCGACCCGCGCCGATGGTGCGACCACCTTCGCGGATGGCGAAGCGCTGGCCCTTTTCCATGGCAACCCCGACGATAAGCTCAATGTCGACGGAGACGTTATCGCCAGGCATCACCATTTCCACACCCGCGGGGAGGGACACGTTACCAGTCACGTCCGAAGTGCGGAAGTAGAACTGCGGGCGATACTTGTTGAAGAACGGCGTGTGGCGGCCGCCCTCGTCCTTGGTGAGGACGTAAACCTCAGCCTTGAACTTGGTCTGGGCCTTGATGCTGCCGGGCTTGGCGAGCACCATGCCGCGCTCGACGTCTTCCTTCTTGGTGCCGCGGAGGAGCACGCCGACGTTTTCACCGCAACGCGCTTCGTCGAGCAACTTGCGGAACATTTCGAGGTCGGTCGCGGTCGTCTTGCGCGTCTCCTTGATGCCGATGATCTCGACTTCATCCATCTTCTTGATGATGCCGCGCTCGACACGACCCGTCACAACGGTGCCGCGACCTTCGATGTTGAACACGTCCTCGATGCACATGAGGAAGGGCTTGTCGACCTCACGCACCGGCTCGGGAATGAACGTGTCAACTGCGTTGAGCAAGTCCTGAATTGCCTTCTCGCCTTCCGGCGTGCCAGCAAGCGCGGCGGAGGAACTGCCGCGGACGATCGGGGTGGTTTCCCCCGGGAATTGATACTTTGTGAGCAGGTCGCGAATTTCCATCTCGACGAGGTCGAGTAGCTCCGGGTCGTCCACGAGATCAACCTTGTTCAGGAAAACCACGACGGACGGCACGCCGACCTGGCGGGCGAGCAGGATGTGCTCGCGCGTTTGGGGCATCGGGCCGTCAGCGGCGGAGACAACAAGAATGGCGCCGTCCATCTGGGCCGCACCGGTGATCATGTTCTTGACGTAGTCGGCGTGGCCGGGGCAGTCCACGTGCGCGTAGTGGCGCAACTCGGACTCGTATTCGACGTGCGACGCCGCGATGGTCACGGTCTTGTTCTCGTCGCGCACCGTGCCGCCCTTGGTGATGTCGGCGTAGGAAATTGCGGGGGCCAAGCCCTTACGGTGTTGCACAGCGACTAAGGCCGCCGTGAGGGTGGATTTGCCATGGTCAACGTGGCCGATAGTGCCGACGTTGACGTGGGGTTTGGTCCGTTTAAACACTTCTTTTGCCATTGCGATGTTCTAGTTAATGGTTTGACTCTGCTGCGATATCCGACCGTTACCGACCGGCCTAAATTCTGGAGCCCATGACCGGGGTTGAACCGGTGACCTCGTCCTTACCAAGGACGTGCTCTGCCAACTGAGCTACATGGGCGAAATCACTTTCACCCGTTGGTCCCACATTTCCCCGTCAGGGGAGAAAAAAACCATCGGCCCCGTTTGCCCCGCTGTCGAAACCCGGGCCGATGTGCTCTTAAAACTTCTGACGATTCTTGTGAACCGGGCGCACAAACTATGCCGCAGCGAAAAAGAGTCAACATTTTTTCTGGACACTTTTGTTCCGGACGCATGGTAGCAGCCCCGCTGTAGGTAAAAATCCTTCGATTCGCCAATTGAACTACGCCGGGCGCTGGGCCGGCCGAAATTGGAATCGCACCGGAAATTGTCGGAACCTGAATTGTGCCACCCAAGCCAACGCCTTCGGCCGGAATTGCCGATTGACTTTTGGTCGCTGGAAAATTGCAATCCTGCGAGACAGCGATGAGTTCACTACCCGCCCGCGACTTCACCAATCCCCGCGCCAAGCACGGCTTTCAGGGGCGCACCTGCTCCGTCACCGGTGTCGGGGCCTACTTGCCCGAGCGCGTGGTTACCAACGCAGACTTGGAGAAGTTCGTCGAGACGACGGACGAGTGGATCACCAGCCGCACGGGCATCAAGGCGCGCCGCTTCGCCGCGGACGATGAGTTTTGCTCCGACCTCGCGGCCAAGGCCGCCGAGCGCGCGATGGCTCAGGCCGGGGTGACTGCGGACCAGATTGATCTTATCATCGTCGCCACCATCACGCCAGACATGCCGTTCCCCTCCACGGCGTGCCTCGTGCAGCACAAGATTGGGGCGAAGCGCGCGGCGGCGTTTGACCTCGAAGCGGCCTGCTCAGGCTTCATTTACGCGCTGGAGGTCGGGCAGCAGTTCATCATGTCGCGCACCAGCGAGTGCGTGCTGGTGATCGGCGCGGAGAAGCTCTCGTCCATCATTGACTGGAAGGACCGCACGACGTGCGTGCTCTTCGGCGACGGCGCGGGCGCGGCGATTTTGCAGCATCGCCCCGACTCGCACGGCTTGCTCACCGCCTGCATGGGCGCGGACGGCGGGAAGGCCGGACTGCTCTCCCAACCGGGTGGCGGCTGCCGCTTTCCTGCCACGCACGAGAGCGTGGACCAGCGGTTGCATTTCCTAAAAATGGACGGCAAGGAGGTTTTCAAAAACGCCGTCAACGCCATGTGCACCGCCGCGCGCGAGGCCCTGTCGCGCTGTGAACTCACGATCAGCCAGATCAAGTGCGTCATCCCCCACCAGGCCAACCAGCGCATCATTGATGCTGTGGCCGAGCGGTTGGACGCGAAGCCGGAGCAGATGTTTGTGAACCTCGACAAGTATGGGAACACCTCTGCTGCCAGCGTGGCCATCGCGCTGGATGAAGCCGTGAGCACGGGCAAGATTCAGCGCGGCGACCTCGTGCTGCTCGTGGTCTTCGGCGCGGGCCTGACGTGGGGCGCGGCGGTGATCGAGTGGTGACGCCCGCCGTCGGCTACGACTTGGCGGCAAGAAACGCGCGGACCTGGGCGAGGGCTTCCTCGACTTTCACCAACTGCACGGCCCCGCCACGCGGCTTGAGTTCCACTTCTCCGTTCGCCAGCGACTTCTCGCCGATGCTGACACGGAGGGGGAAGCCCACGAGGTCGGCGTCCTTGAACTTCACGCCCGGACGCTCGTCGCGGTCGTCGAGGATGACTTCCACGCCAGCAGCGGTGAGTTCGGCGTAAATCTTTTCGGCGAGTTGCATCACGGCGGAGTCCTTCGCCACGGCGAGCGGGGTGATGCACACAGCGTAGGGTGCGACGGCCAGCGGCCAGACGATGCCGTCCTTGTCGTTGCACTGCTCAATGACGGCCTGCATCGTGCGCGTGACGCCGATGCCGTAGCAGCCCATGACGCAGGGCTTGGATTTGCCGTCGGCGTCGAGGAAGTAGGCGTGGAGCTTCTCGCTGTATTTGGTGCCCAGCTTGAAGACATGGCCGACCTCGATGGCACGCTGCATTTTTAGCGGCTTCGCGCATTTGGCGCAGGGCTCCCCAGCGGTGACGGTGCGGAGGTCAAACCACTCGGTCACTTTGATGTCGCGCTCGATCGAGACGCTGCGGAGATGGAAGCCATCCTCGTTCGCACCGGTGGTCATGTCGTTCGCTCCGCGCAACCGTTCGTCGGCGAGTATCTTCACCGTGGCAGGGACGTTGAGGACCGCGCCGAGAGAACCGGGCTTCGCGCCGAGGGTGGCCGCGCATTCCTCCGGCGTCGCCGGACGGGCGGCGAGCGCGCCGGTGCGGGCGAGGAACTTGGTCTCGTTCAACTGGTCGTCTCCGCGAATCAGGATGAGGACCGGCTGGCTATCGGCGACATACACGAGCGTCTTGATCTGGCGGTTCGCCGGCACGCTGTAAGGCGCCTTACTCAAGGCCTCGATGGTGACAACGCCGGGCGTGGCGAACTGCTCAACGCCCGCGCCAATTTCACGCGCCGCGGTCTTCGGAATTCCGCTGGTAGCTTTCTCGATGTTCGCCGCGTAGCCGCACGCCTCGCAGTAAACCACCTCGTTCTCGCCAGTCACCGCAGGCACCATGAACTCATGCGAGTAGTTGCCGCCGATGACGCCGGTGTCGGCCTCGACCGGGAAGTTGCGCAGGCCGCAGCGGTTGAAGATGCGCGTGTAGGCGTCATACATCCGCTGGTAGCTGGCCATCGCGCCCTCGTCGCTGGAGTCGAAGGAATAGGCGTCCTTCATGATGAATTCCTTCGCGCGCATGAGGCCGAAGCGCGGGCGGATTTCGTCGCGGAACTTCACGCTGACTTGGTAGAAGTTCACCGGCATCTGCCGGTAGGAATTGAGTTCGCCCGCTGCCAGCGTGGTGATGACCTCCTCGGCGGTGGGGCTGAGAATCCATTCCTTGTTCGAGCGGTCCTTCGCCTTGTAAAGCACATCGCTGGCGGTCTCGTAGCGGCCCGATTGCCGCCAGATGTCGGTGGGCTGGAGTGCGGGCATGAGCACTTCGATCGCCCCCGCGCGGTTCATTTCCTCGCGGATGAGATTCTCGATCTTGCGCAGCACGCGCAGGCCGAGCGGCAGGAACGTGTAGAGGCCGCCGGTGAGCTTGCGCACGAGGCCAGCGCGAAGGAGCAGCTTGTGCGAGAGGATTTCCGCGTCGGCCGGGGATTCCTTGAGGGTTGGGATGAAATACTGTGACCAGCGCATGGGAGTTGGGTTCTTTCAGAAAGAAGGCCGCCGAGAATGAGTTCCCGACGGCCTTGAGAATGGTGCGAAGGGCTACTTGACTGTGTTGACCAGCGGCGCGAGCCCCTGGATGCGAACCTCGAGCCGGTCGCCGGACTCGATCGGGCCGACGCCGCTCGGGGTGCCGGTTAGAATGATGTCTCCGGGCAGCAGTGTCATGTTCGTCGAGACGAAGCTGACGATCTGATAGCAGTTGAAAATGAGCTGGCTGGTGTTCGAGTTCTGGCGGAGCTGACCGTTTTGGAAGAGCTGGATGGTCAGGTCATGCGGGTCAATCTTCGTCTCCACATACGGCCCGAGCGGGGTAAAGGTGTCGAAGGACTTGCACCGTGCCCATTGGCTTTCGGAGTTCTGGATGGTGCGGTCACTGATGTCCTCGGCGGCGGTGTAGCCGAAGATGTATCGGGCGGCGGCGGCGGGGGTGACATTGCGCACGCGGCGACCGATGACGATGGCCAGTTCCGCCTCGAAATCGGTGCGATGATTCGGAAATGGGATTTCGACCTTCGCACCGTCGGGAATCAGAGATGTCGGTGCTTTAAGCCAGAAGAGCGGCTCTTTCGGAAGGGGCTTGCCAGACTCGCGCGCGTGGTCAGCGTAATTCAACCCGACTGCGATAACCTTTGAAGGCTGCACCGGGATAAGGGTCTTAATCCCCTTCACCGAGAGCGGCTTCTTGTCGAAGGAGGGCGACCCGAACACATCGCCGTGCAGGCGGAAGTGTTCCCCATCGACAACTTTGGCGTAGAAAATCTCGTCGCCCTTTTGAAATCGTCCGATGGCTGCCATAATCTATTGCTCAACCCTAGCAAGCGTGAAGGGTGCCTCGCAAGTTGATTTTTCGGGCATTTTCGGGGATTCTGACAGGGAGAGGATGACTATAGGGAGAACAGGAAGGCAGGCTACGCTCGCCGCCAAGCCTCGGCCGTGGGCTCGACGGAGTCTCGCCCACCAGCTCACTTCTCCAGCAGATACTCCGGCACCTTGATGTCTTTGCTCTTGAGCGCCGGCTCGTTGCCGCGCCACTGGAAGCCGGCCGCCTCGAACTCGCCGCGATTCGCCTTCAGCAAATCCAGCAGCCGCCGCGCGAGCTGGCGGTTGGGCGAACGCTCGCGGACGGCGAAGGGCTGAATCGCCTTCGCTCCCTCGTGCTTGATGGGGAAGAACTCGAGATGCTCGGCCTGCGGTGCGGCGTTCACGCGATAAACGACGGCAGCCTCCAACCCGCCCGCGCGCATCTGATTGATGAGGAAGTCCGCCGTGGGGACCTCAACGACGACGTTCTTGCGCACGGAATCGAGCAGGCCGGTTTGCTTGAGCATCCCGCGCGTCATGAAGCCGAGCGTGCTTTGCTCGGCGTTGCAGAGGCCGAGCTTGAGGCCGGGCTGCGCGAGGTCGGCGAGGGTCTTCACGTTCTTCGGGTTGCCCTTGCGCACGACGATGCCGATCTCCGTCTCCGTGAGCAGGAAGGCCTCCGGGAACTGCGCGGCGACGGGCGGCACGAAGCATAGGTCGCACGCGTAGTAGGCGTCTGGGAAGCGCGGTGAGGTGGCCGAGTCCATCGTCTTCATCGTGGCGCAAAGCACGCCGCAGCCGTTGAAGACGGTGGTGACGTTCACGCCCTCGCGGTCGGCGAACTGTTTCAGGAGCTTCTCAATCGCCAGCCGGTTGACGCCGCCACTGTAGAGAATCAACTCGGGTTTCTCCGCCCACTTGTCGCCGCCCGCGAGCTGGAATCCGTGCGATTGGAAAACTGCGCCGCCCTGCTCCGGCGCGGCGAGGTAGCGCGCGAACTTCAGCGCGGCAGCGGGCTGCGGACAGAACGCGAGCACAGCGGCGCTGGCGTTCTCCGCGCGGTCTTTGAGCTCCGGCACTTCCACAGCGATGAGTCCTTTGAACTGCGGGACAGTCGCGTCCCAAAGGATGGCGGCGTCCACGGCGCCAAGGGAAAGGTCGGCGGCAATTTCGGTGACGGTGGGCTTCATCACGGTGGCGCGAGCGGCGAGCTTGGCCCAAGTGTCGCCGAGCGCGGCCTTGGACACGCGTGAGATGCTGGCCGCATCGGGATTGGTCAGCGCGAGCTTCACGTCGTCGCGCAGCAGGTCGGTGAGCGCGCGAATATTCTTGGGGTTGCCCGCGCGCACGGCGATGACGGGATGCTGGCGGACGAGCGGCAGGACTTCGCGCACCAGTTCGAACTTCCGCGCGTCGGCGATCGAACCGTCGTCGGCGGCGATGAAGAGGTCGCCGCGCTTGGCGACGCGGAGATTGCTGATGAGCGCGCCGGTGGGGCCGTATTGCAACTGCACCTCCACGCCAAACTCCGCGCGATACTTCGCCGCGATGGCCTCGACTGGTTGCTTCAAGCCAGCGGCGCAATAAACCGTGAGCGCGGTGGCAGTGCTTAATGATGTCGTGCCCCGGCGCTGAAGCAGCGCCAACGCCGCGAGCAGGGCGGCGATGGTGAGGAGGAGTGCGGCGAGTTTCTTCATCGAGCGAACACAGTTTAGCTTCGGCGCGCGAAGAGGAACAGCCCGACGGCCACGCACGCTCCGGCTCCGAGCCAGAGACCGATCGGTAAACTGCCCTTCAATTCGCCGACCGGCGCGGTGGGAGCGCTGGTGATGGTCACGGTCTGGGCTTCGTTCGTGTGATTGCTGCCTGTGTCGGTGACTCGGGCAGTCGCTTTTGCAGATGCGGCCCCGCTGGCCTTCTCCGCAGCAGCTCGCAGTTCTTCCGGCCAGTTCACATTCATCAGCATGTCCCAGCCGGGGTTCTGGCGTTTCACCTGGCAGGAGCACGCGCCGAGGAGGAAGAGGCAGGCCTCCTCGATTTCCGCGTCGCCGAAGTCTGCGGCGGGCCACGCACCGAGGACGCGGCCGCGACCGAAGACCGCGGCGAGCCACGGGCCGGTGGCGAGTTCAGCGGCGGGCTTCGGGCCGGCGAGCATTTTGAGGAGGACGGCCTCGGCCGGAGCGCTGGGGACACGCAGCAGCGAGAACTTCACGCGCAGCGCGGGGCCGGGGCCGAGCTTGCTGGTCGGGTCGTTCGGGTCAATGGGTTGGAGAATGGCGACTTGCTCCAAGTAACGCAGCCGCTTCTCGACGCGCGCGGCGATGGCGTCGTCCTCGGCCTTGTTGCCCGATTCGGCGAGCACCCACACGACGGATTCGCCGGTGAGGATGCGACGGGCGATTTCTCGGCGCGCGGGAGAGTCGGTCAGCGCGGCAAGGCTCGCGGGTGTGAGCGCCCCAGTCCAGACGACGGGTGATTTCGACTCCTCGGGATGGGGGAAGAGCAGGCGCGCTTCCGTGCCGATGCCGGGCTTGGCCTCCAAGTTCACCGGCACCGCAGTGCCGAGGTTGCGGAAGAAGTCGGCGAGTTTTCCGTCCTGCAACGCGGCGGCGGGGAATTCGAGTCGGTAGGCGTCTGCCTGCCAGTTGTCCAAGCCGTAGCGAAAGACGGGGACGGTGCAGCACTCGGCACTGAACGCCCAGCAACAGAGCCAGGCGAACATCGCGGCGAACGACGCGAGCGGTGCAAATGTAAGCCGTCGAGTCTTCACTTCGCCTTCCCGAAACACCTCACCACACCATCGAGGCATGACACATACAGGCGGCCTTGCGCCACGGCCATGCCGTCCCAGACGGGCGGGCTGGCGAGGTCCATGCCGGTGCTTTGGTTGCCGTTGTCCACGGCCACGGCCCAGAGCTTCGCGCCGCGCTTGCCTTCGAGGGCGTCGTCCTGCTCCTGAAGCTGCTGGAGGATGCTCTTGTCCTTCGCGGCGAGGCGCTCGAAGGCATACTCCTCGTCCACCAAATCCTCCGCGCCGCTCACGATGAGCGAGTTGCCGGCCTTGGCCATCGCGCGCGTGATGATGGGCACATAACGCTGCCAGTCGTTTTGCACGAACGTGCCTTTCTGAGCGGACTTGCCGGGCGGCGCGAGGTTCCCCGGATTTGCGGGCGAAGGCGTCGTGGTCGCGGCCTTCGCGGCTTGCTTGGCGGCCTTGCCCTTCGCGGCGACAATGGGCGCAGTCGGCGAACCGGGCGCGCGGCGGAACCACAGCGCGGCTCCGCTGCGGCCCTTCCCGGTCTCGATGCCGGGACCGGAGACGCCGTGGTTCGTGCCGGCCTCGTCGCGGGCGTCGCCCTTGTCGAACGAGGAGAATTGCACGAGGGCCTTGTCCGTCTTCGCGGTGGGGTCGGCGAGGCGGGCTTGAATCTCGAGGCCGCTCAGGGCGCGGGTGTAAATCGCGAACTGGTCCATCATCCCGGTGTAGGAAGCGTCGAGCGGTTCGCCGACAAGATTGTTGCTGCCGTCGCCGCCGAGCTTGAGTGGCTGCTTGGGCTGCGCGGGAATGAACGCAGACTTCGCTTGCGCGACAATTTTTCCGTCCACGTAGAGCTTCATCGTCTGGTCCGCCTCCAGCACGCCGACGATGTGGTGCCAGCCTTCGAGCAACGGCGCGGGCGCGTTGGCGCGGGCGCGGGTGGAGTTGCTGTTGACGACGAAGCCCGGCTTGCCCTGCTCAATCACCAGCCCCGCACCGTTCTGCGGGCCACCGTGACTGATGAGCACGCCGTCCTGGCCGTCGGGCAGCGCCCAAATCTCCAGCGTGAAGGGCTTGCCCGCGATGTTGTTCTTCTCGGTCTGCGCGTAGCTCACGACGAGCGGCGCGTTGCCGGTGGTGATGGGCGCGGCGTTCGCCGTCTGCTTCGCGGCCTGCTTGCCGGCCTTCGTGGCGAGGGTCAGGTCCGCAGCGACGCTGGGCGCGTCCTTGGGCATCTTCATGAGCTGGTGCTCCATCGTGGTGGTCCACTTGAAATATTGTGCCTCGCGCCCGTAGCCATAAACATTCTCGTCGTCGTGGACGATGATGCGGCCCGAGGGCGCGTATTTGCCGGCCTGATAATAGCCGTTGTGGCCGCCGGAAAAGCTCTTTCCATAAACCCAGTAGCTGCGGTGGAACCACGAGTCGTCGAGGAAGCCCATCGGCGCGAAGAGATGCGCGCCCTCGCCCTTCTGCGCCGCGCCCTGCTCGATGGCGTTGTTGCTCACGGGGCCGATGTCCACGCGCTTGCCGTCACCGCCGATTTTCTGCGTGCGCAGGTAAGTCCACTTGCCGTCGCTGCTGAGGATGTCGTTCAAGCCCACCGGCATTTGCAGCGTCTTGTGGCGGTCGTTGAAATCACCGCCGGTCTCCGGGTCAATGTGGGTGTAAGCGACCTCGGCCTGCTTCTTGCCGGTCGCCGCGTCGAGCTTGAGGAAGCGCAACCCGCCATCGAGGAACACGCTGCGGCCCGCGACGAAGCTCACGCTGCCGTTCTCCACGAGCACGCTGCCGTGGACGGGCCAGACGGATTCAAGCTGCTCCAGCGCGCCGTGCTGGCGGTTGTTGGGCGCGCCCTGGAATTTCCAAATCAACGCGCCGTCGTTCGCGCGGAGGCAATACACCCAGCCGTCCTTGCTGCCGAAGAACACGCGGCCCTGCCAGTAGGTCGGGGGCGAATCCACCCGTCCGCCCGCAGTGAACTTCCACGCCGGCAGACCCGTCGCGTGATCGAGCGCGTGGACGGTGTGCGCGTCTACCTGCGCGACGAAGACCTTGCCCGCCGCGATGGTCAACGCGGACAGCGGCGCGCCGAGCTTCACTTCCCACGCCTTGCCGAGGTCGGGGAGCAGCGGCTGCGGCGAGGAACCGCTGCGCTTCGCGTCGTGGCGATACGTCGGCCAGTCCTTCGGGTCGGCGGCGGCTGCGTTCACCGGTTGGCTGAACGCGGTGCCGCGCACGAGACGCTGTTCATCAGGACGCGGCGCGGGATGCGGCGAGCCAGCGCCGGACGCGAGCGCGTTGAGACCGTCGAGCTTCGCCTCGGGATAACACGCGCAGTTGTGCGGGCCGGCGTAGGTGAGGCCGTTCGCGGGCAGCACGCCGTAGAGACACGCGCCGCGCACCCAGTGGTTCAGGTCCCAATGCTCTTTCGCGTGGTCCACGAACTCGATGCCCGTGCGCGAGGGGATGAGATACTTCTCCGTCGCCTTCGCGATATAGCAGCGGTGGTGAAACCAATAAGTCCCGTCCGGCACGTCAGGCGAGAACTGCTTCTTAATCTCGCCGGTCATCAGGTCGCGGCCCTTGAACTCGCCCTTCTGGTTCCCCTGCAACGTGCCCGCGTTCCACACGAGGCCGCCGGACACAATCAAGTCCTCCGGCGAACGGTAGCCGGACTTTTCGTGCGGCGCGTTCCAGAGCGTCTTGCCGGTCTTCGCGTCCATGCCGCGCTGCGCGCCGTCGCCGCCGGCGTAGAGCACCGCGTCACCGGAGAGCACGACGCGCGGCGAGTAGTTGAACTCGAACACCGAGCGCTTCGAGGCCTTCTCGCTGGCCCAACGCTGCGTGCCGCTCGCCGGGTCAAGCGAGATGAGGCCGTCGCCGTCGTGATACACGACCTGCTTGCCGTCGCAGGCGAGCGTGATGGGCGCGATTTTCTGGTCGGCCTTGCGCCAGAGAAGTTTCCCAGTCTTCGTGTCAATCGCCACCAAGTCGCGCGGCTTCTGGTCCCAGTTGTATTCGTTCACGACGCGCCCCTGATCGCTCTGCTGCTTCACGGCGAACTCCTCCAGCGCCCACGGACGCGGGTTGACCAGCGCGTAGAGGACGCCGTTGGCGATGATGAACTCCTCCGCGCCCCTCGTGCCCTCGAGCACACGGATGGCCTCGCCCGTCGCGCCGTCGAGGCAGGTGATGGGCGTCTCGATGCCGAGCGTGACGAAGATGCGCTCGCCCTCCGCGACCAGCCGGCGCGTGAGCTGCGTGGGGCCGGACTTGAGCGGCCAGAGATGCGTGTTCCACGACGCGATGGGCTTCTTCCAGAGGACAGTTCCGTTGAACGCGTCGCGCGCGATGAGCTGCCACTTGGCCGGCAGCAGGATGGAGATACGCGAGCCTTCATCCATGATGTAGAAGAGCCGGCCCGCCGCCGTGACCTGCGCGCTGAGGCTGCTCATGCGGTCGTGATGCCGCGACCAGCGCGGGCCGCCCACCCACTGCAACCGCTCCGGCGGGCCGACGACGCTGTCCTTCGAGGCCGTGTTGCCCTTCGCGTCGTAAAAGTAATGTGTCCACTCGTCGAGCCGGGCGTCCTTGGACTTCACGGACTTCTTCCACTCGTTGCCCTGCTTCACCATCGCGACGCCGTTAGGCACCAGCGCGCGCATCACCTCGGCCATCGGCACGCCGCCGAGCTGCTCGGCGACGAGGAGGTTCACCGTGTTGTCCACGTAGGGGAGCAACGTGCCTTCAAGCTGCGTGACGCTGACCGGGCCGTAGCCGCCGGCGGCGGAGATTGTCGCGCGCGCGGCGGCGACCTTGGCGGCATCCGTGTCGAGGCCCTGCACTTGGTAACTGTTGTTCGCGCGCAATGCGGCGGTGAGCGTGCCGTCCCCGACGCCGAGGTGGACGACGATGCCGCCCTTGACGCCGGACGCTGTGAGGATTTGGCGCGCGTCATCCGCCGGGGCGGCGTGCAGCAGGGTGGAGCCGAGGTGGAGCGCGAGCGCGAGCGCGACAGGTGCGAGGAAGGTGCGAGTGTTCATGACTGAATCTGCGGGCAGTATGCCGGAGTCAGGGGATGTTGCAATGCGGCAACAGACGCGGGTGGAGGGAAAGGAGTTACCGGACCACGGCCATTGACCCCTCCCCTCGCCTGCGACGCAGGAGCGGGGTCTGCGCTGTGGCTGGCTGCCAAAGGCTCGGCATCGGCGCGCGCGGCTTCGGATGCAACGGCTGAAGCCTACTTCAACCACCCCGCCACGCTCTCGTCGGCCCAGATGGCCTCGACGGGCTGGCGGGTGCGGACGACGGCGGATTGCTTGCCGTGGACCAGCACCTCGGTCGGGAGCGAGCGGGAGTTGTAGTTCGAGCCCATCACGGAGCCGTAGGCACCGGCGCTCAGGAGCGCGAGGCAGTCGCCTTCGCCGACTTTCGGCAGCGGGCGGTCCTTGCAGAAGTAGTCGCCGCTCTCGCAGATGGGGCCGACGACGTCGGAGCTGACGGTCGCACCGCCCTGCTTCGTGAGCGGCACGATCTCGTGGAAGCTGTCGTAGAACGCGGGGCGGATGAGGTCATTCATCGCGGCGTCCACGATGACGAAGTTCTTCTTGCCCGTCCGCTTCACATACTCGACGCGGGTGACGAGGATGCCGGCGTTGCCGACGATGAAACGGCCCGGCTCGATGAGGATGCGCAGGCCCAGGGGCTTGAGCAGCGGCACGACGCGCGCGGCGTAGGTGGCGGGGGTGAGGAGGCCCTTCGCGGCGGGGGACTGCCACCACTTGGCGTCGCTGCTGGCGAGGGCGGGGTTGTAGATGATGCCCAGACCGCCGCCGATGCTGAAGAACTCGAAGTGGTATTTGGCGTTCAGCTTGGTGACGAGCGGCAGGAGTTTCTTCACCGCCAGCTCGAAGGGCTTCACGCTCGTGAGCTGCGAGCCGATGTGCGTCTGGATGCCCCGCAGGCGGAGGTTCTTGAGCTTGGCCGCGCGGGCATAGACGCCCTCGACCTCCTCGAAGGCGATGCCGAACTTGTTGTCGTAAGTGCCGGTGGTGATCTTGGCGTGCGTGCCGGCGTCCACGTTCGGGTTCACGCGCACGGCGACGGGGGCGATTTTCTTGAGCCGCGCGGCGACTTTGTTGATGCGCTGCAACTCCGGCTCGGACTCGCAGTTGAAGCAGTAGATGCCGGCCTTGAGCGCGAACTCGATCTCCGCCTCGGTCTTGCCCACGCCCGCGAAGACGCACTTGGCGGGGTCGCCACCAGCCGCGATGACGCGACGCAGTTCGCCTTCGCTCACGGTATCAAAGCCGCCGCCCGCGTTGGCGAGCACGCGCATGACGGCCTGGTTCGAGTTGGCCTTCATCGCGTAGCAGATGAGGTGGTCCAGCGGCGCAAGCGCAGTGTGGAGCTTGCCGAAGTGGTCCTCGAGCGTGGCCTGCGAATAGACGTAGAGCGGCGTCCCGTGCCGCTTCACGAGCGACGCGATGGTGACGCCCTCACAACTCAGCTCTTTTCCGACGTAGCGAAATGAATGCATGGCGGCGCGTTATGCCCGGTGGGGAGGAAAGGGAAAAGGGGAAAGTGCGCAAGCCGTCAAGGTCGGCGGCGCAAATTCCGGCGCTTTAACGCGGTAGCGCACGGCACGGAGAAGCGCGGGTCCAAAGTTCTTGGCCGCACAAAAACTTCGTTGCAATTCCAACTGCCGCCCGGCAGCGTCACGCCCCTGTGGTTCGGGACGTAGCGTAGCTTGGTAGCGCGCTTGGTTCGGGTCCAAGAGGTCGTGAGTTCAAATCTCACCGTCCCGACCATCTTTTCTCTCGGCAGTGGCAGTGCAGCCGGTTCCATCCAACTCCAGTCCCGCGTCTCCGGCCTTGCCGGATTCCGCCGCGCGTTCCCCGCTGCTGCTCCTGCTGCGGGTCAATCTGCTCCAGTCCTGGCGGCGGCTCTGCTCCGTGCGCGAGCAGTCCAGCCTGCTCACCGGCATCATCGTGCTGTTCATCGGCGGCTACATCGTGATGGCGTTCGGGTTGTTCTATCGCGGACTGAAGTTCATCGGTGTGTTCCCCGGCATCGGTGAACTGCTCATCGAACGGCTACTGTTCCTGCTCTTCGCGTTCCTCTTTGTGCTGCTGCTCTTCAGCAACCTCGTCATCAGCTACTCAAACTTCTTCCGCAACCGCGAGACCGCGTTCCTCCTCACGCTTCCGGTTCCGGCGCAGACGGTTTTCCAGTGGAAGTTTCTTGAGTCCACGGTGCTCGCGTCCTGGGCGTTCCTCTTTCTCATCGCGCCACTGCTCGGGGCTTACGGGATGTGGCGCAACGTGCCGTGGCACTTCTACGGCCTCACGGTCGTGCTGGTGGGTCTCTTCATCGTGCTGCCGGCGGTGTTTGGCGCGTGGTCGGCGGTGAACCTCGCGCGGTTTCTGGACCGGCGCGCCTTTCAAATGGCCGCCCTCGTCATGGCGTGCGGCCTGTTCTTTGCGGTGAAGTATTACCTGCGCCCGGAGCTGGTGGACGAAGAGTCGCTGGAGACGCGCGTGCTGGCCGTGCTGGACCGGTTGCTGTCCAAGACGCGCTTCTCACAATTCCCCTTCCTCCCGAGCTACTGGCTCTCCGCCAGCGTGCAGCAATGGGCCGAAGGCGCGCGGGCGGCGGCGGGTTTCTACGTGCTGGTGCTGTTGAGCCATGTGCTCTTCTTCGGCACGCTGGCCTGCACGCGCATGGGCAATCTCTTCTACGATGCCACGTCCGTTGTTCACTGCCGCGCCAGCGCGTTCGGTCAATGGGAATGGTTCCGCAACCTGCAGGACCGCCGCCGGCAGTTCCACTACCGCGCGGGCTTCATGGAAGTGCTTTTCCGTTTGTTACCGCTGCGCGCAGACGTGCGGGCCCTCATGGTAAAGGACGTGCGGATGTTCTGGCGCGACACCACGCAATGGGGCCAGTCGCTCGTCCTCTTCGGCCTGCTGGGCGTTTATATCCTGAACCTCCGCCACTTCACCTCGCAGATCAGCAGTCCCTTTTGGCTGCACCTGATTTCCTACCTAAACCTCGCCGCCTGCTCGCTGAACCTCGCCACGCTCACCACGCGCTTTGTCTTCCCGCAGTTCTCGCTCGAAGGCAAACGGCTGTGGATCGTGGGTCGCGCGCCGTTGGGGCTGGTGCAAGTGGTGCAGACCAAGTTTCTCCTCGTCACTGGCGCGTCGCTGGTCATCACGCTGGGAATGATCGCGCTGTCCTGCCACATGCTGCAAATGCCCGCCGAGCGCACCGCCTACTTCGCCGGGGCCATCACGGTGATGACGCTCACGCTCAATGCGCTGGCGCTGGGCATCGGTGTGCTTTACCCGAACCTGCGCGAAGACAACCCCAGCAAGATTGTCAGCGGCTTCGGCGGCACCTTCGCCCTGGTGATGAGCTTCCTCTACATCGTCGCCAGCGTGCTCCTGCTGGCGTGGGGTTCGCCCTGGCGCTGGAACAACGAGCTGCGCGACCCGCCTGTCCTGTCGTGCTTCGTCGGCTTCGTCGTGCTGTCCCTCGCGCTGGGCTACGTGCCGCTCAAACTCGCGCTGCGCCGGCTGCGCAACTACGAGCATTGAGCGGTTGCCCGCGCAGACTCGGGGAAATTTTATTAGGAGAACAGGAGGCAGGAGAAGAGCGCTATGCGTAGCGAACTTCTTGGTCATCGCTGCCACCGCCGAGATGCTCACTGCGCTCGAGATAGGGTTCGACGGAGCCTCACCCTACCCGCTACTTCGTCTCCCACACCACTTTGCCGCCCACCATCGTGAGGAGCGCCTTGGTCTGCGCGATTTTGTCCTCCGCGCAGGTGAGCAGGTCGGTGTCGAGCAGGGCGAGGTCGGCGAGTTTGCCGGGTTCGAGCGAGCCGGTGCGGGTTTCTTTGAAGAGGAGTTGCGCGTTGTTGATGGTGTAGAAGCGCAGCGCCTGCTCACGCGTGAGCGCCTCCTCGGGATGCAACTGGCCCTCGTGCCATTTCGCCCGCCGCGTGATCGCGGTCGCCAAGCCGAGGAACGGGTTGTAGGGATTCACGCTGCGGAACGAGCCGATCTTCTGCATGTGGTCCGACCCGCCGCCGACCACGCCGCCCGCTGCGAAGATGCTCTTGAGCGGCTGGAAGTAGCGCAGCCGGTCGTAGCCGAACTGCTTCGTGAGCGTGCGCGTGTCGAGGTAGAGCCACGCGGGCTGGATGTCCAAGACGACGCCGAGCCGCGCGGCGGTCTCGACCGATTCCTTGCTCATGAAGTTGCTGTGCGTGACGCAGGCGCGGGTCTGGCGGATGGGCAAACCTTCCTTCGCCAGCTCGTCGTAAACCTCCATCAGCGTGTGGACCGCGCCGTCGCCAACGGAGTGCGCGGTGAACTGGAGGCCACTCTCCACGGCGGTGCGGACCATCGGCTTGAGCCGCTCCTTCGGGATGAACAGCACGCCGCGATACTGCGGGTCGGTGATGGAGTAAATCTCGCTCAAGCCCCACGGCTCCCTCATGTAGGCGCTGCCCGTGAGCATCCCGCCGTCGAGGAACATCTTGATGCCGATGATGCGCACCCAGTCGTCGTTCTCGGTGTGCAGCTTGTGCTTCGCCACGGCGCGGATGCTCTCCTGAATCTTCGCCAACTCGCCGAGCGACCCGACGCCTTGCGACGCGCTCACGCGCACGGTCAGCGCCCCCGCGTCGCGCAACTTCGCGTAGCTTTCGATGGCTCCGAGACCGGCGTTGCGGTCGCAGATGGTGGTGATGCCGACGGAGTTGTAGTCCTTGAAGAGCGCGACCAACCGCTCGGTGCGCTGGGCCTCGGTCGCGCTGCGCGCACCGGTGTTGCCGGTTTTGAAGTAGTTGCCCGAGGTGCGAAGAATGCCCGTCGGCTCACCGCTCGCGTCCTTCTCGATCTTGCCCGGCACGCCGGCGGGGATTTGGAAGTTGCGATCAATCTTGTTGAGCTGGAGCGCCAGCGAGTTGACCGAGGCGTCGGGCCCGGTCTGGAAGGCCACGGGGTGCTTCGGCGCGACGGAATCCAGCTCGGCGCGGGTGGGGTAACGCTGCTCCTTCAGTCGCGTGATGAAGATCTGCGAGGTCGTAATCCACTGACCCTCCGGCGCGATGGCAGCGCGCGAACGGATGTAGGCGAGCACGTCCGCGATGGATTCCATCTCCGGCATCGCGTGGTCGAACTCATACAGGCTCGCGCCACTCGGGTGCGTGTGCGAGTCCATGAGGCCGGGGATGACGAGTCGGTGTTTGGCGTCCACGATGCGCGTGTTCGGCCCGGCGAGCTTGGCGATGTCCGCGTTGCTGCCGACGGCGAGAATCTTGTCGCCGCGCACGGCGATGGCTTGGGCAAGGCTGAACTTCGCGTCCACGGTGGCGACTTTGGCGTTGCGGAGGATGAAGTCGGCGGGCTCGGCGGCGGCAGCGGCCAGCAGAAAAACCGATGGCAGTGAAAGGGCAATGGCACGTCGAAACAAACGGCTAAACATGGTTTTGATACTGGCTACATGAGTGCGCGTGGACAAATGGAATCTGGCTGCTGGAGCGGACGCAGCCTGGACTGGCGGGCGCTTGCCTACGCGGTGGGGTTGCTGGCGTCGCTGTTGCCTGCCTCCGCCGCCACGCTCATCTACCGCACCACGTTCGAATCGCACGAAGGCTACAACCCCAGCTTCACCTTGAGCGGGCAGAACAACTGGGTTCACGAAGGCTCTGGCGGCAACGGGTTGGTGAACGGCTTCATTCCCGGCGCAGGCCAGTCGGCTTACATCGGCTCCGCGCCGCCGACGGACGCGAACTTCTCAGTCAACATCTGGCGGCCGGTGAACCTCGCGCCGGTGCCGACGAACCTGAGCGTCGTCACCTTCTCAGTCACCATGCTGGTGATTGACTCCAGCACCGGGCGGCGCGACGACTTCCGCTGGAGCATCTACAACGCAAACGGCGCGCGGCTCTTCTCGTTGGATTTCGACAACTCCACCGAGGGCATCAACTACGGGCTGGACGACGGCGCGGGCTTCACCGCGACGGGCTTTCAGTTCACGCGCGGCGCGGTGCATGAGCTGGCCATCACGATGAACTTCCCACGCAACCGCTGGCAGGCCTCGCTCAGTGGCACCGCGTTGACCGCGCCGCTGGCCATCACCACGACGAATGCCGCGCTGAACCTCGGCGACATTGACGCGGTCTGGGCTATCCGCACGGTGGGCAGCGCAGGGAACAACTACCTCGTGTTCGACAACTACCAGATCGCAGGCGAGCCGCGCATCGCCACGCCGGCGCTGCTCTCCGCGACGCGGCAGGGCGACGGACAACTCCGACTTCAGGTGCAGGCCGAGCAGGCGACGCGCAACGCCATCGAGGTCTCAACGAACCTGACGCGGTGGGACGCGGTGGCGACGAACAGCGCGCTGGACGGGCTGTTCGACGTGCTGGACAGCGCGCCGCTGACGCTGCCCCGCCGCTTCTACCGCGTGCGGCTGGCGGAGCCGTAGGCCAATGGAGCGCGGCATACATGCCGCAGAAGGACCCAGCAGGAGAAGTGCGTTTGAAAGCCCACCGACCCACGCACAATTCTGCGGCCTGAAGGCCGCGCTCCTCGCGGACACCGCAGCTTGCCCTAATTCTTGTTCGCTTTCTTCTTCGCCTCCCCGGCGGGCGCGGGCCACGCCTTGGTCGGGTCCATCCGCTTGTAATCCGCCGCAGTCGGGCCGCCGCCGAATTGCTTCCAGTAGAGTTCGGCGAAGGGATTGAGTTTGGGGCCGACGACTTTTTCGTTCACGAGCAGCGGCTGGCAATCGGTCCACCACTGATCGTAGGCGGCGGCGAGTTGTTTCACCACGTCGGGGTTTTGCCCGGCCACGTCAGTCTTCTGGCCATAGTCAGCCTGCACGTCAAAGAGCTGCCACTTCGGCTCCGCGCCACCGTTCGGGGAGATGAGTTGCCAGCGGGTGTTGCGCACGCTGCACATGGCGAACTTGGCGAGGATCGGGTCGGACATTTTCGGCCAGCGACCGAGGTGCGTGACTTGAACGCGGTCGGGCAGCGTGCCGGTTGGCTTCTCAAGCAAAGGCACCAAGCTGCGACCCTCGACTTGTTTCTTCACTTCGTCTGTCAGCTTCGCGCCGGTGATTTCGGCAAGGGTCGGAAAGAAATCAATGTGCGCCGCGAGCACGCCGCAGTCGGCGGGTTTCAGTGTGCCGGGCCAGCGCCAGAAGGAATTCGCGCGCGTGCCA
>Ga0208960_1000178_pt1 | contig 35501 bp, 35 predicted proteins | sample GreLakmeON33MSRF_FD_187703 | JGI IMG/M metagenome (GOLD analysis project Ga0208960, IMG submission 187703) | Freshwater lentic microbial communities from great Laurentian Lakes, MI, USA - Great Lakes metaG ON33MSRF (SPAdes) | ecosystem: Environmental > Aquatic > Freshwater > Lake | place: Great... | reverse complement strand
GGGGGTGTTCTCGTCCTGAAGCGACACGATCACGTAGAGCGGCTCGGCGAAGAACGCCAGTTCCACATCGGTCTTTGACGGGTAGGCCGCCGACCGGGTGTGCGAGTGGTAGATGGCCAGCAGATCCTCGCCGGAATCCTCGATGTGCTCCATCAGGTCCATCTGCTCGCGCGGGTCCATCACGTACATAAAGGGCGTGCCCTCGGTATTGATGGCCGGCAGTACACGCGTGGCCACGCCGTCCCTGCCCGCGACCAGGCCGCAGCATTCGTTGGGGAACTCCTCCCGGGCGTGCACGATGATCGTCTCGGCAAGACCGGGCGACAACTTCACGAACGGCCTCGGGCTACCAGAACACGCCGTTGTCGAGGGTCTCCTCAACAACGTCGAGGTCGCCGGTCCAGATGCCAGCCGACAGGTACTTCCAGCCGCTGTCGCAGATGATGCCCACGATGGTGCCGCGCTCCATCGTGGATGCCACGCGGGCGCAGGTGTGCATCACTGCACCACTGGATACCCCTGCGAAGATGCCCTGCTCGCTGGCCAGGCGCCGGGTCATGACGATGGCATCCATATTCTCCACGAGCAGTTTGCGATCGAGCTGCGTGATGTCGAGGATGGGCGGGATGAAGCCATCGTCGAGGCTGCGAAGGCCGGACACCGGGTCGCCCTGCAGCGGCTCGCAGGCGACGATCTGAATGTCGGCGCGGTGCTCCTTGAACCGCTTTGCGCAGCCCATGAGCGTGCCGCCGGTGCCCAGGCCCGCCACGAACACATCGATTTCGGGGCAGTCGCGGATGATCTCGGCGGCGGTGCCCTCGTAGTGGGCGCGCGGGTTGGCCGGGTTGCCGTACTGGAAGAGCATCGGGATGCCCTCCTTTGCCGACAGCTCCTTCGCCATCTCCACCGAGCCGTTGCTGCCGGTCTCCCCCGGGCTGTCCACGATCTCGGCGCCGTAGATCTCGAGCAGCCTGCGGCGTTCCTCCGTGACGTTGTCGGGCATCACGGCGATGAGCTTGTAGCCACGAACCCGGGAGATCATGGCCAGTGAGATCCCGGTATTGCCGGAGGTGGGCTCCATGATGGTGTCGCCCGGCTTCAGCACCCCGCGCGCCTCGGCATCGTCCAGCAGACTCTTGGCCGTACGATCCTTGATCGAACCGGTGGGGTTGTCGCACTCCATCTTGGCGAGGATCCGCACCTCGGGGTTGGGCGACAGGCCCGACACATCCACCAAGGGCGTCTCGCCGATGGTGGCCACGATGTCCGGAGATACCACCAAAGGCGGTGCCTCAAGCCCGGTCCGGCTCATTACTGGCCGCCGGCCATTGCAGGGAGGATGAGCAGCGTGTCGTCGTCACCCACGGGGGTGTCGGTCCACTGCATCAGCCGTGCGTCCTCGTCGTTCACGTACACGTTGACGAACTTGTGCAGCTCGCCATCTGACGTGAGGATCTGCTTGCCGATCGCCGGGTGTGCCTCGCAGAGTGCGGTGAGCACCTCACCCACATTCGCACCCTTGGCCTCGACCGTGCGCTCGCCGCCCGCAGCCTGACGCAGCACCGGTGGAATCTTGACGGTGCTCATGCGCTGGCCCCTGCGTGGTCGTGGCTGCCCACGCCCGCGCACCATGCCTCGTAGTCGCGCAGTTGCAGGTCGGCATTGGGACCGCACGACGGGCAGTCCGGGTCGCGGCGCACCTTGAGTTCGGTGAAGGTCATGCCGAGGGCGTCGTAGATGAGCAGTCGGCCCGACAGGGTGTCGCCGATGCCCAGAAGCACCTTGATGGCCTCGGTGGCCTGGATGTTGCCCATCACGCCGCACAGCACACCGAGCACACCGGCCTCGCCGCACGAGGGCGCGAGGTCAGGCGGCGGGGGCTCCGGGAACAGGCACCGGTAGCACGGGCCGTCGTAGGGGTTGAACACCGAGGCGTGGCCCTCAAACCGCAGAATGCTCGCGTGCACCAGCGGCGTGTTGGTCATGAGCGACGCATCGGCCAGCAGGTAGCGCGTGGGAAAGTTGTCGGCGCCATCCACGATGACGTCGTACTGCGACACCAGATCGAGCACGTTGTCGCGGTTGACGCGGAACGGGTGCACGTTTACCTGCACCTCAGGGTTGAGCGCGGCGATTGCCTGCTTGGCGCTCTCACCCTTGTTCATCCCCACACGATCGGTGGTGTGGATGATCTGGCGCTGCAGGTTGCTCTCGTCCACGTCGTCGTCATCCACCAGGCCGATGGTCCCGATACCGGCGGCGGCCAGGTAATAGGCGGCGGGCGAGCCCAGACCGCCGGCGCCGATGAGCAGCGCCTTGCTGTCGAGCAGCTTCATCTGGCCCTCCTCGCCGACCTCGGGAATGAGGATGTGGCGCGAGTAGCGCGAGCGCTGTGCGGCGGAGAGGATGCGAGGAACCTCAACCGGGTGGTTGTTCTGCTTCCACCGGGCGAAGCCACCGGCGAGGTTGGTGACGTTGGTAAAGCCCATGTGGTGCAGCGTCTGTGCCGACAGCAGTGAGCGCTGGCCCGATGCACAGGACACCAGGATCTCTTGGTCAGAGTCGGGGGCCGTGCCACCGATACGGCTCTCGAGGAATCCGCGCGGGATGTGCACGGCACCGGGCAGGTGCCCCTGATCCCATTCGGCCGTCTCGCGCACGTCGATGATGAGTGGTCCATCGCCGGACGCCACACGGGACGCGACGTCTGCCGGCTCAACCTCGGGGATGACCTCGCGCGCGGCTGCGATGAGGTCCTGATAACTCGGGGACATGGTCCTCCGTGGCCTTTTTTCGTTTCCCGGTAAATCCAACGGCAATAGTACCAATTCAACTGCCGTGGCCCGCGGTACGTAACCTGAAGGGCAGACGGCGGGAGAGAATCATACCCGGCAGCGGCCCATGGGAAGGGGATGAACGGAGTGACGGAACGTATCCCGAAGAGCACGTTCGTGAACCCCGACGCCAGGGTGCGTTGCCCCACGCCGGACTGCTGGGGCGATCTGGTGCTGTTTCCCACTGGGCAGGTGGACGACGACGGCATTCCCGCGTTCGCCAACGGCACCCTCTGCCCCCTCTGCATGGGCTCATTTGAGCTCGAACCCGACATCAGCGACCGCGACCTGTATCTGAAGGTGGCGTGGATCCGTGCGAACCCCGGTCAGACGCTGCCCGACCAGATCGAACCGCCGGAGCCTCCGGCCGCGTGAGCACCGATCCCGACCTCTTCGGCGACGCCATTGACCAGAGTCTGGCGACCGTTGCACCGCTGGCCGCACGCATGCGCCCCACCACGCTTGACGAGGTAGTGGGTCATGCCACGCTGCTCGGGGCCGACGGGTTCCTGCGCCGTGCGATCTCCGAGGATGCCGTGCCGTCAATGGTGCTCTATGGGCCGCCGGGAAGTGGAAAGACCACCCTGGCCCGCGTGGTGGCGGGAAGCACCCGTGCCGTATTTGAGGAGTTGTCGGCCACTTCGGCCGGACTGCCCGACGTGCGCGCTGTCATCGCCCGTGCCCGCGACCGTCTGGTGTCTGGGGGTCGCACGGTGCTGTTTATCGACGAGATCCACCGGTTTACCAAGAGCCAGCAGGATGCCCTGCTGCCCGCCGTGGAAGAGGGGGTGGTGACCCTCATCGGTGCCACCACCGAGAACCCGTATTACGAGGTGAATGCCGCGCTGGTGTCGCGCATGCGCGTGCTGGTGCTGGAGTCGCTCACCGATGAGGAGATCGCCGACCTCATCGACCGTGCGATCACCGACCCCCGGGGGCTCGGGGGGTCAGTCGCGGTGGCAGAGGAGTCACGAAACGCCATGGTGGCGCGCAGTGGCGGCGATGCGCGCTTTGCGCTCAACCTGCTGGAGGCATCTGCCGGACTGGCCGGGGATGGGCCCATCACGACCGTTGTCGTGGAGCGCGCCGGCGGCAGGGCCGTGGTGTACGACAAGGGCGGCGATCAGCACTACAACGTGATCTCGGCCTTCATCAAGAGCATGCGTGGCAGCGACCCCGATGCCGCCCTGTACTGGCTGGCAGTGATGTTGCAGGGGGGCGAGGACCCAAAGTTCATTGCCCGGCGCATCATCGTGCTGGCCAGCGAGGACATTGGCAACGCCGACCCGCGGGCCATCGAGGTGGCCGTGGCTGTTGCGCGCGCGGTGGAGTTTGTGGGCATGCCCGAGGCGCGCATCAATCTGGCGCAGGCGGTGACCTACATGGCGCTGGCACCCAAGGGCAATTCGTCGTATCAGGGCATCAACGCGGCCATGGCGCTCGTGGAGGCGGAGGGGGCCAAGGCCCCACCCCTTGCGCTGCGCGATGCGAGCGGCACCAATAAACGCAATCTGGGGCACGGCACCGGGTACGTCAATCCCCACTCGGTGCCCGACCGCGTGACCGGGCACTCCTGCATGCCTGAGGGCATGGAGGGCATTACGTTCTTCGAGCCCGGCACCGTGGGTACCGAGGCCGCATATGCCGCGCACCTTCACCAGTTGCGCGAACAGGCGCAGAGGAGGGCGGCGTCTGACACCATGCCGCCCGTTGACGACCGGGAGGAGCACGCGTGACTATCGAGGTGGAGATCGGACCCATGTCCCAGGCGGAGTTCCGCAGGCTCTTCCGCTACGCCGAGGCACAGTCATCGGGCGAACGGGCGCAGGGCAAGCAGGACGATCCGTTGCGCGCGGTGGGCGAGCTGATCGCCGCCAATGGCGGGACGGCCGTCGAGGAGGAGGGGTTCCGCGTCACGCTGCCCGACGATTCGGACGAACAGGTGTACACGCTGCGCTCGTCGCTCATGCATGAGGGGATCCCCCACCGCCTGTCGCAGGCACTCGATGCCGGCCTCACCGAGGAGGTGTCGTGGCATTCGCACGGCGACCACGACCACGAGCGCGCGGTCGTGCGCACGCGCACCGGCGAGATCGCGATGCTGGCCGCCACATGGGTGGAGATTGCCGTCGTCAGCAAGGACGCCGACATCCGTGAGCGACTGAACGACTACTTCTTTACCGACGGCCACCACACGACCGACATCCCCGTTGACATCGACGACGACATCGCCGATGACGAGCGCGAAGTCGAGGGCATCCCCGTGATGCTGGCTGACGAGTGGTCGATGGTCGCCCGCTACCACGGCGACCTTGAGATTCGCGATCGCCTGAACGACCTCTTCTCGGGACGGCGCGAGTTGGGCGCGGCCGAGGCCGTGGACGACGACATCTCCTGATGCGATGAGCGCCGGGGACGACCTCACCCCCGACGAGCGGGCGCGGATCGCGCCCTACGTCACCGACCCCGTGGGGCCGGTGTTCGCACTCACCCACTTGCCCGAGGCCGTAAAGGGCGCGCTGTTCGCGCGCTACTCACGGTCGGCCAACTCGGTGCGGCGCATCCTGCTGGACGAGTTCATTCCCGGCGGCGGCGCGGCGGCGGCGGGTGGGCCCGAGGTCGGGGCCGACCGGGCCCGCGAGTTCTTCCAGCGGGTGCTCGCCGATTACGGGGATGACTCTGTGGCGCAGTTGGGTGGCGCGCACGTGGCCATCGAGGGCGTGAGCAACGTGCTGACCAAGGTCATCGAGTGGGGGCGCCTGGCCAGCTACCTGGAGCAGTCCACGCGGTACGTGCCCTACGACACCCAGCTGAACGGTCGCTGGAAGTATGTGCGGCCGCCCGGCATTGCTGCTGACCCCGATCTGCTGAGCAGCTACGAGCAGGTACTTGACGATTCGTTCGCCACCTACGCACGCCTGAACGCCGTGGTGTGTGACCACCTCATGGCCACAGAGGCACCAGCGGCCGACGATGCCGCAGCCATGCGTGCGCTTCGCGCCCGGGCGCTGGATGCGGTGCGCGGCATGCTGCCCGCGGCCACCACGGCCAACGTGGGCGTGTATGCAAGCGGGCAGGCCTGGGAGTCGCTGGTAATGCGCCTGCGCGCGCATCCCCTGGCCGAGGCCCGCGAGGTGGGCGACCAGGTGCTTACCGCACTGCGCCATGTGATCCCAGACTTCCTCACCCGGGTGGATCGCGAAGACCGCGGCGAGCGTCACGGCCTGTACCGCAGGGCCACCGATGATCGTGCGACCGCCATGGCCGCGTCGGTGCTCGATGCCGGCGAGGCATTCGATGATGGATCGGTGGTGCGCCTGCTCGAATTCGACCCCGATGGCGAGGCCCGTGTGCTGGCCCACGCGCTGTGGCCGTCGTCGGGCCTGCCGCTCGACGAGGTGCGCACCCGCGTGATGGCGCTGCCGCACTCCGAGCGTTCGCGCATGCTGGCTGCGTGGGCCGACGGGCGCTCCGACCGCCGGGAGCGCCCGGGCCGCGCACTGGAGGCCACCGAGTACCTCTTTGAGATCACCTGTGATTACGGCGCCTACCGCGACCTCCAACGGCATCGTCTGCTCACGCTGGAGGCACAGCCGCTGGGTGCCACGCTGGGATGGGAGCCGTCGCCTGATGCCGAGGCTGCAGGTGTTGCCGACGAATTCGCGCGGGTGCACGAGGCATCAGCCGACCTGTGGCGCGACCTCATTACCGTGGTGCCCGACGAGGCCCCGTATGCGGTGACCATGAGCCACCGCATCCGCTTCGCAATGCGCATGAATGCCCGGGAGGCCATGCACCTGATCGAGCTGCGCAGCCAGCCACAGGGTCACGCCGCCTACCGCCGCGTGGCGCAGGACATGCTCACCGCCATCCGCGACGAGGCCGGCCATGCCGGGCTGGCAGCGCTCATGCACTACACCGACATGACCGGTCAGGGCGATCGCATGGCTCAGGAGCGGCGCACCGAGGCACGACGGAGCACGCCATGAGTGACGATTCGCCGCGCCTGCGGCTTGGTGGCATGGCACTTGCCAATGGCCTGTTGGTGAGCGGACCCACATCGTGGGCCGTCGCCGTGGTGGATGACGATGGCCAGGTGGTGGTGGGCTCCGGCCCCCGCCCACGCATCGCCGCCGGCATATTCGAGCGTGTTCCCCTTGCCCGCGGGGTCATCCGCATGGCCGAGTCGATGATGGCCGTTCCCGCCGCGCGCGCCGGCATGCCCGAGGCACGTCTGGCCATGGAGGACGCGCCGGTGGGCATCGTCATGGCTTCCACCATGATTGCTGCGGCGATCGCCCGCAGGCGCATCAGGAACGCGGTGCTGCAGGAGGCCACCGCCGCCGCTCTGAGCCTGGCCCCCATGCTCATAATGCTGCGCACAAGCCCCGCATCGCGGTGGCATGCCGTGGAGCATAAGAGCATCGCCGCGTACGAGCGCGCAGGTGCCGCGGGGCTGGAGACAAATGCAGCCGACCCCAAGGAGCATCCGCGCTGCGGCAGCAATCTGGTGCTGCCGCTCGTGGTGAGTGGGGCGATCGGCAATATCGTGGCGCGCAGGGTGCCCGGAATGCGACGACGTGCGCTGGTGCGGGCGGGTGCCCTGGTGGCTGGCATCGGCGCGTCGGTCGAGGCGTTTTCGTTTGCCGAGCGAAACCCCCGTCACCCTGTGGCCAGGGTGATTCACGGCGCGGGCCATGCCATCCAGGCAGGGTTCGTGACCCGCGAACCCAGTGAGGCCGAACTGGCCGTTGGCCGGGCGGCGATGAACGAGATCCTGCGCGCAGAGCAGGCGGAGGTAACCGCATGAAGAGGTCCCGGCTGATACTGGCCGCAGCACTGGTGCCCCTGGCCATAGCCCCAGTCGCCCTGGCGCACGTGAGCGTGCTGCCGACCACTGCCGTGAAGGAGCAGCCGACCGAGTTCACAGTGCGCGTGCCGGCCGAGGACGGGCTCACCACAACGCAGGTTCGCGTTGGATTTCCACCCGAGATCACCGTGTACGCCGTGGCCGACGCGCCTGGCTGGACCACGAAGATCATCACGCGCCCCGATGGGCGCCTGGGCGGTGTGATCTGGAGCGGTGGTGTGATCCCGCCCAATCAGTACGCCGACTTCACGGTGCTGGGTACGCCCTTCGGCGAGGGCACCGCGGTGTGGCCGGCATGGCAGACCACATCGAGCGGCACGGTAAAGCGCTGGACCGGGCCGCCCGAAGCCCCGGGCGCCGCGGCCACGGAGACCGCGGGCAACCGGCCCGGCCCGGCATCGGGTGTGACCATCGTGGCAAGTGCGGCACAGGCCGCACCGGCGAGCGGCTCCGGTGGCGACAGTCAGTGGCCGGCGGTCATTGCCATCGCCCTCAGCCTGGTGGCGCTTGCGGGTGTGGGCCTCGTGTGGTCATCGCGCCCCCGCGACCTTCCGCCGGATGGACCGGAGGATCGCACCTGAGCCCCGCCCCGGATCGGCCGCGGCTTCGGCCGTCCACATTTCAACTGCCCGTTGAGCGCATGCGCGACGGGTACTACAGCGACGCCTACTTCACGTTTACACGCGAGGTGCTGGAGACCGACGACCACCACCCGCGGGTGCTGATGCAGGTGTTCCAGCGCGAGCACGCGGTGCTGGGCGGGGTTGATGAGGCCATCGCCATCGTGGCGCTCTGTGCAGGGCACCGCACCCCCGACGGATGGGAGCCCGCGGGTGACGCCATTGAGGTGAAGGCCCTCTTTGACGGCGACGAGATCGCCCCGTGGGAAACGGTGCTGAGCATTGAGGGCGACTACGCGCTGTTTGCACACCTTGAAACTCTGGTGCTGGGTGTACTGGGCCGGCGCACGCTGATCAGCCGCAACGTGTGCGCCGTGGTTGAGGCCGCCCACGGCAAGCCCATCCTGTACTTCCCCGCCAGATTCGATCACTGGCAGGTGCAGACCGGTGACGGCTGGGCCGCGCACGTGGCCGGCGCCATCGGCGTGAGCACCGATGCCCAGGCATCGTGGTGGGGCGGCCGGGGCATGGGCACCGTGCCCCATGGGCTCATCGCTGCGTATGGCGGCGACACCGTGCTTGCGGCGCGCCGATTTGCAGATCGCTACGCGGCCGACCTGAACGTGATCGTGCTCGTGGATTACGAGAATGATTCGGTGCGCACGGCGCTTGAGGTGGCCGACGCGCTGGGTGACCAGTTGTGGGGTGTGCGCCTGGACACCGCCGCCACCATGGTGGACCGCAGCCTGTGGCAGGAGATGGGCCGCTTCACCCCTACCGGCGTGGTGCCGGAACTGGTGCACAAGGTGCGCGACGCGCTCGACCACGCCGGGCACTCGTCCGTGCGCATCGTGGCCTCTGGCGGATTTGATGCCACGCGCATTGCGGCGTTCGAGGCACAGGGCGTGCCGGTGGACGCCTATGGCGTGGGGTCGAGTCTGCTGCTGGGATCAAACGACTTCACGGCGGACATCGTGCGGGTGGATGGCCGCCCCTGCGCCAAGGTCGGGCGCAGCGAACTTCCCAATCCGCGCATGGAGCCTGTGGTGCTCCACCCGGAGTGACGCATTTTTCAGGCGTCTCACGGTCATTCCGTTACCATCGACGCAATGCATCTGGGCCTCATCCATCACGTCGGATACGTCGTCGAGGACATCGACGCCGCCATCCCCGTGTACGCCGAGCGTTTTGGCATGGATGTGACCATTCGCGAGACCATGCCCGATCAGGGCGTGGAGGCGGTGCTTCTGGGCGACGGTCCGTCGTACGTGGAACTCATCGCCCCCACCGACCCCGACGGCGGTGTCGCCCGGTTTCTCGCGAAGCGCGGCCCGGGCATGCATCATGTGGCATTCGCCGTTCCGAACCTCGAGGACGCCCTGGGCGATCTGGCGGCCGGAGGGGCGGAGTTGATTGACAGGGCACCACGCCGCGGGCTGGGCGGGCACATGGTGGCCTTTATCCATCCCCGTTCATCAGGCGGGGTGCTGACCGAGCTCGTCGAAGCTCACGATTACCCCACGTAGGAGGAATTCGAATGAAGATCCGGTACATCGAGCCAAAGCCACGTGGGGCCACGATCTATGAGATCGCGAACCTGCCCAAGCTGGGCCTGCCCCTGCTCGCGGCCATCGCACGGAACGCGTACCCAGATCTTGACCAGCGCATCTACTGCGAGCTGATCCGCGGCGTGGAGGTTGACTGGAAGGATGTGCTCAGTTCCGACCTGGTGTGCATCTCCACCACCACCAACACCACGATTGAGGGCTACGCCTACGCGAAGAAGTGCCGCGACGCGGGCATTCCCGTGCTGTTCGGCGGCTCGCACGTCACCTTTATGTCGCAGGAGGCGCTCCAGCACACCGATTACGTGATCCGACGCGAGGGCCACGTGGGCTTCGCGCAGTTTATGGAGTGGTTTCGAGGCGACCGCAACCCTGACGGCCTCCACGAGATTCTGGGCCTGTCATACCTCGACTCCGAGGGCACGCAGATTGACAACCCTGAGGCCCCAATGGCATCGGGTGACGATCTGGATGAACTGCCCTTCCCGGCGCTCGACCTGCTCGAGGGTCACGAGCGCATGGTGACGCATCCCATCATGATGAAGTGGGGCTGCCCGTACGACTGCTCGTTCTGCAGCGTCATCAAGATGTTTGGCCGCAAGCTGCGCACCCGCTCGGTGGACAACATGATGACCGAGCTGCGCATGGTGAATGCAGCGAGTGTGTTCTTCTACGACGACATCTTCATCGTTGACAAGAAGCAGGCCAAGAGCCTGTTCCACGCCATGATCGACGAGGGCATCACTCCCCAGTGGACCGCCCAGATCCGCGCCGACTCGATCTACAAGAGCAAGCAGACCCTTGAGCCCGACCACGAGCTGCTCGCGCTGATGCGCGACTCGGGTTGCTACATGGTGTACATCGGGTTTGAGAGCATCACGCAGGAGGGCCTCGACTCGTACAACAAGAAGCAGACGGTGGAGCACATCACCACCTCCATCAAGTTGCTCCACGACTACGGCATCCGCGTGCACGGCATGTTTGTGGTGGGTGCCGACACCGACACGGCTGAGACGGTGCGCGCCACGGTGGACTTTGCGCTTTTGCACAAGGTGGACACGCTGCAGATGATGATGCTCACCACCCTGCCGGGAACCGCGTTCGATACGCAGATGCGCGCCGAGGGCCGTGTGCTGACCGATGACTACTCGCTGTACGACGGCCATCACTGCATCATCCAGCCCAAGCTCATGACGCCCTACCAGCTCCAGATGGAGACCTGGAAGAACATGCTGCGTTTCTACTCGAAGAAGGGCTCATGGGAGCTTGGTCGCAAGGAGGTACGGGCCAACATCTGGCGCATGCTGCGTCTTGCAACTGAGTGGAGATTTATCAAGAACCTCCCCAAGGTGCTCGCGCTGTGGCTCACCAACCGCCCGTCGGAGTCGTTCAAGGTCATCCGCACCACCATCTCGACTCGGGGCATGCGCACCATCTACGAGACGCTGGGGGTGGCCATCTTCCGCAGTTACGGCCGCAAGCAGTTGCTCAAGTTCACCGACCAGCCTGAGTCGATGCAGCACCTCGACGAAATCCGCCGCCTGCCGGCCTGGAGCCCGCCCGAGGACACCAGCGATGGCAAGAGTTCGCCGTCACTGAAGGTGCTCTCGTGAGCCGACGAGTAGAGATGGGGCTTGAGGGCGGTGGAGTGCTGCTGCTGACGGTTGAAGACACCGAGGTGCCGTCGCTGAGCAGCGCCCTTTCTGGCGCACGAGGGTTCCACTCGATCAACTCGGAAGAAGGCGAACACCTGGTGGACCTCAACAAGGTCCTCTTCATGCGTGTGCTGCCCGGTGAGGCCAAGAGCCGTCTGGGCTTCGGCGGGGATTCCTGACCTGCAACTCGGGCTCGTAGGACTCACAAACGCCGGCAAGACCGCCCTCTTCAACCTGGTGACAGGCGGGGAGGCCGAGGTTGCGCCATACCCGTTCACCACGCGCGAGCCCAACCGGGGCATCGCCGACGTGCCCGACCCGCGTATCGATGCCATCGCCGACGTGCAGGACATCCCCAACCGGGTGTGCGCACAGGTGGAGGTCATCGACATCGCCGGGCTCAGCGAGGGCGCGGGCAAGGGTGAGGGCCTCGGCGGATCGGCACTTGGCCGCATCCGCGAGCTTGAGGCCACGGTGCACGTGGTGCGGGCATTTGCCAATGCCGAGGTACCCCACCCGCTGGAGCGCATCGACCCGCTCGCCGATCTTGAGGTGGTGGACACCGAACTGGTACTGGCCGACACCGACCAGGTGGCGCGCCGCGAGGAGAAGGTGCAGAAGGGCGTGCGTTCGGGTGATCCCGATGCCAAGGCCGAGGCGGCCGCGCTCGAGGCCATCGCCGCATGGCTGGCCGACGGCAAGCCCGTTCGCACCATCGGCGACGACGACGCCATCGCGGTGGCAACGGGAATGGGGCTGCTCACCGCCAAGCCCACGCTCTACCTGGTGAACACCGACGACCCGGGTGATCCTCCCGCCGACATCGTGGCGTACGCAGAGGCGCAGGGAGCGCAGGCGCTTGCCCTTCCGGTGGGCGTTGAGCTGGAACTCGCAGAGATGGACCCAGCCGATGCCGCCGAGTTCGCCGCGGAGATGGGCCTTGGCGAAACCCGGGGCGCCGACGCACTCATCCAGGGTGGCTACCGGCTGCTCGATCTGGTCACGTTCTTCACGGGATCGGGCCCGCCCGAGGCGCGTGCCTGGCCCATCCGCCGCGGCACCCCGGCCGATCAGGCTGCCGGAAAGATCCACTCGGATATGGAGCGCGGGTTCATCCGTGCCGAAGTCGTCGCATGGGACAAGCTGGTGGAGTGCGGATCGTTCAGCAAGGCGCGTGAGCAGGCACTTGCCCGCATGGAGGGCAAGGATTACATCGTGCAAGAGGGCGATGTAATGCAGATCCGCTTCAACGTCTGACCCACCCCCTGCCTGTCAATACGTCTCACCTAGCGAGACGTATTGACAGGCAGGGGGTGGGTGGGGTCGGTTCACCTGACCAACAGGCCGGCGCCGGGGGGGGCTGCTGCCTAGGCCTCGTCGAGAGTGCTCGCGCCCTCGAGTCGGGCCTTCACTCCCGCCTCCATTGCATTGGCACGCCACAGTGAGATGGCCTCAGGCGATGCCCCGCTGATGTGTGCACCCGGCGGCGGGCCGTGGTGCCAGCCGATCACATGCAGCAGCGCCAGTCGGCGATCGGCGGTAAGGCCGACCTGGCGCGACACCTCATCAACCATCTGCTGGCCGATGACCAAGTGGCCCAACATGCGGCCCTCCTCGGTCTGGTCAACCGTGGCCTCGCCCACCACAAAGCACCTCACGTAGCCGATGTCGTGCAACAGGGCCGCAGCCACCAGCAGGTCGCTGTCCACGCGCGGATGCCAGGTGCACAGGCTCTGGCACAGCATGGCCACGCCAACGCTGTGCTCGATCAACCCGCCCAGGTACGCGTGATGCCCATTGCGGGTGCACGGCACGGTGCGCCACATCTGCGCCAGCTCCGCGTCGTCGGCGAAGGCCTGCAGTACGTCCCGCAGCCCGGGGTCGATCACCTCATCTGCCAGCCCCAGCACGAACCCGAACATGTCCTCAGGGTCGCGATGGCTCTTCGGCAGCAGGTCAACATCCTGATCAGCAGCCTCGGCCGGGCGTAGCGACCGCACCCGCAGCACACTCTTGCCGCCGCGGGCGGTCACCTCGCCGGTCACCCGCACGCGGTCGCCCTCTTCAAACTGCCCCGCAAACCAGTCGGCTTCATCGAAGATGACTGCAGAGATGGTGCCGGTGGCATCACCAAGGGTGAGCGCCAGGTAGGGCGAGCCCTTTCGCGACATGCGGCGCTCCTTGCGCCTCACAGCGAATACTCCCTCGATGGGGCGGCCTGGTTCCAGAGTGGTCATCGCCCTGACCCTAACGATCCTGTGCGGGGCAGATGAGATTGAAGTCGCACGTACGGCATGCCCAGCCCGGGTTGGCGTCAAACTCGCCCGCCGAGATGCCATCGGCCACGTCGCGGATGCGTTCCATGGCCTCCGCGCGTTCCTGTCCATCGGGGTGCACCGGCGTGTACCCGCCATCGAGGATGTACTCGAGCACCGCACCCCGGGGTTCGATGGCCCATGCCGCCTTGGCCCCCTCGATGTAGGTCACCAGCACCAGGTGGCCGGCGTCGGTCTCCCTCATCGGCTTCCGACCGCTCTTATAGTCGACCAACTGGTGACCGCCCGCGGGGTGGCTGTCGATACGGTCGATGCGGCCATGGATCACGTGCGGGCCCACCTTCAGGGTGAACGCCCGCTCCACCCCCACGGGTCGCACGCCAGATTTGATGACGCGCTCCACGTACCCGGGGATGAACTTGCGCGCGCGCTCCATTGCCTGAATGCCCACGGCCGTGCGCGATGCCCCGCGCCGGTCCATCTCCACCGCAAACCGGGCGATGACCTTGTCGGGGCCGCCCGGAACGGAGTCGATGCGGTACTGGGCCTCGAGTGCCGCGTGGAGGGCGTTACCCACCGCGCGGTTCGGGTCCCACTTCGGCGGTACACGGTCGACGCTGGCATACCTGTAGGCAAGAGGACAGTTGATGTAGCGAGCGATGTCGGTAGGGCTCAGCGTGACACCCGGGCGCGGGATTCGCGCGGCCACCGTGGGTGCCTCCACCGCCACCGGGCCGGCCAGCACGTCTGCGCGAGCCAGTACCAGCGCCCGGGCGGCCACAGCAGCCGCGTCGGTCAGCGCATCGGCCTGCGCGTTGCCCTCCGCCGTGGCCTCGGCGGCGCGCAGCACGGCGTCTTCCAGCTGCGCGCGGGTCTGCCCCACCGCCTCCAGCACCGCACGGTCGGGCGCCTCGCCCACTTCGATGAATGGTGGATCGCCCAGCGCGGTGCGGGCCTCACGCATGAACTCCGACGGCTTCTGCGGGTAGCCGGCGTCGGATGTGCGAAAGCCGCTCAGGTACAGGTGCGTGCGTGCGCGGGTCATGGCCACATATGCGAGGCGGCGCTGCTCGGCCAGGTGCGCATCGCGACCGCGGGGCAGGGCCTCGGGCAGCAGGGCATCGGGGATATCGCTGCGGGTGCGCTCGCGACCGGGGAAGTTGAACTGGGTCATGCCCAGCACAAACACCACGTCGAACTCCAACCCCTTGCTCTGGTGGATGGTCATCACCTGCACACCCAGGCGGTCAGGCAGGCCGCCGCTGGCCCGGTAACCAACAGCCGCGAGGCCGTCCAGGCGCTTCACCAGATCTGGTGCCTCGATGCCGGGGTGCAATTCCACGATCTCCCCCGCCAGACGCTCCAGCGCGCGCAGGTCGGCAAGACGTGCGGACCCCTCTGCCCCACCAAGCGCGAGGGCCCGGGTACGGATACCAGTGCGATCGAGTACCTCACGCACGAGGTTCAGCGCTGCATCACCAGCGGCGGCCCGGCACAGCTCCTCAAGCAATTGCGTGGCATGCCCGTCGTCACCCAACGCTGTGAGCGGACCGCTGATGTGCCGCCCCTCTTTGGTGGCATCGGCCACCAGCTGGGCAGATGGCGCCCATGGCAGGCCCATCGACGGGTCGGCTGCCACGCGCAGGTGCGCCACGGCATCCGTGGGGTCGGTGACGGCCCGCAGCCACCCAAGTGCGAGGCGCACCTCACGTCGGTCGAACAGGTCGGTGCCGCCGTGCACCTGATGAGGAATACCCACCTGTTCCAGCTCGGCCACCACCGGACGCCCCTCGGTGCGGATGGCGCGCATGAGCACGGCCATCTCCTCGTACGGGGTGCCCTCCTCAGCCAGGCGGAGAATCTCGGCGGCCACCGCGCGTGCCTGCCCGGCAGGGTCGGGTGCCTCCCAGAATTCGGGGGCCGGGCCCGTCGCCCCCGGCAGCGCCTTCAGCACCTTGGGCTCGCGCAGCACGATAGGCGCCACCACTGCGTGCGCGGCATTGAGAATGCTCTGGGTGGACCGGTGGTTCAGTTCGAGTCGCACGATGGGTGCCTCGGGGAACCTGATGCGGAAGTCGGCCATGTTCTTGGCCGATGCCCCGCGGAAGCGGTAGATGCCCTGGTCGTCGTCGCCCACCACCACCAGGCTCTGGGCGTTGCCCGTCACCAAGTACAGCAGCTCGGCCTGCGCATGGTTGGTGTCCTGGAACTCGTCCACCATCACGTGGCGGGCACGCTCGCGGGCGATCTCCAACAGGTCGTGGTGGGCCGACAGCAGGTCGAGCGCACGGGTGATCTGCCGGCCAAAGTCCTCAAGCCCCCGCTCGGCAAGCCAGGCATCGTGCAGCCCGAACACCCGGGCGAACTCCACCTCTTTGCGGGCATCAGCAGCCTCGCGCCCGCCGCGTGCACCCTTCAGCGCGGCATCGGCCCACGATGCGTACCGCTCCGGGTCAACGCGCTCATCCCGGCAGCGATCAATGCGGTCAATCAATCCGCGCACCACGCCGACGGGGTCGCTTCGCAGGTCGTTCTCGCTCAGCCCGAGGTCCGAAAGACGCTCCAGCAGCACAAGAACGCGCTCCTCGGTGCCCACCGGCCTGAGCACCGGGGCCAGGTCGCGATCAGTGCCGAGCGAGCGCACCAGGTCGAGCGCATACGAATGGAAGGTGGTCACCCGCAGCGTCTCGTGGCTGTCGGGGATCATGTCCTCGGCTCGCTCGCGCAACTCGGCGGCAGCCTTGGCGCTGAAGGTGAGCGCCAGGATGTCGCCCGGGTCAACCCCCTCAGACACCAGCCAGGCAAGCCGCCTGCACAGCACGCGGGTCTTGCCCGCACCGGCACCCGCGAGCACCAGCATGGGGCCGCCGGGGTGAATGACCGCGTCGCGCTGCGCGGGTGTGAGGTCCGTCAACACAGGACACGGCATCGTAAGTGCCTGCGCGGACGCCAGAGGCACCGACACACTTCTGACACAGCGACTGACCCCGGGTGGGGTCAGTCGCTGTGTCAGAAGTGTGCGGAACGATTGGGGTGCGACCGGTAGTGTGCCGACACGTGACTGACGACTTCCTCGGGGCCCGCGTGCGCCCCTTCCGAGCACTGGTCTTCGACCCCGCCGTGGCCGGGGACATGCAGACCCTCGTGGCGCCTCCATATGACGTTATCGGCCCCGAGTACCGGGACGAGCTGGCGTCGCGTAACCAGTGGAACGTGGTGGGTATCGACCTGCCGAGCCTGCCCTACGACACCGTGGCCGCCACTATCGGCGACTGGACCGCGCGTGGCGTGCTGAAGCGCTACGACGATCCGGTGATGATCGCCTGGACTCAGGAGTTCGACCTGCCCGACGGCAGCCACCGAACCCGTAAGACCCTGGTGGCGGCCGTGGGTGCCGAGCCGTACGAGACCCGTGTGGTGCGACCGCACGAGCGCACGCATGCAGGCCCTAAGGAAGAACGCCTGCGGCTGATGAACGCCACCAAGGTGCAGCTCTCGCCCGTGTTCGGCCTGTACCCCGATCCGGCCGGCGACGCCTGGGCGGCGGCGGCGGTCACCGGTGAGCCCGAGGCAGTGATCACCGATGACGACGGCACCGTGCACCGCCTGTGGACCATTCACGATGCCGCACGCCTTGCCGCCATCGAGGAAGCCCTTAAAGGACGGTGGATCCTTATCGCCGATGGCCACCACCGATACGAGACGGCTCTGGCGTACCGCGACGAGCGCCGGGCCGAGGATGGCGACGGGGATGATGAGCGCCCATACGACTTCGTGCTGATGGGCCTCACCTCGCTCAACGACGACGGCCTGGTGGTGCTGCCCACCCACCGCGTGCTGAATGAGTGGCCGGATGGCGCCGAGAGCCTCCTGGATGTGACGCCGCTCGACAACGATCTGGCCGTGCTGCAGGCGGCGCTTGACTCCGCGCCCGCCGATCTGGTGGCCGCAGGCCTGGTGCTCGCCGACGGGGCAATGCTGCTGACCACCCCCCGCAGGGGCACGGCGGCAGCCGAGCGGCTTGACCTCGCCGTGCTGGAGCGTGACCTGCTGGTGCCGGCATTCGGTGGCGATCAGGCCCATCTGGCCCACGAGGGAATCCTCACCTACACCAAGGATGCCAAGGACGCATGGGACACCGTGCGATCCGGCCGTGCCAAGGCCGCGCTCATCGTGCGCCACATCCCCACCGATCAGGTGGCGGCTGTGGCCGACGAGGGCGGCGTCATGCCCCAGAAGTCCACCTACTTCTTTCCCAAGATCCTCTCAGGCGTTGCCTTCCAGCCCCTGGCCGACTGACCCCGGCGACGCCGCCTGGGTGGACATCGTCACGCGGGCGGCCGATCGGGCATCCGCGGCAGTGGCCGCGATCCCGCCCGACGAGCGCGGCACCGAGGTAGGGCGGGGGAAGGGGGGCGACACCACTCTGGTGATCGACCGCGATGCCGAGGCGGCCATTGTTGAGGTGCTGGAGCAGGCACATGCCGACGGCCTGCGGTTTGACCTCATCAGCGAGGAGCTCGGCACCAGGTCATTTGATGGCGATGGTGTGCTGGTGGTGGTGGACCCGATCGACGGCAGCCGCAACGCCCGCCGCGGACTCCCGGAGTTCTGCATCTCCATCGCAGTCTCCGACGGCCCGCGGCTATCGGACGTGCGCATTGCGTTACTCAGGCACCTGGGTACTGGCGAGACCATCGTCGCGGTGCGCGGCCAGGGGGTGCGGGTCAATGGCATGCCGCGCATCGAGCGCGCCTATCGCGGCCTGTGGCTGGCTGTGGTGGAGGGTGCGTCGCCACGCCGCCTTGCCGGCGCCATGCCCCACCTCGCGCATGTGAGCCGTATCCGGAGTCTGGGATCGCTCGCACTGTCGATGGCCTATGTGGCCCTCGGGCGCCTCGATGGTCTGGCGGTATTGCGACCGGGGCGCATCGTGGATATCGCTGCGGCCGCACTCATCGCCGCCGAGTGTGGGGTGATCGTTGTCGACGAGGACGGCGCACCGCTGGATGCGCCCCTCACCATGGACTGGCGGGGCGCATTCTCCATCGCCCGCGTGCCCGAGGATGTGGATGATCTGGTGGCCGCCACGCGGGGGGGGCTGGAGGCAGGGCGCCACTGATGAGCCGCCAACGCGACTCCGATAATGCCGTGGTTCGGGCTGTGTACGACAGCCAGGCGCGCCTCACGCGCAAGGTGGGCAGGGGCATGCTGGTGTTCGCAATCGTGTGGATACCGGCGCTGGTGATCGTGCCCGGGGTGTTTAAACAGGGCGCCATCGCATCGCTCCTCCTCGCCACTCTGGCCGCCACGACGGTGATGATCATCATGGAGCGCACGTGGCTGGGGCCGCGCGACCGCGAACGCGAACGCCGCGCCCAGTTGCCGCCCGCGCCAGGGCAGCGCCCGCCTGATCCGGCGGGCGGGATCGAGGGTCTCATCGAACGGATCTCGGGTCGCATTCGTAGGTAACCGCGATACGCTCTCAGCGTGCAGATGTACGCTCACAGCGAACAGCAGGTGGGAAACCTCGTCGGGGAGACACTTCGTGCTCGTCGTGAGGAGTCCGGCCTGTCGCTCCGCGCGGCCGCCGAACGTGCTGGCATGAGCCCGGCGCACCTCTCAGAGGTTGAGCGGGGGCTCAAGGAGCCGTCCCTCGGGGCACTTCAGCGCATCGCCGACGTCGTCGGTGGCGGGGCGGGCGAGGTCTTCCTCGACCTGGCCATCGCGCTGGGCGCTGCACCTCCACGCCCGGTCCGCCACCCGCTCGGGTTCGCACCCGATCCGCGGGCGGAGATCGACTGGGCCGTGGAACGCCTGCATCAGGAGGACCTCCGCGCGGTCGCCGCCTTTGGCGCATTCCTCGCATCGCAGAACCAAAACCGATCAACCACAGAAGGAGTCACCACCGCATGAGCCCACTCATCCCGATGGTCATCGAGCAGACCGCCCGCGGCGAGCGTTCGTTCGACATCTACTCGCGCCTGCTCAACGAGCGCATCATCTTCCTGGGCACCCCGGTGGATGACCAGATCGCCAACCTCATCGTGGCCCAGCTGCTGCATCTGGAGAGCGAGGACCCCGACAAGGACATCTCGATCTACATCAACTCGCCGGGTGGATCGGTATATGCCGGCCTCGCCATCTACGACACCATGCACTTCATCAAGCCCGACGTGCAGACCATCTGCTGCGGTATCGCCATGAGCATGGGTGCACTGCTGCTGGCCGGTGGCGCACCGGGCAAGCGCATGGCGCTTCCCAACAGCCGCATTCTCATCCACCAGGTGCTGTCGGGCTTCAGCGGCCAGGCCACTGACATCGAGATTCACGCACGCGAGACCCTCAACCTGCGGGCGCGCCTCGACCAGATCCTTGCCCAGCACACCGGCAAGACCGAGGAGCAGATCCACCAGGACTCCGAGCGCGACCGCTTCTTCACCGCGCAGGAGGCTGCCGACTACGGCCTCGTCGACCGCGTGATCGAGTCGCACTAGGCAGACCCCGCTCAGGAGTGCGGCCGGCCGGCCCCGCTCCTCGCGCATTCACATCGAGGGGGCTCAGCGTGCTGAGCCCCCTCTGCGTTGCCCCATCGGTCGGCCCGGTAACTACCGCACGACGAACTTCTGGACCCGATTGCCCACCTTGCTGGGCTTCATCACCAGATTGGGCTTCGTGATGCTCACGCCGACGAGCCGTGCACCCTTCGGTACCGACGCAAGGCACAGGTCGTGCATGTTGTCGTCAAGGGACGGATTGGGTACCCCGTCGGTGGCGTGATCGAGCAGGTCGCCAAGCGCGATCGGAGTGATGGACTGGCGGCGCCCGGATGGCAGGCGGAAGATGGCGCGGTAGGCCAACGTCGTGCTGCGCCCCACCTCGAGTGGCAGGGAGCTGGGGTCGCTTAAGTAGGCGTTGATGCCGTTGGACCACATCACGCGCACAAACGCGGTGCCGACGGTGCAGCGGTTGGGATCGGTCGCGTAAAGGTCGGCGAGGAGCGGCGTGAGCATCCACGCATCCACGATGGCGGGCGGGTCGGCAACGTCGGTGATGGTGAGCGGCGCGAGCCCGGTCACCGGGCGCGACCGCGTCGCGCCGATGGGCTGCCCCCGAAGTGCACCCACGATGCGAAGTTGCACGGGACGCACCTTCACGGCCGGGTCGGCTGCGCCCTCGTCGAAGTTCCCAATGAGGTTGATCGTCTGGCGCTCATCCGGCTCATTGGGGGGGTACATCAGGGCGCACACCGGAGTGGCCACCGAGCCATCCTCGCGCACGATCTCAAAATCAGTGGGCCTCACCGACGCCGGGCGGATGAACCAGTTGAACGTGACGGGGAGGTTGTCGTAGATCGGGTTAGTGCTCGGGCACGACAGCAGGTCGATGCTGCCCATCTCGGTGCTCAGCACCTTGAGCCCCGCCGGTGCCGCGAGCGCAGGGCCCGACAGAGCGACGGCGCCGCCGATTGCCACGAGGGCGATTGCTCCGCGGGCTGACCACATCTGGATGGCTCGTGCGTTCATGGGGGCTCCTTGACGTCTCACGGCAAGATCACCTGAATACGGTATCCCACCGGGACCCCGCCGCTCCGAGGCGCCGGTCTGCGCGCTCCGCACCCGGATGTCGGCCCGCGGGCGGTACTCGCCCGCACTGCCAGGCGCGTGATGATCGGGCCAGCCCCTCATATCCATCGCCGGTCGCAAGAAAAGGACCGATGACCACCGGCCTGCCCCCGTGACATGCCTACCCTGTCAGGCGTGAACAGCACCGCCGCTATCCATGCCCAAGGGCTCGGCAAGTCCTACGGCTCGGACGTGATGGCACTCGAGGACATCGACCTCGAGATCGCACACGGCGAGCGGATCGGGTTTCTGGGGCCCAATGGCGCCGGCAAGACCACCTTCATCCGGCTTGCGCTTGGAATCCTCTCCCCCACCACCGGCAGCGTGGCAATCAACGGGCACGACCTGGCCACCGATCGCATGGCCGCGCTCACCGATGCCGGTTATGTGCCCGGTGACCTCGGACTGATCCGCGGGGTGTCCGGCCGGCGCATGCTCCACGCCCTGGCCCGTCTGCACCCCAGGCCGCCCGTACTGCGCGACCACCTGCTGTCGGCACTCGACCTTGATGAACACACGCTTGGCAAGCGCATTCGCGACTACTCCACGGGTATGCGGCAGAAGCTGGGCCTTGTGGCAGCGCTGCAGCACGACCCGGCAGTCATCATCCTGGACGAGCCCACATCCGGACTTGACCCGGTAATGCAGGCGCGCCTCCTCGAAGTGCTGGAGGAGCGTGCGCGTGCCGGGCGCACCGTGTTCTTCTCAAGTCACGTACTGGGCGAGGTGGATGAGCTGTGCGACCGCGTGGCCATGGTGCGTGATGGCCGGCTGCTGCTTGTACGCGATGTGGCCGAGCTCCGTCGCGCCCGGGTGCGTACCGTCGAAGTGCTGTTCGATGGGGATGTGGACCCAGCCACCTACCGCGTGGACGGCATCGCCGACCTGCGCGTAGACGGGCACGTACACCACTTCACGCTCGCGGGTGACCCGGGGCTGCTCCTCACCCGGCTCGGGGCCCTGTCCCCACGCGACGTCACCATCCAGGCTGCCCGCCTTGAGGATGTCTTCCGTGCGCTCTATCTGGGAGACGCCGACTGATGCGCGTGATACTCGGGCTCACGCTGCGCCGGTCGCTTCGCCGCACCCTGCTGCTGGGCGTTGCACTCGGTACGTTCCTCTTTCTGGTGGGGCTGTCGTATGCATCAGTCGACCAGAACCAGATACGCAGCCTGGTGGAGTCGCTGCCGCCGGCCATCCGTGCATTCGTGCAGGGGGCTGATCTGGCGAGCCCGGCGGGGTATCTCGGTTCCGCATTCATCCACCCCATCACGCTCGCGCTCCTGGCCACCACCGCAATCGCGGCGGGTGCGGCATCAGCCCGCGACGTCGAGCACGGGGTGGCCGAGTTGCTGCTGTCGCGTCCGCTGCGGCGCATCGCATGGATCGGGGCCGAGCTGATCGCTATGGAGATCTCACTGGCCATCGTCACGGTGCTTGGCTCCATCGGCGCATTCATCGCGGTGGGAACTATCGATGACCTCGGCACGGTGCCCTCTGGGTCGGTGGCGGTCACCGCGCTCGCCATGTTCCTGCTGTTCAGCGGCATTGGTGCCATCACGGCGCTGGCCGCGTCGTTCTCGCGCACCGGTGCCCGGGCCATCGGCATGGGCGCAGGCGTCGCGCTCATCTTCTACGCGCTCGACTACTTGGCGCAGATCTGGCGCCTGGCGGAGCCATTCGGCCCCATCTCGCTGATGCATTGGTACCGGCCATCGAATGTGCTGGGCACAGGGTCGATACCCACTTCGAGCTGGCTGGTGCTCATCGGGGTCGCCGTGGTGGCGTCCGGCCTGGCCCTGCTGGTGACCTCACGGCGCGAGGTGGCGCCGTGAGGTCACGCGTGCACTAGGGAGCCAGCGAGCCCGTGGGCCGGTGCGCGGCGGCAACGCTCTTAAACGCTGCCAGCGACGGCTTGCTACCACCGCTGTCGAGGAACAGACCTCCCGGCCAGTTGGGGTTGTCCTGCAGCTGAAACCACATCACCAGTGGCACGCGGCTGCTCTTGACCACCGGCAGGGTCCAGATCTGCTTCAGGTAGGTGGCTTGCTGGCTGGGCGTCACCGACACGGAGCGGTACGGCGTCTTCGCCGTGGTGTACGACGACTCAGTGACGTAGATCTTCTTTGAAGATCCACCGGGAAGGGTGTTGACCGCCTGGATGACCTTGTCGAATGTGGACCACGACGGGATCGCAGTCGTCTTCGTGGTGGGAGCTGCAGCCGGGTAGATGTGCTGGGAGATCGCGTTGTACGTCTTCATGCCGGCCTTCTTCAGGTCGGCATACCAGTCGATGGTGCCGCGACCTGTGGAATCGCTCTTGCCCTTGGGCCCGGTGACCCCGGCGATGACGATGGCACGCGGGTTGGCCGCCCGCACCACCGGCGTGGTGAGATTGACCATCTGGGCGTACTTCTTGCCCGCCAGCGGTGTCTTCCCCTTGTACTGCGGTCGCATGTACAGCTGCAGGTTGGGCTCGTTCCACACTTCGTAGTGCTTCACCATCACCGGTCCAAAGCCCGGGATGTTGGTCTTGCCGTTGTAGCGCGTGGCCACCGCCTGCATGAAGTTGGCGTAGTCCTTGGCGTTGACCGGGCCGTTGGCGTTCCATGTGGGCTGGCCGGTGGACTTTCCACCGGTGGCCCAGGCCGGGCCATTCCACGTGGTGACGATGGGCGTGATGCCGGCCGTCTGCAGCTGGCTGAAGATGGTGTCCGCCCACTGCCAGTTGTACGCGGGGTCGTTGGGGTCGGTTGGGTTCACGGGGCGTACGGGTGCCGTGGCACCCCAGTAGAGGTCAACGCGTGTGACCTTGGTGCCGGTGGACTTCAGCGTGTCCACCCGCGCCTGAAGGTCGGCTGGGGCGGTCACTGGCAGGCGGTCATCCTGCACACCCGCAGCCGCGCCCATGGCAGATGCCACAGGAATGGCAAGAATTACGGCGGCCGTCAACAGACCAACGACAGGTGTTCTCACGCATTCACTCCAAGAAGTCGGGGACGATTGGAGGCTAGCAACGGCCTCCGCCGTGCCCGTCCGCGTTGGGTCCCCCGTGTCAGCCGCTCCGGCGGTCGGCGAAGAATGCGCGCAGAAGGCTGGCCGACTCGGCGGCGAGAACCCCCTGCTGAACGGGAATACGCGTGGGCAGGCGTGGATCGCGGAACAGGTCGATCACGCTGCCGGCCGATCCCGACACCGGCTCAGGGGCTCCCCACACCACGCGCTCCGGTCGTGCCTGAAGAATTGCCCCGGCGCACATGGGGCATGGCTCAAGCGTGACGTACAACGTGGCCCCCACCAGACGCCACCCGCCAAGGGCGATGGCAGCGTCACGAATTGCGAGCACCTCGGCATGCGCGGTGGGATCCTGGCGAAGCTCACGCTCGTTGCGACCACTGGCGATTATCTCGCCATCGCACACCACCACGCACCCCACGGGCACATCACCATGGTCGGGAGCGCGCCGGGCCTCGTCCAGCGCGCGGCGCATCCAGCGCTCGTCGTCGGGCGTCATGGCCCCTCCCTGCCGGCGCTTTGCACCGCGGTTCCGGTGGCGTCGAAGGCCACGGCAAACCGCTCGGCCAGCACCCCCGGGTCGCGCGCGATAGTGGCGGCGGTGGCCCGGGCGGCGGCGGCGTCGAGACCCACGATCGCCAATAGCGCGCCATCGTCAGGGGTCGCACTCACCGGCACCAGCACTGCAACCGCTGATGCCCCATCCACCGGCGCCAGCGCCCCACCCCGAGGAGGAATGAGCACCACGCGCCCGTCCGCAATACCGCCGGCAAGGTGATGGCCGCCCGGGTCGCCGGCGATGTCCCGCCACGTGGCGTCCCGGGCGGCCAGTGATGCAACGGTCCCCACTCGCACACGGAATACGGAGGCGCCGGTCACAACGGTGGCCCCGGCGGCGCGCAATGCACCGGCCAGTGGCGGGTCGGCCGAGACGCGCGGGGCCAGATGCACAAAGGGCTCGGGCCACGACCCCACCACACCACGAATACTCATGGCGCCCGACCAGCCGTGATGATCCCACCAGGCCACGTCGCCATCTCCCAGCGTCACCTGGGCCGCACCCACGGGTGACTCGATGCCATTGACGTAGAAGAACCAGTCGGCGGGCGGTGACGTCTCGGTGCCACGGCCCAGCATGGACGCCACGAAACCGCCGCCGTAGGCGGTCTCCACGGCAGTGACCGACCGCAGGCCGTCAATCACCGAGCTGCCCACCGATACCGGGGCATCCAACAGGGACGTGCCCCCGAAGCCGGCGGTGGCCACGATACGCGCCGATGCCTCGCTGCTGGATGGCGCCGCAGCATCGGACTTGCGCGAGCATCCAGCCGCCGTGATGGTGAGCGCGATCAGCGCCAACGCCGCGGCCCGGCGTGCCCTACTCATAATGCAGGGCATCCAGCGGATCGAGGCGTGCGGCACGGCGCGCAGGCAAGACCGCAGCCAGCACTCCAGCAGCAATGGACACCACGAAGAACACCACGAGTTGCAGCCATGGCACCCGGAAAACGATTCCCTGATCGGCCAGCCCCAGGCAGAAAACCCAGGCCAGTGCGACACCCAGCACGATCCCAATAACCCCGCCGATACCCGATGTGATGACGCTCTCGTAGCGCACCATGCGGCGCAGCTGCGACCGGGTGAGACCGATGGCGCGCAGCATGCCGATCTCGCGTATGCGCTCAGTGATCGACAGCACCAGCGTGTTCACGATGCCGAACAGCGAGATGACCACGCTCATCGCCAGCAGGACGTACAGCAGGTACAGGATCGAATCCACCTGCTTGCTGATCTCATCGCGGTACTCGGCATTGGTGCGCACCTGGGCGATTGGATACGGCTTGAGCGAACGCGCCACGGCGTCCTTGACTGCCACCGGGTCGCGCCCGGGATCAATGGTGGCCACCAGGAAGATGGGATCGCGCGCCGCAAATACGCGTTGGAAGGGCAGCTGCCCCACGATGAACCCCTGATTGAAGATGTCGGGGTCCTTGTAGATACCCGTCACGCGGAACTGCGACCGCTTCCCCGTGGATGACGCCGCGTAGATGACGTCGCCCACCGCGAGGTTGCCGCTCTTCGCATACTGCGACTCCACCACCGCGGTGCCGCTGTTCAGTTGGCCGAGCAGCGCCGATGATCCCTGCACCCACTCCAGGCCCAGCGACCGCTCGGCTGCTCCAGGGTCGAGCCCATAGACAATCGCCTTGCCGGCACCGTCAACCTTCGCCCGATCAGTCACCGCAGCCACCACGTCACGTACGCCCGGGGTGCTGGCGGTCGCGGTGACGGTACCCGCCGGGATGGGCGTGAAGCTGCGGCCGGTCACGATCAGATCGCCCCGCAGCGTGTTGTCGATTGCATCGGTAAATGACGCCTTGAGGCCCTGGGCAAACACGGCGACGAATGCCACCAGCCCAATGCCGATCATCAGCGCGGCGGCCGTGGCGGCGGTGCGCGCAGGATTACGCGTGGCGTTACGCCGCGCCAAGCCACCCGATGCACCGGGCAGGCGCTCGAGCGGCCACCCGATGACACGCGCAAGAAATGGCACGGCGAAGCGGCTGAGCGCACCGATGGCGGCGAACACCAGAAATGACCCGAGGGCCATAATGAGAAGGCGGTCAGTTGCGTCGCCATCGCTCGTGAGCCCGCTCACGATGAGCGCAACGCCGGCGGCGGCCAGCACGCCGGCAATGATGGGCGTGAAGCGCGAAATACGCGAGGGTGGGATCTCGGCCCCCTCGCGCAGCGCGGCGATGGGCGGCACGCGACTGGCACGGAAGGCGGGGATGAGCGCCGCCACCACGGTGACTCCCACACCCACCACGAGCGCGATGAGCGCAATACCCGGCGACAACTGCGCCGCCGCCACAGGGATACCGCCGGGCAGGAATGCATCGAATACCTTCACCAGAAGCCATGCGAACCCGTAGCCGGCGGCCAACCCGACGATGCCCGCAACAAGACCGATGACCAGGGCCTCGCCCACCACCGACCACATCACCTGACGGCGGCTCGCTCCGATGGTGCGCAGCAGACCGAGCTCGCGCAGGCGCTGGGCCACCGTGATGGAGAAGGTGTTGAAGATGATGAAGGCGCCCACAAACAAGGCGATGAATCCGAACGCCAGTAGCGCCGGACGCAGGAAGTTGTTGATGGCATCGGTGGTGCGCTTGGCCTGCTTGGCGGCGTCCTGCTGACCCGTGGCAACGTCAACAGTGCGTGGCAGGCCAGCCGCAAGTGACCGCGCCAGCTCAGTGGGCGAAACCCCGGGCTTTGCCGACACCGCAATGGAGTTGATCTTGCCCTCCATCTGGTACCAGCGCTGCACATCGGCGATGGGCGCGATGGTGATGGTGGCGCCACCGATTGAACTGATGTTGGCGAAGGTGACGAGCCCGGTGATGGTGACCGGTCGCACGCCCTTGGGCGTGGCGATACCCATACGCGACCCAATACCCACACCGCGCGAATCGGCGAGCCCCTGGTTGACCGCCACCTCACCGGATGCCTGGGGATAGCGGCCGCTCGCCAGTGTGGTGGCCTGGAATGGAGGCGGCTCGAGTGCGAACACGAATGACGGGGCGCCGGTGGCCTGCACGTACTCCCCGTTGATGACAGGCGATCCAAGCGCGGCGATCTCGGGAGCGGCGGCGGCCACACCCTCAATGCCCTTCACCTTCGCCACGAACGACTCGGGCAACGTGGGAATGGACCCGAACCGGCCCTCGAAGTCTATGTGCGGGGTGACCCGCACATCCACACCCTGATTGGCCGACTGGAAGATCTCATCGAACGCGCGGGTGATCTGGCTGGTGAGCACCAGGGTGCCAGTCACCATGGCGACGCCAAGCAGGATGGCGGTGGCGGTGAGCCCAGCGCGCAGCTTGCGCTGGCGCAGACCGGCGAGGATGAATCGGATCACGGGGAGTCGAGCGTGCGCACGGCGTCGTAGATCTCATCAGCGGTCATACCGGGGCGATCCATGACCACACGGCCATCGGAGAGCATGAGCACCCGGTCGGCGACGACCGCCGCGCGCGGATCGTGCGTCACCATCACCACGGTACGGCCACCCTCATCCACCGCACGGCGCAGCAGGTTGAGGATCTCGTGCCCGCTTGTGGAGTCGAGGTTGCCGGTTGGTTCGTCGGCAAAGATGACAGTGGGGTGCGATACCAGTGCCCGGGCGATGGCCACGCGCTGCTGCTGACCGCCCGAGAGTTCGGCGGGGCGGTGTGTGGCGCGGTCGCCAAGCGCCACGTCGGCAAGCGTGGCGTCAACCCGCGCCGAATCCAGACGGCCAGCAATGCGAAGCGGTAGTTCAACGTTCTCGCGCGCGGTGAGCATGGGCAGCAGGTTGAACGACTGGAAGATGAACCCGATGGCCGTGCGCCGGAGCACGGTGAGATCGCGGTCCGACAGCCCGCTGAGTGCGGTGCCGTCGATGGTTACCTCACCCGAGGTGGGGCGATCAAGGCCAGCCAGGCAGTGCAGCAGCGTGGACTTGCCCGAGCCCGACGGACCCATCACGGCGGCGAACTGACCCTTGGGAAACGACACGGTGACGTCGGCGAGGGCGTCGATGGCCGCCTCGCCCTCCCCATACCGGCGCCCCAGCCCTTCGGCGTGCACCGCGATCCCGTCACCATTCGTGGACATCTGCGCTCCCCTTTTCTGAGGCAGAAGGATAGCCGTCCTCTTTGGGCCATACACATTGCCTATACAGCGGAGGGGCGCTACCGTCAGGTGCAGATATGGAGACCTTTCCTCCCCACTCAGAGATGTGCCCGGCCGTGCCCACGCGCAGCGCCCCTCGCGGGTCGGCACTGTCTGTGCGCGGTGTGGAGCGAGTGCTGGGCGGTCGTCCGGTGCTGCGGGGCATCGACCTTGACGTACCAGCTGGCACGGTGCTCGCGTTGCTCGGCCCGTCCGGCTGCGGCAAGACGACGCTTCTGCGATGCATCGCGGGCCTTGACCGCCCCGACGCAGGTGAGATCCGGGTCGATGATGTGACCCTCTCGAACTCCGATGGATTTATGCCCCCCGAGCGACGGCGCATCGGGATGGTGTTTCAGGAGCCGGCGCTCTTCCCCAACCGCAGCGTGGGCGGCAACGTGGGCTACGGCCTGCCGCGCGGCGAACGCAAGGGCGCGCGCGTGGATCGTGCGCTTGCCCTGGTGGGCCTCACGGGAACCACCGATCGCATGCCCGCCACGCTCTCCGGTGGCCAGCAGCAGCGCGTGGCCCTTGCCCGCGCCCTGGCGGTGGAGCCATCGCTCATGCTGCTGGACGAGCCCTTCTCGGCGCTCGATGCCCCTCTTCGCGCTGAACTGCGTGGCGAGGTACGCAGGCTTCTGGCCGCAGCCGGGGCCACAGCGGTGTTCGTGACGCACGATCAGGAGGAGGCATTCCTCATCGGCGATCAGGTGGCACTCATGCTGGATGGTCGCATCGCCCAGTTGGGCACCCCAGCCGATCTGTACGAGCGTCCGGCCTCCTGTGACGTGGCGCGCTTCGTGGGAGACGCCAATATCCTCCCGGCCCACGCCTCCGGCGGAGTGGCCGATACGCCGGTTGGTCGCGTGCCGCTGGCCCGCGAGGCACACGGTGCCGTGGAGGTACTGATACGACCCGAGTGCATCGCGGCCTGCCAGGGAGATGACGCCATCGTGGAGCGCATTGAGTACTACGGCCACGATGCCGTGATGGTGATGAGCAGCCGGGGCTGCCCCGTGCGATGCCGTGTGATGGGGCATCCGCCGTGGGTCGCCGGAGACCGCGTGGGGCTCGAGTATGTGGGTGAGCCCAGCATCGCGTTCGCCGCGACGGAGCGGCTGACGACGGCCCGATAGGCATTCTCCGTTGGTTTTATCTAATGGTCATTACCTATAGAGTGCACCCCGTCTTGTGATCAACACCATCGGAGTTTTTTGTGCCCGCACGAATGCGCGCCGCCATCGGCGCCCTCATCGTCTCTGTCGTCGCCGTCGTCGGCCTCTCTGCCTGTGGGTCTGGCAGCAGCGGGTCGTCCACATCAGGTGGTGACACCCTGACCGTGTATTCGGGACGCAGCGAGGAATACGTGGGGCCGGCCATCGATACCTTTACCAAGAAGACAGGCATCCCTGTGCAGGTGCGGTACGGCGACTCGGTTGACCTTGCGCTGCTGCTGGGCGAGGAGGGCGACAGAACCCCCGCGCAGGTCTTTCTGGCGCAGACCCCCGGGCCGATGGTGTTCGTGGCCCAGAAGAACCTGCTGTCGAGGCTGCCCGCGGCCACGCTCGCCAAGGTGCCCGCCAAGTTCCGCGCAGACGATGGCCGCTGGGTGGGCGTGACGGGTCGCCAACGCGTGCTGATCTACAACACCGATCTGGTCACACCGTCGCAGCTGCCTGCATCGGTGTTCGACCTCACCAAGCCCGAGTATCAGGACATGGTGGGAGTGGCTCCCAGCAATTCGTCGTTCCAGGACTTTGTCGCGGCCATGGCCCAGATTTCGGGCGAGCAGAAGACGAAGGCCTGGCTCGACGGCATGGCGGCCAATGGCGCCAAGGCATACGCCAAGAACGGCGCGATCGCCGATGCAGTGGCCCGTGGCGAGATCCCCTTCGGCCTTGTCAACCACTACTACTTCAATGAGATCAAGAAGAAGGACCCAAACGCGCCGGTGGGCATTTACCGGTTCCCCGGCAGTGACCCCGGCTCGCTCTTTCTGGTGTCAACCGCGGCCATCCCGTCTCCCGCCGCGAGCAACGCTGATGCGCTGGCGTTGATCAACTTCATGCTGTCGCCCGAGGGCCAGGCGGTGTTTGTGGCCGAAGAGGGCGAATACCCAGTTGTCTCCGGCGTCAAGCAGAAGTCGGGTCAGCTGTCGCTGGCTGAACTGAAGTACCCCATCTACGACCTCTCGCAGCTGACGGAACTGAAGACCACCGCCAAGCTCATTCAGGGGAGCGGCATCGGCGGATAACACGGGCACGGCGCCCCCGCGGGCTCGGAAGCGCCCGCGGGGGCTCGGCAGTACGGCCATCGCCGTGCTGCTCGCCGTGCCGTTTGCGCTGTCGTTCGCCTACCTGATCGTCCGCAATGCGGGTGATCTGAGCGGCCTCTGGGCCGCCATTACCGACGCCGACACCATTGCCCCGGCATTTCGCAGCCTTCTCCTCGGAACCTCGGTGGCCATCGCTGCCGGCGCGATGGGGACTGGGGCCGCCTGGATGGTGGCCCGTACCGACCTCGCCGGGCGTCGCACGTGGGCACTCATGCTGTGCCTGCCGCTGGTAATCCCATCGTTTGTCGGTGCGGTGGCGCTCATCGCCGCGTTCTCTCCCGGCGGTCTGCTGTCGAAGATGCTGGGTGATTCGATCCCTTTGCCCGAGGTGAGCGGATTCTGGGGTGCGTTCGGCGTGCTCACGCTGCTCACGTACCCCTATGTGTTTCTGCCCGTCGTGGCACGCCTTCGCACCATGCCCCCGGCGGCCGAGGAGTCGGCACGCCTTCTGGGACGGCGTCCGTTCGCAGTGTTCCTCACCGTGGTGGTGCCCCAGGCGCGCGCGGCAATCGCCGCTGGTGCGCTGCTCGTGTTTCTCTATGTGATCAGCGATTTCGGTGCCGTGCAGTTGCTGCGCTACGACACCCTCACCCGCATGATCTATTCGAATCGCCTGCTCGACCCGTCGGTGTCGGTGGCACTCAGCCTGGTGCTTGGCGTGATGGCCGTGGTGATCGTGGCGCTCGAGCGCCGGGCATCGCGCGTAGGCCTTCGTGAGTTCGCCCGACTGCGTACCCCGCTCACGGTTCCTCTGGGGAGGCTGAAGGGCATGGCCCTGTCGCTGCTGGGAGCGCTCGTGGCCCTCTCGCTGATCATCCCCATTGGGGTCCTGGTGTTCTGGGCCATCCGAGGGATCGTGCAGGGCAACCAGCGGTCGAACTCGGTCATCAACGACCCGGGAATGCTGCTGGGGCCGCTGGGCAATACCGCAGGCGTGAGTATTGCCACCGCGCTGGTGGCCACGCTCGTGGTACTGCCCATCGCGTACCGCACAGTGCGACGGCCCGGGCGCCTTGGCGAGGCCATTGCCGGAACGGTGATCGGTGGATTTGCGCTGCCGGGGCTGGTGACCGCACTGGCCTTTGTGTTCTGGACCCTGTCGTCGCCCGGCCCAATCGGTGCGCTGTACCAGACCCTCCCCCTGCTCATCCTTGCCTATCTGGTGCACCACGGCGCGCTGGCCCTTGGCGCGCAGCAGACCGCCGTTGCGGGTATCCCACCGCGGCTGGAGGATGCTGCCCAAAGCCTGGGGAGCAGGCGTGTGCGACGCCTGTTCACGATTGAGCTGCCCCTGATGTGGCCGGGGATCGCTGCGGGCGCGGGCCTGGTGCTGCTCTCCACCATGAAGGAACTGCCAGCCACCCTGCTGCTGGCACCGCCGGGGTTCACCACGCTGGCCACCCGCGTGTGGAGCGCTGCCGAGGTGGCCCTGTACGAGGACGCAGCCATTTACGCGCTGGTGCTCGTGGCGCTGTCCGCGCTCCTCACATGGTTTCTGGTGGTGCGCCCGGCACTCAGGTCGTGGGACCGACCGGCCGTGGGCCCCGACCCACCGGTGGAACCGGTGCCGGTGCCCGCCGAGCCGGTGGCCGGCTGACCGGTGTCTCTCCCCGCCGGGCGACCGACGGGGAGAGACAGCACGGGTTGATCTAACCCAGAGGAGGTGCGATGCGCTGGCGCATCTCCTGAATCTGGCCTATCTCCACACTCTGCTCCGCCACGATCTTCTTGGCGAGGTCGGTGAGTTCCGCACGCTGTGAGGTGGTCATGGCGGTGCTTGCCATGGTGACTGCCCCAGCGTGATGCGGCAGCATCATGGTCAGGAACATGCGGTCGGGCTGGCTCGTCGATTGCAGCGCGTCCATGTCCATGTCCATTCCCATCATCGCCATGTCCTCCGACATGGGCATGTCCGGCACATCCGTGCCAAACCACTCCCGGTACCAGGCCTTCATCTGGGCGATCTCCTTCGACTGCTCTGCGATCACCCTCGACGCCAGAGCCTTGGTCTGGGGGTCCTTGCCACGTGCCAGTTCCACCTTGGCCATATCAACCGCCATCTGATGGTGCGTCACCATCATTGTGATGAATGCCTGATCGTCCATGGCAATGGTGCCGTCGCTCTCCATGGTGTGACCCGGCATGTCGCCCATCTGCGACTCGCTCGTGGTGCTGCCGGACATCATGCCGCTGCCATGCTGGCTGCTGGTCATGGCCATGATGGCCCAGACGATTGCAGCGATTGCAATCAGGCCCGTCACGCCGGTGGCGATCTTCCATGCTCGATTGGTCTTCACGTCTCGCATCTCCTGTTTCTCCGTTGCATGAGTGGTCGAACGCGCACGTGGTGTGCGCTCACGCCGAACTCAGCAGCGAAGAACGGTGGTGCAGAGTGGCGTGATGCGGGAATCGGGCGGTGCCCGTCCGGCGACGCCGAAGGCAAGAGCCTGTACTGGTGGAACGAGGGACGCAGCGCGTGATGCGAGCAGCGAGAGACGCCGACGCAGACGGGGGAGCGCGGTGGCAATGGCGAGCATTCCGACGCAGAGCATCGTGGCGGCCAGCATCCCACCCATGTCGTACGTCTCACCACAGTCCACGCATGCCGCCTGATGGGCCGCGTGCGCTGCGTGCCCCGGCATAAGTGGGGCGACGTGGTGCGCGCCCAATCCAACGAGCAGCGCGATGAGAATGACCCTCAGAAACATAAACTTTTTATAGCACCCCACGTGAGGTCAGCCGCCGAAGTAGGTGTCCTCTGCCGTCCACGGCGGGGCGCAGGTGCACAGAAACCTGAGGTCGCCGGATCCGGTGTTGGTGATCTGGTGCCAGGTGCCCACGGGAATGAGCACGGCGTCGCCCGGAGCGACATCGCGCTCCACGCCGTCGATCTCCATACGCCCCTGGCCCTCAAGGAGGTAGTACATCTCCTCACTCACCTTGTGGTGATGGCGCTCTGTCTGGCCAGCCGCCGGCAGGGTGGCCTCGGCCAGACTGTGATTGGCAACCGGGGCCACTGAAAGATCGAGCAGCGACCTGATGGTGCTGCCGTCGGTGGTGATGAAGGGCACGGCTTCGCTGTAAGCGCGGACTTCCACAGAGGTCTCCGGGTTAGTTGATGGCGCGCGCGAGGCGCTTGCGGTATTCCGGCACGAGCGGGTGACTATCACCCAACTCGCGGAACTGGCCGATGAGCATCTTGCGAAGATCATCACGTTGGCGTCGATCGGTGCTGACGGTGACCGCGTCAATGAGGCTGGCAAAGGCCTGCTGCCAGTCCCCGCGCTCGATGGCCGAAACGCCTGCCTGGATGTCGGGCACGTCGCTGCCCATGAGGCGCGTGCGTGCAAGCAGGCCCGCGGCAATAGGGTCGTGCTCGGCCGGGGCCAGATACGTGGCGGCGTCCGCGACCTCACCGTTGTCGATGAGGATGTGCGCCAGGGCAATGCGGGCATCGGTGCGTCCGGGGTCACGCTCGACGGCCTCGCGCAGGGAGTCCTCGTCGCCGGCCTCCACGAGCATGTCCACCTTGCTGGGCACGAGCTTGTCGAGAAATGTCTCCATCTGGGCGGCCGAGACGAGGCCCACAAACTCCTCCACGACCTCGCCATTTCGAAATGCCTTGACCGTCGGGATACTCAGCACCTGAAACCGCTGGGCCAGTTCCGGGTTGGCATCGATGTCGATCTTCGCAAGCTCGATGTCGGGCGTGCGCCGGGCGATGGCGTCGTCAACGATGGGCCCGAGCTGGCGGCACGGGCCGCACCACTCGGCCCAGAAGTCGACGACCACCGGTACCTCGTGGCTGCGGGCAATGACATCCTGATCGAACGTCTCCTGGCTGACATCCATGCTGAACCCCTCCAAGTGAGTACGGAGAAACCCTAATCGCCACGGCGCCCCGAAAGGGGTGGAACCCGGCGGAACCCGCTCCGGTGCGATGGCGTCAGGAAGAAGCAGACGCCGGGCGCCATTAGGGGCAAT